>OCZT010002861.1_pt1 | contig 17782 bp, 10 predicted proteins | sample 1539031 | NCBI WGS metagenome assembly OCZT01 (sample SAMEA3539308, study PRJEB22396) | soil metagenome | biome: tundra; feature: field; material: soil | place: USA | collected 2010-05 | depth 0.15 m | reverse complement strand
CACGGCAGGCACGAGTGCCTGCGCCACGTCGGCTGATGGGTTGTGAGATTTGCGGGCTAGACTTTCTCCGGCACGGTGAAAGGTGCGCGGAAGCGGCGGGTGAGCATGCGGTCAGCCTCAGCGTCGCCGGCAAAGCGCTCTGTCTTGGCGTCGAAGCGCAGCCCGCGGCCGAGCCGGTAAGCGATATTGCCCAGCAGAGGATAGGCGGTCGACAAATGGGTCTCATGGACCTCGGCGCGCAGCAGGCCGCGATTATTGGCGCGAACGGCGTCGATGAAGTTGCGGTAGTGCGCCGCCTGATCGTTTTCCTTCGGGTCCCAGCCTTCGATGGCGCCAAGGTCCGGTTCCGGCGTTTTGCTGCCGTTCAAAAAGAGCTTCGATCTGCCGTGGGTCCGATCGCGTTCGATGGCCAGGTAACCTTTGGACCCGTAGAAGATGACGCCCGTGTCGGCGTCGGCTTCGGGATTGGTGAACCGGCCCCGGATTTCGGTCACGATGTTCACGCCGTCCGCAAAAGCGTAGGTCAACGTCATGGTATTCGGCGTCTGCGCCTGGTCCTGATACCCGTACCGGCCGCCGATGGCGTGTACCTTCTCCGGAAGTCCTTTATTCAGGCCCCACCGCGCCAAGTCCAGCATGTGCGGGCCGTTATTGGCGAGCTCGCCGCCCCCGAAATCCCAAAACCAATGCCAGTTGTAGTGGACCAGATTCCCGTGGTAAGGCTGGTCGGGTGCCGGGCCGAGCCACAAGTCCCAGTGCAGCCACGAAGGCGGCGGTTCCGGGTTCTTGAATCCGATGGACGGCCGCGGCTCGTAATGAATGACCCGCGCCATGTACACGTCGCCGATCACGCCCTCGCGCAGCGCCTGGATCGCTTTTCTGACATATCCGTTGGAGCGGCTCTGCGTTCCGCCCTGCACGATCCGGTTGTATTTCCGCGCCGCCGCAACCACCTGCCGTCCTTCGAAGAAATTGTGCGAGAGCGGCTTCTCAACGTAGACATGCTTGCCGGCCTGGCACGCCCAGATGGCCGCCAGCGCATGCCAGTGATTGCACGTCGCGATCGAGACCGCGTCGATGTTCTTATCTTCCAGCACGCGGCGCAGGTCGGCCTGGAGCGCCGGTTTGCCGCCGGTCCGCCCGGCGAGCGCGGAGGCCATTTTCGCCATGCGAGTTTCGTCGGGATCGCAGATGGCGGCGATCTCGACTCCTTCGATGGCGCTCGCCAGCTTCATGTGATCGCCGCCGCGGCCGCCTGCGCCAATCAGCGCCAGCCGGATGCGATCGTTCGCGCCGGCCCAACCGCTCGCGGCGGAGGCAGCGAGGGCCGACCCTTTCAGAAACTCCCGTCTACCGATTGGTTCCACGTTTCTTCCTCGTCCCTCAGGTGTAACGCGGATGCAGCGAATTGTAAAGTTTCAATTTTTAGGAGTTACTATGCAAACAGCTTTGTTCTTCTCTCTCACGATCGCTCTGGCCGGCGTGGCTGCCGCGAGCCCGCGAATCGTCACGGTGGCCCAGTCGGGCACTGCCGATGTGGCAGGCAACGATAGCGCCGCTTTGCAAAAAGCCGCGCAGATGCTCAAGCCCGGCGATACGCTCGTGATCGGCCCTGGAACCTACGAAATGCACAACAGCCTGTTTGTGCCTTCGGGTGTCACGGTGCGGGGCACGCCTGGAAAAACCATCCTCATGAAGAGCCCCGGAATCAAGAGCGCCCTTATCGAGGACGGCGATTACGGAGAAAGCGTGTTGCGCGTGGCCGAACCGGAGAAATTCCGGCCCGGAATGGGGATCGCGATTCTGGACGACCAGTTGAAGGGTGGTTGGGACATCAGCATTTCGACGATTATCGGCATCAAGGGACCGGCCCTCACGATCAATCCGCGGACCGTGCGCGACTACGACATGGAAAAGCGGCACGCGAAGGTGAGCAACACGTTCCCGATTCTCTGCGCCATCGACGCGGAGAAGGTCACGTTCGAGGACATCATCGTGGATGGCAATCGCGCCGCCAACACCTACATCGATGGCTGCCGCGGCGGCGCGATTTACATGTACAACGTGCATGATGTGATTGTTCGCAACTGCACGGCGCGAAATTACAATGGCGACGGAATTTCGTTTCAAATTACCGAGAACGTGCAGGTATTGAACTCCGAATCCTATGGGCACGCGGGGTATGGGATTCACCCCGGAACCGGCAGCGAGCGGCCGTTGGTGAAGGGTTGCCGCATGCATGGCAACGGCCAAATCGGCCTGTACCTCTGCTGGCGCGTGAAACACGGCCGCTTTGCCGATAACATCATCGAAGACAATGGCCTCTACGGCATCTCTATCGGCCACAAGGATACGGATAACGAGTTTGTCAACAACACCGTTGCGCGGAACGGAGAGAGCGGCGTCTATTTCCGCCACGAGGCGCTCGCCAACAGCGGTCACCGTAACACGTTCCGCAACAACCAGGTGCTGGACAATGGCAGCGCCAAGTCGGGCTACGGCTTCTATATCTCGCCCGCGGCCGGCGATCTGGTCATCGAGAACAACCGGATCGCGGAAACACGCGGGGCCGGCGGCACGCAGCGGATCGGCATCTATAAAGCGTCTGGCGCCGGTATCGTGCACGCCCGCGACAACAAGATGAGCGGGCACGAGGCGGACTACCGCGAGGGCGCGGCAGCACCTGCCCGCCAGCGGCCACTAAGGCCCCCAGTGGAGTGAATTCGGGCCGGAAACAGCCAAACTCGCTTACCGCTGCGTGAAATTCCGGCGCAGGAACAATGGGGAAATTCCTGTTACAATTTTCTTGACACTACCACGCCGTGATGACAGAATGAGCCTACAGCTTTACTACAACATCGTGAGCCTAGTGCAGGAAGCCAGCATCGGCGGTCGCGGCTTCCCCTGGAAACTTGCCGGGGACCGCGTCTCGCAGCCCAATTTCGCTAAAAATGCCTGTCCCACGGTCGACAGCCTGTTCGTGCAAATGTCCGAGAGTGAGGATATCGAAAGATGACAAACGAGATCTCGCACCATAAAGTGAACCGTCGCGCCTTTCTGGCCGCGGTTCCGGTAATCGCTTCCGCGTCAGCCGTAGCATCTGGCGCCGAAAAGTTGGCCGTTTCCGGTGGCACACCAGTGCGGACGAGCCGCCTTACGACAGAGTATCCGGGAGCGCAGTTTTATGATGAGCAGGAGCGTACGGAACTCACGCAAGCCTTCGATTCACACGGCCTGTTCCGGTTCTACGGTCCTGGAAATCCACAGAAGGTAGCCAATTTCGAACGCGAGATGAAAGCGTACATGGGCACGAAGTACGCGCTCGCCGTAACCTCGGGAACCGCCGCCCTGCACTGCGCGTTGACGGCGCTGGGCGTGGGTCCCGGCGACGAGGTGATTCTGCCTGCCTGGACGTGGCACTCCGGCTACACCGCCATTCTCATGACGGGAGCCCTGCCGGTGTTCGCGGAGGTGGACGACTCGTTCGGCATCGATCCAGCCGATATCGAGGCAAGAATTACGCCGAATACGAAGGCCATCATGGTCGTGCATCTGTTTGGCGCGCCCGCCGACATGGAACGCATTATGCCGCTGGCGCGCCGGCGCGGCTTAAAGGTTCTGGAGGACGTGGCCCAAAGCGCGGGCGGGAAGCATCGCGGGCGGCGCCTGGGATCCATCGGCGACATCGGGATCTACAGCTTCCAGCTCCATAAGGTTATTACCGCCGGCGAAGGCGGCGCCGTGGTGACGAACGACCCCATGATGTACGAGCGCGCCATTCGCTTTCACGACCTGGGGCAGCTCCGGCCGGTGCACAAAGAAGCGTTGGGCGGCGGCAGCATGCCGTATTTCCTTGGCATCAACTACCGCATGAACGAAATGACCGGTGCTGTCATGCGCGCGCAGCTTAGAAAGCTGGACACCATCGTCGCCCAGCAGCGGCGCAGTTGGCTGTATGTGAAAGAGCAAATCCAGGAGTTACGCGGCTGGAAGCTGCGGCAAAGTAACGACCCGGAAGGTGACATCGGCTGGACGCTTAATTTGATATTTGCGGACAAGGGGATGCGGGACCGGTTCGTGGCGGCGATGGTCGCGGAGAACGTTCCCATGTCCTCCCCTAGCTCGGCGACACCGCTTCCTCCGTTCCCGTATATCGAAAACAAGTCCGTGCCGCACCCGGCATGGCCGACGTTCAATACGCCGCGAGGCCGGGAAATCCGGTATGGCGCGCAGTCCTGCCCGCGGACCCTCGACATCTTCAACCGCGCGGCAACGCTGACCATCGGGCCGAAATTCACGCAGACCGATCTGAAGGATATCGTCGCGGCCATTAAGAAAGTGCATGCGGCTTTGCTGGCTTGAACTGCGGGGCAACGTGACCACATTATGCCGTGGCGATGGCGCGGGTCTATTCGAGGGTATGGCTGGGGGGCCTTTGGCGGGGACGCGGCGGGTGGTCTCGTCGCGGCGCTGATTGCTTTGCCGTACGGTCTGGCGCTGGCGTCGTTGATGGGCCTGCCTCCAATCCTCGGCGTCGTCACGTCCATCGTCGCGTCGCCGATTTGTGTGCTTTTCGGCCGCAATCCGGTCCTGATCGGCGGAGTATCGGCCGTCACCGTGCCCTTCATCGCCGTCGCCGTCGCGCAACAGGGCGTTGCCGGGGCCGCGAAAGTTTGTATTTCCGCCGCCATCGTCATGATGGGATTTTGTGTCCTGCGCCTGGGGCGTTACGTGTCCCAGGTGCCCCAACCGGTCGTCGTGGGTTTTTCCTGCGGCATCGGAGGCATGATGGTGATCTCGCAACTGCCGGCTATGTTTGCGCTGCGGCCGGCGAAGGGCGGCTGGGATCCCAGAATGTTGGTGCAGTTCTTCCAGGTCGTCGGGAAGATCGGGAATGCGCAGCTTATCCCGGCTGTATTAGCGCTTTTGGTGATTGGCATGGCGACGTGGGTCGCCTTCCTGACCCCGCGAGGTCCAGCTCCTCTGTGCGGCGTTATCGTGGCCATCGTGGTCGCCAAAGTCTTCGGCTGGCATGAAAAGGAAATCGGGGCGATCCCGCTGCAGATTCCCGCGTTCGTCGGATTCCGGTGGGCGCCTTCGGATTTCTGGTCCGTGCTGCCGCAAGCCTTTGGCCTGGCGTTTGTCTCATCGGTGAACCTGCTCATCACGTCGCGGGTCGTCACCCATTTCCGGGGTCGGCACGAGCATTTTAAGAAGCACGATGCCGATATGGAGTTAGGCGCCTACGGGATCGCGAACCTGCTGGCCGGTTCGTTCGGAGCACCCACGTGTGTTGGCATTCCGGCGCGGAGCATCGCCAACGTGCAGTGCGGCGGCACCACCCGAATATCCAACCTCATGCACGCGGGTTTCCTGCTCGGTTTTCTCGTCTTGGGCGCTCGCTTTATCGCCCAGGTTCCGATCGCCGCACTGGCCGGAGTAACGGCCTATACCGGAGCGCGGCTGCTGGAATGGAGCACCTGGCGGCGGCTGTCTCACATGCGGCGCGTCGATGCTGCCGCGTTCATCAGTACGGCTTTGGCAGTGCTGGTCGTGAACGCCGTTGCGGCGGTGGCGATCGGCTGTTCTTTCTATCTTCTGCGGTCGGCCGTTAACCGGCTCTCCGCGGCGACGGGGTGGAGACCACCCTATTTGTTTCGGAGTTCGCAGGTGTGGACTACTTTGACGCCGCCGGCAGCGGTGGTGTTGTCTGGTCCGCCTCGGCGGGGCGCAGTTGCTGGTTCCGATCCGCCGGAGCCAGTCGGGTCGCAGGATTCGCGGGGGAAATAGTCAGGAGGGAGTGAAATATGAAAGTTCGAACGTTGCATTCGTTGTTGGCGGCAGGACTTGTTCTGTTCTGCCTCGGTGTCCAGGTGGCGCGGGGTGACGTTTTTGGACGTATCTCCGGCACAGCCAAAGATCCAACAGGAGCAGTAGTGCCAAGCGTGACGGTCACCGCCGTGTGTACCGAAACCGGAATCAAGCAGACCACGCAAACCGACGGGCAGGGTTTCTATGTGTTTCCCTCCCTCGCCGTGGGGCATTACGACATCGCGACCTCGCAGGCCGGCTTTAAGGATTTCAGGATCACAGGACTGACCCTGGATGTGAACTCGGCGCTGACGGTAGACCTTCCACTGACAGTGGGCTCGCAGACCGAGCACGTGACTGTTAACGCGGCGGCGCTGCAGGTAGAGACCACGAGCACGCAGATGGGCGAGGTCGTCACCGGCACCAGCATGACATCCGTGCCTCTGAATGGCCGCAGCTATGTCGATCTGCTGGCCTTGCAGCCGGGGGTGGCCCCTTATAGCGCCACTTATACTGGCGGCACGGGGTCCTATTCCGTCAGCGGGAACCGGGAATCGGCGAACGGGTTCATGGTCAATGGCGGGAACGTGAAGGAAGGCGTGAACATGGGCACGACCATTCTCCCGAATCTCGATTCGATCGCCGAGTTTCGAATCATCACCAATAACTTCGATGCGGAATACGGCAACTTCAGCGGCGGAGGAATCAATGCCGTCACCAAGTCCGGAACGAACCAGTTCCACGGCAATGCCTTCGATTTCCTGCGCAATACCGACCTGAACGCGCGCAATTTCTACAGCCCCGGCATCAGCAAATACATCCAGAATCAATTCGGCGGCACCGGGGGCGGGCCGATTAAAAAGGACAAGCTGTTCATCTTCGGCGATTACCAGGGCACCCGGCGGATTCAGGGGCAGAGCACGGGCGCCGTGCTCGTGCCATCGGCGGCCGCCCGGGCAGGCAACGTGTCGGACCTTGCCAGCCAGCTTGGCGGCGTCGTCACCGGCGACTACTGGGCCGGCCTGCTTTCTCAAAAATTGGGCTATGGCGTAACGCCAGGCGAGCGCTACTATACGCCTGGCTGCACCACTAACGCGGCCTGCGTGTTTCCGAATGCCGTGGTGCCGCAGTCCGTCATCACCGCGCCTTCCCAGAACCTGATGAAGTACATCCCGCTGCCCAACTCGGGACAATACTATGCCAGCTCAGCTCTTAACGCCCAGAGCTGGGACGACAAGGGCGGTATCCGCATCGACCTGGCCACCTCTCGTTTCGGCATGCTCTCCTGGTACTACTTCGTCGACGACTCCCACTCGTTCAGCCCGGCCACGTTTCCCGGCTTCGGCAGCGGCACTCAAGGGCGCTCGCAAATGCTGACCATGGGCGACACAAAGAATTTTGGCGCAAATAAGGTCAATGAATTCCGTGCCCATTTCATGCGATACGCTACCATTGGAATTACTCCCCCTGGTACAGGAGTGACTTTGAGTTCGCTTGGGTTTGTTACAGGGGCCAACACGTCGGGGATCTATGTTCAAGCTCCGGCAATCGAGGGCGTTCCGCCGATCAGCATGAATAATTACTCATTCGGCGTTCCATCAGGCCCGGGGGCGGGGCAATACAACAGCACTTACCAGTTATCGGACAACTTCTCCATGGTGAAGGGCGCTCACACCCTGAAGTTCGGTTTCCACCTTAACTATAACCAGATCATTCATCACAACTCCGAGTCCAAGAATGGCAACTTTGGGTTCAACGGCGAGGAGACAGGGAGTGATTGGGTCGATTTCCTGCTGGGCGCTCCCAGCAGTTACTCCCAAGGCACCCAGTTGTCGCTGATTACTCGCAACCATTACCTGGGGATGTATGCGCAGGATAGCTGGCGGCTTTCCCCTAGCCTCACCCTCAACTATGGACTGCGGTGGGACATAACGCAACCGTGGTACGAACAGCGCAACGAGCTCGAAACCATCATTCCGGGGGTGCAGTCCGTGGTATTCCCGGGCGCTCCCAAGGGATGGGTGGTCCCCGGGGATCCGGGAGTTCCGTCGAGCATGGGATGGACGCGATACCATAACTTTGCGCCGCGGATCGGGCTCGCGTGGGCGCCGTCCGCCCAGGGCGGCATTCTTGGCAAGTTGTTGGGCGAAGCTGGGCAGACCAGCATCCGCGCCGGTTACGGAATGTTCTTCACCCCATACGAGGATGCCGCGAGCTTCAACGCCGAAGGCGACGCTCCCTACGGGTTCTGGTGGGCCAATCCGGCGCCCCCGCTTTTCACGACCCCTTTCATTGACCGGCAGACGGGGTTTAACGAGGGACAGCGTTTCCCGCCACACTTCCCCTCCGCGAATGCCTCGCCGCAACACCCCGATAACACCATAGACTGGTCGCAGTTCCTGCCGATCTCCAGTTCCCCCGGCTTCTGGCACGAAAACCAGACTCCGTACTCCCAAAGCTGGAATCTGTCCATCCAGCGGCAGTTGGGCAAAAATACGGTCGCCAGCGTATCCTACGTCGGGACCGTGGGTCACCACCTGCTGAGTAATCTGGAAGCGAACGTGGGCGATCCGGCGCTGTGCCTCAGCGTAAGCCAGAAAAGCCAGGTGAAGGCTGGCAGCGCGGTCTGCGGGCCGAACGGAGAGAACGGCGTTTATACGCGCTTGGATGGGACCGTGATCGACGGAACCCGTGGCCCGCTTGGCCCCAACTTCGCCAGTGACGGGTACTACATCACCATCGGTAATTCGGCCTACCATGCGATGGAAGCGACCTTGCGGCACACCAGCGGCCCGCTGGAACTGATGGCTGGATTCACTCATAGTAAATCGATTGACAATTCCTCGGGATGGAGCCAGATGATCATCCCGTCGGACTACCGTCTAGGCCGCACGCTCTCCACCTTCGACGTCCCAAATAACTTCGTCCTGAGTTACCACTACGAACTTCCCTTCGCGCATCTGTTCGGGCGCAACCGGCTGATCCGGGGATGGATCGTGAGCGGCATCACGCGGTTCGCCACCGGCACCCCCGTCACGTTGTCGGATTCGGGGGATCGTTCGCTGTTGGGCACGGGCAGTGCCGGCGCGGGTTCGGCCGTCGACAGGCCGAACTGTGCGCTGAACGGCAATCTGCAGTTGGCGGCCAACGATCCGCGCACCACGCTGCCGTACTTTAGTTCGTCCATGTTCAGCAGAGAGACCATAGGACAACTGGGGACTTGCACCCCTCGCTTCTTCCACGGACCGGGCTTGAACAACTTCGACATGGCGATGCTGAAGGATATGCGCATCACGGAATCGAAGATCGTTCAGTTCCGCTTCGAGTTTTTCAACGTCTTCAACCATACTCAGTTCAATAATCCGAGCGGCAGTATCACCAACGCGAATTTTGGGAAGGTGACTTCGGCGCGGAGTCCACGGGTCGGCCAACTTGCGCTGAAGTTCTTGTTCTAGAATCAAAAGAAGAAAGGAGTTTGAAATGGATCGCAGGAAATTTGTAGCATCCATGGCGTTGGCCGCGGGAGCGGCCAACGCCATGGACAGACTGGCCATTGATGGCGGCGCTCCCGTGCGCAAGACACCGCTGCACGGCAGCAACTGGGGTACGTCGTATTACGACGCGAAAGAGGCGTTCGAATTGAAGAACGTCGTGGATCTCGGCCTCCCGTTCCGTTGGGACGCTGGCGCCCTCAAGGTGGTGACCTTCGAGAAGGAATTCGCCCAGCGGATGAACGCCAAGTATGCGCTGGCGGTGACCTCCGGCACGGCTGCGCTGGAAGTCGCCTTTAACGCGCTCGGCATCGGGCCCGGCGATGAAGTGATTCTGCCCGCGTGGACCTGGCACTCCGATGCTACGGCGGTGGTCCGCGCAGGCGCTCTGCCGGTGTTCGCCGAGATCGACGAATCGTTCAATATCGATCCTAACGACATCGAGCATCGCATCACTCCGAATACGAAAGTGCTGGTGGCCGTGCATCTGCAAGGTGCGCCGGCCGACCTGGAGAAGATCCTGGCCATCGCCAGGAAGCACAACCTCAAGGTGCTCGAAGACTCCTCGCAGGCGGTGGGCGCCAGCTACAAGGGCAAGCCGACGGGTTCGATAGGGGACATCGGGACATTTAGCCACCAGGCGAGCAAGACCATCACCTCGGGTGAGGGCGGCTCGGTCATCACCAACGATCCGGTGCTGTTTGAGCGCGCGTCGCGCTTCCACGATGTGGGAGGCCTGCGCGGACCGCATGCAGCCATTGTGGGAACGCCGCGGTTAAGCCCGTTCGTGGGGACCAACTTCCGCATGAGCGAGTTCACGGGGGGCGTGATGCTGGCGCAGGTACGCAAGCTGGACACCATCCTGGCCGCGGTGCGCCGGAATGCGCAGCGCGTATATCAAGGCGTGCGGGATCTCCCGGGTATCCAATTCCGGCACCTGCCGGATCCGGCCGGCGAGATCGGCAGCGTGGTGTTCATCCGCTTCGATAGTCAGGCGCGCTGCGACAAATTCTCAGCGGCCATGAGGGCGGAGAACGTGTCGGTGGGGAAGCCTGGCGGCTCGGTGGTTCTGCCCGTTCAGTCGTATATCGAGAAGAAGGTCACAGTGCATCCGGCGTGGCCGAGCTGGACGTCCGAACGTGGCAAGGCCATCCAATACGGGGCGGCGAGTTGCCCGCGCACGCTCGATATCCTATCGCGCTTCGCCGGCCCGGCGATGAATCCGAAGCACAGTGCCCAGGATGTGGATGATATCATCGCGGCGGTCCGGAAGGTCTATCCGCAGGTGATGGCATAGCACAGTATTTGCCGGCAGACGGTGTTCAGGCAGGGATTTCCGGCTTCGGGGGCACGTATGCACCGGAGTCGGCGCGACTCTGCCTGAGCACCTGCGGCGAACGAGTATAGCAGCAGATCTAGGCTCATGATCATGCCCGGCTGGTGCGTGCGCAGCCACGTCCGGGCCGTCTCATAAACTTCCCAGCCCCGGGCACGCGGTGCCTGCGGTAGAGAAAATCCCCCTTTTCGGTCCGGCTTGCGCTTAATGCCGCTCCATCAGATTCAAGAAGCCGTTGACGATGGCGTCTTCCGCGCAGCCCGGCTTCAGGTGTGAGGTGGTGATCTCGTAGCTGACTTGCCCGAAGGCGGCGTCATCGGGGATGTACCCGCTCGATCCGTTCGCGTGCGTCACCATGACAGTGCCGCTGAAAGGCGTTTCCTTTTTGAGATGCGCGTAGATCATGGTCAGGACTTCGCCCGAGACGCCGGCCATGGCGATATCGTTGATCATCAGCAGGGACAGACGGATATTAACGGGGTCCGAGTCCTCCCACTTGAACTCGTTGCGCGGCTGCGGACCCGGCTCGAGCCTCCGCCCGGGGCAGGTGATCACTTGCTGTTTGCCCCAGATGCGGGCGCTGTCCGTGGTATGGATTGAGCTCGCCGCGCGCACCGCCGCCTCACCGAGAATCTCCCCAAGCGCATCTACCAGGGTGAAGTCCGAGCCCCGCGCCTCCGATACAGGGTTCTGGTCGCCCGCCGCGCCGCTCGTCCAGACAGCGACGACACCCTCGGTAGCCTGTTCCGGCGGTAGCCGCATTTTGAAACCGGCGTCGCCGCGCGGAATGTCTTCCGGCTTGCGGCGGTAATAATTCTCGACGAAGCGCGACGTGGCTCCCGCGAGGTCGCCGGTGATCTGGTAGTTATCGGGCCCCATGACCACCGCATGCACGGGATAATTGATGAACAATGCGATTGGCTTGCCGGAGAGCGCGTCGAACCGAATCACGGTCACAGTCTTGTCCGAGGGCCCCTCGGGATTGTGGCCCAAGCCCCATCCGCGGTTCGGCGAATACTCGCGGCGATTGATGTTTACGTAAGCGCTGCTGGTCCCAATTCCGATTTTGGCCGGCTGAAGTTTTGCCTTCGCCTTCTGGATAGCTTCGACGGTAGCATCCTCAAGGTGCTTGGTGTACTCGGCGGATTTGGGCGAGGTGTCTCCGTACATGCTGGCCGGCGTCGGCGCGCCGTGATCGTGGACCGCCGCAAGCAGCAGGTACTCGGGTTGTATCCCGGTTTCTTTGGCGATGCGCTGTGAAAGCTCTTCCCAAACACGGGTTGGCACCCCGATCAGTTCCCACGTGACGATGGCCGCTTGCCTGGAGCCGTCGCTGAGGACGATGGCGCGCGCGTAAATATGGTCGTGAATTCCCTTGAAACCCTCTTTGCGGCCGGCATAGCCGCTCATCGGCAGTGCGGCGTCGGGGGTCGGCGTGATGTCTACCTTGGCGGCCCCGGCCTGGAGCGTGCCGGTCTCGGCCGCGAGCGCCGGTATGACGGAAACACCGAGCAGGAGGACTGCGCGGAACGATGAAATCATAGTAGTTTTCCCTCTCGATCCAGCCTAAAATCTAGCATACCAAACATAAACCAACCTGTATCTGCCGCGGCTGGTTGAATTGCCGGAGGGGCTTTTCGCGTACGGGTGATCCGCCTGTGCGGGAACCGCTGCATTCAGGGCTGCAGGCATGGCTGCCAACGAGGCCACAAATTTCTTTCGATCCATTCCGTACCTCCCGTTTTTATTGTGGCGTACCCAGTTCTCTGGACACAAGCTTCTTCTCCTGCTGCCAGCGATTCCGGTAAGTAAGAAAAAATGTTGTAGGCTAGCAATGACAACAACAAGCATGCCCCGCAAGCCCCGCAAAGAGGGGATGTCGCAAAAGAGAAAGGTCGCAAAAAAATTGAACACGGCGACCTCGTGATGTATAATTCGTTTATCTTCGGGAGGAGACAACTCATGCACAGGCAAAACTATCTGATCCACTTAGTCTTACTCGCTGTCGTGATGATTCTTGGGATCCCGGCATTTGGCCAGACGGCGGCGATCACCGGCGTGATCACGGATGCCAAGGCCGGTGCCGTGGGAGACGCCACGGTTACCGCGCGGAATGTCAATACCGGAATCAAAATCGAAGCCCCCACGAACTATGAGGGCTACTACACGTTCCCGCGCCTGAATCCCGGCAACTATGAGCTCACGGTCCGCAAGTCCGGATTCCGCGCGGCGACTCGCCCGGCGTTCAAACTGGACGTCGGGCAAGTAGCGCGAGTCGACGTGACCCTCACGGTCGGCGATGTCAGCCAGAGCGTGACCGTGATGGCCGAAGCTCCGATCGTGGCCAGTGAAACCGCCACCGTGCAGCAGGTGGTCGGAGCCGAGAAGATCGTGAACATGCCTCTCAATGGGCGCAACTTCACGCAGCTTGCCACCCTCACGCCCGGCGCCTCCGGCGGCGGTTTGCAGTCTTCGGAGCAGTCGCACCAAATCAGCATCAACGGCATGCGCAACAGCAAGACCCAGTTCATGCTGGATGGCGCCAGCGTATCGAACCAGTATTTCGATGTGCCCTCGATTGAGCCTTCCGTGGATGCGATCCAGGAGTTCTCGGTGCAGTCGAACTCCCTCGCCGCGGAGTACGGGAAAGGAACTTCCGTTATCAACATCGTGCTGAAGTCGGGAACCAACCAGGTGCACGGCGCTCTGTTCGAATTCGTGCGGAACCAGCTTCTGGATGCGCGTAACTTCTTCAACGCCACGAGCGTACGTCCGGCGGTGAAACTGAATCAATTCGGATTTACTTTGGGCGGTCCCGTGGTGATTCCGCGCCTCTACAACGGCAGGGATAAGACATTTATCTTCGGCGATTACGAGGGCACCCGGGGGCGCAGTGCCGTGACCAACAACAATCTGGTGCCAACGGCGGCCCAGCAACAGGGCAACTTCTCCTCGCTCAGCGCGGCGATCAACGACCCCCTGGTGAGCCCCAAGGTGCCGTTTCCGGGCAACATTATTCCGGCGAGCAGGCTGTCGCCGCAGTCGGCCTTTTTCCTGCCCTTCTACCCGCAGGCGAATACCGCCTCGGGCTTGTTCAACTACGTGCCGAGCAGCCGCAATACCGTCGACAAATTCGATACCCGCGTGGATCATTATTTTTCGCGCGCCGATTCGCTCACAGGCACGTATTCCTTCAATCAGGTGTTGAACTACGCGCCGGGCGCATTCCCTGCCAATGGTGCCGTGATCCAGGCTGTGCGGCGGCAAGCGGCGGCGCTGAGCGAGACGCACTCGTTTGGCCCGTCCACCCTGAACGAACTCCGGCTTAATTACGTGAGGACGCGTGAATCGAATTCCGCGCAGGGCCTCGGAACCAATTACACGGTGCAGTCGGGGATCGGCGGCTTTACAGAGCAAAGCAGCGCATTCCCCGGCTTCCCCGGGCTGAGCATCAGCGGCTATCTGGGATTCAACGAGAACGCCTTCGTGCCGATCATCTTTCGCGATAACACGCGCGAGATCAGCGACAGCGTGACGTGGCTGCACGGCGCGCATATGTTCAAAGCCGGCGGGCTTTTCCGTTACTACGACACTGCCACGGTCAATGCCGCGCACAGCCGGGGCAATTTCATTTTCAACACTACATACACAGGCAACTCGTTTGCGGATTTCCTGCTCGGCCTGCCATTCCAGGCGCAGCGAACCTTCCCCAGGAACGAATTCGGTATCGCCCCGATGCGTAACGAACACGTTTTTTTCCAGGACGACTGGAAAATAGCCCGAACACTCACGCTGAATCTGGGTTTGAGGTATGAGGTGAACAACCCCCCGACGGTGCTGCACAACCAGATGGCCTCGACGGATCCGGTATTGCAGCGGATCGTGGTGGCCAGCACCAGCGACGGCGCCATCAACTACAACGGCCAGCAGATCGGGCAATATCTCTATCCGCTGTTCGCCCAATATATCGTTCCGTCGAGCAAGGTTGGCCTCGGGCCTTCGCTGCGCTATACCGACTGGAACAACTTCGCGCCGCGCGCGGGGCTGGCATGGCGCGCGGGAAATGATTTCGTGATTCGGATGGGATACGGCGTTTTCTACGGTTTGATCCAGGGCAACCGCTCGGAGAGCACCGGTATCGTTAACCCGCCGTTCCTGGCCGACGAGCTTTCCAATTTTAATACCACGCCCGTGCCCACCAAGACGCTCGCCAACATGTTCGCGCCCGCGTCGCAGGGGCTGATCCTGGTTCCGCTTTCGTTTTTCCAGATCGACCCGCACATGGCCGATCCATATATCCAGGAATGGAACTTCACGGTGCAAAAAGCCATCAAGGGCGTGCTGTCGCTGGAAGGAGGATGGGTTGGCAGCAAGGGAACCAAGATCGAGTTCTCACGCCCGATCAATATCCCCGATCCAGGCCCTGGCACGATTCAGAACCGGCGGCTGTGGCCGGTTTTGGCGTCCGGAACCTATGTGGAAGACAGCGGCTACTCGACCTATAATTCCTTACAGATCAAAGCGCAAGTACGCGGCTGGCATGGCATTTCGTTCCTCAGTTCCTATGCTTTTTCCAAATCGCTCGATAACTTGAGCAGCGATACCCAGGGCTTTTCATCGCAAGACCCGCGCAACAACAATTTGGAGAAAGGCCCTTCGGATTACGACCAGAGACACCGCTGGGTTACCAGTCTCAATTACGTTCTCCCAATGGCCAAGAACCGCCGCGATTTCTTGGGCCGCGTGGTTCATGGCTGGGAGATCGGCAGCATCGTTACCTGGCAGACGAACACGCCATTTACGCCGAGCATTTCCACGGACCCGGCCAATACGGGAAACAGCAAGCGGCCGAATCGCATCGCGAGCGGGACCGTCGCCGATCCGACGATTAACTTGTGGTTCAATCCAGCCGCATTTGCGGTGCCCGCTGCCTACACGTATGGCAACAGCGCCCGCAATATTCTCTACGGCCCCACTCACGTCAACTGGGACGCTCTGGCGATGCGCGTGTTCCCGATTAAAGACCGGCTGAACATACAGTTCCGCGGCGAGTTTTTCAATTTCACGAACACCCCTTCGTTCAATGGGCCCGTGACCAATATTCAGGCGGCCAACGTCGGCCACATCACCTCGGCAGGGGCGCCACGCGACATCCAGTTGGCCCTCAAGCTGTTATTCTAGTGCAGTGCGACCGAAGATTTCGTCCGCAAACTGTAGGGGCAACGCCCGGCCCGGCCTCGGCAACGAGCGTGCCTGGGGTTAAGCGTCGGAACTTTCGATATCGGGCATTCATAGGAAGGGGTTTGAAGTGAAACGACTCTTGGTTTTAGGGTTTCTGCTCGCGGCGGGCATGCCCGTCTTCGGGGCGGCTTTCCGCGCCTCGGCCGTTAAAGTGGACATCACGCCGGATACGCCTCAGTGGCTCATGGGTTATAACGCCCGCCAGTCCACGGGCGTACACGACAAGATCTACCACCACATCGTAGCTCTAGACGATGGAACCACTCAGTTTTATCTGGTGGCCAGCGATCTTTGCCTGTTCTCCCCGTCCGTGTACGACGAGGCGGCGCAACGGCTGTCAAAGGAACTGGGAATTCCGCCCGGCCATATGTGGTGGAGTGTCACACACTCGCATTCCACGCCCGAAGTCGGAGCGTCCGGAATGTACAAGGCGCTCCTTGGCCGCTCCGATCATGAATGGAACCGCGATTATGCCGCCAAGGTCATCGATGCTTTGGTCGAAGGCGTCAAGAGCGCGAAAGCCAAGCTCGAACCGGCGCGCATCGCCGCCGGCCAAGGCATGTCGATGGCGAATATCAACCGGCGCGCCAAGGATGTCGACGGGCGCGTCTCGTTGGGGCTGAATCCGGACGGCCCAACGGATCGGCAGATCGGCTTGATCCGGCTGGAACGTCCCGACGGTTCGCCCATCGCAGTGATCGCCAATTACGCGATGCACGGAACCGTGCTCAGCGGGGCCAACCTGGAGATCGGTGGGGACGCGCCGGGTACGGTCTCGGCATACGTCGAACAGAAGGTCGGGGCGCCCGTCTTGTACGTGCAAGGCGCGGCCGGCAACATGGCGCCGATCTATAGCGTATATCCGAACCCTCGCAGCGGCCACCTTTCGGAGTTCAACGTGCTCCTCGGCGATCGCATTCTGGCCGCTCTCGGGTCTATCGGCCCGGCGACGGGCGATGCCTCGCTGCAGTTGGGCGAGAAGATGATCGAGACGCCGCAAAAGGAGGGTTTGAACTGGCCGGAGGAGCTGGCCATGTATTCCCGAGACCGGACAGGCGGCGGGCCACTGGTGCGCTTGCCCGTGCGTTTCCTCCGCATCGGTAACACCGTCATTTGGTCGGCCCCCGTCGAACTCTTTTGCGAAATTGCCGTGGCCGTTCGCAATCAGTCGCCGTTTCCGCACACGTTCTACTTCGGCTACACCGGCGGCTGGTTCGGCTATCTGCCAACCAAGCAAGGGTTTCAGGAAGGCGGCTATGAGCCGAAGACTTCACCCTTTACCGAATCCGCCGAGCAAGACCTGCTCCAAGGCGTGATCTCGTATATCCAGGGCCTGCCACGCTGAGTTCAATCCCTTGTGCCGTTTTCAAGCTGCGAGAGATAGGGTTGTGAAACATCGAGCAGCCGGAAGGGAGTCAATCCAACCGAGCCGTACCAAAATTCCTTCCCGCATTCCCGCAAGAATCCCTCAAGTCACGACTTTTCCGCAGGATACCCGCGGAATTCCCGCCAATACCCGGATGCCCACTCCGCCCGGAAGTCGAAAGTGCCGGATGGGTGTCCAGCCCCGCAGGCGAAGTGCCGGCGTCCAGTCTATCCGATTTCATCCGCGGTGCGGAGGCTGACCGCGCCAGGGTGACCGCGCCAAAAGCGCTTCCCCCCTTTGACGCGGAAGGCGAAACCAGCGAGAATGAGCCTGCCATTCAAAAAGGAGGCTGATTGCGGAGAGTATCGATTTTGCTTTGGACGACCTACCCCAACCCGCAACACGGCGCCGCCTCCATGAAACGTTCGGAAGGCAGCACCACTCCTCATCCGAAAGTGAATTAAACGTTAAGGGAGACCCTCATGCAAAGCAGGCGCAGTTTCCTGGCCGGTACCGCAGCTACCGCGGCCCTCTCGC
>OCZT010002860.1_pt1 | contig 17786 bp, 18 predicted proteins | sample 1539031 | NCBI WGS metagenome assembly OCZT01 (sample SAMEA3539308, study PRJEB22396) | soil metagenome | biome: tundra; feature: field; material: soil | place: USA | collected 2010-05 | depth 0.15 m | reverse complement strand
AGGTCATTTCCGCCGTGATGTTGTCGACCTTCGTCTGGAAATAGTTGTACGCCCAGACCGCCGGGATTGCGACGAGAAGACCGAACGCCGTCGTGATCAGTGCTTCGGCGACGCCCGAGCCGATGGAGCTGATCGAACCGCCGCCGCCGGCCGCCATGCCCTGGAAGGCGTTGACGATGCCCATCGTCGTTCCGAGAAGACCGACGAACGGGGCCGTCGCGCCGACCGTCGCCAGCACGCCGAGTCCGCGCTTGATGAGCACGATCGTCATCAGCATTTCGCGCTCGACCGCGCGCTCCGCCGAGTTGATGTCGGCGACCGTCACCGAGCCGTCCTGGATCAGCGGCTTGATTTCAGCGAGGGCGTTGCCGAGCACGCGGGCGACGTGCGACTTCTTGTAGCTCTGCGCCAGGTTGATCGCTTCCGTGAGGTTGTCCTCCTCGAGGAACTGCGAGAACTCGGGCGCGAACTTGCGGGTCTGCTGCTGCGCGGCGCGCAGGTAGAACCACTTGGAGATCATGATCGTGAGCGAGTACAGCGACATGAGGAGCAGCGTTACCACGATGCCCTTCGCAAAGCCGCCCATCGAGTTGAACATCTGGGTCAATGAAATCTGCATTTCTCAGCTCCTGACGCGTGAAATGAAAGGCGCGGGGTAACGCGGGCTACTTGATGATGTTGAACACGAACGGTTGCTGCACCAGCTGCTTCACTTTCTTTCCGCCGACCTCGGCAGGGAGGAAACGCATGGTGGGGAGCGCCGTCCTCACCGCCGCGGAAAACAGTTCGTGCGTAGACTTGAGGATCTTGAGCGACGAGACGTCGGCGCGGCCCGTGGTGTCCACCACGAACGCGACGACCACTTCGCCCTCGACGCCGGCCGACTTCAGGATGTCCGGGTAACGCGGCGTCGGGGAGCCATTGACGGCCATCACCGGCTTCTCCACCTGGTACTCGAAGTAGGTCTGGTTCTCGACCGGCGCGGCGCCGACGATGCCCTTCTCGCGGCCGCCGGCGACGCCCTTACCGGTGAAGTCCGCCTCGTTCGTGACCTTCTTGCTGAGGTCGATGTCGGGGAGGACGTCGGGGATGTTCACCGGAGCGGTGAGCGTCTGGAACCCCTTCGGCGGAGGCGCCACCATGACCTCGGGCGGCTTCTCCTTCGGCGGAGGCGGCTCGTCCTTCTTGACTTCGACGAAGTCGACCTTCTGTTCGATCTTCTCCTTCTTCTGGCCCGCGTTCAGCGTGGCCTTGATGGCGAGGAAGATCAGGAGCACGTGGAAGATCGCGCTGACGACCATGCCGCCAGGCGATTTCTGCTTCTTGGCTTTGGACTCGAGCAGGTTGTTGAACAATGTCCGTACCCCGTCTTACTGGTGGACTCGGACTGCGAGAGGGTGCGATGGGAGAGAACCTATTGTTCCATACACGCCGTCGATAGGGATTTTCATTAAGATTCGCTTAATGCGAAGTTAGGTGTTGAAAACCGACGGCAGACGGCAGAAGGCAGACGGTAGTTGGGACAGCAGACGGCGGACTGCGGTTAACTGCCTTCCGCTGTCTGCAGTCTGCCGTCTTGCGCGGGTAGCGCCGGAATGGTCACCGCAAAGCCGCTCCCTCGGCCCAGTCTCGAAGAGACGTTGATCGACCCGCCGTGGGCCTGGGCGATCCATTGCGAAATCGCGAGGCCGAGGCCGACGCCCCCTCGCTCGCCGCCGCGTGATCGCACGCGGTCGACGCGCCAAAAACGGTCGAAAATGAACGGGAGATCGGCGCCGGCTATTCCGATGCCCGTGTCCTTCACCGTGAAGACCGCCCCAGCGTCGGTGGATTCGAGGGTGAGCTCGACCTTGCCGCCTTTCGCGGTGTACTTGATCGCGTTCGTCACGAGGTTCAGGAAGAGCTGGCGGAGGCGGACGCGGTCGCCGAGGACGGTCACGTGCTGCAGAACCGGCACCGAGACCAGAATGCCGGCCGCCTCGCCGAGGATATTCGCGGTCTCGGCAACCTCGCGCACGAGTGGTTCCATCTCGACGGGCTCGCGATGCAGGTCGAACCGGCCTTCGTCGGCGCGCGCCAGCGTGAGAAGGGATTCCACGAGGTCGGCCATGCGGGTGGTTTCCTGCAGGCCTTCTTCGAGCGCGACGAGCTGGTCGGTGCTGCCCTGCCGGGTGGTCATCGCCCGTTCGATATCCGCGCGGAGAACCGTGAGCGGGGTTTTCAGTTCGTGGCTGGCGTCGGCGGTGAACCGGCGGAGGGCGGCAAAGCTCGTCTCGAGGCGGCCGATCATCGCGTTGAGTGTCGTGCCGAGGCGGCCGATTTCGTCGCCCAGGTCCTCGACGGGAATTCTGCGATGCAGCGAGCGCCCGTCGCTGATCGCCTCGACGTCGTTCACCATCTGGTCGATCGGCTGCAGCATGCGGCCGGCGAGCGTCCACGCGGTCACCGCCGAGATCAGCAGGATGATCGGGGCGACCACGAGCGAGAGGAACAGCACCTGCGCCGTCGCGACATCGAGCGGCTCGGTCGAGACGCCGGCGACCACCCACCGCACCTCAGACGCCGCCGACTGCGGTTCGGCCTTCGCCACGAGCAGCAGTTGCTTTCCCTCGTCGTCGAGCGTGACCAGCGAGTCGGCGCCGCTTTGGATCCTGAAGGCGATCGAAAGTTTGCGCCGGTCATTCTCACTCAGCGCGCTCACCGCGGGCGAGAGATAGAGGACGTGGGTCGCGTCGGCGATGAGCACGTAGCCGGGCAGCACGTCCAGCGTCGCCTTGAAGCGCGGGGTGAGCTCGCGACCGGTGCGCTCGCGACCGGTGAGCGAGTCGGTCGTCATCGTCATCGGCTCGTTGCCCACGCCGGTGAGCCGGAGCATGCGGATGCCGAGGTCCGCCACGGCCGCCGCGCGATCGCGAAGATCTTGAAACGCCACGGCTCGGCGCTCCGCCCACACCACGGCGGAGAACGCGAACATCGTCCCCGCGAACGCGAGCGCGTAGCTCACGGTGATGCGCGTGCGGATCGATGCCATGCGGTGTCGCCCCTTACTCCTTGATCACGTAGCCCACGCCGCGCACCGTCGTGATCATCCGCTTTCCCTTCCCCGAGTCGATCTTCTTGCGCAGGTGGTTGATGACGACGTCCACGATGTTCGTGCCGGGATCGAAGTGATAGCCCCACGCGTATTCGGTGATCAGCGTGCGACTCATCACGCGGCCCTTGTGGCGGCAGAGGTACTCGAGGACGAGGAACTCCTTCGGCGTGAGTTCCACGAGCACACCGCCGCGGCGCACTTCGCGCGCGTCGAGGTCGACCTCGAGGTCGGCGACCTTCAGGACCGGCGTGGCGAGCACGCGCGGGCGGCGCGCGAGTGCTTCGATTCTGGCGAGCAGTTCCTCGAACGCGAACGGCTTGGTGACGTAGTCGTCGGCGCCGGCCCGCAACGTCTCGACCTTCGCGTCGACGGCGTCCTGCGCCGTGAGCACGAGCACCGGACGCTCGAATCCGCGCGCCCTGAGATTGCGCAGCACCTCGAGTCCTGACCGCCCGGGCAGCCGCATGTCGAGCACGATGAGATCGTACGGCTGGCTGCGCGCGAGCGACTCGCCCTCCTCACCGTCGGCGACGAGATCCACGCTCCAGCGCTGTTCCTCGAGCCCGCGCTTCACGAACTGTCCGACCGTCGGGTCGTCCTCGATCACGAGGACTCTCACGGGGCTCCGACACCAGCCGGCCGCTCGAAGCGGTACTCGCGAATCTTCCGGTAGAGGGTCTTCGCCGAGATGCCGAGGAGGCTCGCGGCCTTGCCCTGGTGCCAGCTGGTGCGCTGCAGCACGGCCGCGATGTGGCGCCGCTCGACTTCCTGCAGCGAGAGCGGCGCATCGTCCGCGGACGAACCGGAGCGCACCGCCGCCGGGAGCGGCAGGTCGTGCGCGTGGATGATCCCGCCGCCCGCGAGCAGCACCGCGCGCTCGAGCACGTTGCGCAGCTCCCGGAGGTTTCCGGGCCACGAATAATCCTGCAGTGCGTCAATGGCCTCGGAGGCCAGCGACGGCCCCCTCAGCCCGCCGAACTCCCTCACGAACGCCTGCGCGAGGATCGCGATGTCCACCGAGCGCTCGCGGAGCGGCGGCAGCGCGATGCTGACGTGGCCAAGCGAATCGAACAGGTCCGCGCGGAACGATCCGGCGCGCACCGCCGCGGGGAGGTCCGCTCCGGCGGTCGCGATGAATCGCGTTTCGGTCTCGATCCGGTGCTGCGAGCCCACCCGCCGGAACGAGCCTTCCGCCAGCGTTTCCGCGAGCGCGGCCTGCGCTGGCGGATCGAGCAGCTGCACGTCGTCGAGCACGAGCGTGCCGCCGGCCGCGGATTCGACCAGCCCGATCGCCGCCGTCACTCCGCCCGACGGCTCGTCGTCCTTAGGACGTTCCATGCCGAACAGGTCGACCGCGGCGTGGCCGCTGATCATCGCGGCGCAGACCGCGTCCACGAGCGGGCCCGTGGCGCGCGACGAGTGCGCGTGGATGTAGCGCGCGAGCTCGTTCTTGCCCGTGCCGGGTTCGCCCGTGATCAGCACCGGCGCCTCGCCCAGCGCCGCATGCCGCGCGAGCGCGAGCACGGCCTGCATGGGCGCGTACACCGAGGTGAAATCGCGTGCGGCATCGACACGCGAGAGCCGCGTGCTGAGCCGCAGGTTGTCGCTCGTGAGCCTCCGCTTCTCCCACGCGCGCCGCACGAGCACGTCGATCTCGGCCAGGCGATACGGCTTCGAGACGTAGTCGTACGCGCCGAGCTTCATCGCGGCGATCGCCGTGTCGACCGTGCCGTTGCCGGTGATGATGATGCACTCGGGCGGCGAGGGATTCTCGCGCACCTGGCGCAGCACCTCGAGGCCGTCGAGCTTCGGCATCACGATGTCGAGGAGCGCGACGTCGAACGGCTGCGAGTGGAGGGCGTCGAGCGCGGCGCGCCCGTCGAGGGTCACCGTGACTTTGTGGCCGCGGCCCGCGAGATAGCTCTGGAGCAGTTCGCCGAGATTGGCTTCGTCCTCGGCGATGAGGACGCGGATCGGCTGTTCGCCGGTCACCGGTGCTCCACGGTCGGCAGCAGCACGCGGAAGGTGCTCCCCTGGCCGAGTGCACTGTCCACCTCGATCCGGCCGCCGTGTTCCTGGATGATGCCGTAGCAGATCGAAAGGCCGAGTCCGGTGCCGCGACCCGGCGCCTTCGTCGTATAGAACGGCTCGAAAATCTTCGAGAGCTCCGAGCGCGCGATGCCGTGCCCCTGATCGATGACCTCGGCGATCACGCCCTCCTCGGGAGTCGTCCCGCGGCGGGTGCGAATCGTGATCTGTCCGCGATCGCCGACGGCGTCCATCGCGTTGAGCAGGAGCGCCATGAAGACCTGCACGAGCTGCTCGTTGTTCGCCTGCGGCACGCGCGCGAGGTCGGCGTCGAGCTCAGTGATCACCGTAAGCCTCTTGAAGCGCACGTGGTGCTTGAGCAGCAGCAACGTCCGCTCGATGACTTCGTTGAGGCTGATGCGCTCCTTCAGCGCCTGCTTGGGCCGGCTGAAGTCGAGCAGGCCATCGACGATCTGTTTGCAGCGTGAGACCTCGTTGTCGATGATCTGCAGATACTCGTTCGCGTCGGTCGGGATCGCGCTGCCGGCCTTCTTCACGTCTTCGAGCTTGAAGCCGAGGCTCTCCGCGCACGCGGCGATCGTCGCGAGCGGGTTGTTGATCTCGTGCATCACGCCGGCGGCGAGCTGCCCGATGGCCGCGAGCTTCTCGGCCTGCGCGAACCGCTGCTGCGCTTCCTTCCAGTCGGTGACGTCCTCGCCGATGGTGATGACGTGCGTCACCGCCGAATCGCCGAGGCGCATCGGGATCTTGGTGATGCGATAGGTGCGGAGCTCGCCGGTGGCGAGCGATTCCATCTGGTATTCCTGGATGCGGCCGGTCGTGAACACATCGTCGAACTCACGCCGCAGCATCTCGGGCGGCTGGCGATGCAGGATCTCGAAGATCGTCCGGCCGATCGCCTCTTCGCGCGAGATGCCCTGCATGCCGGTTTCGCGCTTGCGATTCCACGCCTGAATGCGATACTCGCGGTCGATCACGTACAGGCCGAGCGGCAGCGAGTCGATGATCTTCTCGGTGAAGATCCGCTCGCGATTGATCTCGGCGGTGCGCGCCTCGACTTCGTCCTCGAGCTGGCGATTCTTCGCCGCGTGCGCGAGCTCGGGGCCGAGGAGATTCGCGACGGCGGTGACGAGCAGCGATTCCTCGTCATTCAGTTCGTGCGTCAGCCGCATCGTGAGCGCGCCGGCCTGGCCGTCGCCCGAGCCGATCCCCACGACGAGGACCGAATCCTGCACCGGCTCCGGATGCGCGAGCCGCGCGCGAACCTGCGTCGCAGTGATGATCGGATCACCGGCTCCCCATGAGCGGACGAGTCCGTCCCTGGAATGCAGCCAGATCGCGCATTCCGGCACGCCGAGAACCACCCGGAGCGATTCGAGCGACCGCGCGACGCGCTCCTCGAGCGGCTGATTCGACGCGAGTTCCGCGACGATCGCGGCAAGCGCCGAGAGTCCCCGGGACGGCGGGGACGGATGCGAACCGGCGGGCGACGCGGCGAGGGAGGAACTCACGGTGCGTGAAGGTACGCGTGCGGCGTTCGCCGGACAAGATGACCGAACGGTGCGAGCGGTGGAGGACCGAGTGTTGGCGCACGTCCGTCCGACATGCGCCAGTGTCAACCCGCTGACGGTGTTGCGAAAACCATCGGAGTTCCGAGCGCACCCACGGATTTCACGCCGTCGATGGTTACGGTGATCACCTGTCCTTCGATGAGAACGTCGACCACTCGGCCGCGAACGCGGACTCCCGTGATCTCGGCGTGCTCGAGGCCGAACGGCAGCGGATCGATCGTCAGGCCCTGATCTCCTGCGTCGATCCCGATGACATGCCGGATGATCAGGTCGTTCAGCCACGCATGCTGCACATCGTCGGCTCCGCGATATACGGATGCATGTCCGGTTAGCGGGTTGTAGTGCTCGTGCGAGTTCACCCGGTGCAGTTCGCCATCGTGGAACATCATGCGCACGAAACGGCGCAGCAGCGTCGCCGCCTGGGCGCGAAGATGCGGCGCGTGCGTCCGCGCGACGTGTGCGAGGGCGTCGACGACCTCCGCGTTCACCTCGGGATGACTGCGCCCGTTCCACGGATCCCCGGCACGCCGCGATTTCCACTCGCCTTCCGCGCTGAACCGCGGATCGTCGGCGGAGAGCGACGGAACCGGAAACGCCGAGAAGAACTCGGCGGGATCGAGCAGATGCTTCTCGAGCCCCGCGAGGTGCTCGGCATCGACGATGTCGGTGCGATACGGCAGGAAACACCGCGCGTGCTTCACCCCCATGTGCGCATGGGTCTTCGCATCGACGTCGCTGAACATCCCCGCGGACCCGTTCCACATCTTCTCGCGCACGGCAGTCCGTGTCCGCTCCGCCAGTCGTGTCCACCGCGGTCCATCCGCGTCGGGCGCCGAGCGCTCGAGCCACCGGTAGAGCAGATACGCGTACACGGCAGCCTCCGTCCCCTTGATCCGGCCGGTCCGGGCATCCGCACTGCGCAGCTCGAGCGAAGGGTCGTCGCGGGCCATGTCGAACAATCCGCTCTCTTCCCGATCGCGTTCGGCGGAAAGCCACTCCGCCGCCGCGACAGCCTTGGGATAGACCTCCCGAACGAACGCTTCGTCGGGCCACACCGCGCCGAGCGCACTCAGCCCCGATCCCCAATCCGCCGCCATGGGTTGCTCGAGGAACTCGCGAAGAATTTCGCGCGCGCCCGCCGCATCCCCGCTCCACCGCAGCTCGCGCACCCTCCCGACCGCGTTCGCCGGGCCCGCCGCGGGTGCGTGCGCGTTCATCCGCAGCACGTACCAGCGATACCAGTAGAGCGATTCGATGTAGGGATCCGAGCAGCGGAACGTCGGCAGCGAGGCGAAATAGTCACTCCATCTCTTGCGACTCGCTCCACCGAACGTGCCCAGTCGAGCCCCCGAGGGCGTGGTGTCCCCCTCTCGCGCGGCGTCGTCATCCGGCACGAGACGCATCGCGAACGTCGCCGACGCTCCCGCGTACTCCACCTCGAGCGTCCGATGCACCGCCGCGAAAAACGTCCCTCCTTCCGGCGCATCCGTGCCTGCGCGCACAACCTTCGGCAGCACTCCTCCGCGCCACTGCTCGACGAACGGGGTGAACTCCCAGGCCGGCTCGGGGATCTTGCCCTCGCTCCACGTCGCGCTCCACGACGCCGCGCCACCTACGCACGCGAGCTCGGCGCGCACCCGCAACGCCGACGCGTCCGCTTCGTTGGTCTTGGCCGCGACGACGAACTGGAGCGCCCCATTCCACCGCGCCGACCCGCGTTCGACACGCGATGCGCGCTGGGCCGTCCACGCCACGAGATGGATTCGCTCCGGCCTGTACGCCGCGAATCTCCACTCGGACACGAAAATGCCGCCTGGATGCACGGTGCGGACTTCGGTCGCGGTGATGCCCTGACCGAGCCGGTACTGCAGCGTCAGCTCGGCCGGCGTCCACCTGCGCGCGGTGACGCGGGCGGCGATCTCACGCCCCTCGTCGTCGAGAACCGTGACCGTGAACAACGGCGCGACCCCGCGCCGCAGGACATTCGCGCCGTCCCAGAATCCCGGGACATCGAGCCAGCGCGGGAACGCGGGCGCGAACAGCGTACCGTCGCCCGCGCCCAACTGCCACTTGTCCGCGCGGGCGAGCTGTTCGACCGGATCGATCAAGCGGGCAGCTTTGCGATCTCCGCGAGAATCTCGGAGTTCGCGCGCTTTTCGCCGTTGAGCTTTTCGACGTGCGACCAGCGGACGACGCCCTGCTTGTCGATCAGGAAATACGACCGGTTCGCGAAGAACTTCTCTTCGTTCAACACGCCGTACGCGCGCGCCGTGTCGCGACGGAAATCGCTCGCGAGCTCGGGGCCGATGCTGAGTTTCTCCTTGAACGCCTTCAGGCTCGGCACCGCGTCCACGCTGATCGGGATCACGACGACCCCCTGCGACTCGAACGAGGCGTAGTCCTCCGTGAAGCTGGCGAGCTCGGCGGCGCAGGTATTGGTGAAAGCGAGCGGGAAGAAGGCGAGCAGGACGTTCTTGTCGCCCCGGAAACTCGAGAGGGTCACCGGCTGGCCGGTGGTGGTGACCAGAGTGAATTCGGGAGCGGTTTCGCCGGCGGCGGGGATGTGAGCAGGCATGAAGTTCCGAGGTCCAGGGACGAGCAGGGACCGGTTGAGTGGTGGAATACTACGCCGGTGAATCCGGCGGACGTGTCCATTTGCGAACTGCCAGAACAATCCATCCGAGGCCGACCGCTACGAGCAAGATCGGCATCGCATACACCAGAACATTGAACCCCTTCGGCTTCGGCTCGAGGAGAATCCATTCCCCGTACTTCGAGATGAAATACGCCTTGACCTCATCCGGACTCTTCCCCGCCCTCAACTGATCCTTCACCACCGACCGCATCTGCTGCGACAGCTCCGACGGCGAATCCTGAATGGACAGCCCCTGGCACACCGGGCATCGAAGCTGCGCTGCGACTTCGGCGGTGCGGGCTTCGAGAACCGAATCCGCCGGCGACTGCTGAACCGCGCCGAGGGCGCCGAGCGCAGCGAACGCGAAGGCAGCGAGCAGACGCGTCACTTTGCGGCGGCCGCCATCAGCGAATCGACGACATGCCGAATGAGCCGCTCATTGACCGGGCCCGTGGCCTTGTACGCGATCCGTCCGCCGGCGTCGAGAAAATACGTCTCCGGCACTCCGTACAATCCGTAGTTGATCGCGGTCCGGGCCCCGGGATCGGTGACCGACGGATAGCTCTGCCCGCCCATCTGCTCGATCCACTGCGTGCCGTTCCCGGGTTCGTCATTGTAGAGAACGCCGAGAAAGTGGACGGGTTTTCCGGCGTACGATTTCGCGGTCTCCGAGAGGATCTGGTGTTCGTCGCGGCAGGACAGGCACCACGACGCCCAGAAGTTGAGCACCACGACCTGGCCTTTCAGGTCCGCGAGACGCATGGTGTCACCCGGCGCGCGATTGAGCGGCGGCTGACCAGGCGCGAAGACGGCGAGCGCGAACGGCGACGCCTCGTGCCCCGGAAGCGGCGACGGAATGTCCTTCGGATCACGCGTCAGGCCGTAGCCGAAGAGGATGATCAGCGGTACGACGCACGCCGCCGCGATCGTCGCGCGTTTCCAGTTCATGCGTCGGTCCGCCTCCCCGTCGGGAAGATCGCGATGAGCGCGCCGAAGACCACCACGCCGCCGCCGAACCAGATCCACGGCACGAGCGGTTCATAGATGACGCGAATCGTCGCGTTCGAACCGTCGGGACGGAAGGCCTGCAGGTTCACGTAGAGATCGCCAAGGAGGCGGCTGCGCACCGCGGGCGTCGGGACCGGTGACTGCGACATGGGATAGAAATTCATGCGCGGCTCCATCGTCCCCTTCACCATCGAGCCGTTCATGACCTCGAGCGTCGCGCCGACCACGGAGCGCTGCGGCTCCTCCCGCCCCCACATCGACTTCAACCGAAGCGTGTGCCCGGAGAGCGAGATGGTCTCGCCCGGCTTGATCGTCGCCTCGTATTCCGTGCGGAACGTGGACGACGCCGCGATTCCAAACGCGACGAGGATCACGCCAAGGTGCGCCGTGTAGCCGCCGTACCGATGCCGGTTACCGCCGACGAGCCGCACGAGTGCCGTGCCCCACCCTTCACCGTGCGCGGTGCGGCGCGCGCGCATTCCGATCCAGTATTCGCGCAGGTTGGCGAACGCCGCGTATCCCGCGAACGCGAACGCGAGCAGCGCGTAGACATTTCGCGCACCGGCGACGAGTGCGATGACCAGCATGAGGCCGGCTCCAGCAGCCGGCGGCACGAGCTTCGCCTTCAGCTCCGCCTTCGATGCGGCCTTCCACGGCAGCGCGGGCCCCACGCCCATCAGGAAGAGCAGCGTCACGACGATCGGCAGCGACATCCTGTTGAAGAACGGTTCGCCGACGCTGACTTTCACGCCCTTGATCGCCTCGGCGACCAGCGGGAACAGCGTGCCCGTGAGCACGGTGAACATGAACGCGGTGAGGAACAGGTTGTTCAGCAGGAACACCGTCTCGCGCGACGCGGCCGAATCGAAGCGCCCGGTGCTGCGCAGCCGCTCGGAGTTGCCGGCGACGAGGGCCAGCGACGCGAGCATCACGATCGCAATGAACGCGAGGAAGTAGTAGCCGATCGTGCCCGTGGTGAAGGCGTGCACCGAGGAAACGATCCCCGATCGCGTGAGGAACGTGCCGAGGATCGTGAGGAGGAACGTCCCCACGACGAGGTTGAGATTCCAGAGCCGCAGCATCCCGCGACGCTCCTGTACCATCGCGGAATGCAGGAAGGCGGTCGCGGTGAGCCACGGAAGGAACGACGCGTTTTCGACGGGATCCCAGGCCCAGTATCCGCCCCAGCCGAGCACTTCGTACGACCACCACATGCCGGCGATGATCGCCGCCGAGAGCAGCGCCCACGCCGAGAGCGTCCAGCGGCGGGTGATGCGCATCCAGTCGTCGGTCTCGACCTCGCCCGAGAGCATCGCGCCCACGGCGAACGCGAAGGGGACCGACATCCCGACGTAGCCCAGATAGAGCAGCGGCGGATGGATCGCCATCAGGATGTGGTTCTGCAGCAGCGGATTCGGACCCGGGCCGTCCGGCGGCACCGGCGACACCGCGCCGAACGGATCGGCCGGCCCCACGAGCAGGATCGCGAAGAAGAAGGAGACGAAGAGCAGCGTCGCGGCCGCATACGGCACGAGGTTTCCGGGGCGGCGGCTGTTGATCCACACGACCGCGGCCGCGTACATCGAGAGGACCCACGCCCAGAAGAGGATCGATCCCTCGAGCGCGCCCCACAGCGAAATCACCGTAAACAGGAGCGGCGTGGCGCGGCCTCCCACCTGCGCGACGTACGACACGGAGAAGTCGTGCGTGACGAGCGCGTACACCATCGCGAACGCCGCGACGCTGACGAGGAAGAAGTTCGTGTACACCGCGGCGAACGCGTACGGCAGCAGCCCGCGACGTCCGGTCCGCATCGCCACCGGCACCGCGACGATCCCGAACAGCACGACGGCCATGGACACCAGGATCGAGTCGTGCGCCAGCATCCCTGTCACGAGCCGGACCCCTTGATGAGGGTCTTGTACATCTCCTGCGGCTTCTCACCCGGCTTCGGCGGATGGTATTCGTTCGAGTGCTTCACCATCAGTCCGGTCGAGTTGAACACGTGATCGCGGCCAAAGCGCCCTTCGACCACCACGCCCATGCCGTCGCGGAACATCTGCGGCGGCGCGCCCGAACTCTGCACGGCGACGTCGCTCTTGCCGTCGGTGACCTCGAAGGTCAGCCGCAGCGTCTTGTCGTCCCATTTCACCGTGCCGGGCTTCACCTGCCCGCCGAGCCGCACGGGCACGTCGTAGCCCGCCGTGCCCTTGGCGAGCAGTTCCTGCGGCGTCAGGAAGAACACCACGTTCTTGTCGAGGCCGCCGTACAGCAGCCAGCCGAAGACCGCCACCACCGCCGCGACGCCGGCGATCACCCAGGGCCGGCGCTTCGATTTCGATTCAGTCATTTAGCTGCTCCCTCCCTTTGCGAGGTCGCGTGCTCGTAGCGCGCGCGCGCGAGCTTGAGCACGCGATGCACGTGCAGCCAGTAGCCGCCGATCGCGACCCACACGGCGGCATACGCCACCGACACATACGTCCAGTTGTTTACCGTCATCGTCATCTCCCCCCCAGCGCCGCGGCCTGCTCGGCGTGATCGGCGGCGCGATCGAGGCACGCAGCCTCGTAGCGGCGCCGAACGAGATAAATCATCACGAACAAGAATGCGAACGCGTTGGCCCTGAGACTGAGCACGTAGATGCCGGCCACCGTATCGGGACTCGACTGGACCTGATGCAGGGTACGCCACCAGCGCACCGACATGTACACGATCGGCACGTTGATCGCGCCGAGGATGCCGACCGCGGCGCTCCACTGCGCCCGGCGCTCGGGCTCGTCGACGAACGCGCGCAACGAGAGATACCCCACGAAGATCAGGAAGAGTACGAGCGTCGACGTGAGCCGCGCGTCCCACGCCCACCACACGCCCCACGCCGGCTTGCCCCAGAGCATGCCGAGCAGGAGCGTGAGGCCGTTGAAGAGCGTGCCGACTTCAGCCGCCGACGCGGCGGCGAGATCGTCGGTCTCGCGCCCCTTCCACAGGTAGCGAAGGCTGTAGAACATCACCACCGCGAAGGTCAGCGACATGATCCACGCGGCGGGCACGTGCACGTACAGGATTTTTTCCAGGTCGCCCATGTCGCGATCGGGCGGCGACGTCACGATCGCGACGGTCTGCGACGCAACCAGGAACAGGAATGCGAACGCGCCGAACCACGGCCAGCGGCCCTGGCGCGGCGGATCCCATGACGAAGGCGGTTCTCTCGATACCATTGTCGACTCAGGCCTCGATCACATGTTCGAAGGCGAGATGCGTGACCACAAGAAAGATGACGTCATACGCGACCAGAAGCTTCACCCACGCGCCCGCCTCGTGCATCACGTCGCCGGCGAGGAGCGCCCTCGAGGCTTCGATGGCGGCCAGCAGCACGGGGACGAGCATCGGGAAGAGCAGCAGGGGCAGCAGCACCTCGCGCGCCCTGCTCCGGCTCGCCATGGCGGCGTAAAAGGTCCCGAGCGCCACGATCCCCACCGCCCCGAGCGCCAGCACGCCGAGCAGCGCCGGCCAGCCCGCGGGGACCGTCACCTGGAACAGCACGATGCCGACCATCACGACGATGACCAGCATCAGCCCGACGAACGCGAGGTTCGCGAGCAGCTTTCCCGAGAAGATGGTCCAGCGCGCGCCCGGATACAGGAGCAACGGCTCCAGAGCGCCGCTCTCGAGTTCCACCTGGTACGAACGATTGAACGCGAGCACGGCCGAGAAGAGCGCCGCGAGCCAGAGCACGCCTGCCGCCGCGTCGCGGATCGCCTGGGTGTCCGGACCGAGGGCGAAGCCGAACAATACGAGGATCGTCACGCCGAGCGCGACGACGCCATTGAAGCCCGCCTTCGACCGCCGCTCCGTGGTGAGATCCTTCCACGCGATGGCGCGCACCCGGCGCCAGTCATCCTTCCATGACATCAGGGGCTCCTCACGTCCGACTGTGACATAGGTCGCGCCTTTCGTCGCTCCGGGCCATCAGCAGCGCCCGTCCTGAATGGTGACGGTGCGGCTCAGGATCCCCGCCGCCGGCGCGAGCTCGTGCAGCACGACTAGCGCGGCCCCGCCCGCCCGTACACTTTCGGAAATCAGCTGGCTCATCATCGAGATCCCCGCGGCGTCGAGGTTGCTGTACGGCTCGTCGAGCAACAGGAGGCGCGGGCGCGACAGCAGCAGGCGCGCCACGGACAGCCGGCGCTCCATCCCCGCGGAGAAGCCGCGCACGCGCTCGTTCGCCGCGTACGTCAGCTCCACGCGCGCGAGCACCGCATCGACATCGGCGGAACCGATGCCCAGCATGTTCGCGGCGAACAGGAGGTTCTCCCGCGCCGTGAGGTCTTCGTACAGCCCGGGCTCATGCGAGAGGAACCCGATCCGTTCGCGCACCGCGTCCGCGGCGCGCACGACGTCGTGCCCGAAAATCGCAGCAGTTCCCGCGCTCGGTTTGAGCAGCGTGCCGAAGATGCGCAGCAGCGTGCTCTTGCCACTGCCATTGGCGCCCAGCAGGCCGACGGTCTCGCCGGAACGCACCTGCAGCGTCACGCCGCGCAGAATCCAGCGGGAGCCGAACCGCCGTGCCACGCCGCTGGCGTCGATCGCGAAGTCTGACGTGGGTTCGGCCATGCCGGGAGAGAAGTGAAATGGAGCGTGTGGGGATCGAACCCACGACCTCTGCCTTGCAAAGGCAGCGCTCTCCCAGCTGAGCTAACGCCCCGGCACTGGAAGTATAATCGCGGGCCGGCTACTCGTGCGCGGGCAGCGGCTCCGACCGGCCGGCGCTATTCATGCGCCGGCAACGGCTCCATGGTACGCGGGTCCACGGGCACCTGCACCTCGTCGCGGTACGGCGACGTGAGCAGCACGACCCGGAACTTCGGGAACGCGTCCATGAACGAGGAGTAACAGAACCCCCACGCGCCGAGGAAGCCGAGGAAGATGCCCGCTTCCCAGAAGCTGAAGGGCGCGTGCTCCGTCACGCCATACACCGACGGATAGACCTCGACGTAACGGGCGATCCACAATCCGACGAAGCTGCACGCGGCGAAGAAAAGCATCGACGGCGCCCACATCTTGGCCTTCACGCCGAGCAGGCCGAAGAACGGCACCACAAAGGTCAGCATGGCGGTCGCGACGGTCCAGTTCTTCCACGCGTGCGTCAGTCGCAGCGTGAAGAAGTGCGTTTCCTCCGACAGGTTGCCGTACCAGATCACGAGGAACTGGGCGAACGTGAGGTAGCCCCAGAACGCCGTGAAGGCGAAGCAGAGCTTGCCGACGTCGTGGTAGTGCGCGTGGGTGATGAGGTCGCCGGCGTGCAGGTACTTGTTGAACGCGCGCAGCAGCACGGAGAGCACCATGAGCGACACGAGCCAGCCGCCCATGAACACCTGCCATCCATACATCGTGCTGTAGAAGTGCGGATCGAGCGTCATGGACTGGTCCCACGCCAGCACCACCCAGCCGAACGCGAACAGGATCGTCATGAACACCGCGAGCTTTCCCTGCAGCGAGTGCGTGCTGTGCAGCTCGCGACGCTCCTCGCCAAAGCCGGCACGCATTCGCGCGCGAAGGCCGGCCGCCCACTTGGCCCCGCCCTCCGGCGAGACGCCGACGTCGAGGCGAACCGACGTCCACACATACCAGAGCTGCAGCGCCACGAGCGCCGTGAAGATCAGGATCGAGCGCAGCGCGAAGAAACGGTGTGCGAGATAGACCTGCTTCTCATGCTGCAGCGACGGCAACTGCGTCCACCACGGGTACACGTGGCTCTTGCCGAACACGATCATCACGATCAGCCCGACCAGCGCCAGCGGCAGGAACGCGACGAACCCCTCGGAAAAGCGGATGATGCCGCGCGACCAGCGAGCGGTGGTGATGCGCTGCACCGCGACGAACATCACCGCGGCGGACGAGATCGTGGTGAAGAACAGCCAGTTCACGTGGAACGCGTGCCACGCGCGGTCGTTTCCGGTGGCCACGCCGAACACGAAGATGGCGAGGCCGAGCGCGGCCAGCGCGAGCGAGATCGGGCGAATGACCGGCGGCAGCTGCTTGGCGCCGGCGCTGACGACGCGCTCGCGCGAGACCGTGAAGGGTGAGGTGAGGCTCATGGCTTGATCTCCGCCTGCTTCGCCTCGCCGCCGGCACGTGCGGCGCGCGAGACGACGACTGGATGGAAATACGCGGCCGGAACCGTCGGGCCGAGGCGCGTCACGCCGGGGAGCTTGTCTCCCGTCTCACCCGGGCGGCCCACCGGACCGACCGTCACGGGATACCGGCCCTGCAGGCCGCGCACGTAGTTCACGACGTCCCAGCGATCGGCTTCCTCGATGCGGTTGTACGGCGGCATCAGGCCGCGGCCGTTGCGCATCATCCCCCAGATGTAACCGTCGCTCCGCCCCTTCGCCTGATCCGTGAGGAGGCTCGGCGGGAACCCAAACATGGGATTGAGCTGCTTCATCGGCGTGTTGGCGTCGCCCGATTCGCCGTGACACACCGCGCAATTGATCTGGAAATACTTGCGGCCGTTGAGCAGCGAGCGATCGTCGACCGCGACCGGGTTCGGCAGCGCCGACATCGAATCGATCGTCAGGGGCAACGGCGAGTTCGAGACCTGGTAGATCGAGACGAGCGTTCCGTTCGTGCCGACCGATCCGGCGGGCTGGCCGCGGAAGCCCTTCAGCTCCGCGCTGTCCGCCGAGAACTCACCCCACGTGTGCACCGACGGCTGCTGCTTGAAGTCCGTGAACCAGTCGCACGCGCCGAACCAGAGCGTGCAGCTTGCGAGCGCGAGAACGCGCAACAGAGAGTTATCGCGCACCGTGCACCTCCACCGCGCCGCAGCGGCGCAGGATCGCTTCGGCGTCTTTCAGTTTTTCGGGAGCGCACTGCACCCATACGCCGTACTCGCCGTGACTGAAGCGGCCATCGTAGCCCACCGTCATGGTCAGGCGCGGGATCCCGGCGCAGATGAACAATCCGGCGACCGTGGACAACCCGCCGATGAGCACCATCAGCTCGAACGAGAACACCGTGTAGGGAATCCAGGTCGAGATCGCCTTGCCGCCGACGACCAGCGGCCAGTATTCCGAGCACCAGATCGCGATCCAGTAGCCCGCGATGGCACCGAAAAGGCCGCCGGCGAGCGTGAACTTGCGCACCGGACTGACCGGCGGATGCACCGCGTGTTCCAGCTCGTGACGGGGAGTCGGCGTGTAGACCGTGATCTCGCCGGTGCGATCTTTCTTCAGCGCCTCGATGGCGTCGACCGTCGCATCCAGTTCCCTGAACGCGCCAAGCATGCCCTGAATCATGCGTGGGCCCCCGGTGTGTCGGATACGAACTCCCCTTCGGGCGCGGGCGGATACGGGTGCACGCGCCTCAGGCGCGGCGGCACGATCTCCTTCACCTCGGAGATCGCGATCACCGGCAGCTGCCGGATGAA
>OCZT010002859.1_pt1 | contig 17787 bp, 13 predicted proteins | sample 1539031 | NCBI WGS metagenome assembly OCZT01 (sample SAMEA3539308, study PRJEB22396) | soil metagenome | biome: tundra; feature: field; material: soil | place: USA | collected 2010-05 | depth 0.15 m | reverse complement strand
CGGGGACCCCCTCGCAGCGTGAAATGGGTCACGAACTTGCGCCGCGCTCCACTAGCCGCGATTGCCCGCGAAAATCGCCACTAGAGGGCGCGAATTCGTCCACAATGGATCAGTTGCCCATGGAGCTGACACCCCGTCCGCGCCACCTCCTGCCCAGCGTCGTGGAGGCCCTGACCGACACCCGCGTTGTCCTCATCGTGGGTGCCCGGCAGGCGGGCAAGAGCACTCTGGCGGCCATCGCGGTCTCCGGACGCCAGGATGCCCGCTCAGTGACCCTCGACGACGAGCGGGTGAGAGCTGCCGCGATCGAGGACCCTGCAGACTTCGTCCGTCACGAGGGGACGCTTCTCATTGACGAGATCCAGCGGGCGCCGGAGCTTCTCCTGGCGATCAAATCGACTGTCGATCGCTCCAACCGGCCGGGGCAATACCTCTTGACGGGTTCCGCCAACGTGCTCTCCATCCCCAGGGTCGCTGACGCCCTCCCGGGCAGGATGGAGATCGTCCGGCTGTGGCCGTTCTCCCAGGGTGAGAGGGAAGGTTGCCGAGACCAATTCATCGATCGAGCCTTTGCGGGATGGGATCGAGATGGGCGAACATCGCCGTTGACCAAACTGGACTACCTCAACCGCGCGGCCATGGGGGGCTTTCCGGAGGTGGTCACCCGCGTGCAGGAAGGTCGCCGTGCCCGCTGGTTCGAGAGCTACCTCGAGACCCTCGTCCGTCGCGACATCCCGGACATCACCGGGATCGAAAGGCCGGAGGATCTGTTGAGGATCTTGACGCTGCTGGCCGCCCGAAGCGCCAACCTCTACAAAGCGGGGGAGATCGCACGTGACGCTCAGATGGCGCCGACCACGGTCAAGCGCTACGTTGCGCTTCTGGAAGCAGCCTTCATCGTCATGCGTGTTCCGTCGTGGGCGAACAGCCGCACCACCAGGGCGGTGCGGACGCGCAAGGTGTACGTGACCGACTCCGGCCTCCTGTCTCACCTTCTCGGCACCACCGCCGCAGCGGCCGGTGAGCCGGGTGGATTGGCGGGGCAGATACTGGAGTCGTTCGTGGCCATGGAGCTGACGCGCCAGCTGGGATGGAGTGCCACACGAGCCCGTCTGTTCCACTTCCGTAACCGCGCGGGCTCGGAGGTCGACATCGTCCTCGAGTCTGCCGACGGTCGTCTCGTGGCAGTCGAAGTCAAGGCATCCTCGACGGTTCGAAGTAGCGATTTCCGCGCCATCCGCTTCCTCAGGGAGCGCGTTGGCGACAGACTGCAATCCGGGCTGGTTCTGTACACGGGGCCGGAGACGCTCTCCTTCGGCAACAGCATGTGGTGCGCACCGTTGGACTCGCTGTGGACAGGCCGAACGTCATGAGTTCCCCCCGGCAACTGCACTTCGACTCGGTGCTGCAAGCGGAACTCGACGAGGCGCGGCAGGCGCTACGCTGGCTCGAGGACGAGAATCGGCGGCTCCGCGATCAACTCGAGATATAGCACGCGAGCGCGGACGAGCCACAACCGCTCATCACTGAGCCCGTGACGCCCCTGTCCCCTGAGGCGAAGATAGCTCTCTTCAGGATGCTGTTCCGGGGCCGTGACGACGTGTATGCCCAGCGCTGGGAGGCACCTGATGGTCGTCACGGGTACGGCCCCGTCCTCCGACCTGGTGTTCGCAGAATCCGGGGACAGCCGGTAAACCTCGACGACTGTCTTCCCCTCAGCGACCGCGCGATCAGGAAGCATCTCGAGGGTGGTCCCGTCCTGGGGATCTACCCGATGCAGCTCGACGAGACCACCGCCTTCCTCGCCATCGACTTCGACAAGACCGGGTGGTCGGATGACGTCAGGGCGGTGACCGCGACCTGCGATCTTCTGGGAGTCCCTCATGCGCTGGAACGATCCCGGTCCGGTAACGGCGCGCACATCTGGGTCTTCTTTGAGCGCCCGATACCAGCATCGGTGGCGCGAAACCTTGGTTGCGTGTTGCTGACGGGTGCGATCGACCGGCGGCACCAAATCAGCTTTGCTTCGTACGACAGGCTGTTCCCCAGCCAGGACACCATGCCCAAGGGTGGGTTTGGCAACCTCATCGCCCTACCATTGCAAGGTAGTGCACGGAAATCGGACAACACCGTGTTCCTCACCCCTCGCCTCCAACCGTATCGCGACCAGTGGTCCTACCTGGCGTCCGTTTCGCGCTGTACAGCGCCGGAGGTGGAACGCATCGTCCGAGATGCGGCGAAGCGCGGTGTACTCATCGGCGTCGGCGCCGACTGGTTCAACGCCGACAGCGGCGATGGACGTCCGTGGGAGCTCCCGCCCTCTCGGCAACGGAAGGACGACCTCATTGTCGAACCATCCCCGGCAGCGCTCGACCTCGTCCTGTCTCACCGAGTGTTCATCCCCACTGCGGGTCTGTCATCTCAGCTGATTGCTCGGTTACGGCGCATGGCGGCATTCCAGAACCCGGAGTTCTACGCCGCTCAACGGATGCGGCTGTCCACTTTCGGCAAGCCTCGCATCATTGACTGCAGCGAGGACTTCCCGGAGCACCTCGCTCTGCCACGGGGTTGCAGCGATGCCGTCACGGAGTTGCTGAAGTCCCTGGGTGTGGCGGTGGCGGTCACCGACAAGCGCCAGCGAGGACAGCCCATCTCTGTCGCCTTTCACGGAGAGTTGACGCCCGATCAGGCGAGAGCCGCGGGAATCCTCATCAAGCACGACACCGGAGTACTCTGCGCGCCGACCGCCTTCGGGAAGACGGTCATTGGCGCGTGGCTGATCGCTCAGCGACGTACCAACACCCTCGTCCTCGTTCACAGGCGCCACCTGCTGGACCAATGGCGCGAGCGACTGGCCTTCTTCCTGAATCTGCCGATCGACACGATCGGCCAAATCGGCGCTGGACGCCGACGGCCGACGAGGGTCATTGACGTCGGCCTTCTGGCAAGCCTCACACGCAAGGGGGAGGTCGACGACAGTGTTGCAGACTATGGCCAGGTCATCGTCGACGAATGCCATCACATTCCCGCGTTCAGCTTTGAGCGCGTTCTCTCGGAGGTTCGGGCCCGATTCGTTGCTGGCCTGACGGCTACGCCGATCCGTAAAGACGGTCACCACCCCATCGTCGTGATGCAATGTGGTCCGATACGCCATAAGGTCGACGCTCGCCTTCAGGCAGCGGCGCGTTCGTTCGATCATGTCGTCATTGAGAGACGAACATCCTTTGTACCCACGCTGTCAGTTGGAGATACCGGCATACAGGCTCTATATTCCGAGCTCGCCGCCGATGAATCTCGGATGAACGCGATCGTTTCTGACATCATCGAGGCGGTGGCTCGGGGGCGATCACCGCTCGTCCTCACTGAGCGGACTGATCATCTCGCGGTGATCGCTGGGATGGTGAAGGCCCAGATCCCCGACACCATTGTGCTGCGCGGAGGCATGGGCGCAAAGCAACGTGAGGCCGCGATGGTCCACCTGGGTTCCGTCCCAGATCATGAACCACGCGTGATCGTCGCCACTGGCCGGTACATTGGAGAGGGGTTCGATGACTCGCGCCTGGACACCCTCTTCCTGGCGATGCCTGTCGCGTGGCGAGGGACAATTCAACAATACGCTGGTCGCTTACACCGCAATCATGCCAACAAGCGCGTGGTGCAGATCTACGATTACGTAGATGCTGAGGTACCAGTTCTTGCTCGCATGTTCGGGAAGCGCCTGCAGGGCTATTCGGCGATCGGATACAGCATCGGCAAGGACGAGCGGACGGAGCGGGAGACGAGACTCGAACTCGCGACATCGACCTTGGAAGGGTCGCGCTCTACCAACTGAGCTACTCCCGCTCGATCAGGCTCCTCATCTTGGAAGGAATGGTGTCAACACAAGGCTTGACACATAAGGACTTTCGCGCACTGATTGCCGAAGACACCAAAACTACGGGGTGCTCGATCCGGGCCGAATAACCGCCCTGGCGCCGGAGTGGAGCCCCGTTCCGCGCCCTCCTTCCCTACTGTCGCCCCCCCACCCCAATAGGAGCGCCTTCGTAGGCTAAAGCTACACCTCCTCGCCTCGGGGGCGGCTCAGCAGAAGCCTCCCTGATGGCTGGCGGTGCGCCGATGGGCACGGCCGTTTCGAGCGACGGATGCTGTGTACCTTGCCCGCCTGATCGGGCCTGTCTACGCAGCCGCAGAGCGCGGTGGCGATAGGGCGGCGGGAGAGGGTCTCGAATCCCTCGATCCCAGTTGCCCCGGATACCGCATTCCCAGTTCGTGCTAAGGCTGTCCACGGACGTGCGTGGGGGTCCCTCCCGAACTCACTAGTGGTCGGATTGACGCGATCCGGTCCAGCGGAATCCACCCTCGTCCGGCCCAGTGGGGGTCACGGTGGGGGTCAGAAAACGCCAGAGTTGGCAGCAATCCCATCGCCATGACCGTAAACCGAAAGCCGGCATCACGACGCGCCGGAGTCCGCATTTCAGAAATGGCCCCACCCTGCCATTGCAGCGTTTTGTGCCACAGTGGACGCCGGCGTGGCTATGTGGCTTCCCATGCGCTTACGGAGACCCCGGTGGCCCTGGGGTCAGTAGTCGTTTGGAGCCATCTTCGTCCCTCCCGAAAACAGAGGTGAGGCACTACCTTGCCAAGGTAAGGGTCGAGGGTTCGAACCCCTTCTCCCGCTCCACTCCCCTCTGAGGGCCCAGTACGCGGCGGGGAGCCGGAAGGGGTGGCTCGTCGGCTGAACGTGACAGAGGCTGCACTTGCTCGTGGATGATCTGGGCATGAAGGTGCAGAAAGACTGGGTCGACAAGACCTTCGAAATCGGGATGATCCTGAAGGGCCTCGATGGCATCCTGGAGTTGGTCGGCGGCCTGTTCTTTCTTGTGGTGTCACCCGAGGCAATCAACAGCCTCGTCAACTGGCTCACTCAACACGAGCTTTCTCAAGACCCACATGACTTCATTGCGACCCACCTGCTCCATTCCGCGCAGGGCCTCACCCATTCGACGGTTGTCTTTGGCGCTGCCTATCTGGTTTCCCATGGGGTCGTGAAGATCGTGCTTGTCGCCGCGGTCTTGAAGAGCGAGCTCTGGGCCTATCCCTGGATGATCGCGTTTCTGGCGATCTTCATCGTCTACCAGGTCTATCGGATGACCTTCGCGCCTTCGGTGGGGTTGGTGGTGCTCACCGTTTTCGACGCCTTTATTGTGTGGCTGACTCTTCGCGAGTACCAGCGACACCGGGCGCGACGCGGTGGAGGCGGCGAACATCGTGCCGTGGGGCCGGTGTCCAACGACACGGTGTAACCCTGCCTCATGGACTACGCGCTCGAGCAGTTGATCAACGGCCCCGCGGGGTCAACAGCACCTGTGCTGATAAACCGGTGAGAGTGCGAACCGACCCTTCACTTCGCCAGGCCGTCGCGGATGCGCTTATCGCTGCCGTCGGCTCCGCGGGACGACCTCCACAGAGCGGATCGTGACTCGCGGCCGCATCGGCCGTTCTTGAGAACGGGCGTTATCCGATACTGCCAAGGTTGGCGAGGCCCAGCTCGTCGGCAAGGATCAGGTACATGCCGTGGGACCACAGCAGCGGAGTGGCCACGACGCCCCAGCGGTGGACCCACTCCTGCCGGCTCGCGGCGTTGAGCAGATGGGTGGGGACCTGCTCGGGAAGGTCACCATCTGCGTTGGCCTGTGCCGCCATCCAACGCAGGTACTTCAGAGCTGCCTGCGTGTCGCCACGGACGGCGAGGTTCCAACCCAGTAGTGCGGACAACAGCAGCCACTGTCCGCCGCCGTAGAACACATCGGCGCGGAACCGGTGAACGCCGCCGTTCACGTCCAGGTCGCTGCTGACCGCCGCAATGGTGGTGAGCGCAATCGGGTCGTTGATCCCGACTAGACCGAACGGAACAACGCAGGCAGTTAGGGAGCCATCGACGGCCGAAGTCCCCAGCCATTTGGACAGATGCCCCTCGGCGACACCCTGACTCAGTACCAGAGTGCGGATTGCCTCAGCTGCGGTGATGGAGCTTTGGCGCCGGCCCGAATCCAGCACACCAGCCTCGACGGTGACCCGTAGGCCACCGTAGATTGCCGCCAGGGTAGACACGTGGCGATGCTCGACGTGCTCCTCCCACCAGTCATAGCACGGCCTGTCCCAGAAGGTGGTCAGGTAGTCGACAGCGACGTCGATACCGCTTCGCCACCGTTCCATGTCCTTGTTGTGGCGGCGCGCGTGGGTAACCGCAGACCACAGCCACATCCCGTAACCGTCGGTCTGAAAGTCCCGCCAGGGGACCGAACCATCCTCTCCCGCAAGGGTGAATCGTGCCGGCAGCATCATCGCGTCGGACGGCCGCCTGCCCGCGCTGGCTGCTGCGATGAGATTGTCGAGTTGGTCTCGCCTATCTGTGAGCACGCTGTTCGCCCAATCATGGAACCGGTCAGCGGACTCCACGTTCCCGAACCTTGAGATGCCCTCGGCGGTGAATGCTCCATCGCGCAGCCACGCGTAGCCCTTGTACGCCGAGAACGTTGGGCAGGCGGGGTACGCGCCGTTCGGGTCTTGGTTGGCGGTGATGACGGCGTGGCTCCGTTGCGCGAGTTTCACAAGTGCGGCAACCTCCCCGGTTGCCGCAGCGGCCGCGGTGCAGCGAGGGATCAGGGTGCGGGCTCCGCCGGCGCCCGGGCTGTCAGCTCCTGATGGGGCGCGTCAGGTGTGGGTGCTATCGCGAATGGGGTGGCCACCGCATTGAGCAGTTGCACGGTGTAGCTGTCCCGCGGGTGCTGCAGGACCTGCTTGGTCGGGCCCTGCTCGACGACTTTTCCCTTGTTGAGAACGAGGATATCATCGGTGACCACTCGGGCACTGAGCAGGTCGTGAGTGATGTACAGCAGGCTCAGGCCGCGTTCCTCCCGCAGAGTCGCCAGCAGCTTGAGCACGTCAGCCCGTAGCGACACGTCGAGCATGGACGCAGGTTCGTCGGCCACGATCAACTCGGGGTTGCACGCAAGCGCATGAGCGATGACGACGCGCTGGCGCTGGCCACCGGAGAGCTGATGGGGCAATTTGGCTGCGTACTGGGTCGGCGGCGTGAGCCCCACTGTCTCGAGCAGTTCGTGGACCCGCTGCCGGGCTTCTTGCCCGGACATGTGCAGGAAGTTCTCGCAGGGACGCATGAGCGTGTACTCGACCGTGTGCAGTGGGTTGAGAGCCCCGTAGGGATCCTGGAAGACCATCTGCACGCGGCTGTGGAACTTGCGCCTCCGGCCTGGGCGAAGTCGGTCCACGGCAAACTCGCCGAAGCTGATCGACCCACTTGTCGGGCGTTCTGAACCGGTGATCATCTTGGCCAGCGTGCTCTTGCCGCTGCCGCTCGCTCCAACCAGCCCGACAGCTGCGCCGGGTGCGATGGTGAAGGAGACATTGTCCACCGCCGTGACGGCCTTGTCGCGGCGGCCGCGGTTGGCATAGATCTTGGATACGCCTCTGACGATCAGCGGCGGGACGTTGCCGAGCGCCGACGGGCTTTGGTCGCCGCCCTCAGCGGCGCTGCGCTCGCCAGACGCGTCGACGTCAACGGACACTTCGCACCTCCACTGGGGGTCGCGACGCTCGCGTCCTGACGTGGCACGCTGCCGCACCTCGACCCAGCGGCGACAGCAGCGGATCCTTCTCCACGCAGATCTCCTCTGCCAACGGGCACCGAGGTTCGAAGGGGCATCCGCTGATCGACACCGACAGATCAGGCGGGTTTCCGGGAATTCCGTCGATCCGGACCACGTCTGCACGCGGGTCGGCATAGCAGTTCAGCAGCGCCTCGGTGTACGGGTGGTGTGCCCCATGCAGCAGTTCCTTCGACGGTTGGTCCTCGACGATCCGGCCTGCGTACATCACCATGACCCGGCTGGTGGCCTCGAAGACGACACCCAGATCGTGGCTGATGAGCATGGCGGTGAACCCCTTGTCGCGCTGCAGGTCCTTGATCGTCTGCATGACTGCGCCCTGGACGATCACGTCCAACGCGGTTGTCGGCTCGTCGAACACGATGAACCGTGGCTCCAAGGCGAGGGCAAGGGCGATGGCAACTCTCTGCCGCATCCCGCCGGACAGCTCGTGAGGGAACCGATGCAGCACCGCGGGATCGAGACGCACCATGTCGAGCAGCTCGGCACCACGCCGCCTGACGGCCGCAGCCGGGAACTTCTCACCCTCCCGTGCGTGCGCTTTGAGAATGTCACGGAAGTGGTGCTCGACGGTTCGTACCGGGTTCAGCGCGTTCATCCCGCTCTGCAGCACAAGCGCGAATCCGTTGCGCCGCTGGCGGCGCAATGCCTCGCCATCCAGAGTGCCGACGTCGACACCGTCGAACGTGATCGCTCCGCGGTCGAGTCGAGCGGGCGGGCGCAGCATCCGAGTGAGCGCGAATCCGAGAGTTGTCTTGCCACAGCCGGATTCACCCACCAATCCAACGAATTCGCCCTCCTCCAGAGTGACATCCACGTCACGAACAGACCAAATCCGCACCCCACGAGCCGGTTCATAAGTGACGCTGACTCCGCGTGCCTCCAGTAGTGCCATCACTTCTCCCGGAGGCGCGGGTTGGAGAGCGCGTCGACACCGAAGTTGACGAGCGTGAAGGAAACGGCCAGCAGGGCGATCGCCAGACCGGGAGCGAACACGAGTACCCATTGGCCAGTCAGCAGAGCGTTCTGCTGCTGCGCGTAGTAGAGGATCGTTCCCCAGCTGACGGTGCTCGGGTTACCCAAGCCGAGGAACTCCAGGCTGGCCTCGGCCATGATTGCTGCCGTAGCGGCGCCAAAGAAGCTGGCGGTGACCAGTGAGGTCATGTTTGGCAGGATCTCGCGGAACACGATGCGGAACAGGCGCTCACCCGAGAACACCGCCAAGGTCACAAAGTCGCGGTTGCGCAGCGTCGACGCCTGGCTGCGGATCACCCGCGCGCCGGTGGCCCAACTGGTGAACGCCACCACCAGCAGGATCGTCAACACCGACCGGCCCTGGAGGTAAGCCGCGAGGATGATCATCAACGGCAGGCCGGGGATCACCAGGGCGAGATTGGTGACAAAGCTGAGCCCCTCGTCGATCGGGCCCGGCCGGTACCCGGCGACGAGGCCGATCGACACCGCGACGAGGGTCGCCAGCGCACCCGCCCCCAGCCCGACCAGCAAGGAGACTTGCGATCCGTAGATCATCTGCGAGAACACGTCCTGTCCGTTCCCCGTGGTGCCGAACCAGTTGGCAGCGCTCGGACCGCTGTAGGGCGTGAAAGTGGTGGCGGTCGGTGAATGCGGTGCGATCAGCGGAGCAAACACCGCTATCAGGATGTTCAGCCCGATGATGACGAGGCCGACCCGTGCCTTGCGGTTGCTCCACAGCGTGAGCAGCGCGCGAGCGACGAAGCGCAGTGGTCCCGGGATGGCGTCGCTGGACGGACCAAACGGAACCTCGGCGCCCGCACCGGGAGCTGCTGGCGGTGGGGCGGTAGTGACGATGGTCATTGGCGCACCCGGGGATCGAGGCGCACGTACAGCAGGTCGACGACGAAGATCGCGAGCAGCATGCTCAGGGTGATGACGAGGAAGAGCGCCTGCATCAGGGGAAAATCGTGATTGGAGACGGCGATGTAGAGGAGGTTGCCCAGGCCGGGATAGCTGAACACACCCTCGACTAAGACGGAGCCTCCCACGATCGCGCCCAGCGACAGCCCGAATGCGGTGACGTTGGGCAGGAGCGCGTTCCGCGCAGCGTACAGGAGAGCCACGGTCCTAGTGCGCAAGCCGTTGGCCTCGGCGAAGGTCACGTAGTCCTCGCCCAGAGTGTTGATCATGTTATTACGCATGCCGAAGACCCAGCCGGACAATGAGGTAATGGCAAGGGCCAACGCGGGGAGGACACTGTGGGTGAACGCATCGCCGAGGAACGACAGACTCAGGTTTGGTGTGACGCCGGCACTGTACCCACCTTTGAGCGGAAACCAGCCCAACGTGAAGGAGAGCCAGTAGATCGCCAGCAGTCCGAGCCAGAAGGGCGGGAAGGCAGCCAGGAAGGTCGCGCCAACAGTGATCGATGAGTCGGCGACCGTGCCCCGTCGCCACCCGGCGTAAACCCCGAGAAGGGTGCCGATGATGAAGGCGAAGATCGTGGTCGACCCCACGAGCACCAGCGTCCAGGGCAGCGCCCTGCCGATCGTCTGCGCGACCGTCTCGGTCGGGAATGAGTACGAGGTCCCGAAGTTGAAGTGCACGATGTTCGTCAGGTAGTCCCAGTATTGGGTGAACAAGCTGCCGTGTGGCGTCCCCAGTTGGACCTCGACGGCTGTGCGTTGGGCGTTGGTGATCGGCACCCCGGTCGACGCGAGCTTGGCCAGGGCAGCCTCGACGGGCGAGCCGGGCATGAGCCTGGGGAGCGCGAAGTTGAGTGTCAACGCCGCCCAGAGCGTGGCGATGAACAGCAGCACCTTGCGGCGCAGATACCTCACCTCGTGTTCCTCTTCACCATCGCCGGCTGCGGTGGTTTAGGCCTTGTGGAGGTGCGTGAGCACCGTCAGGATGGCGTTGTTGTACGGGGTTGGCAGGGTGTAGGGGTCGGCTGCCGATGGCCATCCGGTGAAGTTCTTGGTGGAGAAGAGACCCCAGCTGCCGCCGTAGTACATCAGCACCACAGGTACCTGGTCGTACATGATCTGCTCCAGCGTGTACGTTGCCTGCTTCTGTGCTGACGTGGTAGTTGCCGCAGCCAGCGTGGCGAGCGCCTGGTCGGCCGACGGATCGTTAAACCGCTCGAAGTTGTTGGTCGTGGGCGTGTGAACTGGGGTGGCGAAGGTGCTGTTCAGCGCATTGTTGAAGTCGGTGTATGGGCTGCCCGTGCCGCCGAAGCCACCGATCGCTGCATCGAAGGTGCCGCCTCCAATGGCCTCTGAGTACTGCGCGTACTGCGGCGTGTCCAGGGTGACGCTGATACCGACGTTGCCGAGCTCGGTCTGGACCTCAGTGGCCGCTGCCACCCAATCGCTGAAGCTAGCGGGCAGGACGATCGTCATGCTAGCCGGTGCACCGCCCGAGCCGACGAGCTTGCCGCCCTGCGATGTGTACCCGGCCTGAGCGAACGCAGCCATGGCTGCCGACTGGCCCTGGCTAACCACGCCCTGCTGTGGCAGGCTTGGATCGAGCCACTGCTGCAGATTCGGCAGGATCAGCCCGGACATGCTGGCCGCGGCCATGTAGCCGTTGACCGCCTTCTTGGCGATCGTCGTCCGGTCCAGGGCCAGGGACAAGCCCTTGCGGAAGCTGGCGTTGCTGTACGGCGCCTTCGTCAGATTGAGGTAGAGGCCGATGGTGCCGCCGGGCGGAAACCAGTACACGTTGTGCGCCGGATTGCGGGCAACGTACGTCTGCTGGACGTTGGGTAGGAAGTTGTAGGCCCAGTCGAACTGGCCGCTGGTCACGTCGAGTTGGTTGGTGCTCTGGTTGGTCGCCTGCGCCGGGAACACAACCTCCGATGGCGCGATGGAAACGGCACCCCAGTAGCTCATGTTCTTTTTCAGGGTGTACTGAGTCGGCGCAAACGTATCGAGGGCGAAGGGCCCAGTCCCGACCGGACTGCTGTTCGCGTCCTTCACTGGATCGGCGATGGACGACCACAGGTGCTCCGGCACAATCGGGATCTGCGCGATGGTGGCCGCGAAGGGGACGTCCGGGGACTTGAGCGCGATCGTGACGTTATTGCCCGACGCGGAAATACCGGTCATTGCGCCCCAGACGCTGTTGGTGTCGAGGGCGGGGTACTTCTTGAGCAGGTTGAACGTGAACACGACGTCTGCGGGACTGAAGTCCTTGCCGTCGCTCCACTTCACACCCTGCCGGATCGTGTAGACCAAGCTCGTCGGATCACTGAACGTGTACCCAGTGGCGAGGAACGGTGCGTAGGTTCCGTTGATCGGGCTGGGGATCTCGAGTGGCTCGTAGATCAGATTGGTTCCGCCGAGTTTGGCAGCGGTGTAGGGGTTGAAGTCCTCCACAAGGGTGGGATTACCCACGTCGCCCTGGATCGTCAGGGTGCCTCCTCCCGTCGGCGCAGCTCCGCCACTGGACGAGCACCCAGCCAGGCCAATCATCGCCGCCGCCGCGACAGCCCCCGCTGTCGTGCCGCGTCTCGATCTACACCTTGGGAACATGGTCGATCTCCTAAATCTGCGAGCTGGGTTGATGTCCTAGTGAATCGACATCGTCTCCATGGAGAGGTACGTCTGCGCCGCCCACGACACCGGATCCCCCGCGAAGTGGCGCTGCATGGCACGGTTCTGGAGCGCGTTGTCCAGAGCTGCCATGATCATCGACTGATCGAGCACCAGGTAGCGGTGGCCGACCGATCCCGTCGTGGGATTGACGGCATCGAAGAAGCCGTCAGGGCCGTAGACGCCGGGGTAGATGCTGCGCAAGGCCTGGATGTTGGCGTACGCCTGCTGCGGCACCACATCCAGGGCGATGAAGGATGCGTGCGGAGTTACGACGCCCTCAGGCGCACACTTGACGGGGTCGCGGCACTGGGACTGGGACAATCCCTCGTTCGGGTGGCCAGCATTCGCCCCCGCGCCGTAATAGGGGAACCGCAGGCCCTCCACCCCAAACCCCCCCCCGTATCCGCCGCTGTCGTCGGCCGTGCTCGATGGAGACATCCCCCAAACCGGGTAGTGCAGCTCCTCGGTCGCGTACTTGATCTGAACTTGAGCGGTGCGCACATCAGCGAGACCGAAGCTGTGCACCCCCCAGGAGGTCTCTGGCACCACCTCGTTTGCCATCAAGCCCTCGAACATTCCGCCGGCGTAGGTCGGGATGAAAGTCAGATCGGAACCGGTGTAGACGTAGTGCCCTTCCCACACGTTGAACTTCTTGCCTGATTGCGGATCCGTGTAGGTCTGCCAGGAGCCGGCGACCGGCCACTGTCCCTGCCACGAGAAGTTGGGGTCTGTGCTCTGGCAATCGGTGTACGGAGCCGGGGGCGGAAGTGTCCGCCAGGTGCGCCACCAGACATTCCCGGGCATCTGGCGCAGCCCCATACCGATGTACGCAGAGATGCGGGGATCGCTATAGAGAGCGCCATTGTGATAGTAGTACATCCAGTCGTCACCCTGATATGGCGGCAGGCCAACGTAGTACCCGCCGAACATCTGGCCGGTCGGCTGGTTGCCGAGTACAGTCGGGTTCGTGTTGCAGTGCGTCTCCGGCCGAGCATCGTAGAAGATGCCGAAATTCATTGGGCCAATGAGGCTGTCCACCAAGTGCTTCAGCTCCGGCATCGCCTGTCGCACAACGATCAGGCCCGATGCGTACCAGCCGTTATCGACATTGGAGATGAAGTAGCAGTTATCGAAGACTGGCGTGGGCTCCGTTGAGCAGTGGATGTCGCCAGGGTTCCTGATCGAGTCACCGTTCGTGGTGTCGTACCACTGGTACAGAAAACCATCGAATCGCTTCAGCTTCTGTACCTCTGTTAGCGTCGCCTGGAGCTGTGCACGTGCCTTCGGCCTGCTGACCAGTCCGAGGTCGTTGGCGGCCACGACCGCCCACAGATACACACCGATATTGGCCGCCGAGGTGTAGTTGCCGTACGCGGTGGGTGTGGAGGAGCCACCGGCAAAAGTGACGTTGTCCCTCGGGAGATGCGTGGTCGGGTCGACGTCCACGCTGTAGAACTGCCAGGTTTGTTTGGCGATGCCGAGCAGGGTCGCCCGCTGCGCCCCGGAAAAGCCGCTGCTGTTGGCGACCGAAGAGGCGGTTTCACCCGCTGCACCCGCTTGCAACGGCGCCAACGTCAGCGCGATGAGCGCCACTGCCACGGGCCAGCGCCTCATCTTCGCCAAGCGGAACGATCGCTCCCTTCTCATCGCAGGCCTCTCCTTCGTCTCATCGCTGTGGCGTCCTTCTTCTCATGGCTGTCCCCCGCCGTCCGGCGCGGTGGATTCCCCGGCGGTCGCGGGCTCCAGGCGCAGGCGAGCCACCCCCGGCATCGGTAGCTGCACCTCCAGCTCGGCGCTGCCCCCATGGATCTCGAAGTCGTCCAGCGGCCATTCGGCCAAGCGGTCACGCGCGCGCAGGTCCTCCCATTGACCGGCGTCGGGCCAGCGCAGGTCGGGCGGCCAGCTCTGGGCAACGTTCGAGTGCTGGTCGTCAATGCGCGCCAGCCGAGCACGGTACGACTGGTTCCCAAGGCCCGAGATGCGCAGCCCCACAGTCCTCTCCAGCGCCGAGTTTCCTCCGTACTGCGCTGCGTTCGGCGTCCCGTTCCACACCAGCGTGTCGATGCGGCCGTCGGCTGCGCGGGTCGCCCAGGCGTCGATCAGACTGCCCGCCCCGTCGCCACGCAGCTCGACGGCCAGGACATCGTCGCCGAGCTCGTTAGCCATCCGCTGCGCCCAGAAGCGCGGCTTGCGCAAGTTGCCCACAGTCAGCAGGCCGAAGCCGTTGTGGAACAGCTGTTGGGGCCGGCCCAGTTCCTCGAAATGGTCACTCACGACCCAGTGGGAGAGTGCGTCGATGCGGCCCTGGACCGCCTTGTATCCGCGGAGAAGGAACGGCGCGTCGAATGCGCTGCCGTGGATCGGATGGCCATGGCCGGCCCCAATCCCCCACTCCGTCCACCAGATGCGCACACCACCAAGACCGTGCCGGTGCAGCGTCGGCCGCAGGTCGAGCGGGACGTTTCCGTACGTGTGAGTGGACAGGAAGTCGAGGGGCAGGGAGGCGCCGCTGACGAACGAAAGGAAGTCCTCCAGCCATTCCGCTGCGGCGGTGGCCGGGCCGCCGACCTGTAGCCGATGGTCGACGCCCTTGATGGCCTGCGCGGCCTCCGCGTACAACCGGAAGTACTCCGCCTGCGTCCCCGCCCAGAACACCTCCAGGTTCGGCTCGTTCCAGACCTCGAAGCCCCACTGCGCGACCTCCTCCACCCCGTAGCGGTCGATGAGGTGGGCAGACAGGCGGGCGTTCAACTCGGCCCACACCGCCCAGTCGCGGGGCGGCGAGGCGATGCCCTGGTAGCTGAAGACCGTCGACCGCGGGTCACGCGCCAGGTCGCGTGGCATGAACGACAGTTCGACGACGGGTTGCAGCCCCAGCTCCACCAGCGTGTCGAAGACGCGATCGACCCCGTCAAACCAGAAGCGAGGACGGGCGCTGTCCCAGGTGAGCACCTGGAGGTCGTCATGCAGGATTGCGTGCGCACGGACCCGGCGGACGCCCAGCTCATCGCGGACGATGGCCAGCGCCTGCCGGACGTCATGGCCCACGTCGTTGCCGAACTGGTCGTGCCCGTGGTCGAGCTGGCTCAGCCGCTCCGAGCCGACCATGGCCCACACTCGATGCAGCGCGCCGGTGGTGCGTGCAGCATCCACATCGACGTAAACGGGCTCGGCCACACCCGACCGTGGGGCGGCGACCACAGGCCCAGAGGCGGGCCCGGCGGCGGGACCGCCCTGAGTGACGGTGGCCACGGTGTACGCATAGCTGTGACCGGCCATCACGTCGGTGTCCGCGTACGGCGGGCCAGGGACACCGAGGACGTCGCTGCCCCCGTGGTCGAGTGCCAGGAACGGACCGTCGGGTCGGTCGGCTCGGCTGATCACGTAGCCTGCGGCGCCATCGACCGCCGCCCACCGCAGCGTGATCTGACCGACGCCCGGCTCTGCCAACAGATCAGTCGGCGCGGGCAGCTCGACCGCAGGCGATACCGGTCGACGCTCGGAACGGTGGCCGATCCGCTGCTCCCAGTCTTGGCGCACTCTGCGGGTCGGGTCGGCGCTCACGTCTGCTGCCGGCCGGCGATGGGAACCCGTGCGGGGCGGGGTGCACGGCATCCGCAGCTCTCTCTGACGACCAGGGCGGTGGGGACCACCACCGCCCGCGGCGGGCCTTCGTCGCCGGAAAGCCGGTCGAGCAGGAGCGTTACGCACCGAGCGCCGAGTTCACGCATCGGCTGATGGACGGTGGTCAGCGGAGGCGACACCAGGCGGGCAAGCTGGATGTCGTCGAAGCCGGTGACCGCCACCTCGCGAGGCACGGCGATGCCGACAGCGGTCAGGTCGGCGACTAGCGCCAGAGCCATCTGGTCATTCCCGGCCACGATCGCCCGGGGGAGTGCGAGCCCCCGCAGGATCTGGCCCGCGACCCGACGACCTCCAGCCTCCGAGAAATCGCCGCGGACCGCCGGACGATCCGGTACAGGCAATCCGGCCGCGGCCAGCGCCTTGCGGAATCCGACGAACCTGGCCCGAGCGTCCGGTGCCGCCGCCGGGCCCCCGGCGAAGATGACGTCGCGGTAGCCGTGGGCGCCCACCAGATGCTCGGTGACCGCGTAGGCACCGCCCTCATTGTCAGCGGCCACATGGTCGATTCCCCGTGCCCGGCGTCCCGCGGCCAAGAGGACGACAGGTGTGCGCTCAGCGAGCGCCGCAATATCGGGCTCGGCGATGCTCCCAGCCAGCACGACTAGCCCATCGACGCGACCGCCAATGGCCCGGGCGATGTCCCGACCGCCCGAGACATGAGTGGCCGCGATGATAACGGCGTATCCGGCGACTCTGGCGGCCCGCTCCGCGCCCCGGATGATCTCATCCGAATACAACAGGGTCTCGTGACCGGACTCGGTGCTGGGATCGTCGAGGTCCGGAAAGATCAGCCCGATGACCCCGTGCCGGCTGCTGGCCAGCCCGCGGGCCAGCCCGTTGGGCACATAGCCGAGAGCCTTGACAGCCGCCAGGACCCGTTCGCGCTTGGCCGGGGCTACGCCCGGCTTTCCCTGCAGTACCCGCGATACCGACGAGATCGACACGCCCGCGCGACGCGCCACCTCATAGATAGTCAACCGTTCCATCAAGTCGCCTCGTGAACCGGCTGCAAGCGCTTGCAGTCCTGCCTAGCGTGGGCTGCCGGCCCGTCGTTGTCAACAGCTCTACGGCACCAAGGACGGTCTCGACGACGCCATCGTCATCGCGCCCCTCGCCGTCGGCGTCGCCCTGCTCGGCGCCTTCGTCGTCCATGCGCTGCGCACCCGCCGCCCCCCGGCTCGTGGACCTGCGACTGTTCAAGGTGCGATCCTTCACCGCCTCGAACACCTCGTTGTTCCTCGCCGGCTTCGGGGTCTTCGGCGCACTGCTGCTGCTGCCCCTCTACTACCAGCAGATCCGCGGCCAAAGCCCGCTCTACGCCGGCCTCCTGCTCGCGCCCCAAGGCGTCGGGATGCTGCTCACCCGAAGCACGGCCCGCAAACTCACCGACCGCATCGGTGCCCGTCCCATCGTGCTCGTCGGCGTCGCGCTCACCGCGGCCGGCACAGTCGCCTACACGCAGGTAGGCGTCCACACCAACGAGATACTCCTCGGCCTCAGCCTCGTCGTGCGCGGCGCCGGCCTCGGCGCCGTCACCATCCCCATCATGGCCACCGCCTACCTCGGACTCGCCCCCAACCAAGTACCCCACGCCAGCACCGTCACCCGGATCTCCCAACAGATCGGCGGCGCGTTCGGCACCGCCATCCTGGCCATGCTGCTCACAACCCAACTCCACGCCCACCGTGCCAGTGGCCTCGCAGGTCGGGCTCCGCGTTCGGCACCGCGTTCTGGTGGTCACTCGGCTTCACGGTCATCGCCGTCATCCCCGCCCCGCTCCTGCCTGTCCGCACGAAGACCCCAACCACCGCCGACTCCATAGCGCATGCCTCGGGGCCATGACCACGAGAAGGACACACTCATCACCGCAACAAGAACCC
>OCZT010002857.1_pt1 | contig 17792 bp, 13 predicted proteins | sample 1539031 | NCBI WGS metagenome assembly OCZT01 (sample SAMEA3539308, study PRJEB22396) | soil metagenome | biome: tundra; feature: field; material: soil | place: USA | collected 2010-05 | depth 0.15 m | reverse complement strand
CCTGCGGCGCCACCGCCGCCACCCGCGGTGCCGCCGCCACCCGCGGCGCCGCCGGCGCCACCACCACCGAACGCACCACCACCACCCGGGCCCTCGATACCGGCGTACACGATGTTCGAACTGCCGCGATAGACATCGAGCGAGATACGGCCGAGCGGCGACGCCGGCAGGCCGCCGGCGAGCTTCGTCCACGTCTCGCCACCGTCCGTCGACTTGAAGATCGCGCTGCCGGGACCGCCGCCGTTCATGCAGCAGGCAGTGCGGCGGCGCTGGTACATGGAGGCGTACATGACGTCGGGATCCGCGTACGAAATCCGGACGTCGTTGGCGCCCGTGTCGGCGTCACCCTTGATCACGGCGCGCCAGCTCTTTCCGCCGTCCGTGGTCTTGTAGAGGCCGCGCTCGCCACCGGGGCCGAAGAGCGGGCCCGTCGCGGCGACGAACACCACGTCAGGATTCCTCGGGTCGATGACGATCCTGTTGATGTGTTTCGACTCGCGCAGGCCGACGTGCGCGAACGTCTTCCCGCCGTCGGTGGACTTGTACAGCCCCTCTCCCCACGACGTGCTCTGCCGGTTGTTCGACTCGCCCGTGCCGATCCACACGACGTTCGGGTTGGACTGTTGCACCGCGACCGCGCCGATCGAGAGCAGGCCGCGGTCCTGCAGGAGCGGCGTGAATTGCGCGCCGTTGCTCGTGGTCTTCCAGACGCCGCCGTGCGCGGTGCCGACGTAGAAGATCGCGGGGTTCGCCTCGTACACCGCGAAGTCAGAGATGCGGCCGGACATGATGGCCGGTCCGATCGACCGGAAGTGGAGCTTTTCGAACTCGTCCGCGACCGGCGCCGCTCCCTGGGCTGGGAGGGACGCGGCGGCGGCGCAGAGGATTGCGGCGCCAAGCAGGACGATTCTCGAGCGGGGGGATCGCATGGTTGCAACTCTCCTGGGGACGTAGCCGTAGAGTCAATATCGAGTGCGTCGAGATTATACTGCTCGCAGAGTGCGGGTGCGAGTAAACCGTTCACGGCCGGCGCGACCCTAATCGATATCCCGGCGTCATCAGACCCAATCCCAAGAGATTTCACGTGAATTTTCGGCGCGCCGCTTGCGTCCTAAGCGCTTTTGCCGCCCTCACGACGGCGACCACCGCCTCGGCACAGAACGCGGACGTGATCCGCGGTCGTGTGATCAGGGTCGACAGTGCGCCGATCCCCAACGCGACCGTCACGGTCACGACGATCTCCGGCGGCGTGAACCGCTCCGCCAAGACCGACCGGAACGGCCGCTACACGATCACCTTTCCGAACGGCGACGGCGACTATCTCGTGAAGTTCGTCGCGCTCGGCTTTTCGCCCAAGCAGTACGAGCTCAAGCGCGCGGCGGACGAGGACATCCTCGTGGCGAACGCGACGTTGCAAACGGCGGCGAACGTGCTCGATGAGGTGAAGATCATCGCGCCGCGCGACAAGGCCACCCGCAACGACGTCCAGCCCGACATCGGCGGCACCGAGAAATCCATCAACAATGCGACGCTCACGGCAGACCAACTCGGAGATCTCGCGGCCATGGCGGCGTCGGTGCCGGGCGTGAACTATGTGCCGGGCGCGAACGGCGATCCGTCCGGGTTCTCGGTGCTCGGCCTGACGCCGGACCAGAACAGCACGACGCTCAACGGAATGAACTCGGGCGCGTCGAACCTTCCGCGCGACGCGCAGACGATGATGTCGCTGACGGTCTCGCCGTACGACGTCTCGAAAGGCGGGTTCAGCGGGGCGAACCAGAACATCCGGCTCCGGTCGGGGTCGAACTACATCAACCAGGGGGTCAGCCTCGTGGCGGAGGCGCCCGGCCTCCAGTTCACCACTGCGTCCGCTCGCGCCCTCGGACAGGAGTACACGAACCTGTCGCTCGGCGGCCAGTCGTCCGGGCCGATCTCGATCGACAAGGCGTTCTACAATCTGTCGTTCCAGCTCGGCCAGCGGTCGAGCGATCTCGCGACCCTGCTCAACACCGATTCGCTCGGATTCGTGACGGCGGGGATCGCGCCGGATTCCGTGCGGAGGCTGCTGACGATTCTGCGGGCCAAGCAGATTCCGCTGTCGGTCGGCGGCGTGCCGGGCCAGAAGCTCACGGACAACGGCTCGCTCCTCGGGGTGATCGACTTCGCACCGCCGGGATCGAAGACGGGCGCGGCGTACAACCTCACGATGCTCGGTTCGTGGTCGCAGTCGTCACCCTTCTCGTTGGTGGGCACGTCGGAGCTGCCCGCGCACAGCGGTGACCGGACGAACTGGAACGGCCAGCTGCAGTTTCACCAGTCGACGTACTTCAGTTTCGGAATCCTGAGTGAGAGCGGGCTCTCGCTGAGTGCCGGGCGGAGTTATGTGACGCCGTTCGTCGCGCTCCCGAGCGGCTCGGTGCTGATCAGCTCGGTGTTCCCGGACGGCTCGAACGCGTCGAAGACCGTGTCGTTCGGCGGAAACACTCAGCAGAACACGAGCACGTTCAACACGAGTGTGGACGTCACGAACGTGCTGTCCTGGTTCAGCGAGAACAACAAGCACCGGCTCAAGCTCGCGTCGGAGCTGCGGCGCGACGACTACACGCTGAACCAGACGTCGAATACGCTCGGGAGCTTCTACTACAACTCGCTCGCCGATCTCGCGGCGGGAACGCCCGCGATGTTCTCGCGCACGCTCAGCCCGAACAGCCAGAGCGCCGGCCAGTACGTGGCGGGGTTGGCGCTCGGCGACTCCTACAAGGCGAACAACGACCTCCAGATCCAGTACGGCGTTCGCCTCGACGGGAATGAGTACGTGAACGGCGCCGTGGTGAATCCGGCCGTACAGCAGACGTATGGCACCGCGAACAACTCCGCGCCGAACCATGTATTCGTGAGCCCGCGCGTCGGCTTCTCGTACTCGTACGGAACGGCGCCACAGGTTTCGGGATTCATGGGCGCGTTCCGTGGCCCGCGGGCGGTGGTGCGGGGCGGCGTCGGCATGTTCCAGAACACGCCCGCGACGACGCTACTCGCCGGCACGATGGCGAACACCGGCCTCGCGAACGCGCTGCAGCAGATCACGTGCGCGGGCGCCGCGGCGCCCACGCCGGATTGGAGCGACTACGCGACCAACCAGGGACTGATTCCCACGCAGTGCGCGAACGGCCTTGCCGGCACGCCTTTCTCGAGCAGCGCGCCCAACGTGCTGCTCGCGGCGAAGGACTACACGTCGCCGCGCAGCGTGCGCGGCAACCTGCAGTGGACGGGCTCGATCCTCGACAACCTGTTCAACGCGACCTTTGGCGGGACGTACTCGCAGAACCTCAACCAGCCCGAGACGGTCGACCTGAACTTCAGTCCCACACAACGCTTCGCGCTCACGGGTGAGGGAAACAGGCCCGTGTTCGTCAACCCGACGAGCATCGACCCGAACTCGGGCATCGTCGCCGCCGGCGACGGCCGCGTGAGCACACTCTTCAACCGTGTGACCCAGCTGCGGACGGACCTGAATTCCACCAGCAAGCAGCTTCAGGTCTCGCTCTCGCCCACGACGTTCAATACCAAGTGGAGCTGGAACGTCTCCTATTCCTGGCAGGAGGTTCGCGCGCAGACCCGCGGCTTCAGCAGCACCACCGGGAATCCGTACGATCTCCAGTGGGCGCGCGCGGGGGGAGACTGGCGCCACCAGATCCAGTACACCGTCGCGTACAACTTCTTCAACGCCGTGCGCGTGTCGTGGACGGGCCGCTTCCAGTCGGGCACGCCGTTCACGCCCGGCATCCAGGGCGACGTGAACGGCGACGGCTACTCCAACGATCGCGCGTTCATCTACGACCCGGCGCACACGGCCGATCCGGCGCTCGCCGCGTCGATGCAGCAGCTGCTGGCCGGCGGTTCGTCACAGGCGAAGGCCTGCCTCCAGCCGCAGATCGGCCAGCTGGCCGCGCTGAACAGCTGCGAGGGCCCGTGGACGACCAGTGCGAGCATGAACATCTCGTTCAATCCACTGACGTTCCACATGCCGCAGCGGGCGACGTTCTCGCTCTCGATCAACAATCCGCTGGGCGCCGCCGATCTCATGCTGCACGGCGAGAACCACCTGCAGGGCTGGGGCCAGACGCCGTTCATCGATCCGACCCTGCTGTACGTCCGCGGATTCGACCGGGTGAACCAGCGCTACGTGTACGCGGTCAACCAGCGATTCGGCTCGTCAGCTGCGGCATACAACACGCTGCTCGCGCCGGTGAGCGTGGTGGCGATGCTGCGCTGGGACACGGCGCCGACGCGCGAGCGGCAGACGCTGACGCAGACCCTCGATCGCGGACGCATCACGGACGGGAACAGGATCGGGGAGCCGATCCTGAAGATGGTGTACGGCACGAACTCGGTGTTCAATCCGCTCCCGCAAATCCTGCGGCAGGCCGACACGCTCAAGCTGACGGGCGACCAGGCCGACAGCATCGCGACGCTCAATCGCTGGTACACGGTGAAGGTGGATTCGATCTGGTCGCCGGTGACGAAGGCGCTTGCGGCGCTCCCCGATCACTACGACCACAACGCGGCGTACAATCGCTATCGCGCCGCCCGCGAGGCGACCGTGGACCTGCTGCTCAAGGTCGCGCCGGGCGTGAAACGGATGCTCTCGGCCGAGCAGCGCCGGAAGCTGCCCGACATCGTCACCAGCTCGCTCGACACGTGGTTCCTGCAGTCCATCCGTTCCGGCACGGCCGGTTCGGGCGCGAATCCATTCTCCAACACGGCGTCGGCGATCGGGATGGGAGGAGGTTCGATGACGATGACGATCATCCGATAGCTGCGACGCAGACGGTTACAGAATGCGACCGACCTTTCATCCAACACCCACATGAAGAACACGATCCGATCTTCCATCTTCGCGCTGACGGTTCTCGCATCCCTCGCAGGAGCGCAGCAGCCACTGCCGCCCGTGCGTCCCCTTGGGCCCGTGCTCGCCACTTCGACCGAGCCGCTGGCGAGCGTCTCGCAGGTACGCGCGCTCCCCGGCGGTCGCGTGATCGTTCACGACCTGACCGGCCGCCGCGTGCTCCTGTTCGACTCGACCTTCAAGAACTTCACCGTCATCGCCGACTCGACGAGCGCAACGGGGAACGCCTACGGCTCGCGCCTCGGCGGCCTCGTGCAGTTTCGCGGGGACTCCACGCTCTTCATCGATCCGCAGTCGATCTCGATGCTGGTGATCGACGGCAACGGCAAGATCGTGCGGACGATGGCTGTGCCGTTGCCGAACGAGGTCAACGCCCTCATCGGCGGCCAGAACGGAACGCCGGGCCTGGACCTGCAGGGGCGCCTGGTGTATCGCGCCCAGTTACGGGTTGCGCAGAACTTGATCAGGCCTCCGGTGAACGGCGTGCCGCAGATGCCGGCGTTTCCGGAGTCCTCGTTCGTCGTGCGGGTCGATCTCAAGTCCCGCAAGGTGGACACCGCGGCGACGTTCCGGATCCCGAAGATCACGATGAACATGACTCGAGACGAGAACACCGGAAACATCCAGATCACGTCGACCGTGAATCCGATGCCCTGGACCGACGACTGGGCGATGCTGGCCGACGGCACCATCGCCGTGATTCGCGGACAGGACTACCGAGTGGACCTGGTGAGCCCAGACGGCAAGATGACCGTGGGCCAGAAGCTTCCGTTCGACTGGCAGCGCATGACGGACGAGGACAAGACGGCGGTCATCGACTCGGCGAGAGTGGTGATGGAGAAGCAGCGCCAAACGATGATGACACAGATGCTGGGCTCGTCGGGCGGTGACGCGAAGGCGAGCGGCGCGGATAGCGGCAAGACGAGCACGCGCCAGCGTCCAGTGGGAGACGGGAATACCATGCAGATGAACATCGGCGGCCGCGGCGCGACCGGCGCCGGGATGGGAATCTCGATGCCGCCGCTGAACTTCGTGACGCTGAGCGAGATGCCGGACTACCGTCCCGCGATCCGCCAAGGGGCGTCGCGCGGCGACGCCGAGGGGAATCTCTGGATCCGGACCAGCAAGTCCGTCAACGGCGGCACGGTCTACGACGTGATCAGCAACACGGGCGAACTGAAGGATCGCGTCCTGGTTCCGCCGGGCCGCGTTATCGCGGGCTTCGGTCCGGGCGGCGTGGTGTACATGGGCGTGGTGGACGGCACGATCACGCACTTGGAGCGCGCCCGGGTGAAGTAGCCCGCGGCGAATGGCTGTAGACGACGGCGTGCCGCATTATTGGGCACGCCGTTTTCACGTCAACCGCGAAGAAGACCATGTCGAAGAAATTCATTGGTGCCGTGGTGGCCGCGTTCGTGCTGATCACCGCCTTCGGATACCTGCTGCACGGGTACCTCCTCTCCGACGCGTACAACGCGCTGCCGAACCTCATGCGCACCGCGGACGACGGCGCGAAGCACATGCCGTACCTCTTGTTCGCGCAGTTCGTCATAGCCGTGTCGCTCGTGTGGATCTACGAACGCGGCCGCCAGGAGAAGCCGTGGATGGGACAGGGCATCCGCTTCGGCATCGCGATGGCGGCGTTCGGACCAGCGGCGAGGTTCGTCATCATGTGGGCCGTTCAGCAGGAGCCGCACCAACTCGCCATCCATCAGATCTGCGGCGACAGCATTGCCCTGTTGATCACGAGCGTGGTGGTCGCGCGGATCTACAAATAGCCGCAGGTCGCCGATCCGGCATATTTCAACATTCCATCCCGACGCAGCGTGAAGGGAGTAGCCCCAGCACCCCAAACTTCAGCCCCCACCGACAAGATGCGAACCCGTGTGTCACTGTCCCGTGTGATTCCGGCGCTCGTCGTCGGACTCGCGACGACGCTATCCGCGCAGACCCCCGATTCGGCCACCCTCGCCTCGCTCAAGTGGCGCTCGATCGGCCCGGTGAACATGGCCGGACGGAGCACCGACGTCGAAGGCGATCCACGCAACCCCAAGGTGTTCTACGTCGCCGGCGCCGCAGGCGGCATCTGGAAGACCGCCAACGCGGGCACGACCTGGGTGCCGCTCTGGGATCACGCCCCGATCGCGTCGATGGGTGACATCGCGTTGGCGCCGAGCGATCCGAAGACTATTTGGGCGGGAACCGGTGAGCAGAACTCGCGCAACAGCGTCACGCCGGGATTCGGCGTCTACAAGACGGTGGACGGTGGCACCACGTGGCAGTCGATGGGGCTCGAGAAGACGCAGCACATCGGTCGCATCGTCGTGCATCCCACAAACCCGAACATCGTCTACGTGGCCGCACTCGGCGCGCAGTGGGCGTCGAACCCCGAACGCGGCCTGTACAAGACCGTGGACGGCGGCAAGACGTGGACGATGAGCAAGTTCATCAGCGACAAGGCGGGATTCGTGGACGTCGTGATGGATCCGCGCGATCCCAACACGCTGTACGCGGCGAGCTGGGAGCGCGTGCGCAAGCCGGCGTACCTCAAGAGCGGCGGCCCGGGCTCGGCGCTCTGGAAGACGACCGATGGTGGCTCGAGCTGGCGCGAGATCAAGGGCGGCGGATTCCCGGAGACGCCGAAGGGGCGGATGAACATCCAGATCGCCCACAGCAATCCGAACATCGTGTACGTCATGGTCGAGGCCGACTCGATTCGCGGCAAGAAGCCGCAACGGCTGCTGAGCGGACTGTATCGCTCGAGCGACGCGGGAAAGACGTGGAAGTGGATGAGCACCATCGACAACCGCCCGTTCTACTTCTCGCAGATCCGCGTGGACCCCAAGAATCCGGACCGCATCTACCGTCTCGCGGTGGACATGCAGTTCTCCGATGACGGCGGCCACTCATGGCGCCTCGGCATGCTCGGGCAGCACGAGGACTATCACGGAATGTGGATCGATCCGAACGATCCGGAGCACTTCGTCATCGTCGGCGACGCCGGGATCTTCCAGACCTGGGATCGCGGTGGCAATTATGACGCGCTGAACAACATGGCGATGGGCCAGTTTTACGGTGTGAGCTACGACTTCCAGGTTCCGTACCGCGTGTGCGGCGGCCTGCAGGACAACGGCTCGTCATGCGGCTGGAGCAGGCGCCGGAACGGCCAGCTCCAGATGACCGACTGGTTCGCGCTGTTCGCGGCCGACGGCCTGCAGACGGCGCAGGACCCGAATGACCCGAACATCGTCTACTACGAGTCGCAGGGCGGCAACATGTCGCGGAAGAACCTCGCGACGGGCACGACCACGAGCATCAAGCCGCGCACCGTGACCGTTGGCACGTACGGCGGACAGATCCAGCAGCTCAAGGGCGACGGCACCTCACCGCTCACGCCGGATCAGGAGAAGCAGATCGCCGACATCCGCGCCCGGATGAAGAACGAAATGTCGGACCCCAACGTCGCGACGCGCTGGAACTGGAACACGCCTTTCAGTCTCTCCAAACACGACCCGAACGTCTTCTACAGCGGCGCCGACAAGGTCTTCAAATCGGTGAAGAGGGGCGACGCGCCGTTCGCGATCTCACCGGACTTCTCGGGTGACAACAAGGACTGGATCCGCATGTCGAGCGGGTTCGACGAGAACGGCAACGCGGCACCCGACGCATCGGGCGGCATCACGCGCGACGCGACCGGCGCGGAAGAGAACGCGACGATCAACGTGATAAACGAGTCGACCATCCGCGCCGGCCTGCTGTTCGCCGGCACGGACGACGGCAAAGTCGAGATGACGCGCAACGACGGTGGCGCGTGGGAGAACATCGGCGGCCATTTCCCGGGTGCACCGGGCGTCATCCACGTGAGCAGTATCGAGCCGTCGCACGCGGATTCCGCGACGATTTACGTCGCGCTCGACAACCACCGCGAGAACGACTTCAAGCCGTACCTGTACGTATCGAACGACTGGGGAAAGACGTGGCGCTCGATCGCGTCGAACCTCCCGACCACCCGGCCGGGTTCGGTGTACGTCGTCCGCGAGGACCTGGTCAACCCGAACCTGCTCTACTGCGGCACGGAGATCGGCGTGTTCGCCTCGCTCGACAAGGGTGGCACCTGGTTCCAGCTCGCCGGGAACCTGCCGACGGTTCCGGTCTACGACCTGCAGATCCATCCGCGCGATCACGAGCTGATCGCGGGCACGCACGGACGGGGCGTCCAAATTCTCGATGTCGCGCCGCTTCAGCAGGTGAAGGCGAGCGTGCTCTCGGCCAATGCCTACCTGTTCGCACCTACGGTCGCGTTCGTCTATGCGCAGTCGCCGCAAGGGTCCGAGCCGCGCGCGCAGCGCCCGTGGAAGGGCGAGGGCGGGCCGAGCGGGGCGGAGATCCATTATCGCTTGGCGTCGGCGGTGACGACACCGGTGCGCGTGCTGGTGGTGAACGCGGCGGGCGACACGGTCGCGCGGCTTACTGGTCCAACGAACGCCGGGATCAATCGCGTCTCGTGGAACTTTGCGATTGGCGGCGTGGACTTTGCCGGTCGTGCAGGCGGTGGCGGTGGCGGTGGCGGTGGCGGTGGTGGCGGCGGCCGCGGGGCCGTGGGGCCTGCGTCTCCAACGCGGCCTTCTGAATCCCAAGCGGCTCCGGATTCGAGTGGATCGCCGACCGTGGTCGTGGCTGCGGGCGGCGGCCGCGGCGGTCGTGGCGGCGGTGGTGGCGGTGGCGGCGGCGGATTCGGTGGCCGCGGGAACGCGGAGGCTGAGACGGGAGACTACCGCGTGGTGCTTGATGTCGGCGGAACGAAGATGGTGCAGATGCTGCGGGTGGTGAGAGTGGAGGCGGGACAGGTGTCGGTCAAGTAAGAGAAGGCGAGTGGCGAGTGGCGAGTGGCAAGTGGCGAGTGGCAAGAGGCGAGAGTGAGTGGCGAGGGGCGAGAGTCTCTCTCCACTCACTCTCATATTCCCAAAGCGGAGAGTCGGGATGTCATCGTTCAGAGCAACGATTCTGACGGTCCTGTTGCACGCTCCGCTGATCGCGGGCGCGCAGCAGAAATACACGTCAGCTGATGGCCATCTGCGCATCGCGCTGGTAAGACAGCCCTTTCTTCCAGATGGACAGTCGCAGGGACCCTCCACGATGGCTGAGGGAGGGATTCAGGAGATCCTCGCGAAGATGGGCGCGACGGTGCGCGTCGATGCCGTCGCGCTGAGTCCCGAGGAGAACACCGAGTACGGTGGATGGAAGCGGCTCGGGATGGCACTCGGACACTTCTCTGGGATCGTGTCGCAGAACGAGCGGAACGGATGGTTCACGATTGGGCTCCTCGCGACCTGCCCTTCGATGCCCGGTCTCGTCGCGGGTTTGCAGCACTCGGGCGCTACTCGGGAGGGATTGCGGATAGGCATGCTCTGGCTGGACGCGCATCCGGACTTCAATACTCCGGAGACCACGCGGAGCGGGTCGCTGGGCGGGATGCCGGTCGCGGTCGCGACCGGCCGCGCGCTGCAGAGGATGCGGATGGATGCCGGGCTCGATCCGCCGCTCTCCGAGCGCAACATCGTGATGGGCGGCGTGCGGCTCACGGATCCGCTCGAGCAGCAGTTGCTCGATGCCTCGCAGATCGAACAGATCACGGTGGACGACTTGCGGACGATGTCACCCGCCGTGTTCGCGCAGCTCGATCGCCTCGCTCGCAACGTGGACAAGATCTATGTGCACGTGGACATGGATGTGCTCGATCCGCGAGAGGTCATGGGACACGTGAACAAGGTGCCGGGCGGGCCGACGAGCGCGCAGCTTGCCGCGTTGTTCGAGCAGATCTTCGCTCGGTATCCGAAGGCGTCGGCGCTGGGTCTTGCTACGATACCGGCGACCGATGAGGGCGGATTGTCGCTGGCGGCGGTCAACCGGATGATCGAGGGGGCGGTGCGGGGTTTGGCGCTTCGGGAGAAGGGAACTGCACGACGGTAGAGCTGGGAGATGAACGCGGGATGCCGAATATCGACACTCCAATCTTCACTGCCCTCTCACTTCTGCAGTCAGGACAGCTTCGGCGGCGGCGACACGTTCACCACGTAGCGCCCGCCTTCCTCGGCGCGGATCGCCGATTTCTTCCCGCAGGTGGAACACCTCGAGACGAGCGGCGGGAACGTCGGCAGCTGAAGCTCCGTCCCGCACATCGGGCACCAGAATCGTGGTCTTTCTGCGTCGAGGATCGCGCGCATCGCCGGGGGGACATCCACGGGGAGAGCCCGGGCCGCCGGCGCGACCGGGACGACCGCTGCGACCGGCACTGCGGGCGCTGCCTGCCCGCGTACAATCGGCTCCTTCTTCATCATTGCGGGAGGAACGCGCTTGGGTGCCGCCGGCCTCCTGGGATCAGTCCCGCGCGTACCGGACGATCCAAGTTCGCCGCGAATCACGCGCCCCATCCACAAGATGCCGGCGACCGCCAGACCAAGCACCGCGAACGCGATGATCAGGGAGACGAGCTGCGGTCCGCTGAAGAACGCGTTCGTCCTCATGTCGGCGAAGTGATCTCGTGAATCGTGATCGTCTGTCTCGCGGTGCCGTCGGTCCACGGCACCCGCGCGCGGATTCCGACGGCGCAGCCGCGCTGTTCGCACGCGGTCACGAACGAAAGCAGCGCCACGCGCCCCGGATCCGCGATGAGGGCAACGCCGCCCGGCGCGAGCGACGCGACGATCGCGTCGGCCACGAGCGTCGCGTACTCGCGCTCGTACAGCACATCGGACGCCAGCACGAGGTCGAACCGTCCGAGATCGTCCGGAAATGCGCGCCAGTCCACGTGTCGCGTGCGCGGCTCACAGCCGGTCGCGCTCAACCCGTTGCGCCGTGCGAAGAGCAGGGCGTCCTCGTAATAGTCGGTCGCAAGCACGTCGAAACCTGCGCGGAGCGCGCCGATGGTGACGAGTCCCACTCCGCAGCCGAGTTCCAGCGCGCTCTTGCCGGCACCGTCGAGTTCAGACACCACGCCCGCGAGCGCCGTCGACGACGGCCAGATGTCCGCCCAGTAGGGCAGGCGCTCGTCGCGCTCGAAGTCGATCTCATTGATGAGTTCGTCGGCGCTGCGCGGTGTCTCGAGCGCGACCGCGTCGCCGGCGACCGCGACGCTCACGCGCGCCAGGACGAATCGCCGGTCGAGCGCCTGGAGCTCGGGCGCGAGTTCAGAGGGCGAAGTCACTCGCGCGCTCCGCGTCGTCACCGATGAGAATGGCATTCAGCGTTTCGCCAGCGCCGACGCTCCGGCGGTCGGCCGGGACGACGAGCAGGGCATTCGCATCCGACATCGACGTGAGGATGCCGGAACTCTGCGGGCCCGTCAGGCGCGCCGTGGCGCGACCGTCGCGCACCGTAACGACGGCGCGAAGGAAGTGCGTAAGCGCGGCGTTGATCGAGACTGGTTCGTCGAGCACCACCGGCACAGGACGCCGGAAAAACTTCGAGTGACCTCGCATCTTCTGGATCGCTGGCCGCGCGAACAGCTCGAAGGTCACCATCGTCGAGACGGGGTTTCCCGGCAAGCCGATCCATGGCTTGCCGCCGAGCAGGCCGAAGGCGAGCGGCGCGCCGGGCCGCATGCGCACGCGCCAGAACTTCATCTCAGCGCCCATCTCCCGGAGCACGCCGCGCATGTAGTCGTGCTCGCCAACCGAAATCCCCGCCGACGTGATGATCATGTCGCACGCCCGGGCGCGCTCGAGCAACGCGCGCAGCGACGCGGGCGTGTCGTTCGCGATCCCGAGGTATTCGGGCTCGGCGCCGGCCGCATGCACGAGCGCCCTCAGCGTGTAGCCGTTGGATGAGACGATCTTCCGGCCGGCGCGCACTTCGTCGAAGCGGTCGAGCTCGACGAGTTCGTCTCCCGACGTGAGGATTGCCACGCGCGGAGTGCGGACGACTTCCACCTCGGCGAATCCCAACGACGCCAGCACGCCGATCTGCGCGGCGCCGACGGGCGTGCCGGCCGCGATGGCGACGCGCCCCGCGACGATGTCCTCGCCGCGCGGCCTCACGTTCTTGCCCGCGTCGCGGCCATCGCGGATCTCGACGTTCGACACGCCGCCGTCGGTGTCCTCCACCCGCACGACGGTGTCGGCCCTGGCGGGAACGGGCGCGCCGGTCATGATGCGAGTGGATTCGCCCGCGCCGAGCGATCGCGTCGGAAACCGCCCGGCGGCGACGGTCTCGACCACGCGCAGTGTCACCGGGACGCGGGCGATGTCGGCCGCGCGGCACGCATAGCCGTCCATCGCGGAGTTGTCCCACGGCGGCAGTGTCACCGGCGCCACGGCGTCGGTCGCGAGCACGCTGTTGTACGCCTCGAGCAACGGGCGCTTCACCGGGGCCAGCGCGCCCACCTCGGCGAGGATCCGCGCGACGGCGTCGGCAACCTCGAGCGGCGCGCTGTCGCCCTGACGTTCTTTCGCCACTCAGCGACCTCCGCCGCGGCAGCGCGCGAGCCATAGAGTGGGCGCGACCGGAACGCGTCTCATGTCGCCCTCCGCGCCCGGGCGTCGGCAATCGCGAGATCCGCGCGCGAGTTTACGTTGAAGAAGATCTCATCGGGATCGCCCCACGGCGAGGCGTCGAGGCGAACAGACGCGACCTCGCTCTGCCAGCCTCCCGCGCGCAGGTCGCCGGAATCGAGGTGGCGCTCGACCGTCGCGCGGCACGACGCGCGATACCACGCGCATAGCGGCTCGAATCCAAGCGGAGCGGTGCTGACCGGCACTGCGGCATCCGCGCCGGCCGTCTCTCCTGCGTCGCGGAGCGCCCGCATGAGGCCGCCGGGAACGAACGGCGAATCCCATGCGAGCACGAGGACGGCGTCGCTGGAGTGCGCGAGTGCCGCGTGCAGGCCGCCGAGCGCGCCCGCGCCCGGCCGGACATCCCCCACGACGCGCGCGCCCGGAATCCAGCTCTCCGCCGCGGCGTCGTTCGCGACGACGATCAGGTCATCGCACGATTCTTCGAGCGCCGAGGCCACCCTGTCGATCATCCGGATACCGCCGACCCGTTCGAGGCCCTTGGCCATGCCGCCGAACCGCGTGGCGCGACCGCCGGCGATGATCGCCCCGATGCAGCGCGCAGCGTTGCTCATCCCGCGGGGCGCCAGGTCGCGCTCAACGTCGCATCCTCCGCCACGGTGACCTGCGCGACGACCACACGCTCCCCGAGCGCAGCCTGCACGTTGCGCGCGATGAGACGCGCGAGATTTTCGCAGGTGGGAATCTGCAAGCCCTCGGCGAACTCGACGACGTCCGTATTGAGACAGCGATGGTCGAATCGCTCGACGACTTCCCGCTCGAGCACGCGATTGAGCACGGCGAGGTCCGCCACCATCCCCGTCGTCTCGTCCAGCGGACCGCTCACGGTCACGTTGCACGTGTAGTCGTGGCCGTGATACTCGCGCCGGGCGCACGAGCCAAACACTTCCAGGTTCCGCGCGTCGTCCCACTCGGGGCGGCGATACCGGTGTGTGGCGCTGAACGAAACACGGCGTGTGAGCGACGCGGAATGCGCCATTCCGGCCGCCTCAGCGGAAGCTCCTGAGCGACCAGGCGATCGTCAGGGCCGTGTTCGCCGTGTACGAACTGAGTCCGCCGGTCGGCTTGATGGCTACAGGGTCGCCCTGCGTGGAGCGATAGAGGTCCGGGTACTTGATCTGCCACCAGTACTGGTTCAGGTCGAAACGGAGTTCGGAATTCCGGCCGGTCGAATAGCGCACGCCGAACCCGTACGAGAACGAGAGCATCGTGCCAAGCTTGAAGCCGGAAACGTCCGCCTTGTCGCCGGCGGCGCCGGCGACGCCGACGCCGAGGTTCACGAGCGGCTGGAGACGGTGCCAGGTGCGAAGGCCGGTGAGCGACATCGCGATCGCCACGTTCGCGTTCACGAGTGCCGTGCTCTGGGTCCCGATGTCGCGGGTGGCGGCGCTCTTGGTGTAGTCGAGCACGGTGCGCGAGGTGCTGACGCCGAACAGCGAGCCGGTGAGGTACACCGGCCCGCCGACGGCGAGGTCGTAGCGAAGGCCGAGCATCGGCGCGCTCTTCGGGCCGACGCCGACCGCGTCGGTGCCGGTGGCGAGCCACCCCGCGACGACGCCGAATCGCATGCCGTCGTGCAGGTCGAGGTACGGGCTCTTGTCGGGAACCGAGCCGATCGTCTGGGCGGCGAGCGTGGAGCCGCACGAGAGCAGTATCGCGAGCATGGGAGACAGGAAATTCTTCTTCACCGTACCGCCTCCGCGACCCGAAGGTCCCTGCCGGTCATCTCAGCGGGAATCTCGACGCCGAGCATCGAGAGCGCGGTGGGGCCCACGTCGCGAAGCGCCCCACCGCTGCGCAACGGCGAGTCGTCGCCAACGATCACGAACGGGACGGGGTTGGTCGTGTGGGCCGTGTGCGGCCCGCCGGTGCTTGGATCGATCATCATTTCACAGTTCCCGTGGTCGGCCGTGATGAGCAGTCGCGTTCCGGTCTTCCCGGCGCTCGCGATCACGCGCTCGAGGCACCGGTCGACGACTTCACACGCCTTGATCGTCGCGGCGAGGTTGCCGCTGTGTCCTACCATGTCGCCGTTGGCGTAGTTGACGAGCGTGAAGTCGTGTGCGCGCGCCTCGACGTTCTTGCAGAGCACATCGGTGATACCCGCCGCGCTCATTTCCGGCATCAGGTCGTACGTCGCGACCTTCTGGCTCGGCACGAGGATCCGCTCCTCGCCTGCGTACGGCTTTTCGACCCCGCCGTTGAAGAAGTAGGTCACGTGCGGATATTTCTCCGTTTCCGCCGTGCGCAGGGTCGTCAGGCCGGCGTCGCAGAGCACCTCGGCGACGATCCTCGCCATCGAGAACGGCTCGAACGCGACGGGAAGTCCGAAGGTCGCGTCGTACTGGGTCATCGTGGCCACATGCAGGACGGGTCGGTGGCTCACCGCAAAGCCGTCGAATCCGTCGATCGCCAGCGCGCGTACGATCTGGCGCATGCGGTCGGAGCGGTAGTTCCAGCAGATCAAGGCGTCGCCGTCGCGGATGGGAGCCACCGGCTGGCCCTCGAGCCCCGGGCCGGCGCCTGCGCCGCTGCGCACGATTACGGCGGGCTTGATGAACTCGTCGGTCTCGCCGCGGGCGTACGCGTCGCGGATGAACTGAACCGCGTCGGTGGCGGACGGCCCCGTGCCTTCGACGGCGGCGCGGTACCAGAGTTCGATGCGTGGCCAGCGGTTGTCGCGATCCATGCCATAGTAACGGCCGCCAATGCTCGCGATGACCGCTCGTCCTTCGATCTTCCGCTGGAGCTCCTCGACGAATCCGAGCGCGGACGTGGGCATCGTGTCGCGCCCGTCGAGCTCGGCGTGGATCGCGATGCGGGGCACGCCCTCGCGGGCGGCGAGTTCCACCAGCGCGAGGAGATGATCCTGGTGCGCGTGCACGCCGCCGTTGCCGACCAGGCCCATCAGGTGCAGCGTACCGCCGGTCTTCTTCGCGGCGGCGCACGCGGACCGCAGCACCGGATTGTGAAAGAAATCGCCGGTCCTGATCGACTCGTTGACGCGTACCAGGTCCTGCATGACCACGCGTCCGGCGCCGAGGTTCAGGTGCCCGACCTCGCTGTTTCCCATCTGGCCTTCCGGCAGGCCGACCGAGAGTCCCGAGGCGTCGAGCAGGGTCCGCTGCGCGCGTGCCCAGAGGCGGTTCCAGGTGGGCACGTTGGCGAGCGCGACGGCGTTGCCTTCTCGCTCGGGGCGGTATCCCCAGCCGTCGAGCACCACCAGCACGACCGGAGTCCGTTGATTTGCCGCTCGGGTCATCGTGGCCGGACGAAGAGTAGGAGGGTAGTTTTCAATCGTGAAAGCTATCGGGAAGCACGCCTCGCTACCAGCGATTTTCCTACTCCGCAGCAGGGCTTCGTTCCTCGCGCTCGTGGCGATCGGGGCGACGGCCGGCGTGCCGCCGGCCGTGGCTTCGCCGCCGGTCGCGTCCCCGACAGTCGCGTCGCAGGCGACCGCACCGGTAACCGTGCCGCTGGCGCAGGCGACCGCTGGATCGATGTCGGTGTCCAGACCCACCAAGCTGGCGGCGGCGCCGAACGGGAGCGCCGTCGGAACATTGGCCCCAGGCACGATCGTGCAGTCGTTGGCGCGCGATCACGGGTTCGTGAAGATTCGAATCGAGGGCTGGGTTCCCGAGCGCGATGTTGAACCCGCGGACAGTTCGCTCGCTCCGCAGCTCACCGCTGCCGACTTGCGCGCGGATCCGGCGGCGGCGCGCGGCAAACTGGTGCGGTGGGACGTGGAGATTCTCGCGCTGCAGGTCGCCGACCCGCTGCGGCGCGAGCTCGCGCCCGACGAGCCTTACCTGCTCGCCAGGGGTCCGGGAACGGAGGACGCGTTGCTATATCTCGCGGTGCCTCCGTCGTTGCTCAACCAGGCGAAAGCGCTGCCACCGCTGACACGCGTGCTAATCACGGCGACCGTGCGCAGCGGCCACAGCGAGCCGGTGGGAACGCCGATCCTCGATCTCAAGTCGATCTCGAAGCGGTGAACATGCGCACGCCGCCGACCGACGGGTGGACTCTCGGCCGCGTCATCGTTGCCGGTCTTTTCGCGATCGGGTTCGCCGCGCTCGTGATCGTCAATCCGCCCGCCATGCTGCTGGCGACGGCGTTCGGCCCCGGCGCCGGAAACGCCCCACCGAGGATGAATGCGTCGGCGAGCGCCTTTGGCGAGAGCGGACAGCTGCGATTGCAGGTTCGGATGCCGGGAGAACGCTTCGATTTCCCCGTCGAGCTCGGTGCAGCGAGCGTCGTGCCCGAGTATCTCTGGGTGAAGGCCGAAGATTCGAGCGCCGTCATGGAGCCGATTC
>OCZT010002856.1_pt1 | contig 17794 bp, 17 predicted proteins | sample 1539031 | NCBI WGS metagenome assembly OCZT01 (sample SAMEA3539308, study PRJEB22396) | soil metagenome | biome: tundra; feature: field; material: soil | place: USA | collected 2010-05 | depth 0.15 m | reverse complement strand
GCACTTAACAAAGGTCTTTAATCTTAACTGATTGAGATTGTTCAGGGGTGTTTTTTACACCCCTTTTTTATTTTTGAACAGGGTTACCCAATAACCTGATAGCATAACTGCTTCAACCTTTAAACCTTTCAACTTTTCAACCTGATAATTACTATATTTGAATAAGAAAAAGAAAATATCCTATGAATGCACCAATTATTGATATCACCGACCTTTCAAAATTCTACGGGAAAGCAAGGGGAATTGAACATATCAATCTGGAGATCGGGGAAGGAGAAATATTTGGTTTTATCGGACCCAACGGGGCCGGCAAATCGACTACAATAAGGATTTTGATGAACCTGATCTTTCCTACAGGAGGCAGCGCCAGGATAATGGGAATGAATGTTATCAGGGATACAAAAAAGATCAAGATGCAAGTCGGTTATATTCCTTCAGATGCCAGTGCATATTCTTCAATGAATGTACTTGAGTTTCTGAGCTATTGTATCCGTTTTTACCATGTTCAGAATGGGGCACAGAGGATATCTGAACTCTCGGAATTGTTTGAACTTGACCTGACCCGGCAGATTACTGATCTCTCCCTTGGAAACCGTAAGAAAGTCTCAATTATTCAAAGCCTGCTGCATAGTCCTAAACTTTTGATACTTGATGAGCCGACAACAGGACTTGACCCGTTGATGCAGTCAGTATTTTTTGAATTGTTACGTTCAGAGAATAAAAAAGGTATGACCATCTTTTTTTCTTCACATATCCTTGGTGAGGTACAGATGTTCTGTAAAAGGGTGGCGATTATAAAAGGAGGAAAAATCATTCAAATTGAAGACATCGACAACCTGAGAAAAAAACAATTAAAAAAGGTTTCTGTCGAGCTCGTGGATCATCTGAATGCAGAAAGCCTGGGTATACAGGGCGTAGAAAATGTAATCACCGGACCCGGAAATACACTCTCTTTTATGTATTCAGGTAATATAGATGAACTCGTTAATTTTCTCTCGGGAAAGAAAATAATTAATCTCATGATCGAAGAACCGTCGCTTGATGAAATTTTCCTGCACTATTACAAAAATTAAGGTACAAGACAAATGAACAGAAATCTTTTTCTAAAGGAGATAAGGAGAAACGCATTCAGTCTTACAATATGGATGACTGTAATAACCTTACTGATAGTGGTTACCATGTCGTTCTATCGCACATTTATGGAAAACCAGTCGAAGGTCGTTGGGATGCTTAGCCTCATTCCTAAAGGTGCGCTCCAGTTCAAAGGCATTTCGAATTTTAATGACTTGCTTTCTGTACTTGGATTTTATGCTGCTAACAATGTCATATATATGATGGTACTAGGAAGTATTTTTTCAATCGTACTCTCTTCAAATATCCTTCTCAAGGAAGAATATGATAAAACCGCAGAATACCTGCTGACCCGCCCCATTACGCGAAGTGAGATTTTTTTCAGCAAACTGTCTGTTCTTTTCACCTATGTATTTTTGTTGAATATGGTCACAGCCCTGGCTGGATTTATAAGCATGGAATTTGTTAAGAATGGACCTTTCAGCATCAGGGCATTTATAATTCTTTCATTGTACACCTTATTATTAAATATCCTGTTCGGATCAATAGGGCTCTTTATATCAACCCTTATTAAAAGGGCAAAACCGGTAACCACGTTCAGCATCGGGCTGGTACTTATCTTTTATTTTATTTTCACGCTTTCCAAGATCACTGTGGGTGCTGCAAAAATCGGATACATAAGCCCATTCAGATTTGCAAATGTTGATGCAACTAATCCGAACTATACAATAAATGTGTTGCATCTTGCATATTTCATCGGCATCTCTTTAATTCTGACAGGTCTCTCCTACCGCATTTATAAACGGAAAGATATTTATACCTAAGGCAAAAGGCAAAAGGCAGAAGGCGAAAGACAAAACGTAGAGAAGATCCAAACCAAATAAAAAGTGATAAAGTGGAATAACATCAAGTCTAATGAACTTTTGTTCCCACTTTGCGGGATTTGCCTACAGCGAGCTCCCTTCGGTCGGTTCGTCACTTCCCAGATAAACCGGGGCAGGCTGTTCCTCAATTTGTGACTTTTGTCTTTTGCCTTTTGCCTTCAGCCATCAGCCATATCTTAATAATATGTTAAATATTCCCAACTTCAGTCTTACTTCAGAATCTGATAGTAACTTTGTTTTTGTAAATCAAATAATATATAATTATGAAAAAAGTACTTTTCGTTATGGTATTGATGATGTCGGTTCTGATTGTCAACGCACAGACTGCCAAAACAACCGTCACCAATGCAAAGTCTACCAAAACCACAGTAAAGGTGGCTGATCTTCAGAAATCAATAACAGATAATATTGCTGCAGATTATGCAGGTTATACAATTAAAGAAGCAACCAGCGTTACTGCAAATAATTCTGTTACTTACAATGTAGTTGTTGTTAAAGGCACTGCAACAGAAACTCTTGTTTATGACAAAGACGGAATGTTTGTAAAAAAACTTCCTCATTCAACTGTCAAACATCACTCTACCAAGAAGAAATAATCTTGAAAAAGTTGTTCAGGAGGATCTCTTAATGCCTGAAAAGATAAAGTCTATCCATTAATATTTTTACCTGAATGGATAGACTTTTATTTTGAATTTTCGTTACTAATAATATATCTAAAAAAATTGACATGCTTGATTTTAGCAGTCCAATGCACCTGATTTTAATATTGCTTGTTATAGTGCTATTGTTCGGTGGGAAGAAGATTCCGGAATTGATGAAAGGAATAGGTCAGGGGATGAAAGAGTTTAAAAAAGCGTCACAACTTGATGACGAACCGGTAAAAAAAGAGCCTGAAACAAAAGATACCGGGATTAAAGCTTCAGATAATAAATGATTATACTTACCCTCAAAATCAGATAACCTGCATATTATTAATCGGGAATAAATTTATATGCCTGAGTTAATAATGGGTATCTGCTCTTTTTATTCTCTCTATATTTTTTTATAAAAAATAATTGTAGTTTAAATGAGTGACTGAAAATCCTGTTCATCGTACTGAACTAACAGATTTCCGGATCAGAACTCGAATTCACCATATATTCAAGGGGCTTTTTACTTCATAATTTAAGTAGACATAAAATTTAAAACCCAAAATCGGTTGAAAATCAACTGATTTATATGGATGATGACCCGGGTCAATATTTAAAACTCTCCTTCTGTAAGAAAAAATCATTAATTTCGTTCTCTTATTTTGACTAATCAATTTATCTATACCTATAATCTTGTATAAATGAGAGAGAAAAACTACAGGCTGATAAACAATATAACAGGATGGGTTGCCTTCGCTGTTGCAGCCGTTACCTACCTGATGACAATTGAACCAACTACAAGTCTGTGGGACTGCAGTGAGTTTATTTCTTCTGCATTTAAACTTGAAGTCGGTCATCCTCCCGGAAACCCGGTATTCATGATCATGGCGAGATTTTTTACTCTCTTTGCCGGAGGAAATGTTTCGAAAGTGGCTGCTATGGTAAACTCGATGTCAGCCCTTGCAAGCGCATTCGCTGTTCTGTTTCTCTTCTGGAGTATAACTCATCTTGCTAAAAAGATGATGATAAAGAATGAGAATCAATATACATCAGGAAGGATTATTGCAGTTATGTCAGCTGGTCTCGTGGGATCAATAGCATATGGCTTTTCAGATTCTTTCTGGTTTTCTGCAGAAGAAGCAATAGTCTTTGCTTCATCAGCGTTCTTTACGGCACTTGTTTTCTGGGCAATCCTCAAGTGGGAGAATGTTGCAGATGAAAAGTATGCCGACAGATGGATCATCCTCATTGCATTTCTGGTGGGACTGGCTATTGAAGTTCATCTTCTTAACCTGCTTACTATACCTGCAATTGGCATGGTGTACTATTTCAGGAAATTTGAATTTTCATGGAAAGGTTTTATTACAGCAATTACCAGCTCGGTTATTATTCTTGCACTTCTGATGTATGGTATCAGGCCGGGAGTGGTCACAATTTCCTCCAAATTCGACCTTTTCTTCGTGAATAGTCTGGGCCTTCCCGTGCTGAGTGGCTTACTGTTTCATATAGCCCTTATTATAATATTTTTTGTACTCGCAATAAAATCTACAATTGACGGGTCAAATCTGAAAAAAACTGCTATTCTCTCTTTTATAGCGCTGTTTATCAGTGGAATATGGCTATTGTCAGGATCGATAATATTCAACCTGTTAATGATAATATTGCTGGCAGTTGCTGTATGGATTATCTCAGAAAAGAACAAGGTGGTTTTGAATACAGCTCTCACTATTGTCATGGTAATACTATTAGGGTTTTCCTCTAATGCAATAATAGTGATAAGGGCTTCTGCCAATCCTCCCGTCAATGAAAATAATCCTTCTGATCCATTTAATCTTTTGTATTTTCTTAATCGGGAACAATATGGAGACAGACCATTATTCAGGGGTCAGTATTTTAATGCACCGAGGATTGGTTCCAAGGATGGGAAGCCAAGGTATAATTATGTGAACGGCAAGTACGAGATAACCAACCATGATGTTATTATAGAATATGATCCGCGTTTCATTACTTTGTTTCCAAGAATGTGGAGCCAGGAGAGCGATCATGCCCAGGACTACCAGACATGGTCAAAAATGAAAGGGATACCTATCCAGGTAACTGACGAGTCAGGCAAGACAAAAACAATACGTAAACCGACATTTATTGAGAACATGCGATTCATGTTTTCATATCAGATCGGGTATATGTACTTCAGGTATTTTATGTGGAACTTTTCGGGAAAACAAAATGATACCCAGGGAACGGGAGGTTCAGTGAACGGAAACTGGATTACAGGTATTAATTTCCTTGATGAACCCAGGATCGGTACATCTGATATGCCTGCTGATATGAAGAAAGACCCTTCAAGAAATGTCTATTTTATGCTTCCTCTTATTCTGGGCATTATTGGATTGCTATTTCATTTTAAGAAAGACAATAAAAACTGGTGGGTCATTCTGTTATTGTTTTTTATGACAGGCCTGGCAATTGTTTTGTACCTCAACCAGTATCCTGATCAACCCCGGGAACGTGATTATGCTTATGCGGGTTCATTCTACTTTTTTGCTATCTGGATCGGGATCGGCGTCCTCGCCCTGTTTGAGCAACTTGCAAGGCTGGTTAAAGAAAATATTGCAGCGCCGGTTGCCGGCCTTATCTGTTTTCTTGCTGTACCGGTGATAATGTGTTCCCAGAACTGGGATGATCATGACCGCTCAGGCCGCTATCTTACACGTGATGTGGCCTTCAATTATCTCAATTCATGCGCCCCCGATGCGATACTATTTACAAACGGCGATAACGACACATTCCCATTATGGTATGCGCAGGAAGTCGAAGGAAAAAGAACCGATGTAAGGATCTGTAACCTGATGCTGTTAAATACCGACTGGTATATTAATGAGATGAAAGTTAAATCACATGAATCTGATCCCTTGCCGATTACCCTTCCGGAGAAGAAATATTACGAAGGAGTAAATAACCAGGTTTATATTGTAGAAAAAAGCAAAGATCCTGTTGATATATCCACAGTCATTGAATGGATAAAAAGTGATAATAAGGCAACTAAGGTGCAGATTTCAGAAACTGAGGTGCTCGACAATATTCCTTCGCGGACAATCAGGATTCCGGTTGATGCATCGAAAGTGATTGCATCAGGAGCCGTGAAACCTGCTGACGCAGATAAGATAGTTCCGTACATTGATATTAAACTGAAAGGCACTGCAATATTGAAAAGCTCACTTCTTGTTCTTGATATTCTGGCCCATAATGACTGGAAAAGGCCGATATACTTTGTTACGGGCTACCATGAAGATGCAATGGGACTTGAAGAGTATTTCCAGCTTGAAGGTCTGGCATACAGGCTCGTTCCAATAAAGTCGGAGAACAAAAGCTGGTTGAAATATGGCCGGATCGATGCTGATATCCTTTATAATAATTTGATGACGAAGTTTGCATGGGGTGGCGCAAAAGAGAAAGGAGTCGACATCGATTATAATCATAGAAGAAACCTGTTGGTTGTTAAAGCAAGATATAACTATGCCAGACTTGCCAACGCTCTTTCATCAGAAGGGAAGAATGAAAAAGCTTTAAGTGTTCTTGATTATTGTATGACCACCTTCCCTATTAATAAAATATCTTATGATATGTACGTTCCGGATATAATTGAAGCTTATGTTAATGCCGGAGCGATCGAAAAAGCAACTGAACTTACACATGACCTCAGCAAATATTATTTTGAGAAGCTTGATTATTACCTGAAACAGAAGCCCGATATTATTGCTTCAGCAGGATATGAAGTGCAGACTGCAATTCAATTTACCTCGCAGGCAGCAGATGCCTGTAAAACCGGCGGAAAGACCGAATTTGCTGATGAAATATCTAATAAACTTCAAAGTTATTATACTAAATATGTAAAAATAGTCCAGCCGGGAGGTAGGTAGGAAAGAATGTTTATCTGATTTTTCTTAACCCTTTCTCCATCTCCTTCCCTTAAACAATAAGGGAAGGAGTGTAAGGCATTGAATATTAAGACTATATCATTTCCAAGATGATCGTATTTCATTAAAAACCTTTAGGTATAGAAGGCATAAAAATTAAATGACCGCAAGACCGGAGTACCTAAGTACCTTAGGACCTTATTTAACTACTCATTAACAGACATTTAACTTTAAATTAACCGAGGTTAGATTAATATTCATTAGTTTTGTTAATGACTTACTCCAACATGACAGACTATTCCAATCAACAACTTTCCAAAAAACTGGAGATTCCTCACTTCTCCCGCTGCGCGGGATTCGTTCGGAATGACAACATCAATTGGTGTAGTGTGATAGGGAAGCAGTGGCGATTCGCTTAACAAATCGCCACTGCTTCCCTTATGCTATATAAAATACTGTCATTCCGAGCGTTAGCGAGGAATCTCATAATCAATTGTTTTGAATTTGTTATTGATAACCGATACTCATAATTTATTATTTAGCAAAAAATCAATACTATGAAAAAAATAATGACTCTCCTTGTTGGAGCCGGGTTAATTATAATCTCTCTGACAGGTTTTTCGCAGACAACTTTAAAAATCGGACATGTCGACATTGCTGAAATACTTGCGGTGTTGCCTGCTCGTGACAGCGCAGCTGCTGTAATTGAAAAAGAGACAAAGGAGATGCAGTCAACTTATGATGATATGACTGCTGTCTATAACAGAATGCTCGATGATTATGAGAAAGGACAATCAAACTTCTCGGAAGTTTTGAAAAAGAGTAAAGAGGCTGAGTTACTGGATAAAGAAAAAAGGTTGCAGGAATTTGAACAGAATGCTTCTGCCAACCTGCAAAAAAGAAATTCGGAACTTATTCAACCTATATTGAACAAAATACTTAAAGCAGTTGATAAAGTTGCCGGGGAAAACGGTTTTACCTATATCCTTGATGTAAGCAAGGGATCAGTCGTTTATGCCTCAAAAGACAGTCAGAATATTAATCAGATGGTGCTTAAGATTTTAAAGCCGTAGTAATACTGCGGTGCGTGGTGTGCGGTTTGCGGAGTACGGTTAGAGAATTTTGCATTTTGCAGTTTGTCTTTTTACTTTTGTCTTTTATCTTCAAAGTACTTTCCGACTCATGTATCAGAAAGATTATATTCTTCGGATGATAGAGATGCTGGGCGATTTAATTGCCGGCATCCTCGGACTGATTAAAAAAGGTGAATTTGAAAAAGCCACAGATAAACTTGAGAATCTCTACCTCGGAATGCTTAAGGAGGATTCCGCCTTTTTCAGGGATATACCTGCTGACGAGCTGACAGACAGACTGCTGCACCAGCATAACTATACCAACGGTCATCTGGAGGTACTGGCAGAGCTCTTAAATGCCGAAGCCGAACTATGCCTTGCACAGGGTAATAAAACAGTAAGTCTTGAATATTCACGCAGGTCGCTGCGGCTGTTTGAATTTATCGATGCTGAGTATAAGACATATTCTCAGGATCGCCTCGATAAGATAGCAGCAATCCGGAATAGAATAAAAATGTTGGAAATACCCTGAAGGTATCTGCACTGTGCTCTGGCTTTAAAATGTTGCCATGTAAGTTTCCGATTCGCTTCGCTCCCGGAATTTCGGCACAGCCTCAACTTGAGGTCTTGCGGAGTCAAATCTGTTACTCACCTTTGAATTTCATCCATTTACCGATAAAGCATTTTTAAAACATCATTACAGTCTTATCTTTGTGCATGATTCATTAAACCTTAAAAATTAACCTGATGAAAAAAATTTTGTTATCATCTGTGGCAGTCTTGTTTTGTATCTCGCTAATGGCACAAAACAGTGTCAATCTTAAAATGAACCTTGAGAAAAACAAAGTTTATCGTTTCAGTTCTGTTTCTGAACAGACAATTATACAAACAGTAAACGGAAATCAGCAAACCATAGAATCGAAAACCAATTATGCTGTTTCACTGAAAATGGTTGATGCTACTGCTGATTTTATGGTTACCGAAGTGCATTTTGACACCCTGATAACCAATACAAATTCGATGGGAAAAATGGTCAATATCAGTTCCGTCAACGAAGGTAATATCAAATCAACAGAAACGGATGATGTCATGTCCTATATAATGAACCGGATAAGCAAGAATGCCTTGTATATTAAAATGGATTTTACAGGCAAGGTGCTTGAAATTGTGAATTCGAAAATGTTGTCTGACGTGATTATGAAAGATACAAGTTCCATCACTCTTACAGGTCCTATTGGTTCCGGTATAAAATCTCAGATAAAAAATCTGATCAGCGACAATACATTAAAAACCATGGTTGAAATGTTCACCCATTATTTGCCAGGTAAGCAGGTATCCACAGGTGATAACTGGAATGTATCTCTGAATACGAATTCCGGTGGTATGGCACTCGAAATAACAACAGGCTATCATCTGGATGCAGTGAATGGCAATTCTGCAAATATAACTGCTGAATCAAATATTAATGCAGTGGAGAATGCAGCTCCCATGATAGCCGGCGGGGCAACAATAACCTATGACGACATAAAAGGATTGAGCAAATCAACCATGGTGATTGATACCCGTACAGGTTTATTGGTTGAAGATAAGGCAAAGACTCACATTGCCGGAAATCTGGGAGTCAGTGCACCTGGGATGAGCATGCAGATACCAATGGATATCAACGGGACATCAAAAGTTATTGCTTTGCAGTGAATTGATAATAGATTAAAATGAGAAAATATATATTCTGGTTACTGCTGTTAACCACTACTATTTCCCAGGGTCAGAACATAAGGGGAAAAGTGTGCCTGGAGAAAGATAAAACACCCGTGCAGTTTGCTTCTGTCGGACTTGTTCAATTACCTGATTCAAATATGATCACGGGTGTCATAACATTAACCGACGGGGGCTATTTTTTCGAAAAAGTTAAACCGGGAAATTATTTTATGAAGGCAAGTTTCCTGGGTTATAAAGCCAATGGGAAAAAAGTCACTGTGGAGGCCGGGCAGGGGGAGATTGCTATTGATACCATTTTTTTATCTGAAACGACAGCCACACTGAATGAGGTGACAGTAGTCGGTGAGCGTTTGAAGGGCAAGGAAATGGTCGATCGAACTGTTTATGCCATTCCTGCCGTAATAGCCAAAACTTCAAGTAATGGATATGATATACTGAAGAAAATACCGCAAGTGAACGTGGATTTTCAGAACAATATAACTCTTAACGGAAGCAGCAACTTTATTATACAGGTAGACGGAAGACAACGCGACAGGGAATATCTCGCAAAACTACTTCCATCGGATATCGAAAGCATTGAAATTGTCAGCAATCCATCGGGTAAATATGAAGGTAATATCGACGGAGTAATAAACATTATACTGAAAAAAGAGGCCAGGTACGGTATTAATGGCAATGCAGGACTGAATGTCAAACCTTTTAACAAGCCAACAGTTCAGGCAACAGGAAGTCTCGATTATTCCATGGGTAAAATTACTTTTTATATAACAGGTTTTAGTTATTTGCAAAAACTGAATATCAATACTACCAATACGAGTAATTTCTTAATGAACGATTCAACGAGTAATATGGCCGGAACAGGTGCCTTAAAAGTGACCAGTTCGTCGGTTAATACCGGGTTCGATTATTATATGAATGATAAGAACAACCTGAGTTTTAATATAAGCTATAAGCCAACTGATCAGGATATTAGTATTCCAGGTGAAACCGTCTTATATAAAGCCAGTATTCCTCTGAATACAGTTTCGTCACTTTCTGCGAATACCATGCATAGTGATGAGACGGCAGCCTCGTTGTTTTATAAAAAGACATTTAGTAAACCTGTACAGGAATTCACTGCTGAGACGAACATATACTGGTTTAATTCAAACACAGGGAATGATTTTACCAATACCAGGTATCTGTATAATACCGATTCTGAAATCAGTAGTTACTCGCGGGTGGAGGATGATATAAACAATAGGAATTATTTCTCCCTTAAATTGAATTATGTTCAACCCCTGGGAATGTCTGCAAAAATTGAAACAGGGTATCAGATTTATAACCAGCAGATGAGCTATCTCTTTAATATCAATAACCAGGAATCAAGCAACCTGTTTAAATATAACGAATTTCGAAATTCGGTTTATGGAGGCATTACATGGAATCTCAAAAAGATAGGGATACAGGCGCTGCTAAGGATTGAAAACAGCCATATCAAGGCTGATTCGGTTACAGAGCCGAATTATACCTGTTTTCTGCCATCTGCAAATGTTCAATATAAGTTTTCGGCATCTCAAAACCTGAAATTCACATATAATCGAAGAATTAACAGGCCGGGAATTTATAACATGGATCCATACTATAAAATAGGGCAGAATTATGATATATCTGTAGGTAATCCGAACCTGAAACCAGATTATCGCGACCGCCTGCAGCTTACCTATACATTGAACTTTGGTAGTAACTATTTCTCTCCATATGTTTATAAAGAGTTTTATAAGAATAAAATAGGAAGTGAATACCAGGTAGTTACTTCGCTAATCAGTGGCACGCTGACCACATTAACCAAGCCCTTTAACCTGTTAAGTGGTTATGAATCAGGCGGTGGAGTTAATGCTATGTTATGGTATGTAAATATTAATGCAAGAATTTATAAAGGACATATTAACGAGTACACCGGACAAACAGTTACTATTCCAGGTTTGGATTATTTTTCCTATAGCATTACTGGCTATTCATTTGCTTCTCTTGGTAAGGACAAGAAAACAACAGCATATGTTTATTTAAGTTACAATGGTGTAACCAGGAATGCCCAAAGTAAAACATACAGCCTTCCTCTTTATGGTATTGGCGGCCAGAAGCAAATCAAGGATCATAGTATTGGCATATTTTGGTTACTACCCTTTTCAAAGAATATAGAATTCCAGAGGACCATAACCGAGACCCCAGCCTTTAACTCGAAGAATATTGTAGGCTTCGATGTTTCAGGATTTGTCCAGATCAGTTACTCGTATAAATTCAACAAAGGGAAGAATGTTAAAAAAATCGATCATAAGGTAGACGTTGAGAGCGACAGCAAGAGCCAGGCGATAGGAAAGTAAACTGGATGCTGGATGCTGGATGCTGGGTGCTGGTTTCGCGTTACGCTTTAAAATCATAACTTGACTACTTGCAACGTCATTGCAAGCGAAGCGAAGCAATCTTTTTACTTTTTACTTTTTACTTTTTACTTTTTACTTTTGAGTATGAAACCGAAAGATCCGAACTCTGACCTCACCTATTCCTACCTGGCATTACGAAATGCCATAGGCTGGATAGGCATATTATTGCCGTTCGTCCTGATGGGTGGTCTGTTTCTGATATTCAACGAAAAGGTCATACAAAAAACCATCAGTCAGTACTACCATACCGGCATGCGCGATGTTTTTGTAGGATCAATCTGCGCCATTGCATTATTCCTGTTTTTTTACAAAGGCTACAATAAATGGGAAGACCGGACAGCCACCCTGGCAGGATTTTTTGCTATTGGAATTGCATGGTTTCCTACAACCCAGTCAGGACCACTTGATCTGGCAGGAAGGATACATTTGATCTGCGCTTCGGTATTTTTTATAATCCTTGCAGGATTTTCACTATTCTTCTTCACCAGGACGGCATCGCATCCGACAAAACGAAAAGTGAAAAGGAACATAATATATGTAATCTGTGGTGTGATAATACTTGTATGTCTGGTGTCGATTGTAGTATTTTTTAATTTTTTTCTTCCCGGCAATCCTGATTCTTACTTTGTCTTCTGGGCTGAGACTGTTACTCTTATAGCTTTCGGAGTATCGTGGATCACCAAAGGAGGAACACTTTATCCGGACAAATGAGGCAATTGCGCCCTTAGTTCTTAAATCTTTGTGTGCTACCCGAGCGAAGTCTCGGAATGTGGTTAATGGATTTTGCGTTTTAATTTTTGCCTTTTTACTTTTGTCTTTGTTTACTGTTAATATTGATAGAATGGAAAAAAGATTATGCTGGATTACCATTATAGTATTGTTTTTAACATTTAGTGCATTAGCCCAGGAAAACTGGAAACCTGTGAAAGAAGTAGCCGGAATCAAAGTATACACAAAAACCGAATCGGGTTCTGAATATAAAGCTTTTAAAGCTGAAATGAAGGTAAACTGCAAAATTGAAAATATCGTTGAAGTTTTAAAAAACAGCGAAATTATTAACAGCTGGATTGTTAATTGTAAGGGAATAAAATTACTAAAAACGGAAGATAATGACCAGTATTATTATATCGAAACGTCCTTACCCTTTCCCTTTAAAAACCGGGATATGGTATATCACTTTCAATATATCGAAATTAACAGCGAACAATTCAGAGTAAATGTAACGGGAATTCCTGAGTATATTAAGCCCAGGGAAGGAATCGTCAGAATGGCAAAAACGAATGGTTTTTGGCTATTATCCTCAATTGATACATCCACTACTGCTGTAACTTATCAAATGCATGTAGAGCCCGGAGGATTAATACCAGCGTGGCTGGCAAACCCCTTTATTGTAAATGTGCCTTTTTCGACTTTTAAGGATCTAAGAAATATAATTCAGAAATAAAAACGCGGTACTAAGTGCACATTCAATAGTCTTTTCCGTCATTTTCCCTTCTCTCAAAACTTTCCTTATTTTTACTGTTTAGTCAGATATAGCAAATTAAGTTTACGATGCAATTAAAACCATGGATTATAGCAGCCAGACTTCGCACATTGCCATTGGCTGTTTCAAATATTTTACTGGGAAGTTTTCTTGCATACAACCATGGAAAGTTCAGCGTTATAATTTTATTATTAGGACTTGCAACAGCAGTACTCTTGCAGGTTTTATCAAACTTTGCAAACGATTATGGTGATTATGTAAATGGAGCCGATGAAAAACGTATCAGTAAATACGAGAGAGTCTTGCAAAGCGGTAAGATAAGCCCCAAACAGATGCGATGGATGCTTATAATTCTTACTTTGTTGACATTTGTTATAGGAATCTCGCTGATTGTCTTAGCTACCAGGGCACTGGGGACCATTGCTCTTGTGGTTTTCGTTGGTATTGGGATACTATGCATTCTTGCTGCAATTACCTATACTATTGGTAAAAAGCCTTATGGATATATTGGAATGGGAGATATTGCCGTTTTTATCTTTTTTGGGATCGTAGGAGTTTGCGGTATTTATGTTTTGCAAACCAGGCAATGGGACTGGCATGTACTGTTCCCTGCCGCTTCCTTTGGCCTTTTAAGCATGGGCGTATTGAACATCAATAATATTCGGGATTTTGAATCGGACCGGATTTCAGCTAAAAAAACTCTTGTTGTTAGGATTGGCCTTGAAAAAGCAAAAATTTACCATACCTGGCTAATCCTGGTTGCTGTTATTTTGGGAATTGTATCAACACTTCTCGACTTCCATAGTGCTTTTCAACTAATTTATCTATTGACTATTCCCTTCTTTATTATGAACGTTTACAGGGTTCGTTCTTCAAAATATTCAGGTATGCTTGATGATGAATTAAGAAACCTCTCTCTAACAGCATTCTTTTTTTCTGTTACTTATGGATTAGGTCTCATTTTGTAATCAAATGATTCTCACCCTTTAGCGGAACACACAACGCAAGGCTCATGAACATCATCTGCAGGTAATCTGACGCTCACAAGCCTGGTATTAGAAAACCTGTTCATCCTGCCCCTTTTGACTGCCATTTTTCTGAGCTGTATCTTCTGCTCAGCTGACAGAGTTGACCTGAACTCATCCTTCATTGCTTTTATTTCTTTCCGGTTTGATTTTATAATACTGACCTGCTGATCAGTAAGAGACGCTCTGAATGATTTCATTCTCTCAGCAGGCATTATCCTGGGATCAGAAAGTAAATCTTTCTGTTCCTGCGTAATTGTAGCTTTGAAAGCCTGTCTTAATTCCTTTCTCTTTTGGAGATTATTTTTTAACATAGTTCTTTGTTCTTCAGTTAAAATGCGTTTCGTCATCTGCGTTCTCACCATAGGCTGCCCGGATTGAGTTTGGTCCTGAGCCACCATTATACTGCCTGAAAACATTATTCCAAGTAGTATAGTCATTGCTGTTTTAACAATTGTTTTCATTTTACTTTATTTTACTTTTAATTCACTATCGCTTTGATATCAGAAAGTAAAAAAGGTTTAATCTGATTTTTGCTTTTTGTGTTAAAATGGAATCAGTATCTCTGAGACCAGCGGAACAGAGGAAATTATTTTGCCGGTAAATTAATATGCTTCCCGCTCTTATCTTTTTTCCTTCTTTCACTCTTCCATTTTTTTTCTGACTCCAGTAATTCTGGCTGCCCTATTTAATAAGGTGGTCCGGAAGTATTCAGGTATCCTGCTCTGCAAGTTCTTGTTTTAATCCAATCCGAATTCGTATTGACCCTGCTTTAAAAAACGGATATTCAATATCCCGATTTATAAAGACATTTACTAACTTTGATGTGTGTTGCAAATTATTGAAATGATCTTCAGATCAGTCCGATAAATGTGCTTTGTGATTCAGAATGATGGTATGATTTTTGAGAATAAAATAATGCCTAAAACATTGAATATGAAAAAATTATTGCTAATTCTTAGCATCTTCATAGTTTCTGTCAGTTGCGACAAAGAACGAATAAATGAGAACTTCAAGGATGAAACCTCAATCCAGAACATTAACGGAACATGGAAGGTTGTTTCTTATGAAGATTTCCAAAAAGCCTCTGTAACTGTAAAAAATGATGTCGATTCATGGAATGGAATGGATGTCATTCTGACTTTCGCCAACGATTCATTATACGGGCAATGTACCACAAATACTATTTCCGGAAAGTATACTATAGCAGGCAGATATATCAGTATAGACAGCTATGGAGGCACTAAAATTGGTCAGCCTGTATGGGGAAATATGTTTACCGATATTGTTTACCTTATACGATCATTTGAGATAAATGAACATCAGCTGAGGTTTTTCTATAACAATTCGGAGAATAGTGTGACCCTCCATCGCAACTGAGAAAAAAAGGTGTAGAATAAGAAATAATAAGAAGGAATTCAATAATAATTTTTTGCTCATTAAACCAAATCATTCTATCATGAGAATAATCGCTTCGACTTTACTGTTTATATGCTTCTCCGGATGCATACTCGCCCAGGATATGAAACCCATAACCCTGAATCCTCCTGATCTTAAAAGAGGTTTACCCGTTATGGAAGCATTCTCTCTGAGAGCTTCAACAACTGAATTCAGTGATAAAAAACTTACTCTGCAGGATCTCTCGGATCTGCTATTTGCAGCTAATGGCATTAATCGTAAAGATGTCAGTAAAAGGACAGCTCCTTCGGCAATGAACGCCCAGGATGTTGATATCTATGTGTTCATGCAGGAAGGTGTTTACTTTTACGATCCGTCAAATAGTGTTTTAACTCCGGTAGTTGCAGGTGATCAACGTCTTATTGTTGCAGCCCGGCAAGTTGCATTTGCAAAAGCGCCTGTAATGTTATTATTGGTCTCAGACATTTCAAGGTTTAAAATGGCTGACGAAGCTGCGAAATTAGATGCTGCTGGCAAAGATGCAGGTATTGTTTCCCAGAATATTAACCTCTTTTGCGCAGGGACAGGCCTTATCACCCGGCCACGGGGGACTATGGATCTTGAAAAAATCAGGAGCATTCTTAAACTCAAAGAGTCACAACGCCCTATGCTGAATAATCCGGTCGGCTATCCGGTAAAATAAAACAATGTTTTAAATACTTACTCTCTGGTAGGTGCACGGTATAGAGCCATGACAGAAAAAATTAAAGAATTCATTAATGATCCCGATAAACTTGAGAAGATGTATCGTGAAGATAAAAAGTCTTTTGAATCGGGTTTCGAGAGAATTTATCCTGAGATTGCTGATACTGAAATGTCGAAATTCTGGAAAAGCCGGTTGGATTTTGACAAATCAACCGATAAAACAAAGATTGGCTTTGGCACCGACATTTTTATAATGATTGCCGTTTGTCTGTTTGCCGGGTTCCTCATCAAAATTCCTGATCTGTTTAATATTAACGTTAATAGCTTCTTTTTTTATGAGAAGGATGCAGCGATAATAGTCTTCCTTGCTCTTTCAATTTATGCCTTTGCAATAAACAGGGATTTCAGCAGGAGGAACCTGCTCATCACCATTCTGGTTTTTATAGTATCTATAATATATATTAATCTGCTTCCAAATAGCAGAAGCAACGACCCGGCCAACCTGGTATATATTCATATGCCTTTACTAATCTGGTGCCTATATGGATTGGTTTACACCGACTTTGATTTTAAGGACCAGGGAAAGCGGATTAAGTTTATCAGGTATAACGGTGATCTGGCAATAATGGGAGCGCTGATCCTGATAGCAGGCGGAATATTAATGATGATTACCATTGGATTATTCCAGGCAATTGGCATTCATATTGAAAAATTTTATATGAATTATATCCTGTTAATAGGGTTAGTCTCTGCACCTGTTCTCACAAGTTACATCCTAAAAAATTACACTACTCTGACAAATAAGATAGCAGCGATTATAGCAACCATCTTCAGCCCATTGGTACTGATCACTTTAGTAATTTATCTTATTGCTATTCCTATATCAGGAAAAGATCCGTACAATGACAGGAATTTTCTTATGATTTTTAATATAATGCTTCTGGGTGTTATGGCAATTATCGTCTTTTCGGTTTCTGAAGCTTCAGGGATCATAAAACGTAAGTTCAGTGAACTGGTTCTGTTCATCCTTTCAATAGTTACTCTTATAATTAATTTAATTGCCCTTTCTGCAATTTTTTACCGTCTTGGTGAATTTGGACTGACACCAAACAGACTGGCGGTTCTGGGTTCCAATATTATGATTTTTGCTAACTTAATATTGATTACGATTGATCTCTTTAAAATCAATTTTAAAAAGACGGAACCTGAAAAAGTGGAATTGACGATCTCTAAATACTTACCTGTTTATGTAATCTGGGTATTAATTGTGGTGTTTGGTTTTCCGTTATTTTTTGGAATGAAATAAAACCGAAATCCGTTAACCACGCCATTATGATAAGAAAAATAAGATATTTACTATTCAGCATCTTCCTCGCTATCTTTTTCATGAATTCCTCTTTTTCACAAACTGCTAATAAATTTGATTTTGAACGGATCGAAGATAATTCCTTTTTGATTGAGGAAGCA
>OCZT010002855.1_pt1 | contig 17796 bp, 19 predicted proteins | sample 1539031 | NCBI WGS metagenome assembly OCZT01 (sample SAMEA3539308, study PRJEB22396) | soil metagenome | biome: tundra; feature: field; material: soil | place: USA | collected 2010-05 | depth 0.15 m | reverse complement strand
GACAGCGTCGCCGGTCCCGCGGCGCGGGCGGCGGCCGGCACGGCGGCGAGACCGGCGCTCGCGATGGCCGATCCGATGAAGCGCTTGCGGAGCATCGCTCCTCTGTATCGTGGGGACCGCGTTCGAGTTGCAGGGCGGGCGAACCGCGGCCCCGATGACTTCCCTCGTGGCCACCGCACCGCAGGTCGTCGACCATCCCGCCGTTCAGGACCGGCTCGCGCGGTTGCGCGACGCGACGACGGCGACCCCGGTCTTTCGTCGGCTCGTCGAAGAACTGGGCCAGCTCCTCGCGTACGAAGCGACCCGCTCGCTGCCGCTGACCGACATCGAGCTGCAGACGCCGGTCGCGCTGGCGAAGGTGCAGCGCATCGCGACGCGACCCGTCGTCGCGCCGATCCTGCGCGCCGGGCTCGGCCTGCTGCCCGGATTTCTCGCCGTCGTCGACGACGCCGTCGTCGCGCACCTTGGCTTCTACCGCGACCCGAAGACGCTGGCCGCGATCCCTTACTATGCGAACTTGCCCGACGATCTCGCCACGCGCGAGGTCTTCGTGCTCGACCCCATGCTCGCGACCGGCCACTCCGGCTCGGCCGCACTCTCGATGCTCGCCAAGCGCGGCGCGAGAGCACCGGTCTTCGTGTGCATCATCGCGGCGCCCGAGGGGATCGCGACGCTAGCGCGCGAGCATCCCGGCGTGCGCATCGTCACCGCCGCCGTCGACGAGCGCCTGAACGATCACGGCTACATCGTCCCCGGCCTCGGAGACGCGGGGGATCGCATGTTCGGCTCGACCAGCTCGGTCCCGGTCAGCACCGGCGCGCCGTAGCGCGCTCCTCGACGCGTCACCTTCGACGTAACCTACCCCTACCGACTCGGCAGACCGGGGCTTTACGAGTTCAACGTTTCATACGACGGGTCTAGCTCCAACATCGTGAGATACGCCGTCGCGCAGTAGGAATCCGAAAGCACCTTGCGGGGTAGTCCCATTCCGCCTGACTGGGCTCCACCTTGGGTGAGGACGCTGGCGGCTCGGGGCGTGAACGGGCCGAGAATGCGGCCCTGGCGAATGTGCAGCCTCCGGTGCATCACGACGACGGAATGAACGGCGCTCGAGAGAGACGCAGCGAAGCGCGGCCGGGCTGGGACGAGTATTTTATGGAGATCGCGCGGACCGTTGCGACCCGGGCCACCTGTCCCCGGGCGCGCGTCGGGGCCGTGCTGACCCGGAAGAAGCGGATCCTCACCACCGGCTACAACGGCGCGCCGCGCGGGGTCGCGCACTGTCTCGAGGTCGGCTGCACGATGGTCGACGGGCACTGTCTGCGGGCGACCCACGCCGAGGCGAATGCGATCGTCCAGGGGGCGCTGCACGGCGTCTCACTCGAAGGCGCGACCGCGTACTGCACCCACCAGCCCTGCGCGGGCTGCTCGAAGCTGCTGATCAGCGCCGGAATCGAGCGCATCGTGTACCGCGACGCGTATCCCGATCCGGTCGCCGAGATGCTCCTCGAGGAGGCCGAGGTCGCGCTCGAGCAGTTCGCGCCCGATCCGCTGCGAGCCGCGACGTGAGCCCACTGGTCGTCCTCGCCGTCGCGCTCATCGCGTTCGCGACGGCGCTCTTCACCACGCCGTACGTGCGCCGTCTCGCGCTCAACGTTGGGATGCTCGATGCGACCGGCGAGCGCCGGATGCACGAGGAGCCGAAGCCGCGCATCGGCGGGATCGCCGTCTACCTCGGCTTCGCGTTCGCGCTGTTCTCGGCGCTCGGCTATTTGATCAAGACCGGCCAGTTCGGTCAAGTCGGCCGGATCGGCGCGCTCGACAGCGTGCACGACGTGATCGGTCTGATCTTCGGCGGCACGCTGATCCTGATGGTCGGGATCTGGGACGACGTGATGACGATGTCGCCGCGCGCCAAGCTGTTCGCGCAGGCACTCGTCGCCGGCATCTCGATGCTGTACGGCTTCGTGATCCCGCAGTACATCACGAACCCGTTCCACCCCCACGCGCCGATCTATCTCTACCCCTGGGTCTCGATCGTGCTGACGTTCGTGTGGTATCTCGGGATGATGAACGCGATCAACTTCATCGACGGGCTCGACGGGCTGCTCTCGGGCCTCACCGTCATCTCGGCCGCGTCGCTGATCGTGATCGACTTGCAGCGCGGACATCCGGAGGTCGCGCTGATCCTGGCGGCGCTCGCCGGGGGCGCGCTCGGCTTCTTGCGCTACAACTGGAATCCGGCGAAGATCATCCTCGGCGACTCAGGTGCGCTTTTCATCGGCTACGTCTTCGCGACGGTCTCCATCATTGGGGCCAGCAAGACCGCCTTCGCGATCTCGCTGCTCGTGCCGCTGGTCGTCCTCGCGCTGCCGGTGCTCGACACCGCGTTCGCGATCGTGCGCCGTACTCGGGCTGGGAGGAAGATCTACGAGGCGGATCGCGGGCACTTCCACCACCAGCTCATCTTCCGCTTCGGTTTGAACGTTCGTCAGGCGGTGCTGTTGATCTACGCGGTGTGCATCGCGCTCGGTCTCGTCGCGCTCTTGCTCACCAACGGCTACGCGCCGCTGCGCGGCCTGTGATGCGCCCGCTGCGCGTGATGGCCGTGATGGGGACACGGCCGGACACGATCAAGATGGCGCCGGTCGTCCACGCGCTGCGCGCCGCGCGCCCCGACATCGAGCCGATCGTCTGCGTCACCGCGCAGCACCGCGAGATGCTGGACGAAGTGCTCGACCTGTTCGGCATCGTGCCAGATATCGATCTCGACATCATGACGAAGGCGCAGTCGCTCACCGACATCACGACGCGCGTGCTGATCGGGATGGAGCGCGCGCTGACCGAGGCGCGGCCCGACGTCGTGCTCGTGCACGGCGACACCACCACCTCGACGGCGGCCGCGCTGGCGGCCTTCTATCAGAAGATCCCGGTCGGCCACGTCGAGGCGGGCCTGCGCACCTCGACGATCGCCGAGCCGTACCCGGAGGAGGCGAACCGCCGGCTCACCGGCGTGCTGACCTCGTTCCATTTCGCGCCGACCTCGCGGGCGAAGACGAACCTGCTCGCCGAGCGCACCGATCACGCGCACGTCGTCGTCACCGGCAACACGGTGATCGACGCGTTTCTGGCGACCGAGCGGCGCATCCGCGAGACCGCGGTCGCGACGCCTTCGCTCGACGGGCTCGATCCGGCGCGCCCGCTGATCTTCGTTACCGCGCACCGGCGCGAGAACCACGGCCAGATGGGCGAGATCGCCCGCGCGATCGGGACGATCGCCGGCTTCCCGGAACGGCCGCAGATCCTCTGGCCGGTCCACCCATCGCCGCAGGTCCATCCGGTGGTCCACGCCGCGCTCGACGGGGTCGAAGGCGTGCGGCTCGTCGAGCCGCTGAACTACGCCGAGACCGTCGCCGCGGTCGCCCGCTCGCGCTTCGTGCTGACCGACTCGGGCGGGCTCCAGGAGGAGGCACCGACTCTGGGCCGGCCGGTCCTGGTCATGCGGCGTGAGACCGAGCGCCCCGAAGGGCTCGAGGCCGGGACCCTGCGGCTGATCGGCGCCGAGTACGGCGACATCGTGGACGAGACGCGCCGGCTGCTCACCGACGAGGCGCTCTACGCCCGCATGTCGCACGCCTCGAACCCCTACGGCGACGGCCGGGCCGCCGAACGTATCGTCGCCTGGCTGCTTCACGTCCTGCGCGAGGGGCCGGCCCCGGACGAGTTCGGGCCCTCGCCGGCTGCAGAGTGATCCGCCTGCTCGCGGCCGGGGGCGCCTTCACCGGGACGGTCGTCGGCGGCTTCCTGATCGGACTGTTTCTCTGGCGGACGACCGGGGCAAGCTGGTGGGTAGCGGTAGGGCTCCTCGGAGGCCTGCTGCTCGGGATCGTCGTCGTCGTCGCCGCCGTACGGCCCTTCTTGCGATCGAATTGACGCTCCATGCGAGAAACGTCGAGGAGGGAGCGGTCCTGAGCGGGCACAAGAAGGGCGGCGCCGACCCGACGGCCGAGCTGCTGGCATATCATGCCCGCAAGCGGCTGATCACCGTGCGGACGTCGCTCTTCCTCGTCCCGCTCGTCGTTATCGCGACGTGGCGGAATCCGGTCGCCGGTCTCCAGCTGGCGCTGGGCGGGGTAATCGGTGTCCTCAACATGTTGGCGACGATGCGCGCGAACGAGCGGCTGCTGGAAGGCCGCAGCAATCGTGCGATCTTCGCCCTCAACGCTCAAATCCGCATTTTCGCGGTCGGCATGCTGCCGGTCGCGGTCGCGATCCGCCTCGGAGAACCCTGGACGGTCGCGCTGTACATCGCCGGGTTCTTCACGCCGCTCGCGCTCTACGCGCTCGCTTATCACCGAACCGTCAAACAGGAAGCCTAGTGCACGAAAAGATCGGCGAGCATTCGCTCTGGCACGTTCCGGTCCTCGGAACGCTCCACGCCGACACGATCCTCACCACGTGGGTGGCGATGCTCATCGCGATCGCCTTCTTCTGGTGGCTCGGCAGCTCGTACAAGTCGAACCGCGTGCGCAAGACGCAGGCCACGTTCGAAGGGATCATCCAGTTCCTTTCGGACCTTGCAATCGGAACGATCGGTCCGAAAGGCGAGCAGTTCGTCCCGATCTTCGTCGGCATCTTCCTGTTCATCTGGATCCTGAACGAGTTCGGCGTCCTCTTCATCAAGGCGCTCGGGCTTCCGTTCGGCGGCTCCCCGACCGCTGATCTCAACACGACTGCCGCCTTCGCGCTCTGCGTCTTCTTCGGGATTCAGTTCCTGGCGATCCGCAAGAGCGGGATCAAGGCGTACGCGCACCTCTTCAAGCCGTACGCCTGGCTGTTCCCGATCAATCTCATCGAAGAGATCGCGCGCCCGGTCGTGCTGGCGATGCGCCTCGCCTTCAACATCCTGGCCGGCGAGCTGCTGCTCTTCGTGATCGCGACGATCATCGTCTCGAACGTCGTCGTCGGCCCGGTGAACATTTCGGTGATCTCCGCGGTAGCACCGATCGGGATCGAATTCTTCAACTTTCTGATCGGAACGATCCAGGCGTTCGTCTTCACCCTGCTCAGCATCGTCTATCTCTCGTTGGCCACGGCCGACGAGCACTAGCTCGCAAACCCTGTTGCTAACCCACCGAAAGGTCAATCGTGAGTCCTGATTCCGTCGTTGCCGCAGTCCTGATCCTGGGCTTCGCCCTGATCGTCGCGGCCGTCGCCCTGGGTTCCGCCGTCGGCGACGGTATCGTCGCGTCGAAGGCGGTCGAGTCGATCGCGCGCCAGCCCGAAGCGCGCGGCAACATCTTCACGTTCTTCTTCCTGGGCGTCGGTATTCTGGAGGCGTTCCCGATCATCGGGCTCGTGCTCGGCTTCTTCCTGTTCTTCGCGGTCGGCGGCGGCGTGCTGCCGCTCGTCACGAAGATCCTCGGCGCCGGCGCCGCACACTAACTAGGAAACACAGCACTACTCGATGCTTGAACTCGACGGGACGCTCCTCGTCCAGCTGGTCAACTTCATCGTCTTCCTGGCGATCCTCAACGTGATCTTTTTCAAGCCCGTCGGGGCAGCGATCGCGCGGCGCCGGGCGTACGTCGACGGGTTGAAGCACGACATCGAGCAGTTGCAAACCGACGCGAAATCGCTCCGCGGCCAAGCCGAGGGGCATCGCGCCGCCGCGCGGCGCGAAGCCGACGAGGCGATCGCGCGCGCTCGCGTCGAGGCCGGCAAGGAGGCCGACGCGATCGTCGTTGCCGCGCAGACCCGTGCATCGGAGATCGTCGTCCAAGCCCACGGCGAGGTCGCGCGCGAGCTTACGGCGGCGCGTGCCGACGAACCGCGCATCGTCGGCGCGCTCGCCGACGAGATGCTCGGGCGCGCGCTCGGAGGGCTCGCATGAGCCTGGAAACGCTCGCCCAAGTCTCGCAGATCGTCGGCGCCGTCGTCTTCATCATCGCCGCGATCGTCATCTGGAACAAGTACATCGCACCCGGCGTGCAGGCGTACCAGGCCTCGAAGAACGCCGAGCTCGCCGAGGCGGAGTCACGCCGCGAGCGCATGCGCGCCGACGTGAGCGCCGCGCGAACGGAAGTCGAGACGGCCGACGCGGCAGCCCGGATGATCCGCGAGCGGGTCGACGCCGCCGCTGCGCGCGATCGCGCCAAGGCGCTCGAGGAAGCGAAGCACGAGGCCGAGCGGATCGTCCACAACGCCGAGGGCGAGCTCGATCGCGCGCGCTTGGCGGCACGCGACCGGCTGCGCGTCGAGTTCATCGAGAAGGCGCTCGCGAAAGCGCGCACCGAGGCGCCGGCTCGCGTCGACGACGCGACGAACCGCAAGCTGGTCGAGATGACGGTCACGGACCTCGTCCGAGGGAAGACCTGATGCCGAACGAGACTCTCGCCCGCCGCTACGCGACGGCGGCCTTCCAGCTCGCGCAGGAAGCCGGCAACGTTCCGGGCGTCCAGCACGACTTGCACACCTTCACCGCGACGCTTGCCGCAGACGAAACGGTCCGCAAGTTCTTCCGCTCCCCGGTCGTCGACCGCAAGGAGAAGACGGCGATCGTCGCCGAGGCATTCTCGAAGATCGACCCGATCGCTCTGCACACGATCCTGCTGCTGATTCGCAAGCGCCGCGAGAACGTGGTCGAGGAGATCGTCACGCAGTTCGATGTGCTCGAACGGCAGGCGCGCGGCGCCGAAGTGCTGCGCGTGACCAGCGCGCGGTCGCTCGCCCAGGGCGAGCTCGACAGCCTGGTTCAGAGACTCTCCGCCGCGTACCGCACGAAGTTCGACGTGACGCAGTCGGTCGATCCCGGATTGATCGGCGGCGTTCGCATCACCATGGGTGACAGGGCCGCCGACGGCACGATCGCCGGCCGCCTCGACGACATCGCCCGCCTCTTGAGCACGAACTAGGACCTAAGGATAAACCATGATCAACGCCGACGAGATCGCCGGAATCATCAAACAGCGCATCGCCAGCTATGCGACGGGGACGAACGAAGCCGAGATCGGCACCGTGATCGAGGTGGGCGACAACATCGCCCGCATCTACGGTCTCGACAACGCGCAGTCGTCCGAGCTCGTCGAGTTCCCCAACGGCCTCAACGGGATCGTGCTCAACCTCGAAGAGGACAGCGTCGGCGTCGCGATCATGGGCCCCGACACGGACATCAAGGAAGGCGACAAGGTGCGCCGCACGGGCCGCATCGCGTCGGTCCCGGTCGGTGAGGCGATGCTCGGGCGCGTGGTGAACCCGCTCGGTCAGCCGGTCGACGGCAAAGGCGAGATCCGCGCGAGTGAATACCGGACGATCGAGAACACGGCGCCGTCCGTGATCGAGCGGCAAGGGGTGAAGCAGCCGCTGCAGACCGGTATCCGCGCGATCGACGCGCTGATCCCGATCGGCAAGGGGCAGCGCGAGCTGATCATCGGCGACCGCGGCACCGGCAAGACGGCGATCGCGATCGACACCATCATCAACCAGCGCGGTCAGAACGTGATTTGCATCTACGTCGCGATCGGCCAGAAGAACTCGACCGTCGCCGCGTTGCAGCAGACGCTCGAGAAGCACGATGCGATGGAGTATACCACCATCGTCGCCGTCTCGGCCGCCGAGCCGGCCTCGCTGAAGTGGATCGCGCCGTTCGCGGGCTGCGCGATGGCCGAGTACTTCATGTACCAGGGCAAAGACGTGCTGGTGATCTACGACGATCTCACGCGGCACGCGCAGGCGTACCGGGAGGTTTCGCTGCTGCTGCGCCGCCCGCCGGGGCGTGAAGCCTATCCGGGCGACATCTTCTTCCTGCACTCGCGCCTGCTGGAGCGCGCCGCCAAGCTCTCCGACGAAAAGGGCGCCGGCTCGATCACCGCGCTGCCGATCATCGAGACGCAGGCCGGCGACGTCTCGGCGTACATCCCCACCAACGTCATCTCGATCACCGACGGCCAGATCTACCTGCAGAACGGACTGTTCTTCCAAGGGATCCGTCCCGCCGTCGACGTCGGGATCTCGGTCTCGCGCGTGGGTTCGTCGGCGCAGACGAAGGCGATGAAGTCGGTCGCCGGCCGCCTCAAGCTCGACCTCGCGCAGTACCGCGAGCTGGCGGCGTTCTCGAAGCTCGCCTCCGACCTCGACAAGGCGACGCAGCAGCAGCTCAACCGCGGCGACAAGATGACGCAAGTGCTCGTGCAGCCGCAGCTTTCGCCGCAGCCGATGGAAGATCAGGTCGCGGTGATCTTCGCGGCGACCCGCGGCTACCTCGACGCGATCCCGACCAACCGCGTCGGCGACTGGGCGACCCGCTTCGTCGGCTTCGTCCACGACAAGCACTCGGCGGTCACCGATACGATCCGCGAGACGAGCGCGCTCTCGGCCGACACCGAGAAGCAGCTGATCACCGCGATCGAAGACTTCAACAAGGGATTCTGATGCCGTCGGTTCGCGATCTTCGCGACCGGATTCGGTCGCTGAAGAACACGCAGCAGATCACCAAGGCGATGAAGCAGGTCGCGGCGGCGAAGATTCGCCGCGCCGAAGCCCTGCAGAAGCAGTCGCGCCCGTACGCGGACGCGATCGGCGCGATGCTGCGCGACCTGATCGCGAACGTCGGCTCGGTCGACCACCCGTTCATGAAGCCGGGCACGGCGGACGTGCCGGGCGGCGTGATCCTGATGACCGCCGACAAAGGCCTCGCCGGCTCGTTCAACGCGAACCTGATCCGCATGGCCGAGATCCACGGTCGCGAGAACGCGAACCTGGCGTGGTACGCGGTCGGGATCAAGGCGCGCAACGCGCTGCGCCGCCAGCGCGGCGAGACGCTGCAGGTCTGGCCGCTGGCGCAGGGCGACATGTTCGCGAATGCCCAAGCGCTCGCGCAGCGCGTCACCGACGACTTCACCAGCGGCAAGATCGCATCACTGACCCTGGTCTCGCCGAAGCTCGTCAACATGATGACGCAGCGTCCCGAGCTGCGGCAGATCCTGCCGATCGTCGCCGCCGAGACCGCGGACGCCGAGAAAACGCCGAAGGGCGGGGCGGTCGAGTTCGAGCCCACGCCGGAGTTCGTGCTCGGGCGGCTGCTGCCGAAGTATCTCGAATTCACCCTGTACTCGGCGATGCTCGAGACGAACGCGTCGTTCTACGCCGCGCAGCTCGTCGCGATGAACAACGCCACCGACAACGCCAAGAAGCTGATCGACCAGAACACGATCGAGATGAACAAAGCGCGCCAGGCCGCGATCACCAAGGAGATCTTGGAGATCGTCGGCGGCGCCGAAGCACTCGCCGGATAACGCCGGAAGCACCGAAGGAAACACGCAACGTGAGCGCCACCGCAAGTCCCACCACCCTCGCGACCGGGAAGGTCGTCCAGGTCCTCGGCAACGTCATCGACGTCGAGTTCCCCACCGATGCGCTGCCGAACATCAACACCGCGCTCAGCGTGCACATCGGCGGCGGCGCCGGCTCCGGCTCGAACGGCGCCGCGCACCTGGGCGCCGGGATCAAACTCTCCGGCACCGCGATGGCGGAGCGCGATCTCGTCCTCGAAGTCCAGGGCGAGCTCGGCAACAATCAGGTGCGCTGCCTGGGGATGGGCTCGACCGACGGCCTCGTGCGCGGCGCGGTCGTGACGAACAGCGGCGCGTCGATCACCGTGCCGGTCGGTGAAGGCACGCTCGGGCGCATCTTCAACGTGCTGGGCAAGGCGATCGACTCGGACGAGCCGGTGAAGGCGGCGGCGTACTGGCCGATCCATCGCGACGCGCCGACGTTCGCGCAGCAGGACCCGACGCAGAAGATCTTCGAGACGGGGATCAAGGTCGTCGACCTGATGGCGCCGTACACGCGCGGCGGCAAGGTCGGCCTCTTCGGCGGCGCCGGCGTCGGCAAGACGGTGTTGATCCAAGAGCTGATCCGCAACATCGCCGCGGTCCACAAGGGATTCTCGGTGTTCACCGGCGTCGGCGAGCGCACGCGCGAAGGCAACGACCTCTGGATGGAGATGAAAGAGTCGGGCGTGCTCGCGCAGACGACGCTGGTCTTCGGGCAGATGGACGAGGCGCCGGGCGTGCGCTTCCGCGTCGCGCAGACGGGCGTGACGATGGCGGAATACTTCCGCGACGAGCTCGGCTCCGACGTGCTGCTGTTCATGGACAACATCTTCCGCTTCATGCAGGCCGGCTCGGAGGTCTCCGCGCTGCTCGGCCGGATGCCGTCGGCGGTCGGCTACCAGCCCTCGCTCGCGACCGAGATGGGTCAGATCGAAGAGCGGATCACGACGACGCAGAAGGGTTCGATCACCTCGGTGCAGGCCGTCTACGTCCCCGCCGACGACTACACCGACCCCGCCGTCGCCACCACGTTCGCGCATCTCGACGCGACGACGGCGCTCTCGCGTCCGATCTCGGAGCTCGGCATCTACCCCGCGGTCGACCCGCTGGCGTCGTCGTCGCGCATCCTCGATCCGGCGATCGTCGGCGAAGACCATTACAACGTCGCGCGCGGCGTTCAGGAGACGCTGCAGCGCTACCGCGACCTGCAGGACATCATCGCGATCCTCGGCGTCGAAGAGCTCTCCGACGAAGACAAAGTCTCCGTCGGCCGCGCGCGCCGCATGCAGCGTCTGTTCTCGCAGCCCTTCTTCGTCGCCGAGCAGTTCACCGGACGCTCCGGCAAGTACGTGAAGATCGAAGAGACGATCGCGTCGTTCAAGGAGATCCTCGACGGCAAGGTCGACGACATCCCTGAACAAGCGTTCCTCTACGTCGGCGGGATCGACGAAGTGAAGGAAGCCGCCCGCGGCATGGGTTGGAGCGGCTGATCTTGGCGAACGCGATTCCGTTTCAGCTGATCACGCCGCTGTCGGTGAAGTTCGACGGCGAGGCGGAGCTCGTCATCGCCGTCGGTACCGAGGGTGAGGTCGGGATTCTGCCCTCGCACGCGCCGTACCTGACCGCGCTGCGTCCCGGCGTCTTGCGCGCGAACGTGCGCGACGGCAGCGCCGACGCGACGCGCCGCCTCGAGCTCGCGTGCAGCGAAGGCTTCATGCAGGCGCTCCCGGACAAGGTGACGATCCTCGCCGACGCCGCCCTCGAACGCGACGAGATCGATATCGCCCAAGCCCGCGCCGACCTCGCCGCCGCCCAAGAAGAGCAGAAAGCCGCCGGCGGCGACCTCTACGCCCAGCGCCGCGCGCTCGTGAAAATCGACTACGCCAACGCGAGGCTCTCGGTCGCCGGCGTCAGCTGACGCGTTGGTCTAAGCACGACTCGGGGACCGCGCTAGGCGCGAGACGTCTCCATTTTCGTAGTATCACCCGACGTTTGTCGAAGGGCCGCGGCGTAGACTTCCGCGACGTGCAGCGCGTGCCGCTGTGCGCCGTGCGCGATCTGATGTTTGCAACTCATCCCGTCGGCGACGACGAGCGTGTCGGCACCGGCGTTGCGGACGGCGGGGAGCAGGTCGCGCTCTGCCATGCGCATCGAGATGTCATAGTGCTCGGCTTCGTAGCCGAACATCCCGGCCATGCCGCAGCACGACGAGTCGATCACCGAGGCGTCGAGCCCGGGGATCGCGCGCAGCGCGCGAACGACGGCGGGCATCGCGCCGAACGCTTTCTGGTGGCAGTGTCCGTGGACGACGGCGCGCGCGGAGAGCGTTCGTAGCGGGGGATTCCAGCGTCCCGCGTCGAGCTCGCGCGCCACGAATTCTTCGAACAGCAGGGCATGCTTTGCGACCGTTCGCGCGGCATCGGTCGGGACCAGCGCCAGGAACTCGTCGCGCAGCGTCAGCAGGCACGACGGCTCGAGCCCGACGATCGCCACGCCGCGCTCGGCGTAGGGCAGCAGTGCCTCGATCGTGCGCCGCGCCTCGGTGCGCGCCTCGTCCAGCAATCCCGCGCCGAGGTAGGTGCGCCCGCAGCACAATGGCCGCGAACCGCCCGAGCGCGCGCGCGCGAACGTGACGGCGTAGCCGGCCGCGATCAGGACGCACTGCGCGGCGCGCGCGACGTCGGCTTCGAACCAGCGGTTGAACGTATCGACGAACAGCACGACCTCGCCGTTCACCGCGGTCGCCGGGCCCGACGCGCGCGCATCGCGGAACGGATGCGCGTGCCAGCGCGGCAGCGGGCGCTTCGCGGTGAAGCCCGCCGCGCGTTCGAGCAGCTTCGCGAGCAGCGGCACGCGCGCCGGCAGGTTCCCGAGCCGCCGCAGCGGACCGGCGCGGTGAGCCGCCCGCGGCAAGTCGGCGACGAGGCGGTCGCCGAGCGGCGTCCCGTGCTTCGCCCGATAGTGCGCGAGAAACTCGATCTTCATCCGCGCCATGTCGACGCCGGTCGGGCACTCACGCTTGCAGGCTTTGCACGACACGCACAGGTCGAGCGCGTCGTAGAGCTCTTGCGAGGTGAGGCCGTCGGGTCCGAGCTGGCCGGTCAGCGCGAGCCGCAGCGCGTTGGCGCGCCCGCGGGTCACGTGATGCTCGTCCTCGGTGACGTGGTACGACGGGCACATCGCACCGCCGGTCTCCTTCCGGCACGCACCGTTGTTGTTGCACATCTCGACCGCGCCGGTGAAGCCGCCCCACTCCGACCAGTCGAGCGCGGTCTTGAGCGGCAGCGGCGCGTAGCCGGGACCGTACCGGAACAGGCTGCGGTCGTCCATCTTGGGCGGGTCGACGATCTTGCCGGGATTCAGGACGCCGTCCGGATCGAACGCGCGCTTCACGTCGTGAAACGCCTCGACGATCCGCGGTCCGAACATCTCGGCGTGGAACTCCGAGCGCACGATTCCGTCGCCGTGCTCACCGGAGTGGGCGCCGCCGTACTCGCGCACGATCGCGAACGCCTCCTCGGCGATCGCGCGCAGCTTGCCGACATCCTCGTCGCGCTTCACGTTGAGCACCGGACGCACGTGCAGGCACCCGACCGATGCGTGCGCGTAGAACGTGCCGGTCGTGCCGTGCTTCGCAAAGATGCGGTTCAGCCGTTCGGTGTAGTCGGCCAGGTGCTGCAGCGGGACCGCGCAGTCTTCGATGATCGAGACCGGCTTTGCGTCGCCGCGCATCGACGTCATGATGTTAAGGCCCGCGGCGCGTACCTCCCACATCTCGGCCTGCTGCGCCGGGTCGGTCAGCTTCACCACGGCGCCGGAGAAGCCGAGCCCGGCCATCGTCTCGTCGAGCTCCTCCAGCTTCTGCGCGAGCGGCGCCGGCTCGTCACCGGCGAACTCGACCAGCAACAGCGAGCCCGGCTCGCCGCGGACGTACTTCGCCATGATCGGCGCGAACGCGGCGATCTCGCGCGAGAGCTCGATCATCGTGCGATCGACCAGCTCGACCGCGACCGGGTCGAGCGCGACCAGCGCTTGCGTTGCGCGCATCGCATCGGCAAACGCGGGGAAGTGGCAGACGCCGAGCACCTTCGCGCGCGGCAGCGGCTGCAGCTCGAGGTCGATCGCGCTGAAGAACGCCAGCGTCCCTTCGGAGCCGACCAGCAGCTTCGCCATGTTGAACGGCTCGTGCGGGCGAACGGTGTGGATCGCGTATCCGCCGACGTTGCGCTGCACCTTGGGGATCCGCGCGTCGATCTCGGCCGCCTCGCGCGCCGCGATCGCGCGCACGCGTTCGACGAGCTCGCGGTAGCGCGCCGGCTGCGCGCCGTCGGCCGGCCCGGTGACCTCGCCGAAGTACGCGCGCGTGCCGTCGGCCAGCACCGCGTCGATCCCCGCCACGTTATCGGCCATGATCCCATAGCGGATCGAGCGCGCGCCCGAGCTGTTGTTGGCGGTCATCCCGCCGATCGTCGCGCGGCTCGCCGTCGACGGGTCGACCGGAAAGAACAGGCCGTGCCGCTTGAGCTCGCGGTTGAGTGCGTCGAGCACGATCCCGGGCTGCACGCGCACGCGCCGGCGCGCCGTATCGAGCGCGACGATCTCGCGCAGATAGCGGCTGACGTCGACGATCAGCCCGCTGTTGACGGTCTGCCCGCACTGCGACGTGCCGCCGCCCCGCGCGGTGACGGGCACACCGTGTTCGCGCGCGATCGCGATCGCGGCCTCCACGTCGGCGGCCGTGCGCGGCACGACGACGCCGAGCGGAACGATCTGGTAGATCGACGCGTCGGTCGCATACATCCCGCGCGTGGTTCGGTCGAAGAAGACGTCGCCGGCGATCTCCGCGCGCAGGCGCGACTCGATGCGCCGGGCGAGGACCGGCTCGCGCACTCAGACGCCGGCGAGCACAGGTGCGGCGGCCGGGGCGGCGAGATACGCGAGCGCCGGCGAGACGCCGTCGCCGTGCGGAATGCCGGCGAGGTCGAGCCCCATCTGCACCCCGCACAGGGTCCCGGCGAGCATGAGATCGTTGAACGAGCCGAGGTGACCGATCCGGAACACGCGGCCCTTCAGCCTGCCGAGCCCCGTGCCCAGCGACATGTCGAAGTGTTCGAGGATCGTCGCGCGGAGCGCGTCGGCGTCGACGCCGTCGGGGACGATCAAGGCGGTCAGCGTGTTCGAATATTCGCGCGGATCGAGCGCCAGGATCTCGAGTCCCCAGCCGCGCGCTGCGCGCCGCGTCGCCTCACCGTGGCGCGCGTGGCGTGCGAAGACCGCCGGCAGCGTCTCCTCGTGCAGCATCAGCAGCGCTTCGTGCAGGCCGTACAGCAAGTTCGTCGCGGGCGTGTACGGAAAATATCCGGTGCGATTGCTTTCCAGCATCTCGTCCCAGGCCCAGTACGAGCGCGGGAGCTTCGCGGTGTTCGAGGCGGCGAGCGCTTTCGGCGAGATCGCGTTGAACGCGAGCCCGGGCGGCAGCATGAGCCCCTTTTGCGAGCCGCCGACGGTGACGTCAACGCCCCACTCGTCGTGCCGGTAGTCGATCGAGGCCAGCGAGCTGATCGTATCGACCAGGAACAGCGCGGGATGCCCAGCGCGGTCGATCGCCGCCCGCACCTCGGGGATGCGGCTGGTCACCCCGGTCGAGGTCTCGTTGTGAACGATCGCGACCGCCTTGATCGCGTGCGCCCGGTCGGCGGCGAGATGTGCGCCGACGGCCTCGGGGTCGACGCCGTGCCGCCAGTCGCCGGGGATGATCTCGACCTCGAGCCCGAGCCGGCCCGCGAGCTTGCTCCAGAGCGCCGCGAACTGACCCGTCTCTACCATCAGCACCCGGTCGCCGGGCGAGAGGGTGTTCACCAGCGCCGCTTCCCACGCGCCCGTTCCGGACGACGGATAGATCACGACCGGCTGCTTGGTGGCGAAGACCGGCCGGAGCAGCTCCCCAATCGCCAGCGTCATCGGACCGAACGCCGGTCCGCGATGGTCCATCGTCGCGCGGTCGATCGCCCGCAGCACGCGCTCCGGGACGTTCGTCGGCCCGGGGATCTGCAGGAAGTGGACGCCGCTCTGGAATTTCGACACGGGGGAAGCCCTCCGAGGTATGCCGTTGGCCGATCTGGAAACTTGCATATTGAATGCAATCCTCGAAAGTCTTGCCGATCGCCCGACTTTCGCTCCACGACGAGACGGTCGGCCGGCTGCGCACGATGATCACCGAGGGCGACCTGCCCCCGGGAAGCCGCATCGCCGAGCGCGAGCTCTGTGAACGCTTCGGGATCTCGCGAACGCCGCTTCGTGAGGCCCTCAAGGTGCTGGCCTCCGAGGGCCTGGTCGAGCTACTTCCCCACCGCGGCGCCCGGGTGACCCGGCTCTCCGAGGTCGAGCTCCGCGATGCGTTCGAGATCGTCGGCACCCTCGAGGCATTGGCGGGCGAGCTGGCCTGCCGACGGATCGACGAGGCGGCGCTCGCGCACATCGAGGCGCTCCACGAGCAGATGGCCAGGCACTACCGCTGCGGCGAGCTCGCCGAGTACTTCGCCTGCAACCAGATCATCCACGAGGCGATCAATCGCGCGGCCGGCAACGCGCAGCTCACCGAGATGTACGGCCTCGTCTCGAACCGCGTGCGGCGCGCGCGCTACATGGCGAACCACTCGCCGGAACGCTGGGCCGCCGCGATGCGGGAACACGAAGAGATTCTGGACGCGCTGCGGCGCCGCGACGGAAAAGCGTGCGGCCCGCTGCTGCGCGCGCACCTGGAGCACAAGCTCTACACGCTTACCGACGGCATCGCCGGCGACCCGGTTACGAAACCGTAGCCTTCGCCGACGCCGCCTCCGATCGGAAATTGACGACGAGCGCGATCAGGATCAGCGTCATCCCTGCCAGCTGCCCCGGCGAGGGGATTTCGTGCAGCTGCAGCGCGGCGGCGAGTACGCCGACGACCGGGGTCGCGAGCGACGCGATCCCGGCGACGCCGGCCGGGAGGCGCGATAGGATGAACATCCAGAGAAACCACCCGAGCGCGCCGCCGCCGACCGACATGAACGCCATCGCCGCGATGAACGCGCCCGTCCAGCGGATCGGACTCGGGAATGCGAACATCAGCACGATCAGCGGCAGCGTTCCCCACATCAGCTGCCACGCGGTCAGCGAAAGCAGTTCGACGTCGTGGCGTTGCCGTAGCCGCTTCGCGTATACCGCGCTCGCGCCCCACGAGATCCCGGCAACGATCGCGAAGCCGTCGGCGAGCAGCGAATGCGCGTCGAGCGGCGCGACGACGAACGCGAGTCCGGCGGCGCCGAGCCCGAGCGCGAGCCAGCGGATCCCCGTGATGCGCTCGCCGAGGAACGCCCACGCCAGCAGCGCGGTCCAAAACGGCATCGTGTAGCCGAGCACGGCGGATTTTCCCGCACCGCCCATCGACACCGCGAACGTCTGCGGAAGCGTCCAGCCCGTCGTCTGCAGCAGTCCGAGGACGATCGTGGGGACGAGCGGCGGTGGCCGCAGCGAGCGGCCCGTCAGCGGCAGCAGCGCGAACAAGATCAGGGTCGCGATCCCGAGGCGCATCCCGGCGACGACGAACGGCGAGGCGTCGTACGTCGCGATCTTGATCGCGACCCAGGTGTAGCCCCAGACGAGCGAGAGCGCGACCAGCGCCGCGTAGACCGTGCCTTGCCCTCGGCGCTCCGTCATCAACCGCGCCTTCGGCAAGCACGCGCGGCGTGCCCCGCGAAGGCAGGGTCATGAAGCGACGTGAGTTCGGCGCGGCGCTCGGCGCCGGCACGGTGCTCGCCGCGGCGGGAACCGCGCGCACGGCTGCCGCCCAGCCGGCGGTGCAGAGCACCGAGTATTGGGCTCACAAGGGCCCGGTCAAGCTGTACGTGTTCCGCAAGCGCGCGGCGCCTGCCGCCAGTGCCCCGGCCGCGCCGGTGCTGTTCCTGGTGCACGGATCGTCGATGAGCGGCCGCTCGACGTACGACCTCACGGTGCCGGGTCAGGCCGGCTACTCCATGATGGACGCGTTCGCGCGATTCGGTTTCGACGTGTGGACGATGGACCACGAAGGCTACGGCCGTTCCGATCGCACCAGCGGGAACTCCGATATCGCCAGCGGCGTCGCCGATCTGCGCGCGGCGATCGACGTCGTGCGCCGCGAGACGGGGCGCGCGAAGGCGCATTTCTTCGGCGAGTCGTCGGGCGGGATCCGCGCGGCCGCATTCGCGGTCGCATCGCCGGAGTCGGTCGACCGGCTCGCGCTCTCGGCGTTCACTTGGACCGGAAAAGGATCACCGACGCTCGCCAACCGCGCCAAGGACGTCGACTTCTACCGCACGCACAACATGCGTCCGGCGACGCGCGAGCTGTACCGCAGCATCTTCACGCGCGACAAGGCCGGTACCGCCGATCCAGATCGGAAGAGCACACGTCTGAACTCCAGTCACGCCAATATCTCGTATGC
>OCZT010002853.1_pt1 | contig 17797 bp, 9 predicted proteins | sample 1539031 | NCBI WGS metagenome assembly OCZT01 (sample SAMEA3539308, study PRJEB22396) | soil metagenome | biome: tundra; feature: field; material: soil | place: USA | collected 2010-05 | depth 0.15 m | reverse complement strand
GAAGCAAGCATATTAATATCAGCACCGGATACAAATGCTTTTGTTCCAAATCCTGTAATGACAACCGATTTAATGGAACTGTCATTCTTAACTTCTTCCATTGCATTTTTGATCTGACCAAGCACTTCAAGATTCAATGCGTTCAAGACTTTTGGCCTGCGAATAGTGATGAGTAAAACATCTTCTCGTTTTGATGTAACAATGTCTTTTAATTTCCAGCCACCTTCAGATATTGCCTTATCAAGAACTTTCGGGAATGGGAACGATGAATGCGTAGAACAGAAATCTTTTACTAATTGATGCGCAGCGCTTATTCCTAATTTATTCATAAAAGCAAATGGCGCTTTTATCACCAGCGACATTTCGCAAGCCATGTTCAGATCATTGATATCCACAATTCCTATATCAAGAATGTGAGAAGCCAATGCGAAGAAGGCTCCTCGAAATTCTTTCACTAGTTTTTCTTCTTTTTCTGGAGACAGTTCTACTTTTTCACCGCGCTGAGCAGTATTCCATTTTTCTTTTGTCCTGGTTTTTTCGTGAAGAACCGCTGGTGTTTTGAACCAGGGCATGAGTAATTTTCCCATCTCATCCAAACCGTGAGCAGTGATAGGGTTTCCTCCGGTCAAATTCAAGGCAGTAAACGGACCAACACCTAATCCAAGCGCCTTCATGGCTGCCGTATCTATTTCCTTTTCACTGCCCCATCCTTTTTCAAAACACATGATGGCAGTCTGGCATATCCCCTCAAAGATCGGGTCGATAGCATAACCGTAAGAACTCTTTACTTTAATTGGAACTTTACCGATCGCTTCGTAAAATGCAAGCAGTAAATTTAAGATCGAAGCATCTGTTTCTTTTCCGGGAACAAGTTCCACCACCGGATTAATTTCAGCAGGAAAAAAATAGTGCGCAACCAGGCATCGGGTCTTATTTTTGATGTTTCGGAAAATAACTTCCGGCTGCATGTGAGAAGAATTGGAGAGATAAATGCATTTATCATCCGTAAGTGCTTCTACCTGGCGGAAAATCTTGTCCTTGATGTTTTCATCTTCTGTGGCAGCTTCCACCACGATCTGCGAATTTCGAACCTGTTCGTAATCAGCTGAAAAGATCAGAGCGTTTTTTATTCTCTCTGCCTGCTCAGGCTTGAAAGCACCTGCTTCAACACCTTTTGCAATTTTTTTATGTGCTTTTTCTTTCGCTTTTTCCAGCGCCTGGGGCGAAATATCCACCACGATCACACTTACTCCAAAAGGAGAAAGGGATTTTGAGAAATGCAGCGCGATATCCGGGCCGATCTGCCCTGCTCCGATCACGGAGATCTTTGAAATGTTGAGGTTTTTGAAATTGTATGCCATGCTTTTATTCGTTTTTATTTCGGATAAAAGTATTTTTATATAGCAAAAGAAAGTATGACGAATGTCATATTTGTTTCGTTCAAATTGCTCCCAAACAGAAGAAAACATACGAAAACAGCATCTTTACTTTTTTGTTTATTCCGTTGGCTGGAAAGCAAAACCAAGAACAGGCTGTTTGCTGAAATTGTAAAGGAAAAAATATTATTGGATGGGGAAAAAGGGGATTGTAATTCTCAACTATTTACACGCAGGAGTTAATAATTGTTCTGCTTTTTTTTAAAATTAATTTTTCTTCTTCGGGTTGTTATTAAAAACTTTTCTCGTCTCAATGCATCACTTTGAAACATTTGTGGTCTTGCCGGGACTCGAACCCGGACCATAAGCTTCGGAGGCTCATATACTATCCATTATACTACAAGACCTTTGAGCTTAATTTCAATCAAAAATTGACCAAAGGGGAAAGTCTGGGGGAAAGAACGGGGTGAATTCTCAGATTTATTTCAATTACAATTTTTCTTTAAATCGAGTTTGCATTTCTAACATCCTATCATAAGTAGAAGATGAAAGTAATGGACGTAAATAATTATTCATATCCTCAAAACTCCATGTCGGTTTAATTGTTGCACTTAACTTACTTATTTCCTCTAAGAAAACAGCATCATCAATTTCATTTTTAAACCTAGAAATACAGAATGATAAAAATATTGGAACTGGTTTATAAATATCATAAATAATATATGCTTTATTTTCATCATAAAATTCTCGTGCTCTATCAAATTGCTCTGAGATTATTAGTCCCTCAATATATTCAAGAATATCTCCCTCATCATGCTTATCAAGATTCAATTTAATAATCTCATTTGCCTCTTTATAAAGACCTGATGCTAATTTTAAATCGTTTGTTTTTGCAATTTTAATGTTCAGACCATCCCTGAAAATAGTACGCTGCTGTGGAAGTCACAGACGCGCGCCAGCTGAGGTGGATATCATTTGTTGAATATTTTTATAGCACTTAATGTTTTATGAAACCTGCATTTTTCCTTATTTCAGGAACTTGATCTTTTAAGCGTATCAAATCATCCTTAACAAGCAAATCCCATGCACGCTGCATGGTAGATTTATAAAATTCTGAAAGGGAATTTGCAATCGGGTTATGAACTCCTGGGTCATCTAAGGGAATTGTATTCCCTCCTTGTTTATCCACGTATCTTTTTTCACCTTTCACAGTGAGGTCTGTTTGGGGAATAGTAAGGCTTTTAACCATTAATTTTTGTCGGGTAAATGTTTCCGAGATATAAAGAGTTATTTTTCCGCTAATGTTTAATGTTCCTTCGTAATGGGAAAAACCAGCACCAGCACCAGCACCAGCACCATAAGTGGTAGTTCCTCCACATCCATTAGAGGTTGGCATAAATTTCCATCCACCAGATGTTTCATTAATGTTAAAAACTATATCAACGAATAAACCTAATTCGCATTCATTTTTGTCTGAATAAGTCATTAAATCATATTCATCATAAGGACCTTTTATAATAAACCCACGTGCCGAAAGAATTTCTTCAAAATCTTTTCCCATGCTCGAGCGAAATTGTTTGAAAGGTGATTTGTCTGAATAGGCAAAATTACCCTGATACATTGGCTCAAACAAAGCAATTTTTATTCCTGTACTGCCTGGTTCAGCAGTGCTTGGTGGGGAAAAATCAAAATCAGGAGTTACCAATAATGTTGGTACTTTCTTTTGTGTAGCAGAACCACAATAAAGTAATGCAAAAACAATTAATGTTAATGCTGAATAAATATGTTTCATTGTTTTGATATTTTAGTCTTTAATAAAAGATATTGAACTACCTGTGGAAAGTGAAAAACACAAAGTGCTATTGCGATAAAATATGCAAATAAATCTTTCCAATCAAAAGTTCCCGGAAGTAATCCTTCTTTTTGTCCGAACTCGGCAAGTACACTAATCACAAACCCGGAACTAACCCATATTAATGCTTGTAAATCTAATTTTCGTTTCCAAATAAAAATCATCAATGAAGTATAGGCGTAAAGCCATAAGCCATCAGGGAGATTATACTTTACCCAGTTGGGAAGTATGCCCGAATTAAAAAGGGGTAAAGAAGTTTGTTGAGGGTCAATAAAATAAATTCCTCTCCATAATGCGTAAATAGTTATGCCTCCAAGAACTGGAACAATAATATGAATGAAGAAATAAAGTAGGAGTCTAAATTGCGATGAGCTTGTTTCCAAAATGTGCTATATAGAGTTGCGAAAAGTGTTTTAAAATTAGATTGCAAATGTAAAAAATATTAGCTGCAAAGATGGTGGTGGTGGAAGATTTGGGAGAAATTTAATCAAATTTAATTTTACTATTCTCTTTATCGGCAGTTTCAATAAGAGTATTTATTTATGTGGAGATTCTCAAGTGAAGAACAATTAATCTTTCTGAATCCGAAATTTCAACCCCTCCGCACTAACTTTATCAGATAATTACTTTTCATTGCTCCTCGGTGCTTGAAAGTGCCTATTCAGCATGCCCCTAAACCTGAAACCGAACAACCGAACGGAACTTTATTCCTTGATTATTTTCTTTACTGCGCTTCCCTTGTCGGTTTTGATATGAAGGAAATACACTCCGTTGGGCTGGGAACTTAAGTCAATATCAGGATCGGCAGATTGACCAATATTGTCTCCACGTGAATTATAAATATCCGTTTTTTGGTATTTATATTTCTTGCTTTGAATATGAAGTTTACCATCGGATGGATTAGGAGAAACAGAAATATAATTATCAAGATTGTATTCTTCTATTGCGGTTTGTGTAACGAAGTAAATATTTAAAATAGGATGCAGTTCTAAATTATTCGGTGCGGCTCCTGTTTGCCCGTGCGGAGGGTCAACAAACGCTACTCCAGTAACAGTTACTTGGGGGATATTTACATTAGAAACATTTCCGCTCGCGATATGCGCATTGATGAAATTACGGCACGCCTGGAATTGGCAAGCATAAGGCGAAGCAGCAACAGAGGCACATATAGGATCGGGTATTTCTCCAATCAATGTTTGTGATCCATTGCTTAACACTAAATGAAAGTCACTGTCCGCTTCTGCTTTTTTAATGGTGATCTTGCAGGTGACTATATAGGTTGAATCCTCTACCGGTTGGTATCTCGGCATAGTTGAGCTTGGCGTAGGCGTCACTATCGCAACCAAATGAGCAACGCTGGTATTTTTTGGTGTGAAGTTTACCGTATTTGCTAATGCGTCAGTCAATACTTTTTCGCTCCATCGTTCCACGCCACCACAACCATTAGTCCCGCCACAGGTGTTAGTTGTCATTGATGAATTATCCTCATCTTTTTCTTGTGCGCTTACATTGGCAGTTGTTGAAACAACCGCAAATAGAAATAGGATAAAAGTTTTCATAATAAGATTTTATTAGGATAAGACGAAGGTAGGCAAAAAATATCAAATATCCAAAAATTGGATTGTAATTTTATAACACCTCTCGCAATGAACTTTATTGGAATAATTTAAATCATTGCTCCTCGGTGCTTGAAAGTGCCTATTCAGCATATCCTACTCCCTAACTTATAAGTCGAATTTCTAAAAGGGGGAAACAACAGGGGAAATGGTTCTCATCCATTTCTGTAGAAAAACCCACGAATCTATCAGTTGACACATTAAGTTTCTTCTTGCCGGGACTCGAACCCGGACCATAAGCTTCGGAGGCTCATATACTATCCATTATACTACAAGACCTTTTTATTGGTCCCGTAGATTCGTGACCCCGGAGGTTCGATTATCGAACCAGTTAATTGAAAGATTTAAAGAAATTTATAAATTAAAATCGCTTATTTCTATTAATTTGACTCACACCGAGTAAACAAAACACAGATAATAAAAGATAAATAAAAAAAATAGTTTTATCGTTGCACAATTATCTTGCTTGCAAATATTCCCTTGTTAGTTTTCACTTGTAGAAAGTAAAATCCTTTTTTTAACCCGCTCACATCAATTGTAATTTTCGAACTTTTACTTTTTATCTTTTCACTTACTTGAGCTCCTATAATATCAACTAAACAAATTTCCATCTCATCTTGGCTATTTGCTAATTGTTTCACATAAATTTTATCAGCAACAGGATTTGGAAAAACAGAAATGTTATTATCCAAATAGTATTCATTTATTCCAGTAGCATTTGTACTTCTCACATTAGAAAATGAAGAACTGTATGCAGAATTAATATTTTCTGTTCTCAGAGAAGGACTGCAAGCAGCGGTTGATACTGCTTCTATTGTGTAATATAATACACCAGCAGGCGGAGTGAGGTCTGTGTAAGCATAAATAGAATTTGCAACGCTATCAATCAAAACAGGGTTGTTGAGAGTTGTTGCGCGCCATATTCTATACTTCACTATCGAATATCCTTGCGTAGAATTCCAAGCTAAATTCCATGCAGGAAAAATTCCTGCACTAATCGCAAGATGAATTGTACTTACAGCAATAGTTGAAAGCCAACTTGATTCAAAACCACAACTGTCAATCATAGACATATTATACATAGCGGATACTTGGGCTGGCTTAGAAGAAGTGTCAATGAATGTGCTAAAGCTACTTCTTGGAACATTTGCTATTACTGCAAAAACAGATGAAGTATTTTGCTTATAGATATTATAAGAAACAACAGAGGGATCAGTTGTTTGATTCCATACAAGAAGATTTTTACCAATAGCGCTATCTACTGTCGCAATACATATTTGATAGCCCAAAGGAATAGTAGAAGATAGTAAATTAGGTACCCCATTGAAATAGGTTGCTTGCTGAGAATTAGCATCAGTAACTATTATTTGGAGCGAATCACTACTAAATGTAAATGGATATTTATTGCAATAATTAATTATTTGTCCTGTATTGTAAAGTTGACTGTTAATATACCACTGATAAGTGTAAGGCGCAGTTCCTCCGGTAACATTAGCGGTCAATTTCACACAGGTGTCGCAAGGAATATGTTTTGTTGAGGTAACAGTAACAGAAAACGAAGCGAGTTTCTCAAGAAAAATATCGTAACCACCCACATCCGTCAAAGTAGTGGAGCCAAAGCTGATGGTGGGACTTCGAAAATATCCTGACACATAACTATTCCCAAAAACATCCACCGCAACAGAACTCCCCCAATCACTACCTGTTCCTCCTGCGCTTTTCGCCCATAATACATTTCCAGTTGTATCGTATTTCGCAATAAAAATATCAGAAGCACCCACATGCGGTAAAATGGTGGAACCAAAGGGAATGGCGGCATCCATAAAAAATCCTGCCACATAACAATTCCCTGTTGTATCCACAGCAACAGAACTCGCATAATCATGACCTATTCCTCCTGCGCTTTTCGCCCAGAGAAGATTACCGGTTGTATTGTATTTTGCAAGAAAAATATCAGTACCACCCCCACCTGCATTTGTCAAAATAGTTGAGCCAAAGGTGATGGTGTTTCCTTGAAAAAATCCTGACACATAACTATTACCTGAAACATCCACTGCAATGGAATTCCCATAATCAGTACCTGATCCGACTGGTTTTTTTGCCCAAAGTACATTTCCACTGGCATCGTATTTCGCAAGAAACATTTCATAATTTCCCGTATTCGCCAAAGAAGTTGAGCCAAAGTTGAGGGTGGAACTACTAAACCATCCTGTAACATAGCTATTGCCTGAAACATCCACCGCAACGGAAAGCGTCTTATCGTCAGAAGTTCCTCCTGCGCTTTTTGCCCATATGACATTTCCATTGGAATCATATTTCGAAAGAAAAATATCAGAAGAATAACCCGTACCCGAATCTGTCAAAGTAGTAGAGCCAAAGACGAGGGTAGTACTAGTAAACAACCCTGCCATATAAGTATTGCCTGAAGCATCCACTGCAACCGAAGTCGCCTGCTCATCACTTATTCCACCCACACTTTTTGCCCAGAGCACATTTCCAGTTGCATCGTATTTCGCAAGAAAAATATCATATCCACCAGCATTCGTTAAGGTAGTAGAGCCAAAACTTATTGTGGGACTAAAAAAATATCCTGTAACATAACAATTCCCTGAAGCATCCACCGCAACGGAATTCGCTTCATCATCACCTGTTCCTCCTGCACTTTTTGCCCAAAGCACATTACCATTGGCATCGTATTTTGCAAGAAAAATATCAGCAGAACCTGCATTTGTCAATGTAGTGGAACCAAAACTTATGGTAGCACTTGAAAAATATCCTGTAACATAACTATTCCCTGAAGCATCTACCGCAACAGAAAATGCTTCATCATCACTTGTGCCTCCCGCGCTTTTTGCCCAAAGGTAGTTTGGGGCTTGCGCATAGGAAATTATAAATGATAAATTAAAAATTAAAAATGTGATAAAGAGTAGAGTTAATTTTTTCATTATAATTTGCTTTTGAATTATTTCATCAATTTCCTGCGCACCGCTTACAGTTTACACTATCAAAATCGAAGATTTTATAATATTGAGCGGAAGAAATTGAACTAATAACTGCAAACAAAAGAACTGCAATTTTTTTTCTTGGCTTTTGAGTATTAACAAATTCTAACTATTTGAAGTGCGTAGTTTAAGTTTAGTTAAAAAATTTCCACAGATTATTTTTGCAAACTTATATTAATCGCATAATCTACCTTTCGAAAGTAAACTAATCTATTGTAATAACCTATGAGGAGTATCATGGTTCGATTGTCCTGTTAAGGTAAAAAAGAAAACCCTTGATAATCAAGGGTTTTAAAGAGTGTGACCCCGGAGGGACTCGAACCCCCAACCCTCTGGTCCGAAGCCAGATATTCTATCCATTGAACTACGGGGCCATTTCAAAAAACGTTGGCAAAAATATGAATTTACACCCCCGATAGTACAGCAAACACAATATCCTGCAGGATTTATCGTTCCGATTTCTTTAGTACTTTAGCACAAAGCGATGATGCGTTTGAAACAAATCTGTACTTCTACCCTATTAATTTTATCCTTTATCATGGGGGCTGATGGCATGGCTCAGCTCGCCATCGGGCAATGGCGCGATCATCTTTCCTACAAAAAGGGAATATCTGTTACACAAAGTGATGACAAAATTTATTGTGCAACACAAAGTGGCATTTTCACGCTGAACAAAGCAGATAATTCTCTTGACAGGCTATCAAAAATAAACGGACTCTCCGATGTAGATGTGAATACCCTTCGCTATAACGATTACAACAAAACGCTGCTCATTGCTTATCAGAATGCAAACATTGACTTGGTGTTCAACAAAAACATTTATAATGTTTCCGACATCAAGCGCTCCATTATCACCGCCAAGAAAACCATTAACAACATTCACTTTCGAAATAACCTTGCCTATCTTGCCTGCGGATTTGGAATTGTTGTGCTCGATATGGATAAAAAAGAGATCAAGGATTCTTATTATATAGGAAAGAATGGAGGATTTATCAACGTCCACGACATTACTTCAGATGCCAATTACCTGTATGCCGCCACCGATTCCGGAGTTTACCGCGCATCATGGAATTCACCCAATCTTGCAGATTATAATTCCTGGAATAAATTTTCCGGGTTACCGAAAGGAACATACAACACCATTGTTTCTTTTGCCGGTAAAATTTATACTAATTTATCTACTACAAAAGCATGGCCATCTGACACAATTTATGAATACAATGGAACGCAATGGAGTCATTTCATCAACGACACACTTGCTTTTGTTCCGGTGCACAAATTGGATACGGATTACGATAAACTTCTTATTTCCAATGTATGGGGAACTGATGTTTATAATGCAACGGAAGCGTATGTGGGAAGAATTTATATTTACTCCACCGGTTTTAACATGAATGCTTACCAGTCCATCATTGATAAAAATGACCCGGATATGTACTGGGTTGCCGATAATAATCATGGGCTTATAAAAAGTTTCAAAATCGGGTCTGGCGCAGCTGAATTTGCTCCCAACGGCCCCAACACATCCGAAGTTTACGCCATGAGTATTTCAAATGAAGATTTGTGGGTAGCGCGGGGCAACCACAGCGAGATATGGGTTGGAGTTTACAACGAAGCAGAAGCCTATAAATTCAGCAACGAAAGCTGGTCAAGTATCGCAAAAAATGGTATTCATATTCCGGCACTGGATACTATGTATGATATCGTTTCTGTTGCCATTGATCCTGCCAATAAAGAACATGTTTATTTAGGCACGCTTGGTGCAGGGTTGGTCGAATTAAATAGCGGCTCATTTGTAAAACTTTGGAATGAAACCAATAGTAGTTTGCAATCCATCACCGGGATTTCTTCTCACCGGGTTTCAATTTTTGGGCAAGCTTTTGACAAGAATGGAAATCTTTGGGTTACAAATTGCGATGTCATTAATCCACTATCCGTACGAAAGAGCGATGGCACATGGCAGCCACCTTTTAACTTTAGCAGTTTGGGATTAGGAACAAATCCTACCCTTGGGCCAATCATCGTCAATCAATACAATCAAAAGTGGATCATACTTCCCCGGCAGCAGGGAATGTTGGTATTTGATGAGAATGGAACATGGGCAACAGGAGATGATAAAATGAAAAAACTTTCTTTCACAAAAGGAAACGGAGGTATACCCGGTGGTGACGTATTATGCATGGCCGAAGATCATAACGGAGAAATATGGATTGGAACTGACAAAGGAATCGGAGTGTTTTTTTGCCCCGACCAGATTTTTTCTTCCTCAGGATGTGATGCACAGCAGATTTATATAGAACAGGATGGGCATACTCAACTGCTCCTCGTAACAGAAGCGGTAACTGCCATTGCAGTGGATGGCGCAGACCGAAAATGGATTGGAACGCAAAACTCAGGCGTCTTTCTAATGTCTGCAGACGGAACAAAACAAATTCAACATTTCACGGTGGATAACAGCCCGCTTCTCTCAAACGAAATAACCTCTATCGTTATTCAGCCAAAAACAGGAGAAGTTTTTTTCGGAACCACATCTGGAATTATATCCTATAGAAACGATGCCACAGAAGGACTACAGGACTTTACTGATGTATATGTCTTTCCGAATCCTGTTAACCCCGGGTACGATGGCCCTATTGCAATTACCGGTCTTGTCGAAAACGCCAATGTAAAAATCACCGACATCAGCGGAACGCTTGTTTATCAAACCAAAGCGCTTGGCGGACAGGCAATCTGGTACGGAAAAAATTTCAAAGGCGAAAGAGCCCGTTCCGGGGTATATATGGTTTTTTGCGCAAATGATGATGGCACAAAAAAATATGTGACAAAAATTCTGCTTGTCAATTGATTTCTCTTAATTTCTCTTATAAATTTTTACATCAAAATCGTCTATGAAAATTTCTTTTTTGTTATCGTTGAGGATATAAATACTCAATTTGGTATCATGAGAGGCAGATGTGAATTTTTCCTTCAAAGAAACCTGCTGCCATTCACTTCTATCATTTATATAATCCTCTAACCCTCTTGGCTTCCAAAAAAATATTCCTCCGTTATTTTCCATTGAAATAACCAACGTAGTGACTCCTGCCTGTTTCGGAATTTTTATCCAAACAGAAGCAGTTACGGTGAGAGAGGTTGAATCATTGAATAGTTTTCCTATTGGATACGTAAAAGTTGATGAACACATGTCCTTCGCGCCAAGCAATTCGGATTTTTTCCCTCTGAAAAAAAAATCTGAAGATATATTTGAAGAATCTCCCGACCATTCGCTGTATTTCTTTTCAAAATCATTCAAAGAATGAAAAAGCAATGTATCCGTTGCCGGATACTGTTTCATGAAATATCCGAAAACATTTTTATAGTTGCCTTCGTAAGTTTTCGAAATTGCTGAATAAGGAAATGACGTTTTTTCCTTTTTCATTTCAATTGTTTCCCATTCCATAAAAATATTTTCTTTCATAAGATTTTTATTGGAACACGTGAATCTTATTTCATCAACCTCTTGTGTTTGAACTGTAGTAGTGTTTACATCACCTACAAGAAGAGGATTAATCCAAATCCCTCTTTCAGCACTATTGGGAATCACGCGGTATTGAACTACACTTCCATCGGCCCGCTTACAATCCATCCGGCATTCTTCATCCTTATAAATAAATCCTTTTATCGCTCCCATAATATTCCTGCCGAATCTTGTTTTTACTCTCACAATGCCGTCTTCTGCGCGTGGAACCTTGATCCACTGATTCCATACCGCAGTATTTGATCCGGCAGGTTGGGGAGGGAACAAATTCGCCTTTTCAGTTTTCTTAAATAAAATTATCTCTGCACTTTTATAAATAGGTTTGTAATGATTGAAAAGTTCATATATCGCATCGGGTTCATCATTCAATAAATATCGGTTATCAATACCGCAAAACCCATTTTGCCCATACCGGTCGCTTGTTAATTCCCAAATAATATATTCTGCACTTTTATCAGAAGAAAAATATTCCGCATCCTGGTTATCCAGCCATTCTGTATATGCAGTATAACTCTGTATTACAGTGCTTGGCTTCCAGTTTAAATTGTTGGCAGCGATATAACTAAAATCCCATGGGTAAACATCCACGGCCGCGCTGTCGATTATACTTAAAACTTCTTTGGGTAATTTTCTGGGCTGTATACTTTCTTTAGAAATTGCCATACTTTTTTCAACGAACTTATCGTATTGAAAAAATGTTTCATAAAAATTATTGAACCCATTTATCTGGAAAAGATTATCCTGGTGATAACGTTCGGTTAGAAGCATGTTTTTGTAAAGAGTAATGAGCGATACAGCCATAAGCACAATATGTAACGGCTTTATTTTATCTATCAAAATAATAAACACAGAAAAAAATAAAATCAAAAAATAATAAAATACTGTCAGGTGTACTTCCTCCTCGCGGGAATAACTATACTTCCATGATGCAAAAGCAGAAAGAGTCAAAAGTCCGTATAAAACGTAAATTCTTTTATCCTTTATAACTGCAGAAATCAAAAGAAATGCAGCAAGGGCTGTGCCAAGCAGCCACCAGTTATTTTCAGGGTATACCGAAACAGCAGCCGAATTGTCTTTTGCAAGCTGAAAGGTTCCCCACAAAAATTTAAGACACCCCTGAAAATCCCGGTAAATAATAAACCAAAATAAAAAATACAACGCGATAATACTTCCGATAATCTTAATTGGTTTTTTAAAGTCTCTGAATAAAAAATAATAAATGAGCATGTAGGAAAACAGCGACAGCAAAGAAACAATACCAATGGATGATTTAATATATAGCCCGAACATGGAACTCACTAAAGCAACAAGCAGCCATTTCCTGCTTGTAGTTTCATGGTGAATTAATAACGAAACAGCGGTAATTCCAACCAATAAATAATCTATGGCAATAATTTGACAGAGAAAAAACACAATCCCAAAATGAAGAAGCCATTTTTCTTTATTAATAAACCACCCGAGAAAAAGCGCTGCATAAATAAAAGTCAAATAAACAATGGAAAGAAATGCAATGCTTAGGACAAGGTGATTCCCCATTGTTACGGGCAGTTTCAAAAACGATAATGGGCCATAAGTAAAAATCACGTCCCTTCCAAAATGAATTGCATGGCTGAAAAAATAATTGAAAGCAAAGGGTTGTGAAAAATCTAATCCTAAAGAAAAAGTGGGATCAATCTTGGGAAATGACAGCAGAAAAATAATAACCGCAAAAAGCAGCAGGTTGGGCTTCTCTGATTTGAAAGAAACATTTTTGCTTAAAAACATGACGTAGAGCAAAGATATATTAATTTTATGCCTGAACAGATATAGAGAAATTTAAGCATGGTAAATTCATAACTTTTATTAACCTTTGCCGCAAAATTATTTCGCAGCAGCAATTTTTTTTACTAACCAGATGAAAAAAAATTACATCCTGATTTTTGTCACAGCATTTATCGCAAGCTGCACCACCTCGCATAAATCACAGGTGTCGTCTGATAAAATAATTTATCCTAAATCGGATTCACTGGCATCGAAACGGCCGATGGAAGAATATCATGCCACTTCCACCCGAAGCATTGACATCCTTCATACAAAACTTGAAGTAAATTTTGACTGGGAAAAACAATACATGAATGGAAAAGCTACCATCACGTTTAAGCCCTATTTCTACCCTACAAAAGAAATCACTCTTGATGCAAAAGGTTTCGACATAAAAGAAGTTTCGTTGGTTAGTAATCCTGCTATATCGATGCCTCCCAAATCCGGCAAGGATGGAAAAATATATGAACCGGGTTTACTTAAACAAACTGAAAAAAAGTCACTTCCTTTTACTTACAACAAAACCCAGTTGACAATTTCTCTCGACAAAGAATACACCCGGAACGATACATTGAAAGTTTTTATTGACTATGTCGCAAAGCCAAACGAGCGTGAAATAAAAACAGGAAACGCCATTAGCTCCGATAAAGGGCTGTATTTTATCAATCCACTGGGAAAAGAAAAAAATAAGCCCACCGAGATCTGGACACAGGGCGAAACCGAATCCAGTTCCTGCTGGTTTCCAACAGTGGATAAACCGAACGAACGGATGACCCAGGAAATTTATATCACAGTCGATTCCGTACACAAAAATTTTATCACACTGTCAAATGGGCTTCTCCTCTCGTCCAAAAAAAATCCGGATGGCTCACGCACGGATTACTGGAAACAATCGCTGCCGGCCGCTCCTTACCTTACCATGATGGCGATTGGAGATTTTGCCATTGTAAAAGACAAATGGAGAAACATGGATGTGAATTACTATGTGGAACACGAATACGAACCCTACACTAAAGCCATCTTTGGGCATACACCTGAGATGATTGAGTTTTTCTCGACCAAACTTGGAACAGTCTATCCGTGGGAGAAATTCTCACAAATTGTTGTGCGCGATTATGTTTCAGGCGCAATGGAAAATACTACCGTGGTCCTTCACGGGGAATTCATGAATGAGACCGACAGGGAACTGCTTGACAAAAATTACGAGGATGTGATCTCTCACGAACTTTTTCACCATTGGTTTGGAGATTATGTAACCTGTGAGGCATGGTCCAACACCACGCTCAACGAAGGGTTTGCCACCTATGGCGAATACCTCTGGCAGGAATACAAATACGGACGCGATGCCGCAGACCAGCACGGCTATGAATCCATGCACGGATATATTTCTTCCTCTGCAAAAACACCGAAAAAACTTATCCGCTATTATTACAACGATCCCGATAATATGTTTGATGCTAACTCCTACAACAAAGGCGGGTCGGTGCTTCACATGCTTCGCAAATATGTGGGAGACGATGCTTTTTTTACTGCGCTGAAAACTTATCTTGATAAATATAAATTCTCCTCCGTGGAAGCCGATGACCTCCGCCTCGTTTTTGAGCAGGTTACAGGAGAAGACCTGCATTGGTTTTTCGACCAGTGGTTTTTCGGGGAAGGGTACCCGAAGCTTCTCATCCAGCACACTTATAACGACACGCTGAAAAAATATACTGTCCGCATCCGGCAGACTCAGGACCTTACTACTTTACCCGTTTTCAAACTTCCCATCGACATTGATATTTACGTGGACGGCAAGAAAGAACGCAAGCGTGTGTGGGTGAAAAACGAAACCGAAGATTTTTCTTTTAACGTTGCCAAAAAACCGGACCTGGTAAATGTGGATGCTGAAAAATCGCTGATCTGCATGAAAGATGAGAAAAAATCTGTTCCGGAATGGGCGTTTCAATATAGAAACTGCCCGCTTTACGTGGACAGGCACGAAGCGCTGAAAGAACTTTCCACTTTCGGAACAGTTCCGGAAGCTGCGGATGTACTGGTTGCTGCTCTGAATGATAAATTCTGGGATATCCGGGAAACCGCCATTGGGTACATTGAGAAACTTCCCTCAGACTATAAAAAAGCCGTCAAAGAAAAACTGACCGCACTTGCGAAGAACGATGAAAAATCTTCAGTACGTTCAGCAGCTATTGAACAACTTGGAAATAATTATAAGGATGAAGACCTCGCTTCTGTTTACCGCCAGTCAGTGAATGACAAATCCTACGCTGTTGCTGGCGCTTCTCTTGCCGCCCTTGCCAAGATTGATAAAAATGAGTCCATGCATATCGCCAAACAATTTGAATCTGAAAAAAGCATGGATATGCTGTTAACGGTAGCCCAGATCTATTCACAGTACGGCAGCGATGAAAATAATCCGTTTTTTGTGAATTTGGCTCCAAAAATGAGCGGATGGGATAATGTATCTTTCACTATGACCTACACCGATTTTCTAAAGCATTGCAACGATTCTACCATAAATTCCGGCATACTTATTCTTGAGAATATAGCAAAAACCGAAAATAACAAGTGGATCCGCTACTTTGGATCGAAAGGGATCAAAGACCTAGCCCAGATGTATGCTGACAAAGAACAAAAAGTGACAGAGCAGATATCCAGGCTGAAAGAAGCGAAAAGCACTTCTCCTGAGCTGAAAACCCTTGAACAACAGCTGGCACAGATACAAAGCCAGAAGCTAAAACTCACTACCCTATATAATTCTATGGTTACCGCCAACTAAATGGGGGACATAAAAAAAAATTATACTTTATGTTCTTATTTCAAAAGTTTTTAATTTTGTAGTATGTTCCGAGATGATTCGGAGGATACTATTTTGAAAAACTTCATTTATGAAGAAAACTAAATCAAAAAAGAAAACAAAACCAGCTAAAAAGGCAGCAAAGAAAAAAGCTGCTCCTGCTCCTGTCAAGAAAAAAGACAAGGAGCGAAAGAAAAAACACCTTGCTGCATCAACAGGAAAATCTAAAGTAAAAGGCGACTGGCAGGAGGACTCTATGCTTGAAGAAGAAGAAAAACAAGAAGACGAAGAATTCTTTGCAGGCGAAGAGGAACCAAAGCTGGAAAACCTGGACGATACATTGACAGGCGATGAGGATGACGATGAGGATCAATTTTTTGATGAAGAAGCTGCATTCTGATTCGGGAAATAAATTCTTCCTCCTGAACTATCCCTTTTTGCGCCTGTCACGCTTCTTAGTATATTTATTTCTCCCCGCATTTTTAGTACTCCCAGCAAAGCAAATGCCATTGCTTCTTTGAACTGAATAGTTTTGTCGTTAGGAAGAATTATTTTGTCCGGATGGACTCCTTCGGAGCACTTGGCATAAAACGAAATTCTCTTTATCAAAAAATCGTTGTATGCACCACCACCCGTAACAAACAATGTAGAATGTAAAATGTAGAATGTAGAATTAACAACAGAGGCAATTTGAATCGCAATATGTTCAACAACCGTTCTTAGTTTATCCTGAACGGGAATACCCAATGTATCCAAGATCGAAATAAAGTTTTTTTCTATCCATTCTCTGCCTAATGATCTGGGTGGTTTTATTTTATAAAAGGGAAGTGCGTTTAATTTTCCAAGAAGTTCTTCGTTAAGATTTCCTTTCGATGCTATCTTTCCTCCCTTGTCAAATTCCTTTCCCAGCTTATTTGCTAAGTGGTTTAACACCATATTAGCGGGACAAATATCAAATGCAATTCGTTCTCCCTTGATGTTGTCGAAGGAAATATTGGCAATCCCTCCGAGATTCAGGCAGAAATCATATTCCGGAAAAAGTAATTTATCTGCCATAGGAACAAGCGGTGCGCCCTGTCCTCCAAGAAAAACATCGCCTGAACGGAAATCACAAACTACTTGCAACTTACAGACAGAAGCGATGGCTTCACCATCCCCTATCTGAAGGGTTATCTTTTTTTCCGGCTGATGAAAAACCGTATGACCATGAGATGAAATAAAATCGGGAGATATTTTATTCCTCCCGATAAAATCCAAAATTTTATTCCCAATGAATTTTCCGTACTCTTCATCTAATCGTTTCAAGCCGCTTTTCTTCATTTTAAATGCGCCACTAAGTTTTTTTTTCCATTCTTTATTATACTTTATTGTTTCGGAATAAATGATTTTGTATTTCCACTTTCTATTTTTAATAAACTCGCAATAAGCAATGTCAAGCCCGTCTAAAGAAGTACCCGACATAATCCCTATCACCTTATACTTAATCATATTTTTATACCTTAGTGCAATATTCGAAATTACAAACTTATCATATATGAAATTTGAACTTTCAGAAGAACATCTTTCCGTGCAAAAAGCAGCACGCGACTTTGCCCAGGATATTTTGAAACCGGGTGTAATTGAACGCGATAACAAACAAAAATTTCCAGCAGAAGAAATAAAACAGCTCGGCCAGCTTGGATTCCTGGGAATGATGGTGGATCCCAAATATGGCGGAGGAGGAATGGATACTATCTCCTATGTGCTGGCGATGGAAGAGATCTCCAAAGTGGATGCATCCTGCTCCGTGGTCATGCGTGTAAATAATTCGCTCGTCTGCTGGGGGCTTGAAACATTC
>OCZT010002851.1_pt1 | contig 17800 bp, 15 predicted proteins | sample 1539031 | NCBI WGS metagenome assembly OCZT01 (sample SAMEA3539308, study PRJEB22396) | soil metagenome | biome: tundra; feature: field; material: soil | place: USA | collected 2010-05 | depth 0.15 m | reverse complement strand
GCGCGATGAGTGCCACGCGATGCGCGTCCAGAAGCTGCGCGAGCGCGCGCCCATCCGCCGGGTCCGCGATGACGGCGGCGGCAATGCGCCGCCCGCGCGCCCGCGCCAGCGCGCCCGCGTCCGCCCGGTTGCTCGCGACGAGCACGACCTCGGCGGCGCGCGCCGCGCCGAGGGCGTCCAGATGATCGATGATCGCCTGCAGGTTGCTTCCCCCGCCCGAGGCGAGAACGGCCAGCCGCACGGGTGGAGTCGGCGCCGTCATCCCGGGAGCGCCATGTGCACGACGTCCGTGAGCGTCTGCGCGACTTCGGCTTCCCGTCGCGCACGATCGATCTCGTCGGCAGGTGTTTCGTCGCTGGGGACGAGCACACCGCGAGCACCGTAGTGCAGCGCGGGCTCCACGTCGCTCCACCGGTTGCCGACGAACCACGAGGACGCGGCGTCGATGGCGTGCTCGTGGATCGCGCGCTCGAACAGTCCGAGGCGGGGCTTGCGGCAGTCGCACGGGCCCGTGTAGTCGGGATGATGCGGGCAGTGATAGTGCGCATCGATGTACCCGCCGCGCTCGGCGAACAGGTCGTCGACCCGCGCGCGCACCCGCTCGTAGTCGACCTCGGTGAGCAGCCCGCGCGCGATCCCCGACTGGTTCGTGACGACGATGACGGGGCGCAGGGCGTAGTTCATGCGGCGCACCGCGTTGGCGGCGTGCGGAATGAGCTCGACGTCATCCGGACGCTTGATGTAGCCGGTATTCTTGATGAGCGTGCCGTCGCGATCGATGAACAGCGCCGGCCGGATGGCGCGGAGGCTCGGCCGGTTGTGCTCGCCGCTGAGCACGCGCCCGACGCGGCCGCGGACCCGGGTTGCATCGGGATCGAACGCATCGCTCACGAGAGTGCCTTCGCGACCGTGGAGCCGAGCTCGACGTCCAGTTCCGGGCCGACGGCGCGCAAGTCCAGCAGCACTTTTCCCTCTGCGATGCGCCCGATGACCGGTACTGTCGCTCCACGCAACGCGGCTTCCAGATTCTCCGGGGACTCGACGTCGAGCAGAATCGCGGCCGACGGAATCTGCGCGCCCGGGAATGCCCCGCCTCCGACGGTGGCCTCGGTCCGGGCGACCCGGGCGACCCGCGGGGGCACGCCTTCCGAAACCAGCGCCGAGACGATACGGGCCGCCCGCGCTTCGAGCGCTGCCGCAGGAGTCGTGAGCATCGCGAGCGCGGGAATGGCCGTGACGGCGCGCGCCGGATCCCGATATAGCCGCAGCGTCGCGTCGAGCGCGGCCAGCGTGAGCTTGTCCACACGTAACGCACGGGCGAGCGGGTTGCGGCGCATGGCGTCGATCAGTTCCGCACGACCGACGATGATCCCGGCCTGCGGGCCGCCGAGCAGTTTGTCGCCGCTCATCATGACGAGCGAGGCGCCCGCCGCGACCGCATCGCGCGCGGTCGGCTCGCCGGTGAGGCCCCATGGCGAGAGATCGAGCAGCAGGCCGCTCCCGAAATCGTGCAGCAGCGGCACCCGCGCTTCGGCGGCGATCGGCGCAAGTTCGCGCACCGGCACGGTGGCGACGAATCCCTCGAGCGTGAAGTTGCTGCGGTGCACCGACACGAGCGCGCCCGTGCGCGCCGACAGCGCGCGCCGGTAGTCGTCCGCGTGCGTGCGGTTGGTGGTGCCGACCTCTACCAGCCGCGCGCCGCTCTTCGCCATGATGTCCGGCACGCGAAAACTGCCGCCGATCTCCACGAGCTCGCCGCGCGAGATGACGGCGTCCCGTCCGTCGCAGAACGTGTTCAGGGCGAGGACGAGCGCGGCCGCGCAGTTGTTCACCACCAGCGCGCCTTCCGCCCCGGTCAGCTCCGTGAGCAGCGAGGTGCAGTGCGCATGACGCGACCCGCGCCCGCCGGTGGTGACGTCGTACTCGAGCGTCGAGAATCCCTGCGCCACGGCGCGAATGGCGTCGAGCGCTGCGTCGGCGAGCGGCGCGCGGCCAAGGTTGGTGTGCAGCACGACCCCGGTCGCGTTGATCACGCGGCGCAGCGTGGGCCGCTGCTGCTGCTCGAGCGCTGATTCGATCGCGAGCACCCACGCGGCGTCGTCGACGGGCGCGGGGATGGCCGCCCGCCGCACGCGCTCGACCACCGAACGCACGGCATCGGCAACGAGTTGCCGCGGCGTGGCCGCCTGCAGTCGCCGAACCCCATCGAGTTCTAGCAGCGAGCCGACGGCCGGAAGCGCGCGGCGCAGGTCGGCCGTCACGGCTTCTTTGCCTTCGCCGCCGTAGAGTCTGTCGGAGGAGGCTTCGGCGCCTTGGCCGCCGTGGAGTCGTTCGGCGCGGGCTTCCGTGCCTTGGTCGCCGCGGAGTCCTTCGGTGATGGCTTCGTGGACTTCGCCGACGCGGAGTCCTTCGCGGCAGGTTTCCGCAGCACGACCTGCTTGACGCGTGCCGGGCGATGCGTATGCCCGGTGAGCCCGATGGCGTCACGCACGGAGAGCGTCGCGAACACGTCGACCTTGAGCGGCTGGGCGAGCTCGAGAATGAACTCCGAGACCGGCGCCGCACGCGAGGGTTTCGGCCGGACGATCACCGGCGTCGTGTCGCGCAGCGCCTTCACCGAGGCGATCTGCGCCTGCGCGATGGAATCCTGTCGCGCCGCGCGCTCGAGCGAGTCCCTGCGCTGGACCGCCTTGCGTCCCGCCGCCGATGTGTCGGCGCGCATCGTCGAGTCGGCCACGAACGCCTTGCGTTGCCGGGTCACCGTGTCGAATCGTGCGGCGGACGACACGCGGAGCACCGCGATCGGCACGGAGTCCGTCTTGGTGCTGTCCTTCATCTTGAGGGAGAACTGCGACGCCTCGAGCGGAGCGCCAGGGCGCAGGGGCCGGTCGAACTTCACGCGGAGCGTGACCGAGTCGACCGGTGTGACATCGAGCAGGCTCGGCCCGAGGGTGTCGTGCGCGAACATGTAGAACTCGCGGCTCGCCGTGTCGGCGAGCGTCACGGTCGCGGAATCCCACGGTTCGCGCGGATCGAGGGCGCGGTTGGAATTCACGTCGTCGTAGACGCGCAGCGTGAGCGTCCCCGCCGGCAGCGTCGTCATGACGAAACGGCCGGCCGTGTCCGCCACGGCGATGAACTTGAGCGTCGTATCGCCCCCGAGCATTGCCTCGACTCGCGCCCCTCCCTTCGGCTGTTGCGCCACCCAATCGAACGCGACGCCTCGCACCTCTCCGTGCGGAATCACGCCGCCGGTGGAGAACACCGTCTGCAGCGGCTTCTTCGTCGCGTTGCCGCTCAGGTCCTGCAGGCCCGACAGAATTGTGACCGTGTAGGCGATATCGGGCCGCCAGATCTTGCGGTTCTTGATCGTGATCGAGGTCCGGTGCCAGTCCACACTGACGGGGCCGTCGGTGGGTGAAACGACGACGCCCTGGTCGAGGCCCCCGCCGGCGCGCACGCGCTCGTTCACGACTTCGTCGAAGCGGAACGTCACGACCTGTCGCGGCCCGACGTGCAGCGATCCCGACTCCGGCGTGACCCTCAGCAGCAGCGGAGGCGTCTTGTCGGGAGGACCGCCGGGCGGTATTCCTTGCGAGGCGCAGCCGGCCATCAGCGCGAGCGCCAGAAGGCCGGGCCGGAGGCTCAGCGTACGGTTCAACCGCCGAGCTCCTTCACCTTGGCGTGTAGCTGGGCCGCGCGGGCGCTCCACTCACGTTCCTTCGTCCGCTCCGAGTCCACGACGTCCGGCGGCGCCTTGCTCGTGAACCGTTCGTTCGACAATCGGGCGCGCAGCGCGCCGAGCTGTTTCTCGAGTCCGCCGAGTTCGTTCCGGAGCTTCGCGGATTCCTTGTCGAGATCGACGACGCCGGCGAGCGGCAGCACGAGCTCCAGCCCCTTCTGCAGCACCGCGTGCGCGGCGGCGCCGGCGGGCGCATCACCGTCGGCGATCTCGCAGCGCGCCATCCGCAGGAAGAGGGCGCGCTCTTCGAGCACGACGGCTTTCAGCGCATCCGGTCCGGCGAGGTGCGCCGTCATGGCCTGCGCCGGAGGAATGGCGTAGTCGCTGCGGACCTGACGAATGGACTGGATCGAGGACTGAATGACGAGGAATGCCTCGGATCCGCTCATGACGTACGTGCCAGGTTCAGCCTGCAGGACCAAGTCACGCCGCGGACGGCGCGGCCACTTCGCCGTCGCGAGAAGTGATCCCGGCACGTGTCCCGGAAGACGACGCCACAGCGATTCCGTGATGAACGGCATCACCGGATGGAGCAGGCGCAGTGCCTGATCGAACGTGTGCACCAGGATCGAGCGCGCGAGCTCACGGTCCGCGCCGGGCTGCGTCAATCGGCCCTTGCAGGCTTCCACGTACCAGTCGGCGAGTTCGTTCCAGACGAAGCGGCGCGCCGCTTCGGCGTATTCGTCGAGCCGCAGGCCGGATTGACGCTCTGCCGGAAGCCAGAAGCCGGAAGCCGGACGTGCGGGGCCGAGGGCGGCATCGCACGCGTCCACCGCGTCGGCGAGCCGGTCGATGATCCACAGGTCGGCGCTGCGGAAGCCGGATGGGTCGAGGCCGGCAAACGGCGCGACCGGTTCGGTGCCGACCTGCATCAGCAGGAATCGTCCGATGTTCCACAGCTTGGTCGCGAAGTTTCGGCCCGGCGCGAACGACTTGTCGAGATCGCCCGGATCGAGCATCACGTCCACGCCGAGTCCCATCCCCTGCATGAGCGTGTAGCGCAGCGCGTCGGCGCCGAACTTCTCGACGACCGCGAGCGGGTCGACGCCGTTGCCGAGCGACTTGGACATCTTGCGATGGTCCATGTCGCGCACCGTGCCGTGCAGGTAGACGGTGTGGAACGGCGCCTCGCCCATGCAGTAGAAGCCCGCCATGATCATGCGCGCGACCCAGAAGAACAGGATCTCGGGCGCGGTGACGAGCACGTCGGTCGGGTAGAAGGCGCGCAGGTCCGGCGTCTGCTCGGGCCATCCCAGCGTGGAGAACGGCCAGAGCCATGACGAGAACCAGGTGTCGAGTACGTCGGCATCCTGCACGAGCGATGCCCCGCCGCACCCCTCACACCGCACCGGATCCTCGCGATACGCGCGCTCGAATCCGCAGTCGGGGCAGCGCCACACCGGAATGCGATGCCCCCACCAGATCTGCCGCGAGATGTTCCAGTCGCGGATGTTCTCCATCCACTGCACGTACACGGCCTCGTGGCGCTCCGGGAGGATGCGAACGCGGCCGTCGCGCACGGCCTCGAGCGCGGGCTTGGCGAGCGGCGCCATCTTCACGAACCACTGGTCGGAGAGTCGCGGCTCCACCACCGTGTCGCAGCGATAGCAGTGGCGCACGGCGTGCTGGTGCGGCGTGCGCTTGACGAGCGCGCCGCTCGCGGTGAGCCGCTTGACGATCGCTTCGCGCGCGGCCGCACGGTCGAGCCCCGCGATGCCCTCTGGCGTGCGCGCGACGCCGTCCGCGGGATCGTTCTGCAAGTGACCGTCTGCCGAGAGAATGACGGGCTGCGCGAGCTGGTGCCGCCGGCCGACCTCGAAGTCGTTCGCATCGTGCGCCGGTGTGATCTTGAGCGCGCCGGTGCCGAACTCGCGATCCACGTACTCGTCGGCGATGACGGGGATGCGGAGGTCGTTCAGCGGATGGCGCAACTCGTGGCCGATGAACGAGGCGTAGCGTTCGTCGTCGGGATGCACGGCGACCGCGACATCGCCAGGGAGCGTTTCGGGGCGGGTCGTCGCGACCTCGATGAACCGCGACGCGTCGTCCGCGAGGGGGTAGCGCACGGTGTACAGCGAGCCCGCCTCGTCCTCGAACTCCGCCTCCTCGTCCGAGAGCGACGTCAGGCAGCGCGGGCACCAGTGGATCACGCGGTGGCCGCGATAGATCAAGCCGTCGTCGTAGAGCCGCACGAAGACTTCGCGGACCGCGCGCGAGAGCTCGGGGCTGAACGTGTATGCGGTGCGGGTCCAGTCGGCGCTCGAGCCGATGACGCGGAGCTGGTTGATGATTCCGCCGCGCGTCTCTTCGGCGAACGCGCGCACCCGTGCGACGAATGCCTCACGCCCGAGGACGTCGCGGGACGTTCCTTCCGCTGCCAGTTGCTTCTCGACGACGTTCTGCGTCGCGATCCCCGCGTGATCGGTGCCGGGAACCCACAGCGCGTCGTCGCCGGCCATGCGGCGCCAGCGCACGAGGACGTCCTGCACGGTGTTGTTGAGGCCATGGCCGACGTGGAGGATCGCCGTCACGTTCGGCGGCGGCATCACGAGCACATACGGCGCGCGGGAGCCGCCGCTCCGCGCGGACTGCGCGGCCTCCGCGCGAAACACGCCGGCCGCCTCCCATTCCTGATAGAGGGCGTGCTCGGTCGCACCCGCGTCGTATTGCGCGGGGAGTTCGGACTGCGGATCGGGTGTGGTCATCGCTGACGGAAAGTTAGCGCCGTAGTCGGTGTGCGGGCTACGGCCCACGAACAGAACGCCGTCAACTTCCAGCTATCAGCTGACCGCTGTCAGGTGACAGCGCCGCAGTGCTCTCGCTAACTTGCATCTTTCCCCCACGGAGCCGAACCAAGATGTTCGCACCGAAGTCCGCCGAACCGGCCGAAGGACCCGGCATGCGCCAGCTCGTGATCTGGTCGGTCTTCGCGTCCGTGCTCGTGCTCGGAATCGTCCTCTGGTTCCGCTTCGGGAATCGCATCGTTCCGATGCTCGACGTGTTCAGCGACCGATGATCGACCAGGCGGCGGGCAACGCCGGCATGATCACGCTGGTCCTCCCGGACGGCGCGACCCGCACCGTGCCGTTCGGCACGCCCGCGCACGAAGTGGTGGGTTCCATCGGCAAGCGCCTCCTGCGCGACAGCATCGCGGTCGCCGTGGACGGCGAGGTGCAGGATCTGTCCACACCGCTCCGCCGCGACGGGAAGTTCGTCGTCATCACGGAAAAGGATCCGCGCGCACTCGACGTGCTGCGCCACTCGGGCGCGCACATCCTCGCGACGGCGGTCCGTCGCGTGCGCCCCGACGCGAAGATCGGATTCGGGCCCGCCATCGAAGACGGCTTCTACTACGACTTCGAGGTCGCGCAGCCGTTCACGCCCGAGGATCTCGAGGCGTTCGAGGCGGAGATGCGGAAGGTCGCGGCGGAGAAGCTTTCCTTCGTGCGCGAGGAAGTATCGCAGGCCGAGGCGAAGCGGCGCTTCGCCGACGATCCGCTCAAGCTCGAGCGGCTCGCCGATTTCGAGGGCACCGACGAGATCATCTCGACCTACACCGACGGCCCCTTCACCGATCTCTGCAAGGGACCGCACGTCCCGGACACCTCGTATCTCAAGCATTTCAAGCTGCTGCACGCCGCCGGCGCGTACTGGCGCGGCGACGAGCGCCGCCAGATGCTGCAGCGCATCTACGCGACCGCCTGGTTCAGGCAAGAGGATCTCGACGCGTACCTGCACCGGATTGAGGAGTCCAAGCGACGCGACCACCGCGTGCTCGGCAAGGCGCTCGACCTCTTCATGTTCCACCCGTATTCTCCGGGCGCCGCGTTCTGGACGGAACGGGGCACCACGCTGATGAACACGATCAACGAGTACGTGCGCGAACTGCAGCGCGACGACTACCGCGAGATCATGACGCCGCTGCTGTACAACAAGGCGCTGTGGGAGATCTCGGGGCACTGGGGCGTGTACCGCGAGAACATGTTCCTCGTGCACGACAAGGAAACAGGCGAGAACGATTTTGCGCTCAAGCCGATGAACTGTCCGTCGCACCACCTGCTGTTCGCGTCGAAGAAGCACTCATATCGCGAACTGCCGCTCCGGTACAGCACGTTCGACGTCCTGCACCGGAACGAGGTGAGCGGCGCGCTCTCGGGCCTCACGCGCGTGCGCCAGTTCCGGCAGGACGATTGCCACGTGTACCTGATGGAGAGCCAGATCGCCGACGAGGTGAAGCGGCTCACGCACTTCATCCTCGGGTACTATGCCACGTTCGGCCTGAGCGCGACGCTTGGGTTTGCGACGCGTCCCGCGGAGAGAGTCGGAACCGACGAAATGTGGGACGCGGCCGAGCGCGGCCTGCGCGAGGCACTCGAATCCACCGGCCTGCCGTACAAGCTGAAGGAGGGGGACGGCGCGTTCTACGGGCCGAAGATTGACTTCGACGTGATGGACTCGATCGGCCGCCACTGGCAGCTCGGAACGATCCAGCTCGACTACTCGCAGCCCGAACGGTTCGACCTGAGCTACACGGGCGAGGACAACCACGCCCATCGTCCGGTGCTCATCCACCGCGCGGTGAGCGGCTCGCTCGAGCGGTTCGTCGCCATCCTGATCGAGCATTTCGCGGGCGCGTTCCCGGTGTGGCTCTCGCCCGAGCAGGTGCGCGTCCTCCCCATTGCCGATGATCTCGCGCCGCACGCGGCTGCGGTCACGGCCGCGCTGCGCGCCGCGGGAATCCGCGCGCATCTCGACGACCGTTCCGAAACACTCAACTATCGTATTCGAGAGGCTGAAACCATGAAGGTGCCGTACATGGCCGTGATCGGGAAACGCGAAGCGGAGGCGAACACGCTCGCCGTCCGCGAGCGCGGCGCAGGAAGGAAGCAGGAGGTCGTCGCGCTCGACGCGTTCATCGCCCGGGTGACGGGCGAGATCCGCACGCGCGCGCTTGGCGCGGCGGAGCAGGCGGGAGGTGCCGCATGACGCGCCCCGTCCCCGTCATCGTCTCCGGCGCGCGCACGCCGATCGGCCGCTTTCTCGGCGGGCTCGCTCCACTCGCCGCGCCCGCGCTCGGCGCCGCGGCCATCCGCGCGGCGATCGAACGCGCGAAGATCGATGCGTCGCAGATCGACGAAGTGATCATGGGCAACGTCGTGCAGGCCGGTGTGGGGCAGGCTCCCGCGCGGCAGGCGATGATCAAGGCCGGCGTGCCGCCCACCGTTCCCGCGTACACCATCAACAAGGTGTGCGGCTCCGGATTGCAGGCGGTGATGCTCGCTGCGCAGGCCATTAAGGCCGGCGACGCGCAGCTGCTGGTGGCCGGGGGCATGGAGTCGATGTCGAACGCGCCCTACCTGACGTACGGCATCCGCGCAGGCGTGAAGTTCGGCGACCAGCCGCTCGTAGACGGGCTCATTCGCGACGGCCTGTGGGATTCGTTCGGCCAGGTCCACATGGGCGGTTATGCCGAATACACGGCCAAGAAGGCCGGCATCTCGCGGGCGCGGCAGGACGAGTTCGCGTACCAGTCGCACATGAAGGCCGTCGCCGCGATCGAAGGTGGCAAGTTTGAAAAGGAAATCGTGAAGGTCGAGATCCCTGGAAAGAAAGGACCAACCGTGATCTCGACCGACGAGAGTCCGCGCAAGGACACCACGCTCGACGCGCTCGCCAAACTGCGCCCCGCGTTCCCGAAGGACGCACCAACGGACATGAAGCCCGAGGAGCTGACCGTGACGGCCGGCAACGCCCCGGGTCTCTCGGACGGCGGCGCCGCACTGGTGGTGGCCAGCGAGGAGTACGCGAAGGCGCACGGGCTCCCCGTGCTCGCCCGCATCACCGGCTACGCGAGCGGCGGCACCGAGCCCCGCGACCTGTTCTTCGCGCCGATCCTCGCCGTTCAGAACCTGATGAAGCTCACCGGCGCCAAGATTGCCGACTATGATCTCATCGAGGCCAACGAGGCGTTCGCGGCGCAGGCCCTCGCCGACGGCGACGGGCTCGGCTGGGACTGGTCGCGCGTGAACGTGAACGGCGGAGCGATCGCGCTTGGGCATCCGATCGGTTCGAGCGGGGCGCGAGTGCTGGTGACGCTGCTGCATGCGATGATGGATCGCGGGGCGCGGACGGGGTTGGCGACGTTGTGTCTGGGCGGGGGGAATGCGGTCGCGCTCAGTGTCGAGCGGGTGTGATGAATCGTGGTGGTCAGCTCAGGGCGGTCGGACCAAAGTCGTGAGTTGGTAGCTGTCCGTTGTTGGTGGTGAGACAACGGCGACGGGACGGATGGGAATCTTCCTGAGAAGCGACGGTCGGGTGCGCGCGTGGTGGCGCGTGGCGTTCTTCGCGCTCGCGATCGCCGCGGCCGGACTGGTCACGTCGAGTGTTGTCGATGGCATAGTCTCGGTCACGCCGGTCGTCGGCCTGGCGCGGCAGTACGGCGTGCCGCTCGCGGAGCTCGGCGAGGTACTCGCGCTGCTGATCGCCACGTATGCGGCGTTGCGGGTGGTCGATGGCGCCCGCGACGGCGCGTGGGCGCGGGTCGGGCTCGATCTTCGCGGACTGCGCCTCCGGCCGATGCTCGTCGGGCTCGCGGCCGGCACGCTGGCGATTCTCGTGCCGTGCGGGGTGCTCATCGCCTCGGGGCGGCTTGGGTTCGAGCGGCAACCCGCGGAGATCACGTCGTGGTGGACCGCGGCTCGCGGCGCGTTCCTCGTGCTGATGCCGGCGGCGTTCGCCGAGGAGCTCGCCGTACGCGGCTACCTCCTGACCACGCTGATCGAGGGGGTCGGAACGCCGTTCGCCGTCGCGATCACGAGCGTGCTCTTTGCCGTTCTGCACTTGCTGAACCCGGATCCGACCATCCTCTCGACCCTGATGGTCGCGGTAGCCGGGGTGTTTCTTGCCACCATCCGGCTCACGACGGGAAGCTTGTGGGCCGCATCGGTCGCGCACCTTGCATGGAACCTGGCTCAAGCCGTCGCGCTACACGCGCCTGTGAGCGGCCTCCCGCTTCCCACGCCCGGTTATCGCCTCGTCGATCGCGGGCCTGGGTGGCTCACCGGCGGACCGTGGGGGCCCGAGGGAGGCGTGGCCGCCGCCGCGGGGATGCTTCTCGCCGCCCTTGCCATGGTCAAGTACTTCCCGAGGGAGCGAGGCGCACGCTCAAAGCCGCAGCCGATTCAGCGCGAAGTCCACACCAAGATGACGGCGCAAACCTGATCAGTGGTTCCCTTGGAAGTGAAGTTCCGCCCGACGTTGCCGCGCCATTGCGGCGGCACGAACGCCACGTCCGGGTACGCTTCGATGGCGAGCACGTCTCGAACGGGAGCCGCTTGGTCGAGATCCTCCAAGCCGCCGGGCAGAATGGCGCCGTTCACATACACGTTGATCGCGGTGCACGGTCCAAATTTGTCCGCACGGCTGTAGACCCGCGTGGGACTCACGTATCTGAATCCCCGCGCCGCGCGCAGCACGTCCGCCGCATGAAGCGCTCCCTGTAGCCACGGGCTCCCCGGCAGGAACACAGTGCCAAGTGATGAACGCTGGCGCTGGAGCACGTCCTCGAGAATCCGGCTGTTTCGGCTGGGCGCTCCGAGGACCGTGACGGCATCGAGCTGCTGGGTCTGGTTGCTCATCGTGATCGTCGTCGCGGCGGTCCCGCGCTCGGTAGCCTCGAACCATATCGACCGTGGCTCGAGCCCGATGGCCCGCGCTTCCACCACCCAGGTGCCGAGGGGCAACTCCGTCAGGAGAAACGTGCCATTCTGCACGGGCACGTCGCGGACGAGCGCGGCAATCACCGCGCGCGCTGAAGTCACCGCTTTCCCATTCTCGTGCACGACGCGTCCCCGGAGGCTCGCCGGCCCGCGCCCGACCGACGAATCGGCCAGCCGGACATCCTGCCGGGCCACGCCCGCGACCGGCACCACGATCGGCCCCACGAGGGCGCGATGGCCGGGCGCGGTCACGCGGAGGGTGAGCGGCGCGTCGACCGGCAGCGCACACACGCGATAGGTCCCGTCCAGCCCCACCGTCGCGGCGGCGCGCTGCGGCACGACGCGAAAGTTGCCCGGGTCGAGCGCGATGGCGCGCCATTCGGCCGTGACCGTCGCACCGGTGAGCGCCGTGCTGTCTGCCGCGTCGAGCACGCGGCCGGCCAGCACACCATCCCGCGACTTTGCGGAATCGCCGTCGCACGGCGGCGCGGGATCCTGCGCGGCCAACGGCGCGGCGAGGAACAGTACAAGTCCCAACGGAGACCAACGCGTCATCGTGCAGTCTCTCAGAGGCGAACGGCGTGCGCGCGCAGCGAACGACTGAATATCGCGCTGCGCACGTCACTTGCAATGACATCAGCGGTTAGATTCAGGCACGACATTGCGCTCTCTGGCGCCCCGGCGCCTCACGATCGGCGCCGAAATGTCGATCCTGTTTCAATCGTGGAGACTTGACGCATGAGTGACGTAATAGCGGTGATCGGCGCGGGACAGATGGGGAACGGCATCGCGCACGTCTGCGCGAGCGCCGGCCTCGCGGTGACCATGATCGACGTGTCCGAGGCAGCCCTCGCCAAGGGGCGCGCCACCATCGAGAAGAACTTCGAGCGCCAGATCAAGAAAGGCGCGATCGACGCTGCCGTGCGCGACGCCGCCCTCGCCCGTCTTTCGACGAGCGGCGACTTGGGCGCCGTGAAGGGCGCGACGTTCGCCATCGAGGCCGCGACAGAGAACGCGGACCTCAAGTTCAAGATCTTCGCCGAACTCGATCGTCTCGCGGACCCCGGCTCGATCCTCGCCACGAACACGAGTTCCATCTCGATCACCGAGATCGCCGCGCGCACCAAGCGCCCGGCTCAGGTCATCGGGATGCACTTCATGAATCCCGTGCCCGTGATGCAGCTCGTGGAGATCATTCGTGGCCTCGCCACGAGCGAGGCCACGCTGGCCCGCACCCTTGCGCTGTCGACCGCGCTCGGGAAAACTCCGGTCGAGGCGCAGGACTACCCGGGATTCATCGCGAACCGGATCCTGATGCCGATGATCAACGAGGCGGTCTTCTGCGTCATGGAGGGTGTCGGCACGCCGGAAGCCGTGGACACGGTGATGAAGCTCGGCATGAATCACCCGATGGGCCCGCTCGCCCTCGCCGACCTCATCGGACTCGACACCTGCCTCGCGATTCTGGACGTCCTGCACGAGGGGCTGGGCGATCCGAAATACCGGGCCTGCCCGCTGCTGAGGAAGTACGTCGCGGCGGGATGGCTGGGTCGCAAGAGCGGGAGGGGATTTTTCGCTTACGCGTAGAAAGGGCAGATGTTAGGTGCTGGATGCTAGATGCTAGTGCCATCTGTCCGCTCCCGTCTGCCGTCTGCCGTCTAAATATGTCCCTCCGATCGCTCACTCCCCTCAGTCCCTTCCAAGTCGAGATCCAGCGGCTTGCGCGGGAGTTCGCGCAGAATGAAATCGCACCGCACGCCGCGCAGTGGGATCGCGACGCGCACTTCGAGCCCAGGCTCGTGCGGCAGATGGGCGAGCTCGGCTTCCTCGGAATGCTGGTGCCCGAGGAGCACGGCGGCCTCGGACTCGACAACCTCACCTACCTGATCGCCCTCGAAGAAATCGCGGCCGCCGACGCATCGGCGGCCGTCCTCATGTCGGTGCACAACTCGCTGCCGACGCAGATGATCCTCAAGTACGGCAGCGCGGAACAGCGGCGCCGGTTCCTCGAGCCGATGGCGCGCGGGGAGCTGCTCGGCGCCTTCGCGCTCTCGGAGGCGGATGCCGGATCCGACGCCGCGTCGCTGCGTGCACAGGCCGTGCGCGACGGCGATTCGTGGATACTCGACGGCACCAAGTCGTGGGTCACCAGCGGCGACCACGCCGGCGCGATCCTCGCCATGGTGCGCACCGACATGCCCGGGATGCGCCGCGGCGCCCGCGGCATCTCGACCTTCATCATCACGCCCGACCTGCCGGGCTTCAGGGTGGGCAGGAAGGAAGACAAGATGGGGCTTCGCGCGTCGCCGACGGTGCAACTCGTCTTCGATGGCATGCGGGTTCCGGCCGATCGCCTGGTCGGCGAGGAGGGGCAGGGGTTCGTGTACGCGATGCAGTCGCTCGAGCACGGCCGGCTGGGGATCGCTGCGCAGTCGGTCGGCATCGCGCGCCACGCGCTCGAGCTGAGCGTCGCGTACGCGAGCGAGCGTCGCCAGTTCGGGCACTTCATCAAGGAGTTCGAGGGCGTGCAGTTCAAGCTCGCCGACATGGCGGCCCGCGTGCACGCCGCGCGGTGTCTGCTCCACGCGGCTGCCTCCGCGAAGGATCGCGGCGAGGCGGTCGGCGCGCATACCTCCATGGCGAAGCTCGTCGCCAGCGAGGCGGTGATGTGGGTCACCACGCAGGCGATCCAGATCTTCGGCGGAAACGGCTTTGTGAAGGACTATCCCGTCGAACGCCTGTTCCGCGACGCGAAAGTCACCGAGATTTATGAAGGCACATCCGAAATCCAACGCATCGTCATCGGGAGAGCCCTGACGCAGTCATGAAACTCTTTGAGAACATGCAGTCGCTCGGCCACGAACAGGTCGTCTGCTGCTACGACAAGTCCACCGGCTATCGCGGCGTCATCGCGATCCACGACACCACCCTCGGCCCCGCGCTCGGCGGCACCCGCTTCTGGAACTACGCATCCGACGACGAGGCCATCACCGACGCGCTCCGGCTCTCGCGCGGCATGACGTACAAGAACGCCGTCGCGGGCCTCAACCTCGGCGGCGGAAAATCGGTCATCATCGGCGACAATCGCACGGCCAACCGCGAGATGATCTTCCGCGCGCACGGCCGCTTCGTGGAATCGCTCGGCGGCCGCTACGTGACGGCCGAGGACGTCGGCACCGGCACGGCCGACATGGATTACGTGCACATGGAGACGGAGTACGTGGCCGGGCTCTCGAACCGCTCCGGCGACCCGTCACCTGTGACGGCGCGCGGGGTCTTCCGCTCGATCGAAGCCAGCGCGAAGTGGCGCTGGGGCTCGGCATCGCTCACGGGGAAGACCATCCTGGTGCAGGGACTGGGCAACGTAGGGAGCTATCTCTCGAAGGAGCTCGTCAAGGCGGGCGCGAAACTCGTCGTCGCCGACATCCGTCCGGAGCGCGTGGCCAACGCGGTGAAGGAATTCGGCGCGACCGCCGTCTCCGACACCGAGATCTACGCGCAGAAGGCCGACATCTACGCGCCGTGCGCGCTTGGAGCGACGCTGAACGACGACACCATACCGAAACTCAAGGTCGAGATCGTCTGTGGCGGTGCGAACAACCAGCTGCTGGAGCCGAAGAAGCACGGCGAGGCGCTGGAGAAGCGGAACATCCTGTATGCGCCGGATTTCGTTGCGAACGCGGGCGGCGTCATCAACGTGTACAGCGAGCTCGCGGGCTGGACGCACGAGCGCGCCCTGCGCAAGGCGGACGAGATCTTCGACACGCTGCTCGGCGTCTTCACGATCGCGAAGGAGAAGGGAATCCCGAGCTACGAAGCCGCCGACGCGCTCGCCGAGCGCCGCGTCGCGGCGGTCCGCGGGCTGACCAAGACCTGGCCGCAGTGGCCGCGGAAGAGCTGAGGAGGGACGCATGAAGGAGCGGATCCCCGTCGCGTCGGACCATGCGGGCTTCGAGATGAAGACGACGATCTCGAAGGCGCTGACGGCGCTGGGGTACGACGTGCAGGACCTCGGAACGTCGTCACCGGAGCCGGCGGACTATGCCGATTTCGGCCATCCGCTCGCGGAGCGGGTATCGAACGGGGAGGCCCGTCGAGGCGTGCTGATGTGCGGGACCGGGCTCGGCATGTCGTACGTCGCGAATCGCCATCCGCACGTGCGGGCGGCGGTCGCGTGGACGCCGGAGATCGCGTCGCTCGCCCGGAAACACAACGACGCCAACGTGTTGGTACTCCCCGCGCGTTTTATATCTGATGAAGACGGTATCGCGATCCTGAAGGCCTGGCTCACCACACCGTTCGAGGGCGGGCGGCACGAACGGCGCGTGGGAAAGATCGAACTCGACGAGGGTAGAGAAGACATATGACCGACTGGACGATGTGGGACCGGTGTCCGCCTGGTGAAGCGTTGCGCGAAGTCGATCCCGAGATCGCGCAGCTCATCGAGGAAGAGAGCGCGCGCCAGTCCGACGGCCTCGAGCTGATCGCGAGCGAGAACTTCGTGTCGCCGGCGGTGCTCGAGGCGATGGGATCGCCCCTCAACAACAAGTACGCCGAGGGCCTCCCTGGAAAACGCTACTATGGCGGCTGCGAGGTGGTCGACAAAGTTGAGCGGCTCGCAATTGATAGGGCCAAGCTGTTGTTCGGGGCAGAGCACGCCAACGTGCAGCCGCACGCCGGGGCGCAGGCGAACGCGGCGGTCTATCTCGCGTTTCTCAAGCCCGGTGAGACGGTGCTCGGGCTCGACCTGTCGCAGGGCGGGCACCTGACGCACGGGTCGCCGGTGAACTTCTCCGGCCTGCTCTATCACGCCGTCTCTTACGGGGTGAACGACGACGGCCTCATCGACTACGCCGGCATGCGCGCCCTCGCGCTCGAGCACAAGCCGAAGATGATCATCGCGGGCTATAGCGCGTACTCGCGCGTGATCGACTTCGCGGCGTTCGCCGCGGTGGCGAAGGAAGTGGGCGCGATCTTCATGGTGGACATGGCGCACTTCGCGGGACTTGTGGCGGCGGGGCTCTATCCGTCTCCGGTGCAGCACGCCGACGTCGTCACGACCACGACGCACAAGACGCTGCGCGGGCCGCGCGGCGGCCTGATTCTCTGCAAGGCCGAGCACGCGAAGGCCGTGGACAAGGCCGTCTTCCCGGGCACGCAGGGAGGGCCGCTGGAGCACGTGATCGCGGCGAAGGCCGTCTCGTTCAAGGAGGCGCTCGAGCCGTCGTTCAAGGTGTACTGCATGCGCGTGATCGAGAACGCGCGGACGCTCGCCGCCGCGCTCGCGGCGCGCGGATTCAAGATCGTGAGCGGCGGGACCGACAATCACCTGATGCTGGTGGACCTGCGCTCGAAGGGGCTCACCGGCAAGATCGCGGAGCAGGCGCTGAATGCCGCCGGGATCACCGTGAACAAGAACACCGTGCCGCGCGAGACGCAGTCGCCGTTCGTCACGAGCGGCATCCGCATCGGTACGCCGGCGGTCACGACGCGCGGCATGGGCGTGGCGCAGATGGAAAAGATCGCGGAGTTGATCGACAGGGTGCTTCGGGCGCCGGAGGACTTCGCCATGCTTCGCCTGGTGAAGGAAGAGGTGAAGGCGCTGGCGCTGGCGTTTCCGCTGTATCCGGTGGCGGAGCCGGCGGCGTAGTAAGGTTGTGGCCGAACTAGCCGCGTAGCATTGTTGAGCGTAGTCGAACCGAGGAATGCACGTGCCGGAACTGGCCTTTCGAGATGGCGTCATGGACCGCATCAGGCTGCGCGAACCTCGTTTCCACGAGAGCGCGTACCTGTTCGTGCTGTCCGCGCTCGAATTCAGCCAGTCGCGCCTTACGGAGCGCCGGCACATCACCGGCCGCGAACTGGCCGAGGCGTGCCGCGGCCTGGCGCTGCAGCGCTATGGCGTGCTCGCGCGCATGGTGCTCGAGCACTGGGGCGTCACTTCGACCGCCGACTTCGGGAACATCGTCTTCACGCTCGTCGACCTCGGCCTGCTGCTGAGCCAGGCGTCCGACACGCGGGAGGATTTCGCGGGCATCTTCGATTTCCGGGACGCGTTCGACCGCGACTATCCCTGGAACGCCGCGTCCGCCGCATAGCCCTCTCCAGGAGCAGACGGCGATGAGCGTTCGCGTCGTCAGCGCGTCGCAGGCCGCCGAACTCGATGCCGCTGCCATCAGCTCCGGCGTGCCGTCGCGGGCGCTGATGCAGGCGGCCGGCCGCGCTGCCGCCGATCTCATCCTCGCGCGCTTTCCGCTCGAGTCGTCGCGCGGTGTGGCATTCTACGCCGGTCCGGGCAACAACGGCGGCGACGCGTGGGTCGCCGCGGCCGAGCTCGCGC
>OCZT010002850.1_pt1 | contig 17801 bp, 16 predicted proteins | sample 1539031 | NCBI WGS metagenome assembly OCZT01 (sample SAMEA3539308, study PRJEB22396) | soil metagenome | biome: tundra; feature: field; material: soil | place: USA | collected 2010-05 | depth 0.15 m | reverse complement strand
CACCGAGATCTACACTCTTTCCCTACACGACGCTCTTCCGATCTAATATTGTTTTGCGTGATGGCGGCTTGTTCAATATCTTTTGCGAGGTCTTTGGGCTGGAAGTAGGTTACCTTTTTTTGGGAAGTGCAGGAGGTTAGCAGGAGGACGAAAAGAAGGAGAGCAGCCACCCCGGCCCTAAAGGGAGGAAGGACAACAGCCGCACACGCCTGAAAGAAAACAGCCACCCCGGCCCTAAAGGGAGAAAAGACAACAGCCGCACGCGTCTGAAAGAAAACAGCCACCCCGGCCCTAAAGGGAGAAAGAAAAGCAGCCGCACACGCTAAAAAAAAAGAAGATGCCCTCCCACAGCTCCCTTTAGGGCGGGGGGTAAGTTTCGGGCGAAGATCTGTTCCACAGCACCCTTCTTGCCTTCGCGAAGCGCTTTGGCGAAGCACGGTAGGGCGGGGGGCAATGGATTTAGGGTAGTTCATTCGGGATACTAAATAAAGGTGGCAAAGATATAAAAAAGAGGGAATGGAGGTTATTTTATGATGGGATGCGTGTAGGACAAAATGCATTACCCCCTCCTCCTGCGGAGTCCCCTCCCTTTTCAGGGTAACGAATCACAATGTGGGTCAAAATAGGGTAAAGTAAAATTGGTGCAAGGTTATTGTTTTTAAAAAATCACTTCTTCTTATCCACGACCACAAGCGCATTAATCACGTCAAGGAATGAACCTTTAATTTAATGATTAATTTCTTTTCGTACTTGTGCGCTCGTTTCTTCTTTACCTTTTTCTTCGCTTTTTTTCACCATTTTTTAATGGTCTGAATTATCTTTTTTTATTTGCTTTTGAGCTTTTGTTCCCTTTAACGCCTTTTTATTGTCACTTTCTAATTTTCTTTTTACTTTTTGCAAATCCTCAGCCGCTGGAAGAAGTTCTGGTTTAATATTTCTCTCTGATAATGCTTTTCTTATGGATTTATTGTTTTGAATATGTTCATTGGTTATAGAATTTTCACCCCTTAAATTTTTATCTTGAACATTTACGTTTGTCATTTCCGTTGCTAAATCTTTTGCTTTAATAGTAATTGTTGGTAAAAAATCTGCAAGGGGTCTACCTTCGGGAACATTTAATTTACGCTTCATCATCGCAGTTGTATATCCACCAAATAACGCTTGGTCTCCTTTGGAACGTATATTACCAAACCCGAAATGGTCTACTCCTCTTTGATATATAGTTCCAGATAATATAGTTTCAGTGGCAGTAAGTTTTTCTCTTGCCTTTACTCTATCAATTTCCGTTAATCTTTGCTCAATAATTTCTTGTTTCCTTGTCTGAACCGCAAAATAAGTCATTGCAAATGCAATTTGCGGTTTGGTGGAATCCCCATTTTGAGCAATGAGATAACAAGCATATCTTGTAAGAGCAATATCTTCTATTTCACGCTCAGAACCACTCCCTATTGATACCATTTTCCCGACATCGGCAAAATGGTATGATGTATTTTCACCACTTGTGGAGCAAGCAACTTTTGCTTTTTCTATTACTTTAACAAAATTATCCCACTTTGCATATCCGAGATTTTCTTGAAGTTGTCTTGCGCTCCAACATTCTACCCCGTTTAAATCATAGGTAATAGATTCAAAACTGTCAAACAACTGATGAATAAGATTTGTGTCCATTGATGTGTTTTTATAGATTATTATATATAATCCAATAAAGATACAAAATTCCACTTTTATTTTATCAATTGTTTATAAGTAAGCCTTGCATCTGCAACCTTAGTAAGCACATTAATAAATCTTTCCGTGTCGCTTACAGGGAAGGGGCGAGGTTTGAAAAAAAGAACCTTACGGATTGGTATCCTTATTCCGGATTTGTAAAGAAAAACCATTTTAAATACAGTTATCGTACTGACTGTATTTAATGTAATTCAGTCAGTTAGTTGACTTAATTTTTGTACCTTTGAGCCTCAACTCAAACAATGATGGAATACATTGACCGGGCTATCCGGGAAAAATTCATAAAGAAACTTGTCCCAAACAAGGTATTGGTTCTGCTAGGGGCGAGGCGGACAGGGAAAACCATTTTTTTAAAACAGGTGATAAAAGAACTCACAGAACCCTATTTAATATTGAACGGAGAAGATACAGACACATTGGATGTGCTGAAAAAAAGGAGCGTGGAAAATTATACCCATTTTTTGGGAAAGAACAAAGTGCTGATTATAGACGAGGCGCAAAAGATCCCGGAGATAGGAGCGAAGCTTAAACTGATGGTGGATGAAATAAAAGGAATAAAAATTATTGCCACCGGTTCCTCCACTTTTGACCTGACGAACAAGCTCGGAGAGCCGCTCACGGGCAGGCAGTTTCTCTTCCAATTATTTCCAATCGCGCAGATGGAACTATCCAAAACGGAAACGCGGATACAGACACATTCAAAACTGGAAGATCGTTTGATCTATGGAAGTTACCCGGAACTGCTGCAGAAGGCAACGAAAGAAGATAAGATAGAATACCTGAAAGAAATAATCAGTTCCAATTTACTGAAAGACCTTCTTGCTTTCGAGAGCATACGCAATTCTTCCAAATTGCTGGATCTCCTCCGACTGATCGCTTTCCAGGTAGGGAATGAAGTTTCGTACCAGGAACTTGGAAACCAGCTTGGGATAAGCAAGAATACTGTGGAGCGATACCTGGACCTGTTATCCAAAGTGTTCATCATTTACAGGGTGCAGGGGTTCAGCAGGAACCTGCGGAAAGAGATCACCAAAAACAGTAAGTGGTATTTTCAGGATAACGGAATCCGTAATGCGCTCATTGCAAATTACAATTCACTGAACCTGCGCAATGATGCAGGGGCGTTGTGGGAAAATTATTTAATTTCAGAAAGAATAAAATATCAACACTATTCGGGAATGGCAGTCAATAATTATTTCTGGAGAACCTACCAGCAGCAGGAAATTGACTGGATAGAAGAAAGGGAAGGGCAGCTTTACGCTCATGAAATAAAATGGAACGCAATTAAAAAAGCGCTTCCGCCCGGTGCATGGAAAGAGGCCTATCCCAAAAGCAAATTCATGTCGGTGAATCAGGATAATTACCTGGATTGGATAGGAGGATAATATCGCTCCACGTTATATTTTTCCTTCCCGGCAATCCGACTCACAGTCCCAGGTTCTTCGCATTGGCAATAATAATAGTCAGCAAAGTGATCATGCTCATAACAACAGGGCCGTACTGTATCAACACACTTCCGGTGGCTATTTTTCTTTTCCTTGCTTCCACATACCTTCGGCATCATTTGATGCTTGTATTTTGAGATTTTAGAGGTAGCTATAGCTGTAAACAGCGAATTGGTTTTACTTTATTGGCATGTGGGTAATGTGGTGAGAAAAAACATTATTCAAAAGAAAAGAGCAAGTTATGGAGAACAGACAATCCAAAATTTGTCTGCACAATTGACTTCGCGATTTGGCTCCGGCTGGTCCAACAGGCAACTTTGGAATTGTGTACGCACTGCGGACACTTTCTCAAAAGATGCAATTATGCACGCACTGCGTTCACAATTGAGTTGGACGCACATCCGGCTACTTATCGGCATGAATAATCCGCTTCAAAGGGATTTTTATCTTGAAATGTGCAGAATGGAACGCTGGAGCACACGCCAATTGCAGGAACGCATGGACTCTATGCTTTACGAGCGTACTGCCATTTCAAAAAAACCTGCCAAACTTATTAAGCAGGAACTCAAAAAACTAAAAGATGGACAATCTCTCTCCCCCGATGTAGTTTTCCGCGATCCCTATATTCTCAACTTCCTCAACCTGAAAGATACGTACAGTGAAAAAGACCTTGAAACCGCCATCCTGAGCGAATTGCAGCGGTTCATCACTGAACTGGGAAGCGACTTTGCTTTCATTGCGCGGCAGAAGAGAATCACCATTGACGGAGAGGATTACCGGATGGATTTGTTATTCTATCACCGTAAGTTGAAACGCCTGGTGGTGATTGACCTGAAACTCGGAAAATTCCGTCCGGCTGATAAGGCACAGATGGAACTTTACCTCAACTGGCTTGACAAACACGAACGCGCTGAGGGTGAAGAAAGCCCTGTTGGCTTAATTCTTTGTGCCGATAAATCAGAGGAGCATATAGAATTACTTGCTTTGAACCAAGGCAATATTCGTGTAGCGCATTACATGACCGAACTGCCTCCCAAAAAATTATTACAGCAGAAATTGCACAATGCACTCAAACAGGCACAAGCGCAAATGGCAATGGATGAGAAAAGAAAATAGGAAACAGGTCTCGTCAGAAGGTCCGAAGGTGTTCGTTATTCAAAAAAGGAAATAAAAAAGAGGGAATTAGGGGATTATATTGTGAGGAGGAGGGCAGTTAATCACTAATTGTAAATTCATCGTTAAAAATACTTTCGGGATTTATATCAAATTCATTATCTCCCCAACAAAGCGCCCCGCGTTCATCAATATAAGCATTTTTAAATTTCTTTTTGTCAAGATACTTGTGAATAAGCGGATGTGTGCTTGACTTCAAAAAACTTTCCAAATCAATTTTCTTTTTCAACCCTTTTAATCCATCAATGGTAAGAAGCAGTTTGTATCCATGCAAATATTTTACTTTCGTGATTCTCATTTTATTTTCCTTGTAATAACTTGTCTTTTTACTTTTTTCTTCCAGATGAAATAATCGTCCCATCTCTTAACAATATCTTCTTTATGTATAGCAACAAATGCTTCTAAGTCTTTTATCCTGGCAGGATGAAATCTCCCTTTAAACTGCTTATAAATAACTTTGCGAACTATCCCTTCTTTAATTAGAAACTCTACTTTCATTATAGCTCCATCATATTCCGCGTGAATATGTATAGGATTGTGTTCATTCGAGTAAAAGCTAAAAATGATTCCGAGATATTTATATATAACAGGCATATTGTTGAATAATTCTTATACAAAGATAGGTATTAGTTTTGAAACTACCTGTAGCCTTCATGCTTGCAAAAATTGAACAATTGAATTATGAATTATGAATGAAGTCTGAAGGTCCGATCCGAAGGATTCCTACGAAAAGGACTCCTCCCCGTAGGGGACTCCTTCGGAGTTCGGAGCAGCCCGCCTCATCCGTCCCACCCCTGGCGGGACACCTTCTCCAAAGGAGAAGGAAACAGCATCTTTCATGGATAAAAAAGGAAATAAAAAAGAGGGAATTAGGGGATTATTAATTGAAGTTTCTCCGAAGGAGTCCTTCGGACAAGTTTCAATCCCGATAGCTATCGGGACCAAGACCCTCCGAAGGAGTCCTTCGGACAAGGAACAGCCGAAGAATCGTCATTCCAAGTCACAAGGAACAGCCGAAGAAAACATCGTGGCTGTTATTTGGAACTTGATACTTGTCCGAAGGTCCGAAGTGTCTAGTCCTGAAATAGATTTACACATCCACTATCAGGTTGATGACAAGTTTAATCATCAGCTCTTTATGAGCAGGATCGCTTTGGGCTACCAGCAGGGCAAGAGCCGTGAGGCCATTGTCGTTGATCTTGGGCTCGCCTGACCTTTTTAGGCGATGCTTGTTGCGATCCAAAAACCAAATAAACAAAAATGCTCCTATGCGTTTGTTCCCATCGTTGAAGGGGTGGTTCTTGATAATGAAATAAAGCAGATGCGCAGCCTGTTCCTCAATGCTTGGGTACAGATACTGTCCGCCAAATGTTTGAACAATATTTCCAAGAAGTCCTTTGAAGCTTTCGTCTTTTTCATTTCCGAATAGATCGCTGGACTCTTTTCTTTTCTTCAATTCAGTTCTCAATTGAACGATAGCTTCGCGGGCTTCGGGGTGTTTTATCTCGTAAGTGATATCCTTGCTCAGCTTATCCGTTTCCAGCGAATCCGAATCGTAGCGGCTGAGGGTCAGGAGCGTACGTGTATAATTTCCCAGTATGTTGAGCAGCCCCCTGGCTTCGTTAAGTTTAAGGTTTTCTGAACTGCCTGTCTGCTGGATATGTTTAACCGTTTCTTCCAACATGTGCAGATTTTCAGAAACCTGTTTCAGGCGTTTTTCATTTACTGAATAACCCTGAACGAGATATTCTTTAAGGGTTTTGGTTGCCCAAATTCTGAAACTTGTAGCTCTTTTTGAATTCACTCTGTATCCAATAGAGATGATAGCATCCAGATTATAGAATTGGGTTTTATAAACCTTTCCATCTCTGGCAGTATGTTCCAAAATGGAACTAACTGATTTTTCGTCCAGCTCTTTAGATTTGAATACATTAGAAAGATGTTTGGTAATAGCAGGTCTCTTGGTTCCAAAGAGGTCTGCAATCTGCTTTTGGTTTAACCAAACAGTATCCCCTTCAAAGGTGACCTCCACCTGGGTTTGCTTATCCTTGGTTTTATATATTAAAACTTTGTTCATAGGGTGCAATCTTTCATTTAAGCTGCATGCAAAGTTATAAAAAAGCCAGATGGGGTTTTCCACTCTTTCGGGGAAGTACCTGTAAACTTCGAATGTTCTCAATTCAACTAAAGGAAATAAAAAGGAAGGGATTAGGGGATTATTTTGTGATTGTGGCATAATCTGAGAAAGATAAAATCACCTGGCAGGGAAAATTGCGAAAAGCGCTCATAAAATCATTGCATGCTCCTGTTGATGTTCTGATAAACAGCGAAGAAGAAATGAGAAAAAAAAGAAAACTGCCCGGACATGTTGTTCAGTATGCTCTGGAGGAAGGCATTCTACTATGAATGAGGATTTGAAGGACTACATCCGCCAATGGATAATGAAGGCAGAGCACGACCTCATATCCGCTCAAACTATCTTTGAATACAAACCCCTGATCACGGATGTGATTTGCTTTCATTGCCAATCCCGTAAGGGACTCCTTCGGAGCAAGCATCGGAAAAATACCTGAAAGCATTTTTGATCTATAAAGGAGAAAAAATATCAAAAACACACAGCGTGGATTTTTTATTGCAGGCCTGCACCGCGCTTGATAACGACTTTAGCTCTGTTGATGCAAAAAACCTGGACGACTTTGCTGTTAACGCACGTTATCCCGATAATTTCCTTTCCCCTGAACTTTCAGAAGTTGAATATTATTTGCAGCTTACTTCCCGTATTAAAAAACTTGTGGAAAAGAAAATTTCCTGAGCGAAATTACCCCTGCTGGCCTTTTAGTGGTTTCTCCTATGACCTCTAAGCCCCGGATAATTCCTTTTCCTAAAAGTTCATCGCTTATAATATCCTCTTTGGTTTTTCCTTTGCTTATGTCAAGGATAAAACCACATTCGTGTTCAATGTGCCGTAGAAAATCAAGCAGCGAAGGGGACCTGTTCTACTTCTTGGGTGATGTATTTGCCGATGTATTTATTCAGTGATTGGGGAGTAACTATTTCTGCTTTTCTGCCTAAAAGGTCTTGCAGGAAATGCGCCAGCCCTACAAAGTTTTTTAATGTCTTATACTCTATATCGAAGTCTATAAAAAAATCCACATCACTGCTTTCTTTTGCCTGGTCTCTCACAAAAGAACCGAAGATGCCCAATCGCTGTACTCCGTAAGAGCGTATCTGCTGTTGGGATGCAAGGATTCTATCGATGAGTTCTTTTTTATTTTGTACGGCTGCTCTCACGATGCAAAGTTACAAATCAAACGGTTTGCATGAATATTTTTTTTCTTCATTCTGTAGAAAAAAGAGGAAATTGGGGGATTATATTGTGAGGGGGGTAGGAAAGCTCCAAGTCCCTCCGAAGGAGTCCTTCGGACAAGTTCCAAGTCACAAGTTCCTCCGAACTCCGAAGGAGTCCTACGGACTTCGGACAGGGAACAGCCGAAGAATCGTGAATTGCGATGTTGTGCATATTTTATGAAAGTCAATCCGAAAGGAGACCTTCGGAGCAGCCCGCCTCATCCGTCCCGCCCCTGGCGGGACACCTTCTCCTGCCTCATCCGCCCTTCGGGCACCTTCTCCAAAGGAGAAGGGAAGCGGAAATAGTTTCTTTGAGAAGGGAAACTGAAATAGTTTCTTTGAGAAGGAAACAGCATCTTTCATGGATAAAAAAAAGAAATAAAAAAGAGGGAATCAGGGAATTATTTTAATGCTGTAGAGGGGGAGGCAAAGGCACAACATCTTCCTGTCGTTATCGCTCCTGCTCTTTCCATTTATACAAACTTCCGGCAGATAAATCCATTTCGCCATTTTTCCCCCATGACAGATCACCGTTTTCTATCTTAACTTTTTTAAAAAGTTTAAGGTTCCGGTATTTAGCGGTCATTGGATTTTGCGCTTTCAGTAAGAAATTTTTTAAATCCACCTTTTTAATTTTTCCGTTACTAAAAAACAGTTCAAGCAAATAACCGGATAAATAGTTCACCCGGTCTATGCTCAAAGAAGCATTTTTTTTTGTTTTCTCCACTGCGAGAAAAAACTTACATCCATCCCGGTCTGAATATAGTTTCATCATTTTAATCTTTTAGTGATGGTCTTTTTCGTTACTTTTTTCTTCCAGATGAAATAGTCATCCCATCTGCAAATAATTTCTTCTTTATATAACCGAATGAATTTTTCCACATCTTTTATTTTAGCAGGAGGAAATATTCCTTTTTCTTTTCTGAAAACAACCTTATATACTTTTCCGTTCCGGATAAAGAATTCTATTTTTAAAATGGTTCCCTGATAAACAGCGTGTATATGAATCGGCTCGTGTTCATTGGAAAAAAACTTGAAAATGACACCAAGATATTCATAAATAACCGGCATGTTTTTTTTCTATTGGTATTGTATTGCAAAGGTAGTTATTAGTTTTGAAACTACCTGTAGCCTTTATGCTTGCAGAAATTGAACAATTGAACATTTGAATTATGAATGAAGTCTGAAGGTCCGAAGGTCCGAAGGGCTCCTTCGGAGACTCCTTCGGAGAAGTAGAGTGTATTTACTTCGAATGTTCTGAGTTCGAACTTGCCTGCCGGCAGACAGGTGTTCAAATGTTCGTTACCTTTGCAGTATGATCAGGTTAAATCCATTATTGTTCTGGGACTGCGATTATACAAAAATTGATTTTGAAAAAAATTACGGTTTTGTGGTGGAGCGCGTGCTTGAACGCGGATCTTTTGATGACTGGTTTGCCATAAAAAAATATTATGGCATGGAAAAGATAAAGCAGGCAGCGCTGAATGCGCGCTATTTAAATGGGAAAGTGCTTGCCTTCTGCTGTACCATTTTTGATATTTCACAAGAAGAATTCAGATGCTACAAACTTCAACAATCGAACCCGGGACTCTGGACGCTTTAAAAAAGCTGATGAAAATTCCTTCGTTGCAAGAAAATATGCAGACCGTCTCTATGGAAGACATCATGGCAATGAAGCTTGCCGCCATTACCAAACGCGGAAGTAAAAAAGATTTCGTGGATATTTATTTTTTGCTGAAGGAGTTTTCCATTCAACAAATGCTGGAAAACTTTAAAAAAAAATATTCTAATGCGGAAACCTATATGACGGTGAAGAGCTTAACGTATTTTGCCGATGCGGATCTGAACGAGATGCCTGTTCTGCTGAAAGACAAAAACGTGAAATGGGAAGAGATGAAAGAGGTCATCCGCAAAGCGGTGAAAAGTGTAACCTGAGTTTTTCTTATCTCAACATTCCGGAATCCGTTCTCGACCTGCCTACCCAGCCTACCGGCAGGCAGGCGCAGGCAGGCTCGAACTGACGCTCTTCTTTTCTATACGGGAATAAATATTATTCTTTGATAATTTTCTTCACCGCGGTTCCCTGGCTTGTTTTCAGATGCAGAAAATAAATTCCATCAGGTTGCGACCGCAGGTCGCAGTTCAATGTTTTTTGTTCAATGTTTAAGGTTTGTTGGGAGACACATTCTCCAACAAGGTTATATATTTTGAAACTTTGAACGCTGAACCCTGAACTTTGAACAACAAACAGCCCGCTTGTCGGGTTAGGAGAAACACTCAATGAATTATTCAGGATGTTTTCATTTGCGGAGTTAGGGTTATTTACTTTATAAACGTTCGACCGGGAAGAATTCAATGCGATGGAATTGACGGCCGGGTCTTTTGGATTAATAACAGTGGCGGTGCAGCTGATGGTCCAGGTAGTGATGACACGCCAGGTAGCAGATGTTTGATACGCTGCATATGCAGGGTCGGTAAATAAAGTAGAAGACGCACTGAGCGTTTGTATGGTCAAATAAATGCCGCTCGAAAGATTATCGCGCTGAAACAAATAATTTGAAAGTGCAGGAACCGGAGAGGGCTGTCCTTCGATCTGGTATTGGCTCCAGTTAAAGTTACCGCTGTTATTCTGATTGAAAATGGTCTGATGATAGGGGCTCATCGCGCTGACGTTGCCGCAGGTATCCTTTACTGCAATTTTATATCTCCACGAAGAAACATTAGGATCTCCGTTGGCGGTATACAGCGAGTGCACAGTATCGGTGAACATGCTCAGTGAATCGAACGGAACTTTTCCTATGTGTGCAAAATTATTGTTTGCGGTATCGCGGTAAACCAGGAACGTGTCGCCATGCACGTAAGAGGTTTTATCCCACACGAGGATGTTGTGTTTGGAAAGAGAATCAACCGTTACAAGGCAAATGGCAGGCGTGAGCGGCAGTGGAGCCACCTGGGTAGAAAGGGAAGATGTATTGGTGCAGCCGTTTCCGTTGATATACGTATACGTAACGGTGTGCGTTCCGGCTCCTGCAACAGAAGGAGTAAAGGTGTTTGCGCTTATTCCTGCACCGCTGAACGTTCCGCCTCCGGGAGAACCCGTGAGTGTTTGCGCGGATGCATTCGTGCAATAATGTGTGGCAAATCCGCTGAAGCTTACCACAGGCAATGGATTTACCGTGACGGTAATTGTTTGCGGAGTTCCGGCACAGCCCGATAAAGAAGTGGGCGTAACCGTATACGTAACTGTTTGTACGGAAACAGTGTTGTTGGTGATCACATCTTTTATCGTATCGTTTGTCTGGTTGGTGATGCTTTCTCCTGTGGTGTTAGCATTATTGGCTGCCTTCCATATATAAGTAGAAGGTACATTGCATGATAACGGTAGGTTCACCATACCGCCACTGCAGATGGTTGCAGTGTTTGAGTTGCTCATAGTGGGAATAACATTTATTATATTTCTTAAACAGGATACCGAGCCAGCGCTTTGGTTGGCAACTGCAAGATCTGCTCTTCCATCGTTATCCAGGTCAGCAATCGCCATAGCGTATGGCCATGCTCCGGATGTAAAAGGAACCTGTGCGGCAAAACCTGTTCCTGTGTTTTTGTATATAGAGGTCAGGCTGGCAGATGCATAATTGGCGCATGCAATATCAGGTTTCCCGTCTCCATCCAGGTCGCCTATGGCTACGCTTACAGGCGCTGCAATAGTTGCCGAGGTGGGATAATCTGTTTTTGCACCATACGAAATGGTTCCGCTCGTGCTTGTGTTCTTTAAGACGGATATTGTACTGGGGCTTGCATTTGTATTTGCGGTAACCAGGTCGGGTTTTCCGTCTGCATCCAGGTCGCCAATGGCAACACTGCTTGGATTTACCCCTGTAGGAAAATCCACAGTCGCTGCAAAAACTATCGTGTTTCCGGTGCCGGTGTGCCTCAGGGTGGATACCGTGTTATCCCCGTTATTCGCTGCTGCAATATCCGGTTTTCCATCTCCGTCAAGATCACCGATCGCAACGCTGTATGGAGTAGTTCCCACTGTGAAATCCACTTTAGCGGCAAAAGTAAGTGTACCGGTATTTTTTAATATAGAAACAGAAGCAGCGCCTGAATTAGCTGCTACAATTTCGGGCTTTCCATCTGCATCCAGGTCACCGATAGTAACGCTGTACGGATGCGATGCGGTAGTGAAATCTGATTTCGCAAGGAAGGAAATGGTTCCCACAGTGCAGGTATTTTTAAAAACTGAAACGGTGTTGGCAGTAAAATCCGCTACTACAAGATCGGGTTTCCCGTCTCCATTCAGATCTCCTATCGCCACGCTGAGAGGACCAGCTCCGGTGATAAGATCTACTTTTGCGGCAAAAGAAATTGTTCCGACCGTGCTTGTGTTTCTGAATATCGAAACGGTATTTGAATTTTCATTCGCCACGGCAATGTCGGCTTTTCCGTCCCCGTCCAGATCTCCTACGGCAATACTGTAAGGGGCAGTTCCTGCTGTAAAGTCCACTTTCGCAGCAAAGGAAGTAGCACCGATCAATCCTCCGCAGGGAAAGGTGACGATGAACGGCTGCGCTGAATAGGCGGTTGCCGGCAGCACGTTGTTGGTAACAGTAATGTATTGATACGTTGCACCTGCAGGAACAGTGACAGTAAGTGTGGTGGTGCTTGCTGTTGTTACGGTTGCTTTGGTAGCTCCAAAAAACACATAATTATTAGCAGGTGTTGAATTAAAATTCAGCCCGATGATGGTTACTGTTGTTCCAACGGGGCCGGAAGTGGGACTGAAAGAGGTGATCTTGGCAGGGCCGGGCTGGGCATGGGAAATAATAAATGCCAGGTTAAAAATTAAAAATGTGCAGAGGGAGTATAGTTTTTTCATGGTGATTTTTTTTTAAGAGTTATTAAAAAGAATGGGGTTGCTTCATTTTGTATATGAGAAAAACGTGTAAACAAATATAATAAATAATTGAGAGTAGTCAGGTAGGGGAGAAGTAGGTGATTAGAAACTGCCGAAAACAAAAAACCCCAATAATTTTGAAATTATTGAGATTTCTGTGCTCCTCGAGCAGGACTTGAACCTGCGACCCTCTGATTAACAGTCATGCTGAAAAAGGTATTTTGAAAACTGATACTCAGTACTTTACCCATTTGACCTCAAACGATTTGCGTGTAATTTGCAGGTGAAAGCTTGGTTAATGTTTAATGTTTTAGATTTATTTATTGATGATTAATTTTTTTGTTGCCATGCCCTGTTCTGTTTTTAATTGCAGAAAATAAATTCCGTTTTTCGCTTCGCTCAAATCAATTTGAAGATTTGAAGATGAGCCAGTGTGCTGATAAATACATTCTCCGAGCACATTATAAATTGCTAATTGATAATTTTCAATTGATAATTTTCGATTATCCATTTGTATTTGAAACGCTCCGCTTGTGGGATTCGGAGATATAGAAACATTTATTATGTTATTAATTTCATTTACTCCTCCGGCACCAACCCTATAAACATTAGAACGCGATGAGTTCAGTGCAATAGAATTGATGGAAGGATTTTTTATTGAAGGAGTGCAACTGATGTTCCAGATTGTTTGTATGCGCCAATTTGCTGTGGCTACCCAAGCCGCATACGCAGGGTCGGTTACAGTATATTGTGTTCCCGATACGCTGTTAACAGGTTGCCAGTTGCCCGTATTAAAATCATCCCGCATGAGAACGTAACTGTTTACAGGATTTGGATTTCCCTCAATGGTGTATAAATTCCAGGAAAAACTACCGCTGTTATTAGTCATGTAGATAGTGTTATGATAAGGACTCGTGTTTGAATAATTGCCGCAGGTATCTTTTACAGTAATTTTATATCTGTAAGTTCCGGCATTAGGGTCGCCTGTATTAGGAAAATATAATGTACGAACAGTATCTACAAACATACTCAGAGAATCGTAAGCCACTGCTCCAACGGGTTGATAATTGTTAGTAGAAATTTCGCGGTAAATGATAAAACTATCTATGAATTGATAGGGCTGCTTTTCCCAGACAATAATGTTGTTTTGTGAAAGGGAATCAACGGTAATAAGGCAGATGGAGGGAAGAGTGGTCCCACAAGAAGAATTATATTCCCAGAAATCTTGTCGGTAAGTGCCATCCCCTCCTGTTCCTATGTATCCTTGTGTGCCGATGGAAAATCCTACAGCAAACTCTCTTGCCGTAGAGCCAAAGTTTGTTTTCTGGGTCCATACATTAGCGCTTTGGTCCCATTCCCAGAAATCCTGTGTGTCAATGCCAGCGGTATCCCTTCCCGTTCCTATATATCCTTTTGTCCCGATGGAAAAGCCGACAGCGTTATTTGCTACTTTTCCGCCAAAGTTGGCTTTCTGAGCCCATACATTAGTGCTTTGATCCCATTCCCAGAAATCATGATAGGAAGTACCATAAATCGATGTATCTCCAGTTCCGATATATCCTTTTGTGCCGATGGAAAAACCAACAGCGGCATATCTTGCCTTTCCGCCAAAGTTGGCTTTCTGAGTCCATACATTAGTACTTTGGTCCCATTCCCAGAAATCCTGTTGGCAACCAGTATTATCAACTCCCGTTCCTATGTATCCTTTTGTGCCGATGGAAAAACCAACAGCGGCCCATCTTGCCGTTCCGCCAAAATTTGTTTTCTGGGTCCATACATTAGTACTTTGGTCCCATTCCCAGAAATCTTGTGGGGAAGAAGTGCTGCCCTCTCCCGTTCCTATATATCCTTTTGAGCCGATGGAAAAGCCTACAGCTTTCCATCTTGCTGTTCCGCCAAAATTTGCTTTCTGAGTCCATACATTAGAACTCTGGTCCCATTCCCAGAAATCTTTTTTGAAAGGCACGCTGCCATCCCCTCCCGTTCCTATGTATCCTTTTGAGCCGATGGAAAAGCCTACAGCATGCCATCTTGCCGTTCCGCCAAAGTTGGCTTTTTGGATCCATGTGCCTTGGGCATTTGCTCCGAAGAAGCCCATCAGGACAATTGTAACAACAAGAGCAAACATAATAATTGTGTGGATTTTTTTCATTGTAATTTATTTATTGATGATGAGATTCTAAAAAAATGGGGTGAGATACAAGAACGAAGATAAGGAAAAATAGATAGAGGGCTGTAATGGATGTTGGCTGTGCGTAGCTATTCCGTCATTATTCCCACAGCAGTTTATGTTATTTACTGATGAAAATATTTTACATTTGATCCACTAGAAAGTAAATAAAATTTGAAAACTAAGGCAACCTTTTTGGCTTTCTGCGTCTATCAGGTGTACCTGTCAAAACAATTATAGATGAGTGCATTTTGTCGTATGAAAATATTTTTTCCGACCATCAAACATAGTTTCATTGTATTTTCATTTTTATGCGTAACAAAGTTACAAGCGCAATGCATTAGCGTGTTTCCTCATGTTGAAGATTTTGAAACAGCGCCAACTTGGACTGCCGTAACAGCACCAACAAGTTCGGTAGTGGCTTCTTCCGACTGGGCTTGGGGAACTCCAAACCATACTTATGTAATTCAGAGTGCAGGTAGCGGCACTAAATGTTGGTGTGTTGGCGGATTGACCGGAGCTTTTTATAACTATTGGGAAGAATCCTATGTGGTTAGTCCATGTTATGACTTTACAAACCTTCTATATCCACATATTAAATTCTTATTATTTTATGATAGCGAATACCATTTTGATGGAGGAAATTTACAATATTCTTTAAACGGAGGTACCTCATGGAATGATGTTGGGACAGTAGGGGGAACAAATGCAAATCCAATTCCAGAGCCTAATGATTGTAATACACAAAACTGGTACAACTACCCGGGCATTATGTATCTCAATAAACCTACAGGCTTTGTTACTTCCACACATGGTTGGTGCGGCAATACGCAAGCCGGAGGCGTTGGATTTGATCCTGCAAATCCAACAGTTAATTGTGTTGGAGGGCATGGTTCAGGGCAATGGGTAACTGCTGAACATTGCTTGACAGGTTGTGCCGGACAGCCAAATGTTTTATTGCGTTTTACATTTGGTGCTGGTTTTACCTGCAACGATTTTGACGGCTTCGCTTTCGATTCTGTTGCTGTTTCAAATGGTATTCTTAACTCTGCAACTTTCAATTATACTTGCGGAAGTATAAACTCACTGAATTTTACTGCAACTCCTAATGCTTGTCCTACTAATACTTATGCATGGAATTTTGGCGACCCGGCATCCGGTCCATCCAATACAGCAACAATACAAAACCCATCACACACATTTAGCGGAGTAGGGACTTTTACTGTGACACTCATTGCGTCTGGAGGTGCATGCAATCCTCCTGATACACTTACAAAAATGGTAACTATTACTACAGCAACAGTTACTCCTGTGAATGCTACCTGTAGCGGGGGAAGTGCGTCAGTTACTATGTCAGGAGGCTCTCCGCCATATACTTACCTGTGGAGCAACGGACAAACAACTTCAAGTGTATCAAATCTTACTACTGGAAATTATTCTGTAACAGTTACCACTTCTAACAGTTGTCCTGTTTCTGCTACTTTCACTATTACTCAGCCGGCAGCCATGACTTCTACGGTAATCTCTACAAACTCTTCCTGCAGTAGCAGTACTGGAACATCAACAGTTGCAGTCTCAGGTGGCAGTCCTGCTTTTTCATATTCATGGTCAACTTTTCCTGTTCAGACGACTGCCGCAGCAACCGGATTATCAGCAGGAACATATTCTGTTTTGATTACAGATGCAAATGGATGTACTGCAACTGCAACGACTAACGTGATTAATTCCAACGGACCAACAGCTACGGTTAATACAACTAGTATTACTTGCAATGGAGCAAATAACGGATCTGCAATAATAACAGCAAGCGGTGGAACGGGCGTGCTGACATATAACTGGCTTCCATCAGGAGGAAGTAATGCCACTGCTAACAGCTTAAGTTCCGGAACATATACATGCATAGTCAGTGATGCAAATGGATGTACTCAACCACAAACTGTTATAATAATACAGCCAACAATTATCACCACAAGCATAAGTGCAACGCCAACAAATTGCAATAATAGCGGAAGTGCAATAGTTACAGCGAGCGGAGGAACTGGAACACTTACTTACTCGTGGATTCCTTCCGGTGGAATAAATTCTATTGCCACAGGTTTGAGTGCCGGGACCTATTCTGTTGTCGTTACCGATGCAAATGGATGTGCGCAAACTGCAACTACTGTTGTGACTTCGACTGCCGGCATGACTGTTAATTTACTTTCACAGTCAAATGTTGCATGTAATGGAGGAACAAATGGAAGTGCAATTGTGAATGCCACAGGCGGTTCAACTCCGTACACATACCATTGGTCGGCTTCCGGTGGAACAAATGCTACAGCAACCGGACTCAGTGCAGGAACATTTTCTTGCGCCATCACCGATGCAAACGGTTGTTCGCAAACACAATTTGTTACTATTACACAACCGCCTCCAATAACTTTATTTGTCACTGCTACTGCGGTTCCGTGCGGACTTTCAAACGGAACAGCGGCCGTATCTGCTTCTGGTGGTACAGCTCCATATACATATATGTGGCTCACAACTCCTGTGCAGTCAAGCGTTCAGGCAATTAATCTTACCGTTGGAAACTATTCCATCGTGGTTACCGATGCGAATGGCTGCAATCAGATACAAACAGTAAACGTTCCTCAAAATGGCAATTCCCCACATGCTGATTTTATTTTTTCACCTGACACAGTGAGTTGGCTTAATTCTCTTGTGAATTTCACTAATAATTCCTCAAGCTCATCTGCCTGGTCGTGGAGTTTTGGAGATGGAAACTTTTCTTCTCAGCAAAATCCGATTCACACTTATTCGAATACAGGCACTTATTGCATTACGCTCCTCGCATTGGATTCCATTGGCACCTGCAAAGATTCAATCACAAAATGTTTAGTGTATGAATGCGGATTCACTTTTTATATTCCTAATGCCTTTACACCGAATGCGGATGGCACAAATGAATTTTTTTCGGCAAAAGGTTCTTGCATCCTCGATTTCAAAATGTATGTGTTTGACAGATGGGGAAATAAAATTTTTGAATCAAATAATATAAGAT
>OCZT010002849.1_pt1 | contig 17802 bp, 14 predicted proteins | sample 1539031 | NCBI WGS metagenome assembly OCZT01 (sample SAMEA3539308, study PRJEB22396) | soil metagenome | biome: tundra; feature: field; material: soil | place: USA | collected 2010-05 | depth 0.15 m | reverse complement strand
CCGGCGGTGCGGGAGGCGGGGGTCATCGGCGTTCCCGACGAGTACCGGGGCGAGACCGTCAAGGCGATCGTCAGCCTGAGGGCGGGGAAGACCGTGGAGCCCGAGGAGCTGGTGTCGTTCTGCCGTGAGCGCATGGCTGCCTACAAGTACCCGCGCATCGTGGAGATCATCGACGAGCTGCCCAAGACGGTGACGGGTAAGATTCTTCGAACCGAGCTTCGCGGCTGAGAGGCCGGCGCGACGTGTCGGAGCGTCGAGGTGTGTCCTCGACAATGGAGAGGAGAGACTGACATGCAGAATAAGGTTGTCGTGGCCGGGGCGAGTGGCCTGGTTGGCACGGCGGCGGTAGAGAAATTCCTCGCCGAAGAGTTCGATGTCGTCGCGGTGTCGCGGCGCCGGCCGGAAGTGGACGAAGATCGACAGTTCGAGCACCTGGCGGTGGACCTGCGGGACAGCGAGGAATGTCGTCGGCAGTTCGAGAACATGCACGACGTGACCCATGTCGTCTACGCAGCGGTCTATGAGAAGCCGGGGCTGGTCCCCGGCTGGAGCGAGCGGGACCAGATGGAGACGAACCTGGCCATGCTCTCCAACCTCATGGAGCCGCTGTCGAAAGCCTCACCCGGGCTGCAGCACGTCAGTCTTCTCCAGGGCACCAAGGCCTACGGGGTCCACCTCCATCCGATGCGCATCCCCGGCCGGGAGCGCCAGCCACGCGATCCGCATGAGAACTTCTACTGGTTGCAGGAAGACTACATTCGCCAGAAGTCGTCCGAGGACGGTTGGGCATTCTCGATCTGGCGGCCGCAGGTCGTCGTCGGCCCGAACTACGGCGTCGTCATGAACCTGGCGCCAGTGATCGGGGCGTTCGCAGCGATATGCCGGGAGGAGGGGCGCCCCTTCGGCTTCCCGGGTGGGGTGCCCTGGGTCTTGGAGGCGGTCGACACTCGCCTCGTGGCCGCGGCGCTGGCTTGGGGTGCTACCGCTGAGAATGCCAAAGGTGAGACGTTCAATCTCACGAACGGGGAAGTGTTCGAGTGGCGGGATCTGTGGCCGGCCATGGCCGAGGCACTCGGTGTCGAGGCCGCCCCCGCCGACCCATTGAGCTTGGCGCGCTTTCTGCCGGGGATGGCGGACGTGTGGGACCGCATCGTGGAGAAGTACGGCCTCCGGAAGGTAAGCATGACGGAGCTGCTGGGGGAGTCCCACCACTACGCTGACTTCTGTTTCGCCTTCGGAGCCGAGCAGCAGCCGCCGCCTGCGTTCGTCAGCACGATCAAGGTCAAGCAGGCCGGCTTCACCGATACCCAGGACACCGAGGAGACGTTCAGGCACTGGCTGCAGGTCCTTATGGATCGCCGGGTCCTTCCCCCGCGTTGAGAGACGCAGCGTGCTGGCCGCTGCGTCGCCGTGGCGGCGCACTCCGCCTCTCTCCCGTCCTGGTCGTGGCGCTCATTATGTTCACGACCACTCTGGCGAGTAACGCGCCATTTCCCCTGTACGTCGTGTGCCAGCAGCGGTTCGGCTTCTCGCCGACGACGCTCACGTATGTCTTCTCGTCTTACGCGGTCGGGGTGATCGTCGTGCTCGTGCTCGTGCTCGTGGGGCGGCTTTCCGACCAGATAGGCAGGCGGCGGGTGATCATCCCCGCGCTGATCCTGCTCGCCACCGGGCCGCTGCTCTTCGGCATCCTCGTTCAGTACGCGCCGTGGCCACTCCGGCTGCCGTTCGTCGTCGAGGTCGCCCTGGTGACGGCCACGGTCACTCTGACGAGGACTGTCCCGGAGACGGTGAAGCGTGGTCCAAGCGTCCGCTGGCGGGTGCAGAAGCCGGCGGTCCCGCGCTCTATCCGCCGGGCATTCGTGGCCGCCACCCTGGCCCTTGCCGTGAGCTGGGGAGTCGGTGCGCTCTACGCAGCACTCAGCCCATCCATCGACCTGCAGCTGCTCCGCGTCCGGAGCCACGCGGCCGCCGGAGCGGTACTAGCCGCGTTCTTCGGTCTGGGCGGAGTCGCCCAGACCCTGTTCCGCGCCTGGCCAGCAAGGTCGCGATGGTCGCCGGAGTTGGCGCACTCGCAGGCGGCATGGCGCTCGTCGCATGTGGCCTCACCCACAGCGCAGTGGCGATCTTCCTCCCCCGGACGGTTTTCGCTGGTGCCGGTAGCGGGATGGACTTCATGGGGAGCATGGCCCTGCTCAACCAGGTCGGTCCGCCGCAGCGGCGGGCTGAGGTCCTCTCCGCCTACAACATCGTTAGTTACGTCGCGCTGTCCGTCCCCATCGTCGGGGGGGCGATCGCGGGCGCTGGGGTTGCAGAGGGCGAGCGAGATCTTCACTGCCATGGTTGTCGCGGTGTCCACCGTCTTTGTCGGGTCCACCATGATGCTCCCGAGCGAGCCAGTGCCGCGCCTGTCCGACGACGGGCTGGGAGACCCGCGGCTCGAACGGTCCAAGAACGAGCGCGGTTCCGGTTGAGCCGGACCTGCGGGGCCCAGGGGCGGAAGCCTCGCCAGCACGGCTATGGGTTGGCGACACCGGGGATGCCCAGATCGCAGCGAGAAACCGCCTTGACACCGACGTCAATTTTCCTTAGGCTAGCGATTAATTCGAGATGCCGAGCGGTCCGAAGGAAGGGCAGGGGGAATTATGGTTGGAGACGCGCAGGTGGTGCCGCCGGTGGGCGAGTTGTTGAAGGACTCCCCAAAGAACTGGGGAAAGTGGGGGTCTGATGACGAGGTCGGCAGCCTCAACTACCTGACGCCGGAAGTCATCCTCCAGGCCGTCCGCTTGGTCCGGCAAGGCAAGGTCTTCACGCTCCAGGTAAAGATGGCGAACCCCGAGGGCGATCCCGTCTGGCCCGGCCGTGTCGGGGCTCAGCGCTATAACGTCATCGACAAGGGGCACTACATAGCGGGCAAGGCGCCCGAGTTCCCCGGTGGCACCGAGTACGCCGACGACTACATGGCCTGTTTCCTGCAGGGATCGACCCAGTACGACGCCCTCGGCCACGTCTGGTACGACGATCAGCTCTACAACGGATACGACGCCAAGACCACCATCGGCGGGATGGCCAAGGCTGGCGTCCTCCCGATCGCCGAGCGGGGCGTCGTCGGTCGCGGCGTGCTCCTGGACATGGCGCGCCACCGGGGTAAGGAGGTCCTCGACGTCGGAGAGACCTTCACCCATGAGGACCTCCAGGAATGTGCGGCCGCCCAGGGTGTCACCATCGAACCACGTTCGGTGTTGGTGGTCCGCACGGGGTGGATCGGCAAGTTCTACCGGGTATCGCGTGAAGAGTTCTACGGGAATTTCGTCGAACCCGGGCTCACCTATAGCGCGGAACTGGTCCGCTGGTTCCAGGAGATGGAGATACCCAACCTCGTCACCGACACGATCGCCAACGAAGTCACGGTCGACCCGGTGTCGGGCGTCGTGCTCCCGCTGCACTCCGCACTCATGCGAAATCTCGGCGTCACCCTGACCGAGATTGCCTGGCTTGACGATTTGGCGGCCGACTGTGCCCAGGACGGGCAGTGGGACTTCTTGTACGCAGCTGCACCTCTCAAGGTCGTCAACGGGACTGGCGCACCGGTCAACCCAATCGTCGTCAAGTAGACGAGTAGAGCAGTGATCAGACAGGCTCACCCGCGAGGCGCGGGCTTACTGCAGAGAAAGGCAGCGTTCTATGAGTAACTCCCAGCAAGGCCCGGCAGTCTCACGGCGACAGGTACTTCGGCTCCTCGGAGCGGGAGGTGCGGCCGTGGCCGCTGCGCCGCTGCTGGCCGCGTGCGGCTCGTCGGGCACGTCGAAGTCATCCACCTCGGGCGCGCCGTCGTCGAGTGGGCCAGCCGGGAGCACGGGTGGACCGGGCGCAGGGTCGGTGCAGGACATCGCGAAGTACATCGGACCCATCGACGCCGCGCACGCCGCCAAGGGTGTCAGCTACACCTTCGGCGCGGTGTTGGCGATGTCCGGGTCTGGGTCTTTCTACGGCCAGGTCATGTCAAAGGGCATCAATCTCGCCGTCAAGCACATCGCCGCGCTCGGGGGACCGAACTTCCACGTCGTCTACAAGGACCACAAAACAGGCGACCCCACGGCCGGGGCAACCGCGGTAAGCGAGCTCGGTCTGGCCAAGACGCCGATCATGCTGGCCTCCTACAATGATGACCTGGGGGCCATGTTTGCTGGATCAGCGCAATACCAGATCCTCAGCCTGGACGGCGGCGGGGGCACCGGCTTGTACGGCAACGGCAAGCCCTTCTTCTGGGGGACCCGGGCCATCACCCCGATCGACCCCTTTCCCGGCGTTGTCGAGTACATCACCAAGAAGATGCCGAGCGTCAAGAAGATCGCCATGGCCTCGTGGGACCTCGGCCCCAACGACAAGCCGATCGACGACGACCTACACCAGCAGCTGGCAAAGGGCAATCTGAGCGTAGCCACCATCCAACACACCACCGTCGGCGCTACGGACTACTCGACGGCCATCCAAGCCATCAAGGCCTCCAATCCGGACCTGGTCTTCGTCTCCTCCTACGGGCTCGATCCCGCCTACTTCATGAAGCAGTACGCCACTTCCGGAATTGGCAAACCGGTCATCGGCTATGAGTTCACTCCGGACGCGGCCAAGACCGCGGGATCTGCCTACAACGACTACATGTTCGCCTACGACTTCTTCGACAGCGCCAATCCACCTAATGGGTGGTCAAAAATCTTTACCAACGAGTTCCAGAAAGCCTACGGTGAGGCGCCGGACTTCTACGCCGCGAACTATTACGAGGACGTCTTCGATATATGGGATCTGATGCGGCGGGTGTCGGCTAAGGGAGGCGACATAAATAACGGTGCTCAGCTGCAGGATGCACTGCAGGGCAACCCAACGTTCAAGAGCGTCTATGGTGGCGATGCCAACACGGCCGGTATCCTGGCGTTGGACCCGGTCGAGCACACGCCAACGAAGCGGCCGATGGGGCTGTTCAACTACAACAGCGGCAACATCAAGGCCTTGGCGTACTTCGACATTGCCGGAGCCGACTTTTCGCTCGCATGAGTCCGCTCTCCCCGCAATCGGCCGAGGCACCGGAGGGCAACCGTGCACATTGATCTGGGCCTCGATAACTTCTTGCAGCTTCTTGTCAACGGATTGATCAATGGCTCCGCCTTCGCGCTGCTCGGGGTAGCCTTCGGTATCATTCTGGGGGTAACCGGGCGCTTTCATTTCGCGTTCGCCTTCACTTACGCGCTGTCAGCGTACATTGCCGCAGAAGTGGGGTTGGCCTGGAACCTGCCGTTTTGGCTCGCGATGGTCCTGGGCGCGATTGCCGGTCTGGTCCTCGGCGTGCTCATGGAGTTCCTGGTGTACCGGCCGCTGGCTCGTCGATCGGGGGCATACGCGCTGTTGACGATCTTTGTCAGCTCCCTTGGTCTCGCCATAATGGGGGAGAACCTGCTGAGCATCATCTTCCACAGCTCCGCTAGCGAGTCGATCTCCGGTGTCTCCATCACCGCCATCAAGGTTGGGAGCGTCGACTTCACCAGCCTGAACGTGGAGATGGTCCTTACCAGCTGGGTGCTCATCTTGGCGTTGGCGGTGGTGATGTCCCGAACGAAGTTCGGGCGCATGGTGCGAGCGGTCAGGTCGAATCCTGACATGAGCCTAGTGGTGGGGGTGAGCCCAGGCGCCATCTTCCTCGCCGTATTCGCCATCGGGTCACTCCTCGGAGGGGTCGCCGGCGTCTTCCAAGCCGCACAGACGGCGGCGACCCCGTCAATGGGGTTCGAGCCGATCTTCTACGCCTTCACGGTGGCGTTCCTCGCCGGAGCCGCACGGCCGCCGGTTGTGGTCGGCCTGGTCGGCCTCGCGGTCGGGATCGTGCAGAGTTTGTCGGGACTGTTCCTGACCAGCCAGTACGCAGGCTTGGTGGTGTTCGCCATCTTGTTCATCTATGTCGCAGTGCGCCCGCTGCAGCTTCGCTCAGTGCTGTCGAGACCCGCGCCGTTGCCCGCGGCCTGAATCGAAGACGAGGCGGCATCCGTGGAAATCCAGGTCAACTACATCAACGAGATTCTCATCTTCGTTACCTTCGCGGTGTCACTCAATCTTCTCTTGGGCTACACCGGGCAGGTGTCGGTGGCCCACGGTGCCTTCGGGGCGCTCGGCGGCTTCGCGCTCGGCTATCTCTGGCTTCACCACCACACGCCGCTGATCTATGTCCTGCCCATTGGATTCGTAATCGCGGGAGCGGCAGGCATGCTCGTCGGGATCCCCGCCCTCCGGCTGACGACGGAGTGGTTGATCCTCCTGACGCTTGCGGTCCAGGTGATCATCGTCGGGTTGATTTCGACCTCCAACGCGTTCGGCGGGGCCTATGGGCTGCAGGACATCACGAAGCTGCAGATCTTCGGCCACCAGCTCAGCTCGCCCACCGAGCAGTTCCCGCTGTATCTGGTGGTGGCGGCGCTGGCGCTGGCGCTGTGCTGGCGTTTCGGGGAGTCACCCTATGGGAGAGTGCTGCGCGCCATCCGAGAGGACGAGCCCGCTACCAGGGCTCTCGGCAAAAACGTGTTTGCGTACAAGCTGACCGTCTTCGCCCTCACCTCAGCCATTGCTGGGGCAGCAGGGGTATTGCTCGTGGTCCAAAGCACTGTCGCCTCACCCGGGACCTTCAGCTTCAATCTGTCGACCGCGATCATCGCCATGGTGATCTTCGGCGGGATGGGCAACCTGGTCGGATCGATCGTGGGCGCGGCCGTCATCGTGCTGACCACTCCTTTCTTTGAGTCCGTCATCAAGCTGAGCCCGCAGTTTTCCTCTCTGTGGCGCCTGGTGGCCTACGGGCTCCTCCTCGTGCTCGTGATGCGGCTCCGACCCCAGGGCCTCATACCCGAGGGGTTCACTGTGCGGGGCCTCGTCAGGCGCAGCGCTCGCAAGCCGGAGCCGGTGCTCGGAGGCCAGACGCTGGAAGCGTCGAGCGTGTCGGCCCCGGCGGCAGTGCCCGTAGGTGGTGGTTTCCCCACCATGGTGCCGCGAGCGGGCGCCGCAGGCGATTCGGGGGCCGCTGCCACCGGCAGTGGTGTTGCCGGGCCTCGTCACGCTGCCCCACCCGAACCGTCGGAACTGGTCGCCGAGCGAGCGCGCCACCGAGGGGAACTGGTCCTGTCGGTGAAGGGCTTGTCGAAGAACTTCGGTGGCATCGCCGCCGCCGACGACTTGTCGATGGAGCTGCACCGAGGGACGATCACCGCGCTCGTCGGGCCCAACGGGGCGGGGAAGACGACCGTCTTCAACCTCCTCACCGGGGCTATTCGCCCAGACCGGGGCCAGATCCTGCTCAATGGGCAGGACGTGTTCGGGATGACCCCCAACAAGGTGGCTCGCCTCGGGATGGTCCGCTCGTTTCAAGACGTGCGAGTCTTCTCCCGCCTGAGCTGCCTCCAGAACGTGATGCTCGGGGTACAGGGACAGATTGGTGAGCACGTGGGCGGGCTGCTCCTTCGTCCGGTCCGGTCCTTCACCGATGAGCGGGAGACTCGCGATACCGCCATGCGGTGGCTGGATTTCGTGGGGATGAAGGACATGGCCGCTGTTCTCACGGGCGCCCTCGGGTTCGGCCAGCAGAAATTGGTTGCTCTGGCCCGGGTGCTTGCCACCGAAGCGGAGGTACTGCTCCTAGACGAGCCGGCCTCCGGGGTCGATCAGCAGTGGGTCGATGTGATGCTCGAACTCATCGAGCAGCTTCGGCCGGAGGGCCGTACGGTGTGCATCGTGGAGCACAACCTCAACGTCGTGGGTCGGTTGGCGGACAACATCTACTTCATGGAACTGGGGCGGATCAGCGCTGAGGGTTCTTTCTCCGAGCTGACCGGTGACGAGCGGTTGGCCCAAGCCTACTTCGGGACGGCCTGAGGTGACCGCCACCGCTTCTCTTGACACGGCCCATCTCGCTGGTGCCATGCTCGGCGTAGACGGTCTTTGTGGCGGTTATGGCCGCAAGCAGGTGGTCTTCGACGTCAGTATCCACGTCGCTGTAGGGGAGATCGTGACCATCCTTGGGCACAACGGCGCCGGCAAGACCACAACACTCAAGACGATTTTCGGGATGTTGCCTGCACAGGGAGGCCGTGTCACCTACGGCGGCGAGGATGTCACGCGGGCCGGTTGCCGGCACAACGTGCGTGGTGGGATGTCGCTGATTCCTTCCGAGCGCTTCGTCTTCGGGGACCTGAGTGTGCTCGACAATCTCCGACTGGGCGGTCTGCACGAGAAGTCCGCTGACGTGCGGCAGTCCCGCCGCGAACAGGTTTACGGCATGTTCCCCATCCTCCGGGAGCGCAGCACGCAGCTTGCGGGCACCATGTCCGGGGGACAGCAGCGGATGTTGAGCATCGGTGTGGCGATCATGTCCGGCCCTCGGATGCTGATGCTCGACGAGCCATCGCTCGGGCTGGCACCGAGTCTGGTCCGCGAGATCTTTGATTCCATCCGGTCCCTTGCCACTGAGGAGGGGCTGTCGGTCCTGCTCCTCGAACAGAACGTCGGCCAGGCGTTGCGGATCACCGATCGGGTGTACGTGATGCGTTCGGGTCGGGTGATCCTTGAGGAGACGGCAGAAGAGATGAAGGCCCGAGAGCAGTACTGGGATCTGTTCTGAGCTTGGTGAGGCCGTCGCGAGAACGTGGGAGCATCGAGGCATGAAGCACCAATCGTTGAGCGGGGATGGCCCATCCCCTGCTGGCGCGATGTCCCTCGTAAGCCTCCTTCAGTACTTGCGTGCAGAGCACGGCGAGCACCCTGCCCTCCTGCGACCGGGCGCGGAGAGCGAAGAGGTCCTTTCCTACGAACAGCTGGCATTAGAAGCGGAGCGGGTGGCGCGCGGCCTCTGGGCCCTCGGGGTGAGGCGCGGAGACCGCATCGTCGCCTTCCTGCCCACGTCGCCTGAGTGGGTGGTCCTCGTCTTCGCCGCCGCCGGTCTCGGAGCGACGATCGTCGGTGCCAACACCAGGTACCGGTCCGGGGAGCTTGCGGCACTGATCGTCCAAGCCGAGGCCTGTGTCGTGGTCGTCCCGGAGCGCTTCTTGTCCATCGACGTGGCTACTACGGTCTGCAGCGCCGTCTCCGCCGCCAGGGAGGCGCCTGCGGTGGTGGTGGTCCCCAACGCGCGACCGGGATGGGCGTCGCTGACCACGTCGGACTGGGACGCACTTGAGGGAGACCCCGTGCCACGCGGTGAGTGGGGCGGGAGCGCATGCGACGGCATCGTCGCCTTCACCACTTCAGGGACCACCGGTCACCCCAAGCTGGCGCTGCATGACCAGGACGGGGTCGTCCGCCATGCCCTCGCCAGCGCCCACGCGTTCTGCGTGGATGCGGATTCGGTGGGACTGGTGGTGCTGCCCATGTGCGGCACGTTCGGGTTCAGTACCACAATGTCACTTCTGGCAGGCGGCGCCACCTGCGTCCTGCCTCCCCGGTTCGACCCCCCCCTAGCGTTGGCGCTGGTTGACCGTTATGGGGTGACTCACCTCAACGGCTCCGATGATATGCTCGCTGCCGTCTTTGACGCCGCCACGGGCTCCGAGCTTGCGTCCTGGGTAGTGGGTGGCTACGCGGACTTCGCCAACCACGGCGCGGAGGTCGCGAGGCGCGCGGAGCTTGCGCACGGTATCCGACTGAGTGGACTCTACGGCTCTTCGGAGTGCTTCGCCCTGCTCGCCACCTGGGCGCACGCCGCGCCGCTCGCCGAGCGCGCCCGCAACGGAGGCCGCCTGGTCTCGGCCGAAATGGAGGTTCGAGTCGCCGACCCCGAAGGTGGCCAAGTGCTATCCGATGGCCGCAGCGGCGAGCTTCAGTTCCGGGGGCCCAGCGTAACCCTCGGCTACCTCGGCGACCGGCAGGCCACCCGGCAGTCCTTCAGCGTCGACGGGTGGTTCCGTTCCGGTGATCTTGGCCGGCTGGTCGACGACGGCAGCTTCGAGTACTTGGCGCGGATGGGCGATGCCTTGCGGCTCCGCGGGTTCCTTGTCGATCCCGCCGACATCGAGGCAGCTCTCACATCCCACCCCTCGGTGGCCAGCGCGCAAGTCGTTGGCGCGCTCGCTCCCAGCGGGCGGGTCGTGGCCGCCGCGTTCGTCAAGCTGCAGGCGGGTGCCTTGTCAGAGGCGGACCTGAGGGAGCACTGCCGGGCGAGGCTGGCCGACTTCAAGGTGCCCGAACTCGTCGTGATCGTAGACGGGTTCCCCACCGTGGTCGGGACGAACGGGATTAAGATCCGTAAGGAAGAACTCAAGCGTCAGGCGGAGCTGATCCTGGCTAATCAGCCGTGCACGGGCGGCGCGGCGGGGGTCAGCGCTACCGACCCCAGCCGCCCGTCACAGAGAGAGGAGCGATAATGTCAGAGGTCCACCGCGAAGGCCGCGCCGGTCGGATCCAACCATTTGACATGTCCGATGTGGCCCGAGGCGATGACGGGGTGCTGCACTACACCCAGCTAACCGATTCTGTGCTCGCCATGTTGCGGACTACCGTCGATGAGCGCCCCGACGACGAAGTTGTCGTCAAGCTCGGCGGAGACCGGCTCAGCTACCACGAATTGTGGGACCGCTCCATGGTCGTTGCCGGCGGTCCAATCGAAGCCGGCGTACGTCGCGGGGACCGCGTGGCGACCCGGCTCCCCACCGGCATCGACTGGTGTCTTGCCTTCTTCGGGACCCTAATGGCCGGCGCGGTCGTGGTCCCAGTAAACACACGCCTCACCCAGCCCGAGATCGACTACATCGTCGGAGGTTCTCGCGCATCCTACGTCGTCGGGCCCGACGACGCTCTACCTGTCGGCAGCCCCGTCGCAGTCGAGGACCTCGAGCGCTCGGACCTCGCTGCGATCTTCTACACCAGCGGCACGACCGGCTTCCCCAAGGGAGCCATGACAACCCACGAGAACTTCCTGTCTAACGTGGAGACCTGCCGGCGCATCATGGACATCCCTTGCGGTGGGATCCGTAACCTCGTCTCCGTGCCGTTGTTCCACGTCACTGGCTGCAACAGCCAGCTTCTGCCCACCTGCCGGCTCGCGGGCACCGTGATAATGCCCGCCTTCGGCGTCCAGGAATTCCTCCACGCGATCGTCGACGAGCGCATCGACCTGCTCACCTCGGTGCCCGCGGTGTTCTGGCTGGCGATGAGCCAACCCAACTTCAACGACTTTGACGTCAGCGGGGTGCGGTGGATGACATACGGTGGTGCCCCGACGTCGCCCCAACAGGTAGCCAGGATGATGGAGGAGTTCCCCGGAGCCCGGCCGGGCAACGGTTTCGGCCTCACCGAGACGGCGTCGGTCGCAACCTTCCTCCCGCACGAGTATGCCAAGCAGCGGGCCGAAACGGTCGGTTTCGCTGCCCTTCCCGTCGAGTTCGACATCGCTGATCCAGACCCCAGAAGCGGGGCGGGCGAGTTGCTGGTGCGCGCCCCCAACGTGGTTGCCGGCTACTGGAACAAGCCAGAGCAGACGGCGTCGACATTCGTCGACGGATGGCTGCATGCCGGGGATGTGGTTCGCATCGACGACGACGGGTTCTGCCAGATCGTCGACCGGATCAAGGAGATGGTCAACCGAGGCGGGGAGAACGTCTACTGCGTCGAGGTGGAGAACATCCTGGCGGCACACCCTGGCGTCTTCGAAGTGGCCGTTGTCGGCGTACCCGGCCCGATGATGGGCGAGAAGGTCGGCGCCGTGGTCGTCCCTCGACCCGGCCAGGACCTTGATCCCCGCGCCCTAGCCGACTTCGCCACCAAGAGCCTGGCCGACTTCAAGGTCCCCCAGTACGTGGCCGTTCGCGCTGACCCCCTCCCGCACAAGCCGGAGGCAAGGTCCTCAAGCCGGTGCTGTGCAAAGAGACCGAGCGGCCGGCGGCGTTGCGCTGAGCCGAACCACACCAACAGGAGAGAACAACTATGACCGCGTCCACCGACCCCATGATCAGGCTCGACAGCGCCCGGCGTATGTCGCACGGGGAGCAGCTGGCCCGCCAGGCTCGCAAGACCCCCGACAAGATCGCTTTCAAGTTCGAGGGACGATCGCTGAGCTTCTTGCAGCTCGACGAGCGCGTCAACCGTCTGGCGCGGGCGCTCGCGGCGCGGGGAGTCGAGCGCGGCGACCGGGTGGCGGTACTGATGACGAACCGCCTCGAGGTTGTCGAGTCGTACCTCGCCGGTTGTCGCCTCGGCGCTGTAGTGGTCCCGGTGAACTTCCGTCTCGCCGCTGGCGAGATTGCTTTCATCGTGGATGACTCGGGATCGAAGGCGTTGTTGGTTGACGACGGACTAGCGGGGATGGCGCGCGCCGTGCGAGCCGAGCAGACGGCCCTCAGTACTTGCTTGGTGACGGGCGGGGCCGAGGCGGAGGCCGGAGAGGGAGCGGAGAGCTACGAGGCGGCCTTGGCGGCGGCCTCGGCGGACCCGGTCGTGGTGGACGTGCCCGAGTCGGACCCAGCGTTCATCATGTACACCTCCGGGACCACCGGCCGCCCGAAGGGCGCCGTCCTGTCGCATTTCAACCTGCTGATGAACACTCTCAACCTGATGATCACCGAGGGTATCTCCGGGGATGACGAGGTGTGGCTCTCCGGGCTGCCCCTTTTCCACATCGGTGGGCTCAACGGCATCTTGCCCTATCTCATCCTTGGAGGGACCTCGGTGATCCTCCCCTCGGGTCAGTTCGATGCAGCCCAGGTGGTCGGCATGCTGGAGGCCGAAGCCATTACCGGCTGCTACTTCGTGCCGACCCAGTGGCAGGCGATCTGTGCCGTCCCGGGGGTGTCCGAGCGGTCCCTCTCGCTGCGCCGGATCAGCTGGGGTGCGTCGGTGGCGCCTCCATCGGTGCTTCAGGCGATGGCTGACACTTTCCGGGGGGTGGCCAACTACAACGCCTTCGGCCAGACCGAGATGAGCTCGGTCACCTGCGTCTTGCTCGGTGAGGACGCCGTGGCAAAGATGGGATCGGTGGGCAAGCCCGTGGTCAACGTCGAGGCGCGGATCGTCGATGACCAGATGGTGGACGTGGCGGTGGGGGAGCCGGGCGAGATCGTCTACCGGGGCCCGACGGTGCTGCAGGGCTACTGGAACAATCCAGAGGCGACGGCGGAGGGGTTCGCCGGGGGGTGGTTCCACTCGGGGGACGTGTGCCGGATGGACGAGGACGGCTTCATCTTCGTGGTGGACCGCAAGAAGGACATGATCATCTCGGGTGGCGAGAACATCTACTGCGCCGAGGTGGAGGCAGTCATCGACGCCCACCCGAATGTGAAGGAGGTGGCATTGATCGGCATACCTCACGAGCGCTGGGTCGAGACTCCCCGGGCGATCGTGGTGGCGGTGGACCCTGGGGACCCTCCAAGCGAGGAGGACGTGATCAAGTTCTGCCGCGAGCGCCTGGCGTCGTACAAGAAGCCGACCTCGGTAGTGGTGGTCGACGAGTTGCCCCGCAACGCCAGCGGGAAGATCCTAAAGACCGTGTTGCGAGATGAGTACGGCAAGTGAACCCCGAAGACTAACGAGACGAAAGGTGACCTTCGATGAGCGATGTGTCGATCGTACGCGGACCTATTCGACGACAGAGCTCGGCCACACGTTGATGCACGAGCATGTTTTCGTCCTGAGCGCCGAGATCATGGAGAATGTTCCCGAAGGTTGGGGGGATGAAGCACAGACACGTCAACGACGCCATCGAGCGCCTTCGCGAGCTGAAGAGGTCCGGGATCGGTAGCATCGTAGACCTCACCGTCATCAAGCTCGGGCGCTACATACCCCGTATTCAGCGGATCGCGGAGGCGACTGACCTTAACTTTGTTGTTGCCACCGGCGTCTACACGTACAACGACGTACCACACTATTTTACTAGGTCTTTGCCGAAGGCGCTGTGGAGCCATCAGCCCCGAACCAAAGCCGACCCTCGGCGAACATCGCAAGAAGCCGTTCCTGCGTGTACCGGGGGAACCGGTCCGGCGGGGACGTCCACGTTCAACCTTTCGGGAACGTAATCGTGTGGCAGTTGGCGGCGGTGCCGCTCTTCGGGTGGATTGGGGTCGCCTTCCAGGGGCCACGCGGGTCGTTGTCAGGGTTGTGGTACGCAGAGTTGGACTTGGCGGTGCGCAGAAGGCGCCCAATGCTGACCTTGGTCTTGTTCTTCGCGTACACGAGTACGTACTCGTGTCGCCGGGAGAAGTACCTGGTGTCGTTGGCCACGGTGTACTTGGAGTGCCAGACCAAGGTGGCGACGTAGTTGCTCTCATCGAAGACTTCGTCGCACAGGAGCTTCAGATGCGCATACTCACGGTCGTCAATGCTGATAAATATCAGTCCCGCGTCAGCCAACAGATCGACGGCTCGTCACGCAGGAGCAGCGCTGCGCTCCTTCATCACATCAAGCTGCGGCTTGGGCAGGACGCGTTGCCGAGGTCGACCAGGCGGCTTCGTCATCCCACTCGGCCTCACGGATCAGGCACCACCACGGGCGGCCCAGATGCTTGTTGGCAAGGTTGCGCAGAGCTGCGTTGTGGCTGTCGCCGGCGGCTCCTCTACGACCTGTTAGGCCTCGCCCTGCCTACGTACCAACGCGCTTCACATCGTCACGGGATAGCCAAGGAGGTTCCGCTAGCACGGTCCGACAATGGGTCGATACTGGGATCAAACGGCCAAACTGAGCGTTGACTCACGGACTACGCGCCCATAGACTGCCCGTATCGGATTCGTGAGGAATGAATGAGGTTGTTATCGTCGGCTCGAAGTCAGTCGCCCTCACACCGCGGGGGCGCATCGACCTCGTTCCGCTGTGCCGCGGATACGCGCTGGCGACAGGTGCAGCAACGATCTCCGTAGCGTCTCTTGGCCGAAATGTTCGACCAAAGAGAGACGCGACCCGCGTTCCTGTCCCCGGAGCAGTTTCCACTTTGTATCGGGGGCTACGAACTGCGTCAGTACCGCCCGACGGCACGGCCTGGGCGCAGGCGCGGTGGCCGCCCGGACAAGTAAGCCACCGATAACGGTGGCGGTGCGTAAATCGACTTCTCTCCGTGACCGTTTGGTCGCGGACCCATCATAGAAGGAGCCCTCGTGAGAGAGAAGATGCTGAAGCGGGTGTCGAACTACAACGACCTCTGGAAGCAGATCGACTACCGGACCCTGAAGATTCCGAGCGAGTTCAACCTCGGCGTGGCTTGCGTCGACGACCACGACCCGAGTTCGCGGGCCCTCACGATCGTCGCCAGGGACCGCAGCTCGCGTGACTATACGTTCGGCGACGTACGTGACCACGCCAACCGCCTCGCCAACGTCCTGCTCGGGATCGGTACCGGCCGTGGTGACGTCGTCGCCGTTGTCAACCCGCAGTCGTTCGAGACCGGCGTCGCCTACATGGGTCTGTTTCGCATGGGCGCCGTCGCGCTGCCCCTGTCGTCGCTGTTCGGTCCGGACGCTCTGCGCTATCGGCTGCGCAACGCGCAGGCGAAGGCCGTGATCACCTCGGCGGCGAACGCGCCGAAGGTGCGGGAGGCCCTGGCGGGGGCGCCGCTTCCGCTGATCGTCATCGGCGGCGAGCCGGAGCCCGGCGAGTACTCCTTCGAGGCCGCCCTCGAGACGGCGTCCGACCAGTTCGAGCCGGTCCTGACCAAGGCGGAGGACCCCGCCTTCCTGATCTACACCTCGGGCACGACCGGCGACCCGAAGGGCGCGGTACACGCGCACCGGATCGTCTTCGGGGAGATCCCGGTGTTCGAGGCGGCCTACGACTTCTACCCGCAGCCGGAGGACGTGCTGTGGTCGTCGGCCGACTGGGCGTGGATCGCGGGCCTCATGGACATCCTCGTCCCAGCTTGGTTCTACGGGCTGCCCGTCGTTGTCGACTTGGAAGGCGCGTTCAGCGCCGAGCGTGCGGTGTGGCTCATGCGCGAGCACCGCGTGACTCTCACCCTGCTGCCGCCGACGGCGCTGCGGATGATCCGCGCCAGCGACCTGCCGGGCGGTGACTTCGCCTTCCGCTCGGTGGCCTCCGGCGGCGAGGCGCTGGGTGCCGACCTGCTCGGCTGGGCCGAGGAGTTCTTCGGCTGCGCCGTCAACGAGTGCTACGGGCAGACGGAGCTGAACGGCATCTGCGGCAACAGCGCGGCGGTCTACCCGGTCAAGCCGGGCTCGCTCGGGCGGGCGCTGCCCGGCACCGTCGTCGCGGTCCTGGACGACGACGGCAACCCGGTCACCGACAAGAGCGGCGAGATCGCGGTCGACCGTCACCACGCGCTGACGATGCTCGAGTACTTCAACGACCCGAAGGCCACCGAGGAGAAGTTCCTCGGTGACTGGCTGCTCACCGGCGACCTCGGGACGATGGACGAGGACGGCTACGTCTGGTTCGAGTCTCGCAAGGACGACGTCATCAAGTCGGCCGGCTACCGGATCGGCCCGGGGGAGATCGAGGGCTGCCTCGGTGCCCACGAGGCGGTGGCGATGGCGGCCGTCATCGGGGTGCCGGACGAGCGGCGCGGCCAGGTGCCGAAGGCGTTCGTCGTGCTGAAGCCGGGCCGCGAGCCGTCCGACGAGCTCGCCGACGAGCTGCGCACCCACGTACGCAATCGGCTGGCACCACACGAGATGCCGCGGGAGATCGCCTTCATTGACGACCTGCCGCGCACTACCACCGGCAAGATCATGCGGCGCGCGCTGCGCGACGTGTGACTTCAAGGTCGATCAGACGGGCGTATCTGTCCTACACAAGGCGGCGATGTGGAGCGCGACAATAAACGGCCGTCGAGCGGTTAGGAACCTGCTCCACTCCCGACAGAGGTCCGGATGCCGTACGAGTTCACCGAGCAAGGCAAGGCCACGCCACGCTTGACGAGGTCAAGCGGTTCATGGCCGATCACGTCCACCAAACTGACCGGAGCCCCCGAGACTGATCCACACACTGTGCGAGTCCAATGCCCCAAGATGGGGAGAGGAGGACAGCACAATGAAGGCACGCCGGCATACACCGGATCAGATCATCCGAAAGCTCGCCGAAGGAAAAAACTCCTGGCTCAGGGCCAAGACATGGCCGAGGTGGCTCGCCACTTGGAGGTGAACCCGGGCACCTGGTACCGATGGCGAAACCAATACGGCGGCATGAAGGCCAACGATGCCAAACGTCTCTAGGAGCTGGAGAAGGAGAACCAGCGCCTGGAGAAGATCGTGGCCGATCAGGCTCTGGACAACGACATGTTGAGGGAGTTGAACCGGGGGAAATTCTGACCCCGGAGCGGCGACGCAGGGCTGTGGTGTGCCATTGCGACCGCTTCGGGGTATCGCAGCGCCTGCACAGGGAGGCCGTGTCACCTACGGCGGCGAGGATGTCACGCGGGCCGGTTGCCGGCACAACGTGCGTGGTGGGATGTCGCTGATTCCTTCCGAGCGCTTCGTCTTCGGGGACCTGAGTGTGCTCGACAATCTCCGACTGGGCGGTCTGCACGAGAAGTCCGCTGACGTGCGGCAGTCCCGCCGCGAACAGGTTTACGGCATGTTCCCCATCCTCCGGGAGCGCAGCACGCAGCTTGCGGGCACCATGTCCGGGGGACAGCAGCGGATGTTGAGCATCGGTGTGGCGATCATGTCCGGCCCTCGGATGCTGATGCTCGACGAGCCATCGCTCGGGCTGGCACCGAGTCTGGTCCGCGAGATCTTTGATTCCATCCGGTCCCTTGCCACTGAGGAGGGGCTGTCGGTCCTGCTCCTCGAACAGAACGTCGGCCAGGCGTTGCGGATCACCGATCGGGTGTACGTGAT
>OCZT010002846.1_pt1 | contig 17819 bp, 16 predicted proteins | sample 1539031 | NCBI WGS metagenome assembly OCZT01 (sample SAMEA3539308, study PRJEB22396) | soil metagenome | biome: tundra; feature: field; material: soil | place: USA | collected 2010-05 | depth 0.15 m | reverse complement strand
TGGTTCTCTCGCTGCAGCTCTTGCCGGTTGAGTAGGCGCTGCTGGGAAGCTAGCCGTGGCCGCTTAAGCGGCCTTCGTCCACCCGCCGGATTCTGGAGCACCCTCGCACTCATCTACCCCAGCGTATTTCATCACCTTCCAAATGTCCAGTGTTATTTTGAAAATGTCCAGCGCTTGATTGCTGCGGTAGAGGGGGAGCTGAACGATTACTCGACTGCTGTGCATAGAAATTTATGCACGGCGTGCAAGCGCAACGGAGCAAAGGACTTCGGCGCGGGGTTTGGCGAGAACGGACTCTCAGGAGGGCGATGCAACAGCGAAAACCGAACTGACTTACTCAACTACGGGCGGCACCAGGCGAGCGAAACCGGCGCTCGGAACGCTAATCGTGTGCATAATTCAGGTGTCACCAATCGTTTGCGGAGGCTAACGCCGTACCAGAGTTCGCCGCCGCATCGTCGGTGAGCCTCAGTAGGTCTGAAAGAGGTGGATTGCCATGAATGCCAACACAGCAATCGCAGCGGATGCCGGTATGGTCATTCCCCATGCCCAGACAATGTTCTTCGCGAGTCCCCAGCGGACGGCCTTGAAACGTTGTATACATCCTACGCCCGCGATGGATCCGGCGATGACGTGTGTTGTCGACACAGGCTGCCGTAGAAAGGTCGCAATCAAGATGGAAATCGCCGCCGACGTTTCGGCACAGAAGCCGCCACGCGGCTTGAGGCGTGTGAGGCGCGCTCCCATGGTATGAACGATTCGCCAACCGCCGCTCAGCGTCCCTAGTGCGATGGCCGCATGCGCCGAGAGAATCACCCACATCGGTACATGGAAAGTCTTCTGATATCCGGATGCCACCAGCACACTGGTGATGATTCCCATGGTTTTTTGGGCGTCGTTCGTGCCATGTGCAAAGCTGTACAACCCGGCCGAGACCAATTGCAGTTTCCGGAAATAGAAGTCCATCTTGTGTGGACTGGATCGACGAAACAGCCAATAGATGCTGATCATCAGGACGTAGGCAAGCACCATCCCCAGGATGGGAGCGACCACGATGAACAAGAGAGTAGTGGGCCACTGCCCAACGACGAGGCCGTGAAGGGCGTGTCCGGGGCCCATCTTGTATGATGCGTTGGCCATGGCGGCACCTGCGTAACCGCCAATAAGAGCATGGGAGGAACTGGTTGGCAGTCCGAGCCACCACGTGATAAGGTCCCATGCGATTGCACCAATCAGGCCCGCCATGATGACATAAGGCGTGATCAGGGTGATGTCGACAAACCCGCTTCCAACGGTGGCGGCGACACCGGTGCCGAAAGTAAATGCGGAAATGAAGTTGAAGAAGGCCGCCCAGACAACAGCCTGCAAGGGTGTCAGTACGCGTGTGGCCACAACCGTAGCCACTGAGTTCGCGGCATCGTGAAAACCGTTGATGAAATCAAAGACCAAGGCGATGGCGATGATAGATACTGCAAGGTATATCATGGGCATTTCGCCGCCTCGCTCACAGCAGCAGTGGACCGGTGCTGCGGAATCATCTCAAATGCCCGTGCCCATGCCAGCGGGTTCCGTGTCTCATGAGGGAACTCAGGAGCAACATTTTCGGGTCCTGAGCGGTGCCCCGGCCGAGTCGCCAGGCAAACGCAATCGCACCCGCCAGAAGGCCGGAAACTATCGCCGTTATGCAAACGTCGGTGATCATTTCAGACCTCCACCTCCAGTTTACCGATCGTGTGTTACGAAACCGTTACAGATTCCGAGTCCTTTGCCATGGAAGGGTCTTTTCCGGTCAAGTCGTTATCTCCCGGTGGCCCTCACCTGCAGCACTCCGCCAGTTGAAACCGGGCTCGCGGCTGGCGAAACGGCGTTGTCCGAACAAGGTGTGGCCACTCCCTTAGCGCTGACATGCCAGGCTGACAACCCGCCCGGTTTCCGACGGATCATACGGCTTGGCCAGCACATTGTGTGCCCCAAGATTCAGCGCTTCCGTCCAGAGATAGTCGTCCGCATGCCGGCTGGTCACGATCACTAACGGTGGATTGGACAAGCGTTTGGTATGCTCCAACAGATCCCTCCAATCACCGTCAGGTAGATCGCGCTCGCACAGGACAGCCGGGTATGGAAAATGCCGTAACGCACTGAGCGCCAACGACAGCGTGGCCGTCGCCGACACCTGCCATCTGGATGGCGTGCCGTCACCCGGTGCGAATCCGACGAAGAGTCGTTCCAGCGCGACGTGATCAGCCGGCACTGGACTGACCGACAGTATCGTCACCGTTTCGGCTGTGCAGTTTGTCGCGTGAGTTGAGGCCTTCATTCGTGAGTTTCCTTTCAAATGCTGGCGTGCGGAGAGATCCATCTACCGATCCACCGATCCGCGCCCAGGCGCGTGAACCGTCAAAATGCGGACTTCCCTGCGCCGATGGCACCACGATGCCGGAGGCCCAAGAGATGGGCCCCGCCTTGCTAGTTCGTGGCTAGAGGGTTCGCCATGTTCGCCCCTCCTCGATAAGCACTGAGGACGGGTGATTCGCCTACGCTAGCCTGCGCCCTTTCCGTCGTTGATGGCATGCATCCCCGACCACATGAGCCACCCGCGATTAGGGCGTTACGAGCGCGGGATCCCTCAAGTTGTTTGCAGCGGCCTCACAGTGAGCTTCAGTCGACAGATACCGCAGCAGACACCCGACGCCGCCCATGCGCATCAGAATTTCGCTGTCATGAACGATCTCTACGCCGCATCCTGCCAGTTCGGCCAGTCTGACCAGTGCTTCCTTGAGGTCCAGTTCACGGGTTGTCGAGCGCCCGCAGTTCGGGCAAACAGCGGGCCGAGCCTGTTGGACCGCAACGATGTCGCAGCCCGGGCACATCCACGCTGGTTCTGACGTGTACTCTGTGGCCATAACAAGCATGTCTACTTGCCGGCACTTCAATGCCTGCAAACTTGATGCCGATCCAGCTACGGCGAGACCATGGCTACAGATGTTCTTCTGCAGTCTGTCGACGGCTGCCAGCGACTCCTGTTGCTCCTGTTCGACGAAGCTCGCCAGAGTCTCCGCCACCACTGCGCTGGTCCGCTCATTGGCCGAAGCGGGCACGACATCGATCAGCTTGGAGGCCAGGCGCTTCGGCAGAGCCTCCCGGATTACGGCTGTCATTCTTGGGGTTCCAGCCAGAATGAGATGCCCATAGCCCCCTGTTGACATCACCTCGTCCACGAACCGCACAACCTCGTTTGCGAACTCGTGGTTTCGTTCAGGGCGGTGACTCTGGTAGTGTTCACGACTCCACCCTCTCCCAACCCGCTCCCGCAGTTCAGGGCGTTTTGTCCAAGCAACGTCGGTGACCGACCCCAAATGGACTTCAAGAATCCGGGTGCTGCGCTCATTCACCAGAACGACGACATATCGGTCATAAGTGTCCTTGAGTTCGACCAGATGGTAGATATTCGGGGTCGAGTCGACCGCTATCCAGGTCGGAAGAGGCACGCGGAACTCGAGGTCAAGAAGAAACTTCTGTTCGCCATCCCGCGCAAAGACAGCGGCACCCAGACTCTCCGTCTGGAAACCCGCCGCGAGGCGGGACTCAATGCCGAGGAGGGCGTGTTCGAAGGAGGCACGTTGTGGCGTAGGAAGGGTCTTCCGCAGCAAACGCACTCGCTCATCGAGAATCCGCCGCGCAGCAGTCAGACCCTTCTCAAGATTCAGGTAACAACTGACCATGGGAGCGTCGGTTTCCTTGATCGTCGCCAAAGTCAGGACGTGCTTTTGCAGCGTTTGAATGTCCATTTGAAATGCTCTCCTCTATCAAGATCGTTATGTGTCTTCCGGCCAAACCTACTCGAGTAGCAGAATCCCGAGGTAGAGGCTTCCGAAAAGAATGGTCGCCACACCAAACACGCCCAGTGCACGCAGCAGTAGCTTCACGCGGCTGACTGGTTCGCCGTTGGTTTGCTGAATCTGGTCATCGATATTGCTGAACATGGTGCCTCCTTCAGACACTTGAGTCGTCAGCCGCCAAACACGCTCAACAGCCTCCCCATGAAGCCGCCCTCTTTCGCTCGGATAAGATCGGGTTCTCCCTTATCCAACCAGAGGCCATCGCAAGAGAAACACTTGGCGACGCGCACATCGCCGAACGCAATCTCTTCAAGCTGCATTCCGCACTCCGGGCACTTCATGAAGTGGAGCGCACAATCTCGCTCCCGTTCTTCCGTCAAGAGCTTTGTCCGCCGTTCGTCGGCCAATTTCCGCCCGTGTTCGACTTCCAGGCGGGCAAAATGCTCCTCTTCACCCACAACACCAAGCACTCGCTGCATCACGCTGACATGATGACGGTCGTTTTGCTGAGTTTGGTTATCGAGATTGCGAAACATGATGCCTCCTTTAAGCATTAATTTCCAGTGGATTCTGCCGGATCGATACGCTCTCGACCGCTTGCGCGACTCTGGCCTGTAGTTTGCTCACTGCAGCCCGCGCCGTCACGGGCAGTCCGCTATAAAGCGCGGCGGCAGGATTCAACAAATGAACCAGAGTTAAGCCGTCCTGGCCGGTAACAACCAGGTGCAGCGGGAGCAGGACGGCGGCCGAGCGATCAAGGGCAAGTGCCTCCAGTAATGCCACGGGGCAATCAACGCAAAGGACCCTGCACGGTGGGAAATCAATCCGGAGGGCCTTCCTAATACGACCTGCCATGTCGAGATCTGCGGCAACCTCCAGGCCCCCCTTGGCAAGCGCGCGGCGGAGCAATGTTACAGCGTCGTTTAGCGGTTGCTGCATGATGAGGGTTGCGGTCTCTTGCTCGCCGGTCATTGGGTCGTCTCTTGCCTTTTCAGTCAGTTAGAGTGCAGTTCACTGGCCGTTCCCGAATCGCGGTCAACCTTTCTGAAGAACCAAGGGATTGGCGCTGAGCGCTCAGAATGACAAGCGGCGCGCCTGTAAGGTGCTGCCTCAAAACTGGCAGCGCCACCGCTTATCGGGCAGCCTGAGCCTTCGGCGCCGCCCCACCGCATCTGCGCTCATAGGTTCAGAGAGTGGCCTTTGGCGTGCCCCAAGGTTTTGATGCGGCAGAGGGTTCGCCGCCATCTATCTGGAGGTTGCGCAAACAGGGATGTCCAAAACAAGCGTGTTGGAGAATACTCCAAAGCCCGGCCGCACGAGCCTCGACCTCACCGGGTTTGCGGGCCTCAGCGAGGATGATGCCCGCCGAAGGATCGCAGCAGACGGACCCAACGAGATTGCCTCGCAGGAGAAGCGATCTCTCTTCGCGATCGTGATCGAAGTCGTCCGCGAGCCGATGTTCCTGATGCTGGTGGCAGCGGGCGCACTCTATCTGGTGATGGGCTCACCAGGCGACGCACTGATGCTCCTCGGGTTCGTCTTCGTCGTCATGGCGATCACGATCGTCCAGGAGCGCCGCACAGAGCGCGCTTTGGACGCCCTGCGCGACCTGTCCAGCCCCCGCGCTTTAGTCATTCGGGGTGGCATTCGCCGCCGCGTGGCCGGCCGCGAGGTTGCCCGTGGTGACATCCTCGTCCTCTCCGAAGGAGATCGCGTGCCGGCCGATGCCATCCTGAGGCGCGCGATCAATCTGAGCGTGGACGAGTCACTGCTTACCGGAGAATCGGTCCCGGTGCGGAAGACCCCTTCGGCGGAAGCGAAGAGCCTCGAACGGCCAGGCGGCGACGATCTGCCATCCGTATACTCCGGAACGCTGGTGACGGCGGGCCAGGGCATCGCAGAGGTGGTGAACACGGGGGGGCGTACCGAACTCGGCAAGATTGGGATGGCATTGCAGCAAATCCAGCACGAGCCGACGTCGTTGCAGAAGGAGACGGGGCGGCTGGTGCGCACGCTCGCCATCGTGGGACTCGCGGCCTGTGGCATTGTGGTCGTCACTTATGCACTCACGCGGGGCGGCACGGCGCAGGTCTGGAAAGAGGGGCTGCTGGCCGGAATCGCGATGGCCATGGCCATCCTGCCGGAGGAGTTCCCGGTAATCCTCACGATCTTCCTGGCACTTGGGGCGTGGCGGATCTCGCGCAGTCATGTGCTCACCCGCCGCATGCCAGCCATCGAGACGCTGGGGGCGGCAACTGTTTTATGCGTGGACAAGACCGGAACGCTCACCCAGAATCAGATGACGCTCAAGAAGCTGGCTATCGGCGGCCGCACTGCCACTATCGGCGCGGACGTCGGCAACCTCTCTGAGGAGTTCCATGCGTTGCTGGAGAACGCCATCCTGGCCAGCAAGCTCGATCCGTTCGATCCCATGGAACTCGCCCTCCAAGCAGCGGGCGACCGGCTGCTGATGCGCACAGAACACTTGCATCCCGAGTGGTCGCTGCTGCGCGAGTACCCGCTGACGCCTCAGTTGCTGGCCGTCAGCCAGGCGTGGAAGCTCGGCGCGGGCGAAGATGTCGTCGTCGCCAGCAAGGGTGCCCCGGAGGCAATCGCCGAATTGTGCCGTCTCTCGCCGGAAAGACGCGCGGATGTGGCGGGCGAGGCCGCGGCACTCGCGGCGGAAGGACTCAGGGTGCTCGGAGTAGCTTGCGCCCGGATGGCGGCTGGGAGCCTGCCCGGCGAGCACAGCCAACTCGCTCTTGAGTTTGTGGGACTCGTTGGCCTCGAAGATCCGCTGCGCGCCACGGTGCCGGCCGCGGTCTCTGAGTGCCGGACGGCTGGCATCCGAATCGTGATGATCACCGGCGACTATCCCGCCACTGCGCAGAGTATCGCTCGCCAGGCGGGCTTGGCGAGTCCCGAGAAAATCATCACCGGTCCCGAGTTAGAGCGTATGTCCGACGAGGAACTGGCGAAGCAGATCAAGGATGTGCAGGTATTTGCCCGCGTCGTTCCCGAACAGAAGCTGCGCATCGTGATGGCCCTCAAGGCAAATCGCGAGATCGTCGCCATGACCGGCGACGGTGTCAACGACGCCCCGGCGCTCAAGGCCGCTCATATCGGCATCGCGATGGGTGGCCGCGGCACGGACGTCGCACGCGAGGCGGCATCCCTGGTTTTGCTCGACGACGACTTCTCTTCCATCGTGGCGGCGGTGCGGCTGGGGCGGCGAATTTACGACAACATCAAAAAGGCCATCGCCTTCACCTTCGCGGTTCACGTCCCCATTGCGGGCCTGTCCATGCTGCCGGTCTTCTTCTCGGGCTGGCCGTTGCTGCTGTTTCCCGTCCATATAGTCTTCTTGGAGCTGATCATCGATCCCTCCTGCTCCCTCGTCTTTGAAGCGGAGGAGGCCGAAGCCAACGTGATGGAGCGTCCTCCGCGAAGCGCCAGCGAACGGCTGTTCTCGTTTGCTACTGTTGGATGGGCAGTGCTGGAGGGACTGAGCGTGCTGGCGGTGTGCCTGGGAGTGTTCCTGTTCTCCCGCACCAGCCAGCAACCGGACGCAGCCCGCGCGTTGACCTTCCTCACCCTGGTGGTATCGGTGCTGGTCATTATCCTCGCCAACCGTTCGTGGACGCGAAGCATCGTCAGTATGATGCGCGTGCCCAACACCGCACTCTGGTGGGTGCTCGGAGGCGCGACCACCTTCCTGGCGCTCGTGCTCTTTGTCCCGGCGGCCCAGGGTCTCTTCCATTTCGCCCCGCTTCGCGCCGCAGATATGGCGCTCAGTTTCGGGGCGGGTGTGGCGTGTATGATGTGGTTCGAACTGCTCAAGCTCTCAAAGTGGCGAAAATCGGCCCATGACAGCTTCTCGAAGTAGCGAAGGGTCTAAAGGCGCGTTGGCTTGGGCTCTGAGTGAGAATTCGGTGGCACCTCCTACGGCCTCGCCGACTGTCGGCCGCAACCTTTTTCGCCGTCATCCCTTCCGGGCTGAACCGGCGCGCGGGGTGGCCTTTCCATTCCTGGCGTCAGACCACTTCAGCAGATAGTAATTTGCGACTCCGATTGCGGCCATGGCAGCCATAAACACCGGGTAGGCGATCCGCCAGTTTTGCGAGCCGGTCATCATGCTCCATTCGGACATGCCTCCGACCCCCGCCAGCATGGTCAGCGGCATGAAGACGGTTGTGATCGTGGTGAGCCGCCTGACCACCTGGTTCGTCTCGTTCGCCATCATCGCCATCTGGTTGTTGATCATCGACAGATGAATCTCCATGACCGTGGCGATCAGTTCCCGGCATATCTCGATAACCTCGAAAAACTTGGCAAGGTGATCATAGATGTCGCGAAATTCATAAATTGCTTTTTCCGTGATGAACGGCGAGTCTCTGCGGCACAGCTTGACGATGATTTCGCGCTCATAAACCAAGCTCTTCCGCAACAGGAGCAGGTTACGCCGCAGCAGCATCAACCGCGCAGGGTCGAACTCGGCAAGCCGCTGCAGAACATCTTCCTCGGCCGCGTCTACCTGGTCCTGCAGTGCTTCGATGGCCGCGAACTTTTCGTCCACGATGTCGTCCAGGATTACTTCGAGGAGGAAGTCCGGCCCTTTTCGTGCCTGCTCCAAATCACGCCGGACGATCGCCTCCAGTCGATCCGCAAACGCGGCGTCGTCCCGGCCGTGCGAGTGCACGGTTACCAGGAATTTCTCGCCGAGAAAGAAGTTGACCTCTTCAATGACAGCGGCGTCACCCGCATGGCGATAGCGATTGAATAGTATGAAGGTGTGGCCGGGATACTCGTCCATTTTGGGCACCTGGTCTTCATCCACACAGTCTTCAATAGCAAGCGGGTGCAGCCCAAGCGGTGCGACAAGGGCGGTCAACTCCTCGCGGGTGGGATTGCAGAAATCCAGCCAGATGAATCCGTCGCCCTGCCGGAGACCGAGAACCTCATCAAGAAGTTCGACTCTCTGGAGCCCCTTCCCGGGTGCGATGCCGAAGTTGCGGCCTGTTTTCATTCTTGTCCACCTTTCCGATAATTCTTGTCGTGTATTAGGGTAGCCCATTGCATCCGTGATCCCCTGTAAGGCCCGTACGGTACGGCGCATCCCGCCATAATCGGCGTGGATCAGCGCCGCCGGTCAGTTGGAAACAATCTACCGGATGGAATAGGTTCCCCACCCTGCGAGAATTGAAACATGCCGCTAGCTTCCAACACCCCCGACCAGGGATGGTTCAGCCGCGAACGGGTACTTCTCCTGACGCTGGGGCTCGCCACGCTGCTGGCTCTCTATCTCTGCTACCTGATCGTCCAGCCGTTCATCCCGGCGGTCGCCATCGCCGTGGCGGCCGCGGTTGCTACCAAACGCCCGCAGAAATGGCTGGCCCGGCGCCTCCGCTCCCGGACCGCCGCCTCCGCCGCCGGCGTGCTCCTGGTGGCGGGTCTTATCGTGATTCCATTGAGCCTGCTGATCACCTACCTGGTCCGCCAGATCATCGCCAGCATCCACGGGTGGCAGGCCGGCGGCGGTCTGTCGGAGTGGCGCAGCATCGTCAATCTCCCGCCGGCGATCGGCCGTGCGGTCGACTGGGCGCAGACGAACCTGGACCTGCAAGACCAAATCGCGTCCCTGGGCCAGAGTCTGGCCGGCCAGGCCGGCAGCCTGCTCGCCGGCTCCGTCAGCCTGGTGACGCAACTCGTCATCATGCTCTTCGTGCTCTTCTTCCTGTACCGTGACGGCGAACAGGCGCTGCACACCCTGCGCCATCTCGTACCGCTTTCCGCTGAAGAGGCCGACCGCATGGGAACCCGCATTGCCGACACCATTCTGGCCATTGTCAACGGCTCTCTCACTGTGGCCCTCGTACAAGCCCTGCTGGCAGGCGTGATGTACGCGGCGCTGGGCGTGCCGGCAGCGGTGATCTGGGCCGGCGCCACCTTCATCGTGGCGCTGATTCCCATGTTCGGAACCTTCATGGTGTGGGGTCCGGTGGCCCTGTTCCTGGTGCTGACGGGCAGTTGGCTGAAAGCCATCATCCTGGTCGCCTGGGGCGGTCTTGCGGTGAGCACCATCGACAACCTGCTCTACCCCTATCTGGTAGGCGGCCGACTCCGCCTGCACACCATTCCCACCTTCTTCGCGATTCTCGGCGGCATTCAGTTTTTCGGCCCTGCGGGCTTGATCCTCGGTCCCGTCGCATTAGCCGTGACCATCGGACTGCTCGACGTGTGGGGGGCCCGCACCACGGGCGGCCGCACGGCGGAGCAGACCCTATCCACACCGTGAATGGGGCCTCGCGCCAGCACCGCGGCTTTGCTCGCTACCGCTGCGGCTTGGTGCCGGGCTGGCTTCCCTCTTGCTGTTCTTTCCGCAGTCCGAACTTCTCCATGCGGTAGATCAGCGCCTTTCGGCTCAGATCCAGAAACTGGGCCGCATGCGTCTGATTCCAATCGAACTTCCTCAGAGCGCGGAGTATCAACTCCTTTTCGATACCTTCGATATTGATGCCTGTATGGGGCAGTTCGAGCGGGAGGAAATCAAGAGCCGGTTGCGGTCGTCGAAGCGGCTCCGGCAGGTCGCCAAGGGTGATCTCATTTGACCGGGCCATCACGACAATTCGCTCGATCACGTTCTCCAATTCGCGCACATTCCCGGGCCATCGGTAGCTGGCGAAGTAGGGGAATAGAGAAGGGGGCAGAATGAGGTCGGGCCTGCCATGCTTCTGCTTAATGTTCTGAAAGAAATGCAGTGCCAACTGAGTGATATCTTCCGCGCGCTCGCGCAGTGGCGGCAGTTCTAAAGGGATTACGGAGAGCCGGTAATAGAGGTCCTCGCGGAAGGTGCCGTCCTCGATCATGGCCTTCAGGTCCCTGTGTGTCGCCGCCACGATCCTCACATTGACTGTGATGGTCCCCGTGGCGCCAACCTTGGCGAGTTCTCCCTGCTGAATCAGTCGCAGCAGCTTCACTTGAAGTTCCAGCGGCATCTCCCCGATTTCGTCGAGGAACACAGTCCCGCGATCGGCGGTCTCGACCTTTCCCTTCTTGTCCGCAACAGCACCCGTAAAGGCCCCTTTGACATGGCCGAAAAGCTCCGATTCGAGCAACTCCCTGGGAATCGCTCCGCAGTTGATCGTCACGAAGGGACGGTCCTTGCGGGTGCTATTGAAGTGAATGGCTTTGGCGAGGAGTTCCTTGCCTGTTCCCGTTTCTCCGTGAATCAGTACGGTGGCGTCGGTTTGAGCGGCGCGCGCCGTCTGATCCAGCACATAGAGCAAAGCCTCAGACCGGCCCAGGATGTTCTCGAAGCCGTACTTCTGGTCCAGTGTGCTGCGAAGGGTACGAACTTCCTCCAGCAAGTGAAGGTGCTCAAGCGCCTTACCCACGCTCAGTTCCAGCGCATCGGGATGCACGGGTTTCGTGATGTAGTCATAGGCGCCCAGCTTCATGGCTTCCACCGCGCTCTCGACGGTCCCAAAAGCTGTAACAACGACGACGATGGTCTCCGGATAGGCGGCGCGCACCTTCTTGAGCAGGTCGATACCGGACATGCCAGGCATCTTCAGGTCTGAGATCACCAGTTCCCGAACGGACAACTGGAGCGCTCGAAGAGCGGAATCGCCGTCGGCGGCGGTTGCGACGTCGTAGCCAAGGTCCTCTAGCTGTACTTGCATGACACGACGCAGGCTTTCGTCGTCATCGACTACAAGAATGTGTCCGCGACTCATAAGACTCTCCCGTGCTGGATCGGTAGGAATAAGCTAAACGTTGCGCCACGGTCGGAGTTGTTCTTCGCGTTCAGGATGCCTCCGTGCTGGCTCAGGATCTGATGCGCCACCGAGAGCCCAAGCCCTGTGCCGGTGTCCTTCGTCGTGAAGAACGGATCGAAAATCTTGTCGAGGTTTTCGGGACTGATTCCGGGCCCTTGGTCCTTCACTTCTATGACAACCCGGGAGCCATCTACCCGAGTCGAAAGGACGATTTCGCCGCCATCCGGCATGGCCTGAACAGAGTTGATCGTCAGGTTTAATAATACCTGTTTGATCTGCTCCGGATCGCACTTGATTGCCGGCATGTCAGGCGCGATGTCAGTCCGCAACTGAATTGGTTGACGCCCCACCGAATGGGCGGCTAGGCCGATCACCGATTCCAAAATAGGGCCGACGTCAGCCAACTGATATTGAGGTAGGCGGGGCCGCGCGAAATCCAAGAAATTGGTGAGCAGGCGATTCAGGCGGAGGCACTCTTTTTCGATGATCTCCAGGAACTCCTCCCGCCGCTCCGCTGACTCGGAGTTCTTCCTAAGAATGGCCGTCGCTCCACCGATGCTCGCCAAGGGGTTGCGAATCTCGTGGGCAAGTCCGGCGGATAGCTGTCCGATGGCGGAAAGCCGCTCGGAACGCTTCATTCGCTCAAAGCTTTGCTGAAGCTCCTTGTAGACGGTGTCGAGTTGCGTCGTCGTACGCTTGAGCGAGTCTTTCTGCCTTCGTTCCCGGTCAGCCAGAATACCAGCGACGAGTCCCACCAGGAAGAAATCCAGAATCTCCATCGCCTCGCCACCGATGTAGCGCCGCGGCTCCGTCCCCTCGTTGAGACCCATCAAGAGGTGTGGAGCGTAGCAAAGCGCGGCAAGCATCGCCGCGCCCAGCCCTCCCTTCCACCCAAAATAGATGGCCGCAGCAGCGATGGGAGCGAAGTACAGATGTTGCAGGATGTTGTGCATCCATACCAGTTGGTCCTGGGTCGCGTAGTACATCGCGCTGATCAACGCGATCACTGCAACCGGTACTGCCACTTGGATGAAGTCGGTTCGTCTCATCTCCGCCTGAATTGTCCGGTGCCGAGTGCCACCTGACCGATTGTATAGCCGGGCGGAGTGTTCAGACATTGGGGAGCAGACTCAGAGGGGGGCGCCAGCGCGGGTCGGGGCCGATAGCAGGCCACTCGGTCTCCCCGGCAGGCTCAGCCTGTCCGCTCACTCACGCGGCCTTGGAACGGCTCTCGCTCAAGAGGTCCGATCCCTCCTGACGGTCCCGGTCCGCGGCCTCCTGGCACCTGATACAAAGCTGCGCCCATGGCACAGCCGCGAGGCGTTTGGGGCTGATCGCCGTTTCGCACTCCAAGCAGGTTCCAAAGCTGCCCTCGTGAATTCGCCGCAAGGCTGCTCTTACCTCACGCAGCAGGACAGTCTCACGGTCAACGTTGCGGATCGCCATATCGCGCTCCGAAGCATACTGAACCTCGTCCATCTGGTCCGCGCTCTTTTCGATGGCGATACCGTCCCGCTTTCGCAATACCAGCACCAGTTCGGCCTCCCTTCGTTTGAGGATCTCTTCGACGGCACCGTTCTCGTTGTGTGTGATCTTCATGGCTATCCCTTTCGTAGTCGGCCCGTGAACAGGCTGCTTATCCTCTCTAGCACGGGACGGTCCAGAACCGAATTGCACCGTTCCGGGCCTTAATCGCTCGGAAACCTTCCGAAGGGATGACTCCACCACGTTGGATTCGGGTAATTCTCGCAGAAGTCCCGACGAAACCTCCGCACGCGCTAGCCGCGAGTCCGCTGCCTGAAATAGGGCACCACTGTCCGAAGCGGTCCAGCGGCTAGAAAGACGGCTGAGCCGACCATATGACTCCACTCGACTCGATGAACACGCTGGCGCACAGAGGGGTGGAGCCCAATGTGCTCTGTCTCTTCAGGAGGATCATTCGATGAAACATTACAGGGTGCGTTTGTGCACAGTTATCATGGCGGCTTTGTTTGTGGCTGCTCCGGGCTTTTCCTCCCAAGAAGGCAAGGACCGCGCCGTTCAACCGGGCGCGAGAAGCGAAGATCGCATCACGCGTGAGGTTCGTCATGAGTTGGTGACGTTGCCCTATTACGGCGTCTTCGACAATCTGGCCTATCGAGTGGACGGCGGCACCGTGACCTTGTTGGGCCAAGTTACACGTCCAACGCTGAAGAGCGATGCAGGCAGCGTGGTGAAACAAATCGAGGGGGTAGACAAAGTTGACAATCAGATCCAGGTGCTGCCGCTTTCGTCGATGGACGATCATAGCCGCTTGGCGGTGTATCGAGCCATTTACGGCCACCCGGGACTCGACCGTTACGCGCTCCAGGCCGTGCCGCCAATTCACATCATCCTGGACAACGGCAACCTCACCCTGGAAGGCGTAGTGTCAACGCAAGCCGACAAGGACATGGCGAACATCCGGGCCAGCGGAGTGTCTGGTATCTTTTCGGTGGTTAACAACCTACGGGTTGAAAAGTAAGATCGCCCCCAGCCTATCTGTGGTCGTGGCACAAGGCCGCAAGAGGGCTGAGACCCCGCGGTTCAAGCGAACTTGGTCGGCCCCGGAAGCCGGGGGCGATGAGGCCGATCACCGCTTCACCTTTTGCGGAGCGACTCGGCAAGTCGAGTCGCTCGTAGTCAAGGGAGAAACATGAAGTGGTCTTGGAAAATCGGGAAACTCGCTGGAATTGATCTGTACGTTCACGCCACGTTCCCGCTGCTGCTGGGGTGGGCGGCGTTGAGCCAATGGTCTGACAGCAAGAGTCTTGACATCGTGGTGTCCGGAGTAGTTTTCATCCTGGCTCTGTTTGCCTGCGTCGTTCTGCACGAGTTCGGACACGCCTTGGCGGCCCGCCGGTTCCGAATTCCGACAAAGGACATCACGCTCTTGCCTATCGGAGGGTTGGCGCGGTTGGAACGCATGCCGGAAAAGCCTAGCGAGGAACTTTGGGTTACGGTGGCTGGACCCGCTGTGAACGTATGCATCGCCGCAGCTCTCTACCTCTGGCTGACTCTCACCAACGGGTGGGTGCCGCTGAGCCAGTTGTCGGTCGGCGCCGGATCATTCCTGGAGCGGATCATGGTAGCCAATGTGTATCTGGTCGTATTCAACCTGATTCCGGCATTCCCCATGGATGGCGGCCGCATGCTCCGCGCCCTTCTGGCGACCCGAATGGAGTATCTGAAGGCCACTCAGATCGCTGCAGGGCTCGGTCAGGGCCTCGCCTTCATGTTCGGCGTCGTCGGTCTGTTCACAAATCCCTTCCTGCTGTTCATCGCCTTATTCGTATGGATCGGAGCGGCGCAGGAGGCGAGCGCCGTGCAGATGAAATCGGCATTCGCCGGCACGCCCATCCGCGCTGCGATGATCACCGATTTCCACGTGCTCAGGCCTTCCGACACTCTGGCCGACGCCGTCAACCTGATTTTGCAGGGGTCCCAGCAGGACTTCCCAGTCGTGGAACAATCTCGCGTAATCGGTATCCTGACTCGAGGCGACCTGCTTGTCGCTCTGGCAAAGCACCGGCAAGATCATGCCATAGCCCCGATTATGCATAGCGAGTTTGTGGTGGCGGCTCCCACAGAAATGTTGGATGTCGTCTTCCGGCGCCTGGCGGAGTGCGAGTGCTATACGCTGCCTGTTCTCCAAGACGGTCGACTCCTAGGCCTAGTGACCATGGACAATCTTGGTGAGTACCTCCTGATCCAAGCGGCGGTCAAGCACAACGACCCGCAGGCTAGCATGCCGAGAAGTGAGCCAAGGCACATCGCCGCCTAGTAGAAGTTCTCTGGGAAGATGGGAAACTATACAGCATCAATAGTTGCCAGCTTGCAACGCAGACCCAAGCAAGCTCCCGGGCGTCGGATGTGGAGTTTCTGGCGATTTTAGCGTAGGAGCGCTTCCTGGATGCCGCAACGAGGACCCCTTGTTTTTCTCATCGTCGTGCTGGCAGCGCTCCTGCCTGTCCTGTTCCTGATCGCCAAGCCGTTCTTCACCTCGTTCATCCTGGCGTCGGTAATCGCCATTGTGATGAACCCTGTCAAGGAGTGGCTCAGCATTCGAATCCATCGGCCCGGACTGGCCACTTTGCTTACCACCTTTGCGACCGCGTCACTACTGGGGATACTCCTCACTATTGCGGGTTTCACGCTCACCCAAGAAGCGACGGCAGCATACAACGCGCTTAGCCATCGTTCCCTGGAGGAAGGTGGCTGGCCAGCCCTTGTCACAGATACTGTAGACAAGGTCGTGGATGCAGTGGCTACCCGCCTGCCCGTCAACAAAGAGGCGATTCGGACGGAACTCGTTGATCGCATGAAAGGCGCCAGTGGATATCTGATCAGTTCTGTCGGCATCGCAGTTGGCGGAATAACAACCGTCGTAATCGCTGGTCTGCTGGTGACGATCTTTCTGTTCTTTCTGCTCAAAGACGGTCGCGACTGGATTGTACGGCTCACCGCCCTGACTCCGCTCGATCCTCGAACATCCGCCAGGATTCTTGAGACAATGCACGATTCGGTCGTAGCGAACGTGAATGGGGTGTTCGCCGTCGCCGTGGGGCAAGGCTTGCTTCTTATCCTGGGATTCTGGCTTGTCGGCGTTCGGTCTCCCGTCCTATGGGGTACCGTCGGAGGGGTGGCTTCCGTCATTCCGGTTGTAGGAGCCCCGCTGGTCTGGGTGCCCGTCGTGATCGCCTACGTTTTGAAGGGATTCTATTGGAAGGCGCTGCTCTTGGGCCTCTGGGGCTCCCTCTTGGTGGGATCCGTAGACAACGTGCTGCGGCCCTTCGTAGTCGGTGCGCGCCAAAAGCAGCATCCAATGCTCGTTGCGCTGGCGGCAATCGGTGGAACCTGCGCATTCGGCGCTCTAGGGATTCTCTTGGGCCCCCTGATGGTTTCTCTAGTAGCTGCTGTGCTGAAGGAGATTCAACAGCCGGTCCCGCCCGGTGGGATTGCAGGTGATGGGGCGCCGCCGCAGGTCAGCGAGCAAGCAGAGAGAGGAGCAGCATGACTAAGGCCGTATTGCTGGTCGGTTTCAAATTAGGAAGCAGTACATTCCGGCAGCTTTCCCGGAGCGGCATTTTAGATCGCCTATTCGGCGCCGAAAGCCGAGGCGCGCAAGTTGACTAGATCGAGCAACTCCGATGAGGCTTTGCGAGGCGTTTGAACCAGGTAGTGGTCGTTAACGTGCACAACGGGATGGTGACGTGATCAAACCTGGCGCTTGATTGAAAGGGTCCGCCAGCCTGCCGGCGGACGCAAAGGTGCCTTATGAGATGCTACGTCCGATTGATGCTCACCGCAACGCTGTGCGTCATTCCGATGGCGTCGCTGACCGCACAATCCAAGGACAAAAAGAGCGATCCTGAGGAGATCGGCAACCGCGATGTCGGCAAAGGAGTCAACTTCTATTCCCTGGAGAAGGAGATAGCTCTCGGCAAGCAATTGGCCCAGGAAATCGAGCGTCAGGCCAAGTTTGTCGATGCACCAATCCCAGCGGAGTACGTCAACCGGCTCGCTCAAAATCTTGCCCGGAATTTAGACATCAAGGTTCCGGTCAACACCAAGTTGATCGACAGCAGCGAGGTCAATGCCTTCGCACTACCCGGGGGGGTTCTGTTCGTCATCTCGGGTTTGATTGTGAAAGCGGAAACGGAGGCGGAGTTGGCCGGAGCCATGGCTCATGAAATTGCGCACGTGGCCGCGCACCACGGAACGCGCCAGGCGTCGCGGGGGCAAGTGATTAACCTCGCCAGTCTGCCGCTGATTTTTCTTGGCGGCTGGCCAGGCTTTGCGGTCAGGCAGGGCGCCGGTCTCGCCGTTCCCCTCGCATTTCTGAAGTTTTCGCGCGCCTTCGAACAGGAGGCGGATCTCCTCGGCCTCCAGTACCTTTACAAGGCCGGCGACGATCCTACGGCCTTCGTCGACGTTTTCGAACGCATGGAAGCCGCGGAAAAGAGAAAACCAGGGACCGTATCCCAGTTGTTCCGCTCTCACCCAAACATGGCGACTCGAATCAAATTCACCCAGAAGAATGTCCAGGAACTACTCACCGCTCAGCCGCAATATGTGGTCAACACGTCTGAATTTCAAGACGTCGCACAGGAGTTGGCGCGGATGGCGAATCCTTCCATGTCGTCGAGGACGTCCTTCCAACTGCGTCCATCACGCAGCCGGG
>OCZT010002845.1_pt1 | contig 17825 bp, 16 predicted proteins | sample 1539031 | NCBI WGS metagenome assembly OCZT01 (sample SAMEA3539308, study PRJEB22396) | soil metagenome | biome: tundra; feature: field; material: soil | place: USA | collected 2010-05 | depth 0.15 m | reverse complement strand
CTTGGTCGAGCATGGCGCGGGTGGGGCCGCCGCCGTGGTCGCCGATGCCGTAGAGGTCGAGCATCTCGGTGGTGCCGGGGTTGCGTTGGGCGGATTCGGCGAAGTCGGCGGAGATGCGGGTGGGATTTACGTTGTCGTGGACGTAGTCCGTGGGGAAGTACGTGAGGACTTTGCTGCCGTCGGGGGACTGCCACCAGAAGAGGCGGAACGGGAGTTGGTTGGTGTCGTTCCAATGCATTTTCTGAGTCACGAAATAGTCGAGGCCGGAGCGTTTGTAGATTTGCGGAAGCTGCCAGTTGTAGCCGAACGAGTCGGGGTTCCATCCTATGCGCGCTGTCACGCCATACTCTTTCTGGAAGTAGCGCTGCCCGACCAGAAGCTGGCGTACGAGGCTCTCGCCGTCGGGCAAGTTCAGGTCAGGTTCGACCCACATGCCTCCGACGATCTCCCATCGGCCCTCTTTTACGCGTTGACGAATCTGCTCGTTTAGTTCCGGATATTTGTCGGCCATCCATTCGGAGTATTGGGCGGCGGACTGGGTGAAGGTGTAGTCCGGATACTCGTTCATGAGTTGAAGGGCGGTGGTGAACGTGCGGCGCACGACGTCGATGGTCTCGCTGCGCGGCCATAGCCAGGCGGCATCGATGTGGGAGTTGCCTGCTTCGACGATGTTGGCGCTAGAGAGGACCGGGTGAAGTGTAGCGAGGATCTCCTGCGAGCGGCGTAGAGAGCGGTCGAAGGCGGCCTGGTCGCCGGCAGCGAGGGCTTTGGTGTCGATTGCTGCGATCGCCTGCTCAACTTTGGGGAGGAGATCTTTGCGGGGAGTTGGCAGGGCCGGCAGGAGATTTGCGGCTGCGATGCATTGCACGCGGACGTCGTCCGGATTCGGGCGGGCGTTTGCACTAGAGGCGTCGGGGTTCGGCTCGATGCGAAGGCTCACGCCGCGGAACGACTTCTCATCCACCGTGTGGAGGAGCTTGACCGCGACCAGAATCTTGTCGCCAGGCTTTGCAGGTTCGAAGAGGATGATGGGTTCGAGATCGTCGCCGAGTGCGACGCGACGTCCGTTGAAGTAGATGATCTCCGGCATTGGCCCGTTGGCGTCGGCGTGGAACTGGAACCAGATGCGCGAGCCGGTGATGTCGTAACCGTGCAGCGTTTTCGGGACTTCAATCTCGCGTCGATACCAGACGGCATCCTTCGTCGCTTTGGAAGGCGCCGAGACCGCTGGCCATGCCGAGGCGTCGAGAGCGACCGATTCACCGTGGGTCAAATCGCCGGCGTGGAACCTCCACTCGCCGGCAGGGAGGGAATTCAGGGTTTCCAGGATGTGCAGCTTTTCGATTGCGGCGGGCGATAGATTCTTTTGCTCACGAACAGGCGTGAAGGACTGAGCGAGGAGTGTGGAACCGGCCAGCACCAGCGCAAAGGATAAGGAGCGAGTCTGCATGCACGCAAGGGTAGCAAACCACGGTGGAAACTTGAAATGAATCGACATGCTGCGCAATTGGCACTCAGTGTCAGGCTATGGAAGTGATGTGACCCGCGGAGTATCGGAATCAGCGCTGGCCCTCTAATAGCTATGGGAGACGTTTCAGGCTGGATGCCGGGAACAAGAGCGAACCGACGCACATGCCGCGGCTCGCGGGTTTTGGCTTAGACTTTGGGAAGCGATGATTAAAAACTTTGTTGTGACTGCCGCCCTCTTTGGATTTCTTATGACTGGACAGAACGTGCATGCGCAGAAGCTTTCTGCGGATGGGGCTATGCAGACTTTTGGGTATGTTTCGGAGCAGTTTTTCTCGGATGTTTATTTCAAGTTTTCGCCGACGAGCGGGACATCTGCGGGGCTGCATCAGTACGACACGCAGTTGGAGGACTACTCGGCTGCCGGGGTGCAGCGGGAGATTGCGGCGCTGCGCGGGTACGAGAAGAAGGTGGCGGCGATCGACGCGAGCGCGCTGGATGGGCCGGTGGCGGCGGACCGCGATATTCTGTTGAACAATATTCGGTCGGAACTGCTGTCACTGGAGGTGATCCGGGGGTGGGAGAAGAATCCGGACAGCTACTCGTCGGGGATTACGAACTCGACGTTCGTGATTATGGAGCGGCCGTATGCGCTGGCGAATACGAGGTTGCGTGCCGTAGTGGCGCGCGAGAAGATGATGCCCGTGGCGCTGATGGAGGCGCGGAAGAACCTGAAGAATCCGGCGAGGATTTCGACGGAGATTGCGCTGGAACAGATTGATGGGGATGTGAGTTTTTTTGAGAACGATGTGCCGAGCGCGTTCTTCGGCGGGGCGGATGGCGCGGAGGTTGCGACCGATGCGGCTACGAAGGCGGAGTTTGCGAAGAGCAACGCGGCAGTGATTGCAGCGCTGAAGAGCTACGGGGCGTGGATGAAGAGTGACCTGCTGCCGCGGTCGAACGGTGAGTACAGGCTGGGCGCGGAGACGTTCCAGAAGAAGCTGACGTATGACGAGATGGTGGACCTGCCGCTGGATCGGCTTCTGGCGATTGCGTTGGATGATTTGCATAAGAATCAGGCTGAATTTGCGCGCATTGCGAAGGAGGTGGACGCGAGCAAGACGCCGCAGGAAGTGCTTGCGGAGCTGGCGACGATTCATCCTGCGCCGGGTGAGTTGCTGAATGCGTTTCATGCGACGTTCGAGTCGCTGATTGGATTCATACGCGAGAAGCACATCATTACGATTCCGGGCGAGGTGCAGCCGACGCTGGAAGAGACGCCGCCGTTTATGCGTGCGACTACGTTTGCTTCGATGGACCCTCCGGGCGCGTTTGAGACGCATTCGACGAAGGCCTACTTCAACGTGACACTGCCGGAGAAAGACTGGACGGCGCAGCATGTGGCCGAGCATATGGCGAGCTTCAACGTGGGGACGATCGTCTCGACCAGCGTGCATGAGGCGTATCCGGGGCATTATGTGCAGTTCCTGTGGATGCCGAAGTTCTCGAGCAAGATTCGCAAGCTGCTGGGCGCGAATACGAACATCGAGGGGTGGGCGCACTACTGCGAACAGATGATGATGGATGAGGGCTATGCGGCGGCTCCGGCGGGCGCGACGGCTGAGCAGATAAGGCAGGCGAGGCTGATCCGGTTGGGACAGTTGCAGGATGCGCTGCTGCGGGATGCGCGGTTCGTGAATTCGATCAAGCTGCATACGGGCCAGGGCGAGGCGGGAGGGAAATGGACGGTGGACCAGGCGGTCGACTTCTTCGTGAAGGAAGGCTATCAGTCGCACGCGGTTGGGCTGGTCGAGACGAAGCGGGGGACGGGCGATCCGACGTATCTCTACTACACGCTTGGCAAGTTGGAGATCATGAAGCTGCGCGAGGATATGAAGAAGAAGCAAGGGGCGGCGTTTAGTCTGGAGAAGTTCCACGATGATTTTATGCGGCAGGGATTTGCGCCGGTGAAGGTGATTCGCAGGGCGATGCTGGGGGATGATTCACCGATATTGTAGTTAGATGGTATTTAGTTATGGTAAAATACCATTCATGGATGCCATTACCCAAATTGACAAAGCCGGACGCGTGGTTGTACCGAAGAGGTTGCGGGAGTCGCTGCATCTGGTTCCAGGAACCCGCCTGAGTTTGCGGCAGGAGGGTGAGCGCCTGCTCATTGAACCGGAGAACGCACGCCGCGGCCTCTACATGAAAAAGGGTACGCTGGTGTACGACGCGGGCCCCGTGCCCCCATCAGACGTCGTGGAGTGGATTGCGGAGGACCGTGAAGCGCGCATGAAGCACCTGACAGGGGTTGGATCGAAGCAATGATCTTTATGGATACCTCGGTGCTGGTTTGTGCATCGACGCCCTCCGATCCACGGCACGAAGCCTGTGTCGACCTGTTGCAGACGGCAGAGACGCGTGGCGGAATCTGTGCCTCCCACAGCCTCGCGGAGTTTTTCTCAATGTTGACGGGCCGCCCGCATCCTCTTCGCGTCGCTCCTGCGGAAGCAGCCAGGATTGTCGCTCATACGAGCAAGAGGTTCCGCTTTGTGAGTCTCACGGCGGCGGAATATGTTGCCGCCGTCGATGGTCTTGCCGGACTGGGCCACAGCGGTGGGATGATCTATGATGCGCTGATTCTGGCGTGTGCGCGCAAAGCCAAGGCCAATCGAATTTATACCCTCAATCAGAGGCACTTCCGTGCGGTTGCGCCTGACCTGGCGGCGCGGATCGTCGAACCGTGAAACGCGCTCCGATGGGTTGCGGCCAACTTCGCGGAGCCTAGCCGGCTTTGAACATTTGCTTGATGCCGCGCAGGGCCTGGCGGGTGCGCTCTTCGTTCTCGATGAGGGAGAAGCGGACGTGGCCGTCGCCGTGCTCGCCGAAGCCTACGCCTGGGCTGACCGCGGCCTTGGCGTCGAGCAGAAGCTTTTTGGAGAATTCGACGGAGCCCATGGCGCGGAACTGTTCGGGAATCTTCGCCCAGACGAACATGGTGGCTTTGGGGAGTTCGACTGGCCAGCCCAGTTTGTTGAGGCCGGGGACGAGGACGTCGCGGCGGCATTTATAATTTGCAACGATTTCAGTAACACATTGCTGCGGGCCGTCGAGGGCGGCGATGGAAGCGACCTGGATTGGGGTGAAGGTGCCGTAGTCGAAATAGCTCTTGATGCGGCCGAGTGCGGCGACGAGCTTTGGGTTGCCGACCATGAAGCCGACGCGCCATCCGGGCATGTTGTAGCTCTTGGAGAGGGTGAAGAATTCGACGGCGATCTCTTTTGCGCCGGGGACCTCGAGGATGCTGGGCGCGCGGTATCCGTCGAAGACGAGGTCGGCGTAGGCGAGGTCGTGGATGATGTAGATGCCCAGTTCCTTGCACAAGGGGACCAGGCGTTCGAAGAAGGACAGGTCGACGCATTGCGTGGTGGGGTTGGCGGGGAAGTTCAGGATCAGAAGCTTGGGGCGCGGCTGCATGCGGGGGAGTTCATGTTCGAGCGTTTCGAGTAGGGCTGCCTCGTTGGTGTCGTCGAGCGCGATGCTTTGGATCTTGGAGCCGGCGATCACTGGGCCGAAGATGTGGATGGGATAGCTGGGGTTGGGCACGGCGACGGTGTCGTCGCCATCGAGCATGGCGAGGCAGAGGTGGGCGATGCCTTCCTTCGAACCGATGGTGACGATGGCCTCACTCTCGAAGTCGAGGTCGACGTCGTATCTGCGCTTGTACCAGTTACAAATTGACTTGCGCAGCCGCGGCACCCCACGCGAGAGCGAGTAGCGATGGGTGGCGGTCTTCTGCGCCGCCTCGATGAGTTTGTCGACGATGTGTTTGGGGGTTGCGCCATCGGGGTTTCCCATGCCGAAGTCGATGATGTCCTCACCCCGCTTGCGCGCGGCGGCCTTCAACTCACTTGTAATGTTGAACACATACGCGGGCAGCCGCGTCAGCCTTCTGAACTCTTCCATGCTTGTCCCGTCGGTCCTCTTGCAGTTCTTTCAACCATTCAAACAGCGCAGACGTGTCTGGGCGGGCAATGCGCTCGCGCGGAACATGGTACGCCAACCCATGCTACTTTGCGGTAAACACGACCTTCACCGGAAGCGTTCTCGGCGGGTAGCAGGAGGCGTTGTCGCAGGCCTGATACTTCAGCACTCCGTCAATTGTATGGTCGCCTGGCGTAGCTACAACTGGAAGTTTGACGGTGAAGTCGCCCGCGTACACGTCCAGCTTGTCGTTCGGATCGAAGCTGAAGCTGAAGGGCTTTCCTGCCGGATACTCGAGGGCGCCGGCTTTGATTCCGCTGGCCGGCTGCAGGGTCAGCGCGGTGGGAATCAGCAGTTGGGACTTCGGCGTATGCGAGTTGACGTGGTACCCCGGCACTATCTGGAAGCGAAGTTCCAGCGTTGCGGCCCTGGCTGCGCGGACAGACTGCGATTCGGCCGCATACAAGACGTAGGCCTTTGGCTTTGCGGGCGCGTCCATGCTTCCTATTTGGGAAATTCCCAATTGCGGGTGTACGGCTGTGGCGAATACGGCAAGTGCTGCGATGGATGTGAGCGGACGTCTGATCATTTTGCACCTGATGAGATGGTTTCTTTTACCATCGCTTCCAACTGGTCCTTGCCGCCCAGACCGGCGGTCACCTCAATGACCTTGCCCGTCTTATCCACGTAAAACGACATGGGAAGGACCTCCGAGTTACTCAGGTAAGCCTTCTCTACCGTGGGATCGGACAGGAGGATGGGATAGGTAACGCCCAGCTTTTGTGCAGCCTTGGCGATGGTGTCTTTGCCGACCTCGGAGTCGTAGGTTACGCCGAGGACTTCGAATCCGTCGGCTGCATACTTCTTGCTGAATTCGTCGAGCCAGGGCATCTCGACTTTGCAGGGCGCGCAATAGGTTCCCCAGAAGTTGACGACCAGGGGCTTGCCTTTGAAGTCGCTGAGCGAGACTTTCTTTCCACTGAGGTCGAGGAGGGTGAACGCGGGTGCGGGCTTGCCGCGGAGTTGCGACTGGGCTTCGGGGGAATCTTTGGATGCGGCTCCCGGCAGATTCGGCGAGTCCGGAATGAGGGTGACGCGGTTCCCTTGCTGCATTTGCATGGCCCTGCGCCGCTCGCGTAGATTGTGCCACCCCGACCACAGGACGAGCGAGATCCCGGCGACCATGGTGAACAGCAAGAGCGGCACCCTTACTGACAACCCCCCTTTGGGAGTGCCGCAAACGACGCAACGCTTGGGATAGAACGGGATTGACAGAAGCCAGAGCCCACCGGTCAGAACAATAGCGAAATAAGTGCCCCAACCGAGGGCTCTCTTGAAGCCCATCGTTCTGTCGCAGCTGGTGCAGAACATCATTTCCATTTATTCAGTTTATCGCGTTCCGGGCGTTTGCTCCTGATCCTGCAAATCCTGCCAGGCCGCGGGTAGGATTTCTCCTTCGTTTTCGCAGGGCGTGAATCGGGTGATGCAGGAGAAGCGGAAGTCCATCAGTGCCGTCTGTTCGGATGGATCTTCTTCGGGCGAGAAAGTGACTGCCATGGCCGATCCGGAGGTTTGGGCCACACGGTGTGGATGCGGCGTGTGATCTCCTCCTGCGAGCCCACGAAATTTGGCGTTTTCGCCGGACGAAGCCGACAGGTATGGGACATAGTCGCTGGGTTGGGTCCAATCTCGCACCGGCAGAGTCACCTGCTCGCCGAACCATTTTGACGTTATGACACCGTGCTCGACGGTGAATCCGCCGCGGGCTGCGGCATTGCGCAGGCCGATATGGTCCATCAACCTCGGCAGCGAATTCCTGACGCCCTCGCCGGGGTACCCCACGAGCATTGGTGGAAGGGACTGGATGAGGTCTATCCGATACGTGCAGGCTTCGGACGTGCAGCTTCCGGTGGGTGTACCCGATCGGCCCCACTTCTTTATTTCCGCCTGTGCGTCTGACCATCCGCTGCGATTCACTTCAAGCGAGCGAATGTCTGCGAGCAGGCGTTCCGCACGCCAGCGGAGGAGCCATTGCGCGCCCTCTGCTGAAGCCCATGCGGCGGAAAGCAGAACTAAGGCCGTGAAAAGAATTTGGCGAAACCACTTGACCGCTGCGTTCATCGATAGCAGTAGAACACTTCCTGCCGTTCGAGGTAAGGCTCAGATCTGAGGGCGGTCATGGGGCTCATTCGATGTCAGCGCGGCGCTCTGCTAGCATCGGAGGGGTTCATAAGCGAATGGCAAACCCCACGCAAACTCAACGCACGCGCCCGTCGGATGTGGTTCGCACGGAGGCGCGCGCGCTGCTGGAACTGGCGATGCGGCTCGATGGGCCGATGCTCGAGCCGTTCGCACGCGCGACGGAACTGGTGGTGGAAGCTGCGGCGCGGGGAAAGCGCGTGATGCTGCTGGGGATGGGCAAGAGCGGACTGATCGCGCGCAAGATTGCGGCAACTCTGTGCTCGACCGGAACGCCGGCGCACTTTCTGCATCCGGCGGAGGCGCTGCACGGCGACCTGGGAATGATTGCGGCGGGGGACCTCGTGGTGGCGCTGTCGTCGAGCGGCGAGACCGAGGAATTGCTTGCGCTGCTACCCGCGTTCGGACGGATAGGGAGCATCCTGATTAGCGTGTGCGGCGAGGCGGGGTCGACGCTGGCGCAGGCAAGCGAAGTTTTTCTCGATGCCAGCGTGACCGCCGAGGCTTGCGCGCTGAACCTTGCGCCTACGGCGTCTACGACCGTGATGCTCGCCCTGGGCGACGCGCTCGCGTTGGAGGTGAGTCGGCGGCGCGGCTTTGCGGCTGAGGACTTCGCCGATCTGCACCCGGGAGGGCGGCTTGGGCGGCGATTGGCGCGCGTCGGCGACCTGATGCACTTAGGGGAGGCGCTGCCGCAGGTGGCGGCGGGAACGCCCATGTCCGAGGTGATTCACGAGATGTCGCATAAGAAGCTGGGAATGACGACGGTGCTGGGTGAGGGTGGGGCGCTGCTCGGCATGATCTCGGATGGGGACTTGCGGAGGCTGCTGGAACGCGATGGGCCGAACGCGCTTGCGCACACGGCTGGCGAGATCATGAACGCACATCCGATTACGATTGCGCCAGAGGCAATGGCCGGCGAGGCACTGGCGCTGATGGAAGAGCGCAAGATTACTGCACTGATTGTGACGGGGCCGGATGGCCTTGCGCTGGGTGTGCTGCATCTGCACGACTTGTGGACGAGCGCCAGACCGTAGGTGGGCGCCGCAAGGGATATGCCTCTGTCTTTCTTCCCCTGCCCACGTTCACCGAAGGCGAAACTCTGCCTCCTCCTTGCCGCCCGGCAGCCCCTGCATCTGTTTGATGTATAACTTGGAGTCGAACTTCCTGCCCGTGCTCGCGCCGGACATATAGCGAATCTTCCCAAAGATGGGGCGATCGAACCACGCCCGGTCGAACTTGCCCAGCAGGCGATCGTGCGATTCATATGGCGCGTTGCGCAGGATGAACGTGATATTTCGCTCGGCCAGGTCCGCCTCGATGTCCGGCAGACCCTGGTTAAGGAACACGTAGTGCCGCAGGTTCGCATGAGGGAAGTTCGCGATGCCGGCGAAGTACACCATCAGCGGAAGCGCGAGGGCATTCGCGACCTCGACCGCGAGATCCACTGCATGGTTGTCGCGCCCGCGCTGCGCCCGCTGCATCCAGTAGACGACGCACTTGCCCGCCGGATCGGGCGGGCCACCTCGCCTTACCGTCACCCGCGCATCGTCGGCCAACTTTCGCAGCGCAGCGGGAATTTCACCAGCGGATTCAGCACCCATCAGGTCAGTCTATCGTCGGCTCAATGCCCACTTTGATAGCACCAACATGCGGCCGTTGCTTACTCGGCAGGGTGCGCAATGACGCCCAGATCGGCAAGGCCGTTGACGAAGTACTGCGCTGCGAGCGCGACCAAGAGCAGGCCCATGATGCGCACCAGGATGCGGATTCCGGTGTCGCCCAGCACGCGCGCCACTCTGTCCGAGTGGCCGAGTACGAGGTAGCAGACCCCAGCGGTAATCGCGATCGAGATCAGGATGGCTGCCATTTGCCACCCACTCTTGACCTGGCCCACCAGCACCATGACTGAGGTGATTGCTCCCGGGCCGGCAAGCATTGGGACGCCGAGGGGAACGATGCCGGCGTCCTCTTTCTGCGCCGCTGCCACGGTGTCGCCAGCCGCCTCCTGGGTAGGCGAGCGCTTCGCCTGAAGCATGTCGAGGCCAATCAGAAGAAGGATGATGCCGCCGGCGATCTCGAATGCAGGCAGGGTGATCCCGAAGAGGCGGAAGATGGCCTCGCCGGCGAAGGCGAACGAACCGAGCACGATCAGCGCGGTGAGTGAACCCTTGAGGGCGATTCGCCTGCGGTGCGCCGAGTCGGCTCCCTGGGTGATGGCGAGAAAAGTCGGCAGCGCGGCGAACGGATCGACGAGAAAGAAGATGGAGCTCAGGGCGAGCAGCGAGAAGCGTACGTACACAGAGTTCTGCAGGCCGTAAAAGTTGACGGAGTAAGGATGGAAGACCACAGCTACATTGTTGCACTTCGCTCGGCTATTTCTTCACTTTAGGTAAGCGCGTACGAGGTCGATGAGGTCTTCCGCCAGTTCGTAGGGTTGGGCCACACTCTTGTCGGACGAGAGCAGGTGCAGCCGGATATGGTCTTCGAGGATCTCGGCCATGAGACTGTTAATCCCTCCACGCACGTTCGCGAGCAGCATGAGAACATCTGCGCAATCGTCGCCCGTGGTCAGAGAACGTTCGATAGAGTCGACCTGTCCGCGGATGCGCTTGATGCGGGCAATCAGCTTCTGTTTTTCTTTTTCAATCTGCGACATATTTTCTTTCGCTATACCGTAGGGGGGGTATGCTACTACAAACAAGTTGCGGGATTTCCCCTGCCGGAGAAGGAAAAACTTTATGAGCAAAGAATCCGCGCAAGAACCCTCAAGTACTGGGAGCTCTACCTGGTTCTCCAAGCAGTTGGGTCGGTTGACCATGTCGCATGGGTATGGGTGGAAACCAGCGCACCGCAGAGTTCCATGGAGGCTTCCGCGCTCGCACCCGTAGATTGTTCGCCGCTATAATCGAGTTTCCGGGGCCGGACGGTTGGGATCTCGTATTGGCCAGGCAAGGAGCGTGCGATGCCGTTACAAACCACAAAGAACATCTGGCACAATGGCCGGATGATTGCCTGGGAGCAGGCGCAGATCCATGTGATGTCGCATGTCGTTCACTACGGGTCTTCCGTGTTCGAGGGGCTGCGATGTTATGCGCGGCCGAATGGGCCTGGCGTTTTCCGGCTGCAGGAACACATGCAGCGTCTGCTGGACTCGGCGAAGATCTACCGCATGCCGATCCGTTTTTCTCTTGAAGAGCTGTGTTCGGCGGTGGTTGATCTGGTCGAGGCGAACGGTGTCGCACCGTGTTACATCCGGCCCATTGCATTTCGCGGTTACGGCGAAATCGGTGTGAATCCGCTGAAGTCTCCGGTCGACGTGTATATCGCGAACTTCCCCTGGGGCAAGTATGTCCCGGGAAACGATGGCGCGGATGTCTGCATCTCGAGCTGGAACCGGCTGGCGCCGAATACCATGCCGTCGCTGGCCAAGGCGGGTGCGAATTACATGAACTCGCAACTGATCCGCATGGAGGCCGAGATCAACGGCTACTCCGAGGGGATCGCGCTGGATGTGAACGGATATCTGTCGGAGGGCTCGGGCGAGAACCTGTTCCTGGTGCGTGGCGGAGTGCTGTATACGACTCCGCTTGCCAACTCGGTTCTGAATGGGATTACGCGATCCTCCGTGCTAACGATTGCCAAAGCGCTGGACATTCCCATCGTCGAGCAGCCGCTGCCGCGCGAGATGCTTTACATCTGCGATGAGGCGTTCTTCACCGGGACGGCCGCAGAAGTGACGCATCTGCGTTCGGTTGACCGTATCACGGTTGGCGATGGCAAGATGGGGCCAGTCACGTCGGCCATCCACGACGAGTTCTTCGGGATCGTGAACGGTACCAAGCCGGATCGCTATAGCTGGCTGACGGCGGTCAAAGTTGCGGTGGCGGAGCCAGTTGGGGTTTAGCGAAGTGTTGCTCCTGAAGCAGAGCAGAGCACGTATGAAGATCTATCTCGTTGGCCTACGTCAATCTTCGCTAGACGCGATGATTGAGCTGCACCGCGTCGCGCAGCCTGCGATGCACGATCTCGTCAGCGATCCCGCAGCCGCCGACATGATCGTTTTCGTCGGCAGCGTCCCCGCGTATGGAGACGGAATCGCAGATAGTCCACTGCCGCGGCTATACCCGGAAAAATGCTTCATGTACTGGGATGACGACGGCGTTGTGCCGCTGCTTCCGGGCATCTACACGAATGCAGTGAAGCCGGGATGGGTCAACCTGCACCGTACGGCCAGCCACATGTTCATCGATGCGCTCAATCCTCACGTGGTGCCCATGCCCGAGGTGGAAAAGCGATATCTGTTTTCGTTCGCTGGCGGGTCGACGTCGGTGCTCCGCAAGAAGCTGTACATGATTGACCACAAGCGGCCAGACGTGCTGATCAAAAACACCTCCGACTACTATCACTGGGACCCTTCGCAGGAGGACCGCGAGGCGCGGCAGAAGCAGTACGCGGAGACCATCGCCGCAAGCCACTTTGGCCTGTGTCCGCGGGGTGCGAGCGCTGGTGGCCTGCGCCTATTTGAGGTGATGCAGATGGGTGTCGCGCCGGTGCTGGTGTCGGACAAGTTCCAATTGCCTGAGGGGCCGGATTGGGGTACGTTTCTGACCCGGGTTCCCGAGCGGAAGATCAAGCAATTGCCCGAAATCCTGGAGCGGCACATGGCCGAGAGCGCAGAGCGCGGCCGGCTTGCGCGCCTGGCATGGGAGCGCTTTTTCGCTCCTCGCGTGATGTTCAACGGTATCGTCGCAACCTATACCCGCATGGCAGAGGAGCGAAGAATTCCGGAGCGCTGGATTCATCCCTTCTGGGGATATATCCTTTGGCGCCGCCGCTTCCGCAACGCCGCGCGGGGAGTTGCCAAGAAGACCGTGCTCGGCATCTTTCGCGTTCTGAGGCTGCGGTTCATCTACGAGATGAACACCCGATAACCGGGGGCCGGTCAATAGATGATGCGCAGCGCTCGATCCCAGCGGACGAAGTCGACGAGTGAGCCAAGCGTGGCGTCGTTTCTGCGGGTGCCAATGCTGGGGTCTGTCCCAGTGATCTGGCCCGGCGCGGTGTCGAGTTTCTTCAAGGAAAAATAGATGAGGAAGGGCTTGCCAACGATGGCGGCGTGTGGGACGAAGCCCCAGTACCGGCTGTCCTCGCTGTCATTGCGGTTGTCGCCGAGGACGAAATAACTGTCCGAAGGGATGGTGAGTTCGCCGTCGGAGACCAGCGAATACATTTGAATCCACCAGCGCGAGTCGACGCCGGGATCGGCGCTGGCCATGCGCGGAAAGTTGTCGCGGTAGCCGTCCGGAGCCGATGGCCGGAAGATGGCGTAAGGCTCGGAGAGCGCATGGCCGTCGACGTATACGTGGCCGTCGCGCAGGCGAAGGTGGTCGCCGGGCAGGCCCACAACGCGCTTGACGAGGTGCAGCGAGGGGTCGACAGGATAGTGGAAGACGATCAGGTCGCCGCGATGAATCTGGCTGGTTGGGGCGAAGACGCGGGGGGAGACTTCGCGGCTGACCTGCTTGTTGACGAGCAGAAAGTCGCCGACGAGGAGGGTTGGCTCCATCGACGCGGAGGGAATGCGGAACGGCTGCACGGTGAAGGTGATGATGAATAGCGCAATAACGATGATGTAAATCAGCGATTGGAATGCCTGCAGCAAGCCATGGCGGTGAATGGTCGAAGCCACCGGCGCGGCAGGAGGCGTTGCGCCCGCGCGCGAAATTCCGCCGAATGGGGTGGTTGGCTCGTCGCTGCGCAAGCACGCGCTTGGGGGCAGCTCTCCGTTCGAGAGCGGCCCGGGGTTTCGCTCGCTGTTGACCGGGGCCGATTCGCCGCCGGTCTCGACTGCCAGGCTCATGGCGAAACCTCCGTTGTGGCAACGCGGACGGATTTCTTGTGAGATGCCAGGTCACCGGGGGTGGCGCCGCGATGGTGCGCCGCTGCACGGAGCGCACCAGAGAGCAAGCTTGCGAGTGCGCGGCGTGCGGCCTCTTGCTGGGCTTGCTTCTTCGTTGTGCCATCGGCCTCGCCAAGGGTGAGCGAGCCTCCCGCACCGTCGCTCACGCGGACCTCGATGCGAAAGTGTTTACGATGGTCTGGGCCTGTCTGGTCGGTCAGCACGTACTTGGGCTGGCCCGCGCCCTCGGCCTGGAGACGCTCCTGCAGGGCGGACTTGTAATCGCCCACCGCGCCCGAAAGAGGTTCAGTCGAGTGCAGGACGCCGACCAGGCCTGCCTCGGCGGGCTCGATAATCTGGCGATGAATGAAGTCGCGGGCAGGCGCGAGCCCTCCGTCCAGGTACATGGCGGCGATGACGGCCTCCAGGGCGTTGGCCAGCAGGGCCGGCTTCCGCTGGCCGCCGCTATGCTCCTCTCCGCGCCCCAGGCGAAGCATCGGGCCAAGCTCGATGCGCAGTGCTACCTGAGCCAGATTACGGCTGCTGACAAGCGACGCTCGAAGGCGGGTAAGATCGCCCTCGCGCGATGCGGGGAAGCGGCGATACAGGGCCTCGGCGACCACGAGGCCGAGGACCGCGTCGCCGATAAATTCGAGTTGTTCGTTGTCGGAGCCGGGCTCGTGGGTGCGCTCGGGGCTGCTCTCATAGGCAAGCGAACTGTGCGTTAGAGCGAGCGTGAGGAGATCTGGATTCTTGAACTTATAGTCGAAAAAGCGATCGTCCAGGGGGATCGAAGACGCCCGCCCTGAGGGATTCGCGGCCCCGTTGGCGCTGAGAGGTGGAGCGACGGATCGCGCCGCCGCCTGGCGGGTCTTCCCGGCGATGTCATTGCGCGTCGTCAATTCGGGTCCTCGACGGTAGGTCTGATCATTAGTTTACCGGAGTTAGCCGCCCATCGCGGTACCCCAGCGAGCCATCACTTGGGCGGAGTTGGCCGATATGCTTCCTTCTCTGCTTTGCCAGTGGGGTCGAGATCCTTTGAGCCGTCCTGCTCATCGGAAGATGCGGCGGTGCGCTTCGGCGAAGCGAAGGGTTCCGTGATCCCCTTTTCGGCAGCAGCCTTGGTGTCGGGCTGGCTGTCGCGATTGGCCAGGGCGGCCCGGTACTCTGCAATGGCTTTGTCGCGCTCGGGAGTTTGCGCGATGTCGTACATACGCCCGAGATAGATGTGCGCCCAAGCGACGGTGCGGGGATCGCGCGAGAGCTTAACCGTCTGGCTGAGGTGGTCGAGCGCTTCTTCAGGATCGCCCTGCATCAGATCGATGCGGCCGAGCAGGTAATGGGCCTCGGGATTCGCGGGGTTGGTCTTGAGAGCGGCTTCCGCCATCTCACCCGCTCCATCGACGTCGCCCTTCATCAACTTCAACTCCGCCAGGTCAAGGCCAGTGAGCGATCGTGGTGCGCGGCGCCGGATCAGGTCGCCGCCGGAGCCCTCGGGGAGGAAGGCTATTTGCTCGTCGCGATGGCGCTCTCGGTCGACCTCCATGCCGTATACCATCGGGCCAATGTTGTCCTTGAGGCTGGTGCCTGCCTTCTCCATCGGGCCGAGCTGGTTGTAGAAATAATCAACCAACACCCAGCCCTGTCGCATGTCCAGGTCGACTTTCTTCCGGCGCGCGGCCTCGGCCTGGCGGTCGTAGACCGCGATCAGCGCCTGGTAGCGGTCGAAGTCGGAGCGATCCCTGACGGCATCGGGCTTCGCCGGCCTGGGGATGCCCACATCCATCATCTGGGCTTCAACGGCCTTGATGAGGCACTCGGTGAGCAATGCTACGATGTCGGACTTGTAGGTGAACTCGAGCGGTGCCCGCTGCACTGGCTTAAGCAGCGGGAGCAGCCGGTCCATGGCGCTGGCGCGCGCGTAGATCAGAGGTTCGATTTCATAGTGCAGGTAGGTGTGGCGGATGAGGTCCATCGGCACGCTGGCGGGAGGCTTGGCCGCGGGCGAGACGATGACGACAAAGTCATTGGCGTAGATGCGCGCGTTCGTCTCGGACGGTGCGAGCATCGGCTCCAGAAGCACCATGAAGCGCCGTCCGTCGTAGCTGCTGACGGGCAGATGAAGATAGATGTTGGTGTTCAACACCATCTTTGTCAGTGGATCGTGGATGCGATCGACGAACCCTTCGTACTCGGGGTGGTGTTCCACCCAGAGGGCGTTCAGGCGAACGGCTTCAGCGAAGCTTCGCACCAGCGGAAGGACGCCGACGACTTGCGTGGAGTCCGGTGGAAGCTCAGTTTCATCGATCGAAGGCGTGAGCTCGGGCGGCGGCTTGAGGTAAAGCGAGAGCGAGACATACTGCGCAAGGTTGCGGCCGGGGTCTGTGAGGGCGTGCTGGCGGATGAAGGTGCAGAGGGCATCGCGAGCATCGCGGGCTGGCGCGGACGAGGCGAGTTCCTGATTGATCTCGTCGCGGACCTTGAGCCGGATGGGACTCGATTCAGTAAGCCCATTGTCGTAGCCGCAGGCGTTGAGCGCAGCCGCGAGGTAGAAGAGCGGCTCGCTGGTCTCCAGGGTGATGGCGGAGCCGCCCGCCTCAGGCTGCGCAATCCGCGGAGCGGGAGTGGTGTCTACCGCTCGCGAGTCCGGGCTGCTGGAAGAGGAGGAACTTGACGAGGATGTCTGTGCGAACGCCGCGGGCGGGACAAGGCTGGCGATCAGAAGCGCGGCCGCGGCGGTGGCGATCGGAAGATGCCGGGATAGGGAAAGGCGGCTCAGACAAAACATAATAGGAATTCGACGCTCCCACCGAGTTTAAGAGAGCCGGGGCGGGATGGCAAGCGCTGAGGGCGCTTCCCTTTACAATGGAACAACCGCACAGATATCGAGGCCGGTGAACTCTCTGCGCGCTTTGCTCTTTCGTATTGATCTTCAGGAAACCCGTGGGGTTCATTAACGGAATGCTTGCGCGGGCCAAGGATGGACCGATTGAGATGGGCAACTCGATCCAGGCCGAAGCGCAGAGTACCGGAGAGGGGTACCGGGCCGATATCGATGGGCTTCGTGCGATCGCTGTCACCTCAGTGGTGCTTTACCACGCCCGTGTAGCAGCATTATCGGGCGGATTCGTTGGCGTCGATATCTTTTTTGTCATCTCCGGGTATTTGATTGGCGCGCATATCTACAAAGACGTATCTGCGCGTCGATTCAGCCTGGGCAAGTTTTACAAGAAGCGGGCCAAGCGAATTCTGCCGGCGTTATTCTTCCTCCTGCTCTTCTGCTATCTGATCGCTCTGCTGGTGCTTACGCCTCTGGAATTGGCCAGTTTTGCAAACTATGCCCTCTCAACCATCTTCTCTTTCTCGAACGTGGTTGCGTGGCTGGACAATAGCTACTTCGCCGCCGGCGCGGATCAAAAGCCGCTGTTGATGACGTGGAGCCTGGGAGTTGAGGAGCAGTTCTACATCTTCATCCCGCTGCTGATGCTTGGGCTGGCCCGGGTGGGCCGCAACAGCCGCGGGCGGCTTGTCTTCTGGGGGCTGTCGGTCCTCGCTGTGCTTTCGTTCGGGCTCAGCGTATGGGGCGCAATGCACTCCCGCCATTCGGCTTTCTATCTTCTGCCCAGCCGGGCCTGGGAGCTTCTGGCTGGTGTACTGATGGCAATTCATGAGGCCCATTCATCTGAGCAGTCCAGCCTGTACGGGGGACGCCGATGGCGCGACGTGCGCAGCATTGCGGGCGCGACGGCGATCCTCTTTGCCGCCGTACACTATGGCACGGCCACGAAGTTCCCCGGGACCGCCGCTGGACTCCCCGTTCTTGGCGCCGCGCTTATTCTCTCCGCGCCCGGGGCATGGATCAACCGGTTTGTCCTGGCGTCGAAGCCGTTTCGGTGGATCGGCCTGGTTTCTTACTCCTGGTACTTGTGGCACTGGCCTCTGTTGAGTTTCGCGCGTGTCTCCGCAGACGAGGCTCTCGCTACAAGCAAGGCAATTCTGCTCTGCGCAATTGCCTTGGCGATGGCATGGATATCCTACCGGTTTATCGAGCAGCCGTTCCGCCATTCGAAGATGCCGGTTGCGCCGCTTCTGCGGAGGTATGCCGCGGCCTGCGCGCTGATGGCGCTGCCCGGGGCGGCAATATTGCTCACGCACGGCCTCCCCCGTCGCTTTCCAGTGGCCGCGGCACAGGAGAGAACGCTCTACAGAACTCATCCATGCATGGGAAAGGCGTCTCCAGTCACAACGGAGGAGTGTGTGCCAGCGGCCA
>OCZT010002844.1_pt1 | contig 17826 bp, 16 predicted proteins | sample 1539031 | NCBI WGS metagenome assembly OCZT01 (sample SAMEA3539308, study PRJEB22396) | soil metagenome | biome: tundra; feature: field; material: soil | place: USA | collected 2010-05 | depth 0.15 m | reverse complement strand
TCAGTAGACGCACTAATCCAACCTCGTTCAACGGTTTCGCGCGAGATGGAGAGCAAGATCCCAACCGCAGCCAGGCTGACGGTCAGAGACGAGCCACCGGCCGACACGAACGGCAACGTGATTCCGGTAACGGGAACAACGGCCACCACGACGCCGATGTTGATCAACGCCTGGAAGCATATCCAAGCTGTGATGCCCGCGGCGACCAGCCCTCCGAAAGTGTCGGGGGCTCGAAGTGCCGTGCGGATGCCAGCATACGCAAAGGCGACGAAGAGGCAGATCACGACGGCCCCTCCGACCAGACCCAATTCCTGGGCAATGACCGAAAAGATAAAATCGTTCACGTCGCCCGGGACAAAGATGCGGCTGTTCCCCAGCCCGGTCCCGAACAGCCCGCCGGCAGTCAGCGCCTCCAGGCCTTTCACGGTCTGATAGCCGGCGCCAGAGCGCTCGGCCCACGGGTCCAGGAGGGTCTGGATGCGCTTGAACGGGTAGTCGCCAACGGCCAGTACCAGAAGTGCGGCACCGAACAAGCCCACGATGCCGGCGATGACGATGTGGAAGAAGTTCGCGCCGGCGACGAAGAAGAGGGAAAAGGCAATCAGGACCACTACCGCGGTGGTGCCGAGGTCCGGCTCGCGGGCGATCAGCACCAGGAAGGGCGTGACGATGATCGCGAACGGAACCGTCCCCTTGAAGAAGCTGTGAATACCCAGCCCGCGCGTCGCCAGCCAGTGGGACAGGTAGACGACAAGACCCAGCTTGGCAATCTCGGCCGGGTGTATCTCAGGCAGCGGACCGAGATGAATCCAGCGGGCCGAGCCGTTGTGGGAGACGCTCAACGCCTTGAGTGGTCCGGGCAGCGGCACCAGGACGACGATCAGGAGTGTCAGTGCCAGCAGGGCCAGGGGCACGCTGGCGACCCGCAGGTAGCGATAGTCCACCCGCATCAGAACCACCATGGCCACGAATCCCAGCAACCCGGCCGTGACCTGCGGGGCTACGAGTTGGAAGGTGTTCTGATTCGCGGCGTAGGAGGAGATGGCGGAAGCCGAATAGACCATCAGGATGCCGATGGCGGTGAGGGCGATGACCGTGACAAGGATCACGAAATCCGGCTCGTGAGCATCGCGCTTCAGACCCGCCGGATTGTCGAGGATGTTGGTCTGGCGGGAGCTGACGGCGCTGGGCCGGCTGGGGCCGTCCTTGCGACGCAGCCGCTCCCGCCGGACGTATTCCTCGGTGTCCTCTCGGCGGTCCTGATTGTCGCCCATCAGGCTTGACCCGCCGCCCGGCGTCGCGCCGCCACTGCCTCGGCCGCGACCCGAAAGGCCCGACCGCGAGCGGCGTAATCCACGAACATGTCGAAGCTGGCTGCAGCGGGGCTGAGCAGCACAGTCGCGGGTCCGGCCTGCCCGCCATCTGCCAGAAGGTCGCGGGCAATCTCATCGGCCCGATCCACGGCGCTCTCCAGCGAGGCCGCGACCTCGACCCTGGCCAGGCCCTCGGCATTGAACATCGCCGCCAGAGCCGGACCGGACTCGCCGATCAGAACGGCCGCATCGGCTCGTTCCGCCGCCACCGGCCCGAGGCCGGACAGATCCACTCCCTTGTCTCGGCCACCGGCGATCAGGATCAGAGGCCGCGGAAAGGACCGCAGTGCCGCAATGACCGCGTCCGGCTGAGTCCCCTGCGAGTCGTTGATGAACCGCACGCCGTCAACAAGAACAACCTGCTCCAGGCGATGCTCGACACCTGTGAAAGCGGCCGCGGCGGAGCGGATCGCGTCCGGGGCAACTCCGAACATCAGGGCCACGGCAATTGCGGCCATGGCATTCGACACGTTGTGCTCGCCCGGAATCGCAAGATCGGCGATCGGCATTATCCGGCTGCGAGTCATTGGCGCCACCATCGGCCCGGCCGCGGGAGCCACCACCGGCCCGGCTACCGGAGCCACCATCGGCCCGGCCGCCGGAGCCACCACCGGCCCGGCTACCGGAGCCACCATCGGCCCGGCCGCCACCACCCCGCCGAGCCCAAGCCGCGCCAGGCCGTCGGCCACGATCCAACCGTCCTCGACGCCCATCCCGGCGGCCACCGGCAAACCCCGCCGATAGGTCACCACTGGGACCGTCGCCCCATTCTCATAGGCCGCCACGACGGGATCGTCGGCGTTCAGAACCAACACGCCGGCCGGGTCCACCAGCTCCGCCAGCCGATGCTTGACCTTTCGGTATGCCTCCAGCGACCCGTGGCGGTCCAGGTGGTCTGCAGTTACGTTCGTGTATACGGCGACCGTGGTTCCGCAGGAAAGCGTCGGCATCTGCAGTTCGGACAGCTCGATCACAACGCGATGCTTCGGCGTCAGTTCCGGCAGGCGCTCAACCAGCGGGATGCCGATGTTTCCACCCAGGACAACCGGATGGGCGGAGTCGGCCGCCAGCAGCGCCGCCAGCAGCGAGGAAGTGGTCGTCTTCCCCTTTGTCCCAGTAACCCCGATCGTCGGGCATGGGCACATCCGCAGGACCAGATCCGTCTCGCTGACCAGCGCCGGAGCGCCGGCCGGGTCGGCCCGATGCGCCGCAACCACGGCCTGAAGGGCTGCCCGCAACTTGGGCTCGGCCGTCGGGAAGTCCGGGTTGATGCTCGGCGAAGTGGCGATGAGGTCCGCGTCGGCCCAGGTGCTCGCGGGCTCGACGTCCGGTCCCAGGCGAAGCTCAACCGCCCGGCCTCCCAGCGACTCGATGGCCCGGGTCAACTCACCGGCCGTGCGTCCGTCGTAGACCGTGACTCGCGCGCCGGCGTCGGCGAAGAACCGAGTCAGGGCGATGCCGCTGCGAGCCAGTCCCAATACGGTCACCGATCGGTCGCGGAAGGCGCCGGCCCGGACTGCGTCCGCGGTCAGGTGGTCTGGCTGAATAGCATGTCCGGACACGGCCCTAGCTCGCCGGGATCGAGGCGACGAAGAGCGTCACGCCCAACATGCCGGCGAGAGCGCCGACGATCCAGAACCGCATCGTGATCTTCTCCTCATCCCAGCCACCCAACTCGAAGTGGTGGTGGATAGGGGCCATCCGGAACACTCGCTTCTTTCGCAGCTTGTAGCTGCCGATCTGGATGATGTCGGAGGCGACTTCCAGAACGAAGATGATTCCGACCAGCGGCAGGATCAAGACCTGGCCTTCGATCAGGGCGATGACGGCCAGCATCCCACCCAGCGATAACGCCCCCGAGTCGCCCATGAAGACCTGGGCGGGGTGAACGTTGAACCAGAGAAATCCCATGATCGCGCCGACAGTGATGGCGTTGACCATGGCCAGGTTCGGCTGGAGGGGCTTGTTCAGCAAGGCGATGATCAGGAAACTGATGAAAGCGAACACGAGCGTACCGCCGGCCAGGCCGTCGAGGCCGTCCGTCAGGTTCACGCCGTTGCTACAGCCGACGATCGCAACGACGGCCACGATGACGAACAGGACTGCGCCTATCTCAACGCTGTGCCCGGTGAACGGGACCGAGAATGCCGCCGAGTAGACGACATTGCCCATGAACGGCACTCGGAAGCCATTGAACCCAAAGTGGTTCTGGACGTAGACCGCCACGACGATCGCCACGATCAACTGCCACAGGATCTTGTGGCGGCCGCGGATGCCGATGCCGGTCCGGGCGTTCATGTAGTCATCCACCGCGCCGAGCGCGCCGACGAGGGCAAGCACAAATAGGGGCGAGTAGGTCGAGGCATCAAGAGCGTCGAAGATGACCGCCAGAACCAGCGTGACGCCTACGATCAAGACGCCGCCCATGGTGGGCGTTCCCTGCTTGACCAGGTGCGTTCCGGGTCCGTCTTCGCGGATCTGCTTGCCCATGCCGAGCCAGCGCAACACCCGCAGGAATGGCGGCATCAGGATGACCATGCACGCGAAGGCGAGCAGAAGCCCCTGAATGAATTCCACGCCGTGCTCTTTCACCGAACCTCCTCACAGGCCCGGCGCGACTCCCCCCACGCGTCGAAGCCGGCAGTCCCGCCTCTGCCTGTGAACCCGACAGACTCGCCGATCGGTCTGGCGGACGGGAATGTCCGTCTCGTTCCGGTGGGCCGCCCTGTTTCGGGCCGGGGCTGCCGGAGTCGAGTGTCGGTCACGTCGTCAGTGTCGCACAGCCAACCCCGCGGAGTGCGGAACCGCGCCATCACCCAAGCGGCTTCACGGTCTTGCCGCTCGGCGGCGGCGGCCCGTTCTTGCTCGGTGGGATCTTCTCGGTCACTACCGCGTCCGTGGCGATACGCCTGAAGAGCTCGGTCGACTGCATCGGCATGGACAGAATGCCCTGGCCGATCTTGGTGGGCGTGCCCTGGTAGATGACCACGCCGATCGATAGGTCCGGCTTGTCCTGGCCCACCCAGCCGTAGAAGCTGTAGTCATAGATGTTCTCCATCCACCCACCTTGGCCCTTGTTGAGGGTCGGATCCCAGATCTGGGCCGTGCCGGTCTTGCCGCCGACGTAGTAGTTCGGGATCCAGGTCGCCTTGTAGTACGACGGGACGGCCGTGACCACGTATTGCATCAAGCCCGTCAGCTGAGTCGACAACGCGGCGGGGATTACGCGCGTCGGGGCGACCGACGCCTTGGCGGACGGTGTGGCGCCGGAGGCCGGCTCAACGTCGCCCACGTGAGGCGTGACCGACAAGCCGCCGTTGGCCATCTCGCAATACGCCTTCATGATCTGAATGGGCGTAATCGCGACTCCCTGGCCAAATGAGCCGTTGGCCAGGTCGATCTGGGCCCACGACGTCTGGGCCGGATCACGAACGAGGCCTGTGACTTCGCCGGCCAGGTCGATGCCGGTCGCATGGCCGATACCGAATGTCTGCCACGTCTTGTACAGCACGGCAGAAGAAGCCGCGGTGTTCTTACCGAGCTTGAACGCAGCCTGCGAGACGCCCACGTTGCGCGACCAGGCGACGATGTCGGCGAACGACCGCCAGCCCGTGGCCTTGCGGTCGGCGTCCGCAACTTCCTGGCCGCCCGGCAGGGACAGGACACCGGTGTCGTTGATCTTGGTAGTGAGCAGGGTTGTCTTGGAGTCCAGGGCGGCCGAGGCCGTGAGCATCTTGAAAGTGGAGCCCGGCTCATACACCTCACTGACCACAGGGTCGGTGAAGAGCGACGGGTCCTGCGCCGCGACCTGCGAGTACATGTTTGCGTCGTATGACGGGTATGAGGCTTCGGCCAGCAGAGCGCCGGTGTGCGGATCCATCACCACGGCCGAGACGGCCTTGGCCTTGTCCGCGAGCCACGTCGAGAAGACCTCCTGCTCCACCTGGAGCTGAAGGCCGGCGTCGATGGTTGTCCGGATGTCCTCGCCGTCCTTACCCTGGTCGATGACGTGCTCGGCGCCCGGGCCGGTCTGGTTGGGGTCGACGCTGATGACCTGGGGCTTGCCTGCCAGAACCTTGTCGTATTGCTGCTCTACGCCGTATTGGCCGGCGCCTGCGGCATTCACGAAGCCCAGGAGTTGGGCGGCCAGGGACGTGCGCGGTGCGCCGCCTGTCTGCGGATACACGCGAACTGGCGTGGGCTCCAGGGTGACTTCGGCAAGCGCGTCGTTCTTCTGCGCCGTCGAGATGTCCCCGGCAATCTGGGCGTCCACGTTCGTGGCCAAGATCACGTAGTAGCCGGTGCCGGCCATGGTCTTGCGGAGAGCGGCTTCAGGCTCGGGGTCCAGGGCCAGGTAGTCCACCAGCGCGTCCGCGTCTCTTTTGCGGGCGGCGTCTGACAGGTCGTGGAGGTCCGCGACAAGGCGATAGCGGTCCATTGTTTGAGCCAGCACTATCGTGCCGGTGCGGTCGTAGATGGTTCCTCGCCGGGCGGCAACGGTTCGCTGCGTGGAGGTCGTCTGGTCACCGGGCTGGCCGGCACTCAGCTGGTCGTGGTGGTTCACCTGCCAGTAGGCCAGGCGCGCGGTCATACCGCCGGACAGCAATACCAGTGCGGCGAGAAGGAGCAGCAAACGGCCTCTGGAATCAGTTCGGCCGAGCATCTGTACGGCTTCCTCAGCGCGACGGGATGACGATGGGCGGCGGCAGCTGTGACAGGCCGCCGGCGATTGACTGACGGCGGATGGCCGACTCTCGATTGAGCCTGTTGACGTCCGAGAGATCCTGCTGCTTCTGGTTCTGCAGTTGGGTGAATTCCTGATTCATCTGGTCGATGTCATATCCGGATGTGGAGATCCGGACCGTCTGCACGAGCGAGAAGAAACTCAACAGGAAAGCAATCACAATCAAGCCAATCGCGATTCCAAAAATGCGCGGTCGGCGCCGGGAGCGAAGAATCACCCGCGGTCGCCTGCGGGTGGATGACGGCGCCTGGGGGCGGAGGAGGGGGGCCTCCAGGCGCCGTCGAGGAGAAAGAGCAGAGCGAGGGCGCGCGCCCTCGTAGACAGCCATCAGTCGGTGCCCCACGACGTGTTCCAGCCCGCGACCGTGGAGCGGGCGTACGCCGAGGCTCCACTTCGATCGCCGGGCTCAGGCAGATCCACTTTGTCGATCCAGCCGAGGGCGCCGACGGGACGCTCCATCCGTTCCTGGATCTCGTGCTGTCGACGGCCGTAGGTTCGGCGCCTGCTGGCCTGATGGGGCTTGCTCATCGGTTCCTCCTTTCCTGAATCGGACTAGGCGGCGAGACGTTCGGCCGCCCGTAGACGGGCGCTCCGAGAGCGCGGATTGGCGGTGACTTCCGCTTCACTCGGGGTTTGCGACTTGCCGAGAGAGCGGAGCTTGGGCTTGCGGCCGCAGACGCAAACCGGAACCTCGGGCGGGCAGATGCAACCGCGTTGTTCGGTCGCGATGAACTGCTTGACGATGCGGTCCTCAAGCGAGTGGTAGCTCAACACCACGAGCCGCCCGCCCGGCCGCAGGAGCACGAGCGAGGCCGCGAGCCCCTTCTCCAGAGCGCCCAACTCGTCGTTGACCGCGATACGCAATGCCTGGAAGACGCGCGTGGCGGGATGAGTTCGGCGGGCCTTGGGGGCAGGCACCGCTCGTTCGACGAGCGAGGCCAACTGTTCGGCCGTCTCCACCGGAGAGTGGTGACGAGACTCCACGATGTGCCGGGCGATGCGCCCCGAGAACGGCTCTTCGCCGTACTTGCCGAAGAGGGCGGTCAGATCCTTCTGGTCCATCGTCGCCAGCAGATCCGCCGCGGACTGACCCCGACTCGTGTCGAAGCGCATGTCCAGCCGGCCGCCGGCTCGGAACCCGAAGCCTCGTTCGACATCGCCCAGCTGGAAGCTCGACAGACCGAGATCCAGCAGAAGGCCGTCCACCTGACCGAAACCTGATTCCGGCGCAACCTCGGCCATGTGCTGGAAGTTGACCTGGCGCAGGACCACCCGGTCGCCGAAGCGAGCCAGGCGCTTGCCGCTCCGGGCGATAGCGGCTGGATCGGCGTCCAGGCCGAGTAGCCGCCCGTCCGGCGACGAAGCCTCGAGGACCCGCTCGGCGTGGCCGGCTCCACCGAGGGTGGCGTCGATCTGGAGACTACCGGGACGCGGGGCGAGAGTCACGAGGACCTCGCCTGCCATCACCGGCAGGTGCCCTAGCTCCACTTCGGCGCCCCCCTCGGGAGAGGCGGCAGGGCGCGTAGCCCCGGACTTCTCGTCAAGCGGGTCCTTCTTGCTCGTCTTGCTCATCAAAGCCACCTACAGCCCCAGGCCATCGAGCGCATTCGCCAGCGCATCGGCAGAATCAAGTGACTTGGCCTCCCAGGCCTCGGGTGCCCATATCTCAACGTGGTCCCCCACCCCCACGATCACGGCCTCCGACTCCAGATCCGCCCACTTGCGGATTGCCGCGGGCAGAACGATCCGGCCCTGGCCGTCGCGCTCCACTTCGAACGCGCTGGAGAAGAGGAAGCGGGTAACGGTCCTGGCGTTCTCGTTGCCGAGCGGCAGGGACGTGACCTTGGCGGCAAGAGCATCGAAAGCGAACCGGGGGAATATCGCGGCGCATTTCTCGACCCAGCGGACGACGACTGCGCCCTCTTCGAGCTGCAGGCGGAAACGCGCCGGAATCGCAACGCGTCCCTTGGCGTCTACCGAATGCCTGTACTCACCGATGAACATCTGCCGCTCGCCTGCCTGCTCGCCAAAGCGGAATGGGCCACTCTCTCCGTTTTCGCCGGATTCCCCACTGGTGGCTTTTGTGTCCGGGGAATTCCCGCCGCCAGTACCCACTTCTCACCGCTTTTCACCGCTGACTGGATCATACACCCACCCTGCGGCCAGTCAACGGACGGATTTGAGTGGCTCGGAGAGCGGTCCATCGCAGAAAGTTCCCGCCCAAAGTCGGGCCGCGAGGGAACCAAACGGGGTCGCTCGACGTACTACCACCGAAGGGATGCGCTGAGGCATCCGGAGAGACTGAGGGAGAGAGATGTCGAGTTTTGGGGCTTCCCGCCTGGCAGCTGCGCTCAGGTTCAGCAGCCGCGTCCTCCCGGCCGGTTCGATCCTGCTGGCGAGCAGCATCGTTTGGGGTTGCACCGGCCAGGCCGCGGCAGGGGGACTGGCCACTTCACAGGCAACGCGCGTAGTCGGATCGTCGAGCGATGCCACCCAGACGGCAGCAGCCGTCGACGCCTTCGGTTTCGACTTCTACGGCAAGACCCTGGCCACGGGCGGCAACGGCGTCATGTCCCCTGCAAGCGTTGTCCTGGCGCTTTCCATGGCCCAGGCCGGAGCGCGCGGAGACACGGCCGCGCAAATGGAAACAGTCCTGCATGGGGCGCTGAGCTCAGGCGGCGGCAACGGCATCAACTCTCTGGATCAGGCTCTGGCCCGACTCTCGGGTACGTTCCAGGTCCCGGGAAAAGCGGACCAGAAATTGGCCCTGCGTATCGCCAACGCCGCGTTCGCCCAGACCGGCGAGCAATGGCAGCAGGCGTACCTCGACACCCTGGCTGCCAGGTACGGGGCCGGTCTTAGGCTGGTCGATTTCCGGGCCAACCCGACGGCTGCCTGCAGTGCTATCAACAGCTGGGTCAGCGACCAGACCGAGGCGCGAATCCCAAAGATTCTAGACAGCCTTGACAACACCACCCGGCTGGTCCTGGCCAACGCCATCTACCTGAAGGCCCCGTGGCTTGAGCCCTTCGAGCCGAACGGGACCGCGGACGCGCCCTTCACGAAATCCGATGGCTCACAAGTGAGCGTCCCGACAATGAGCGCCGGCCTGTCCGAGGCAACGTATGCCTCCGGCTCCGGCTGGCAAGCAGTCGAACTGCCCTACGCCAACCCTTCACTCGCCATGACTATCGTCGTCCCCGACGACCTCGCCGCTTTCGAGAAGGGCCTCGACGCGGCTCGCTTCGGCCGGATCACCGCAGCCCTCCAGAACACTGAGGTTGCCCTGACACTCCCCCGATTCAAGATCGAAACCAAGTCCGACCTTTCCTCGGTTCTGTCGGCCATGGGGATGCCACTGGCGTTCGATCTGGACAAGGCGGACTTCTCCGGCATGACAACGCAGGAACGTCTGTTCATCGCCAAGGTCGTTCACCAGGCCAACATTTCCGTTGACGAGAACGGGGCTGAAGCGTCCGCCGCAACGGTTGTGGCCATGGCTGCCGCTTCAACCGCGGCAACCCGACAGATGACGCTGCACGTCGACAAGCCGTTCCTGTTCGCGATCCGCGACACCTCTACAGGAGCGATCCTCTTCCTGGGCCGGGTGACGGATCCGTCGGCGTAGCGGAATGGCAAGGCCGCCGCGAGCGGCTCTTCGGGCCTACTTCGAGCTGGTCGCGCAGGGGAGTGCCGTCGTCGGGCCGGGAATGTAGCGCGCCACCCAACCGGACAATTCGCAGGAGAGATCCGCGGCCACTTCCGGGGTTGAGCCGCGCCGCTCGTAGGACTCGCGGAAGTCTGCCACGATCTTGATCAACTCGGAGCGGGCCGCGCCGTTCCACTGCAGAACCGGGCACATACCACGCAGACGGCAGTCCTCCTCCGTAGAGAAATGGCGGACGGAGTAGTCCCCGAATTCGCGCATGGCGTGCTCAACGAGCGACTTGTCGCCGCCGGCCTCGATGACCGACAGCAGCTTGTTGGCGCGTTCCACGAGGGCCCGGCGCTGCGCGTCGAGTAGCGGCGCGCCGGTCTCCATGCTCGACTCCCAACCGATCGGCATCCGAGGGCTCCTTAGTTCGCGACGGCCCAGCCGGGCACGCCTAATGAAGCCCTACGACGCCAGGGGCCAGAAAGGGCCATTGGGCCCACGAAACGGTGACTGCGCCGCTTCGAATAGGACCGACCGGGTAGTCGGCCGGGTAGGCGCCACCGATGCCGCCCAGCGAGACCGCTGGTTCAGGTGCGCGGGCATATGAGGCTGCGAGTCCATCCTCACAAGGCCCGTGGAGCAAAGCCGCGCTACGGCGACACCCACTTGGTGGGCGTGGGGATCTTGAGCTTGTCGCCGGCCTGGATGGCGCTGCCGCCGTTCAGCCAGGGATTCATCTGGCGGACGGTGGCCAGATCCACTCCGAAGTAGGCGACGATCCCGGACAGCGTGTCCGCAACGGCCGACCCATTGCCGGCAGGCGGCGGGCCGGCTCCTCGAACGGTATAGACCCAGCAGTTGGACTGGCCGGTGCAGGGAACGAGGAGATTCATTCGCGAGGCCGTCGCACCAGGGGGCCAGGTCACGGAGGGAGCGGCCGATGGTGTTGCCTTGCTCGTTGCACTTGCTGTTGCACTTGCTATTGCACTCGGCTTGGCGCTGATACTCACTTGCACCGTGGGAGTGGGAGTGGGCATGGGCGTGGGCGTGGCAACGACCCGGGTCGCGGTCCCCGACGGCGACGCGACCACAAGGTGCTGAGGGGTGGCACCAGATCCTCCGGCGAACGGGCCCAGACCCATCAGGACCGAGGTGAGGATCAGAAGAGACAGGATGACGAGCGCAACCCCGCCAATGGTCCAGAACGGAACTGCCCTGACCCGTTTCTCCTGAGTGTTCTGCTGAGACTGATTCTCGCTGGCCAGGAGCGTTCCGCGGACGTATCGCGGGCAGCTGACATGAACCCGCTGCAAACAGACCAGCTCCTGCTGGCGCAGGGAGAGCGGCAGCGGATCGCCGAAGGCGGCGCAGCGATGCGTGGGCACCGCGGTCCTCTGAGCTTCGGCCAGACGGCCGTCCGGGCCAACGCTCCGGAGGAAGTGGCAGCGCGTAGGGCCGGCACCGGCCGGACCCGGCTCGGACCAAGCGCGGAAGCGAGGACTGAGGTCTATCGCATCCGATGGCGTAGCGGCCGGCATCGGAGGGCGGGAAGCCTGGGCAAACTGCGGGCTCGGCGCCGCAACGGGCGAGTCGGGCGGGGCATAGGGCGAGCCGGGAGGCGTATGTGGCTGGTCCGCGGGCGCGGAACCACCAATCAGACCGCCGGGAGAAGCGGTGCCGTCAAGGGGCCGCTCCTCATCCGTGGGATCGAAGCCCCGCGCCATACGCGAACGTCCGAGCCTGATCTGCTCCTCGTCGGGCGGGGTGCGATCCCCTCGCCCATCCTGAGTGTTGGAGCCTCCGCCTTCCTGCACGACCTCTGTGAACCTCCCACTTACCCAAGATATACGGCCGGATCGCTGACGCGCCGCAGTCTAGTACCTTTCGAGGGCTGCCGTCCCCTCGATCACGCGGCTCGCCTCCCGGGCTTCGGAGGTCAAAGTCGTTCGATGGCTCTGCCCCAGCGCGCAACCGACCTTTCGCCAGCCGCCTCGCCCTCAGATGGACAACGGATCAGACGCTGCACCTTTCGACGCCTGAGCCGAAACTCGTCCGGCGCCGAGAAATCCTACGGGGTCGGCTGCCTGTATCCGAACCGCAGCATGCCCCTTCCGATCGGCGATCTGGACACGAGTCTGGACATCTGCGCGACATGCACCGCCGGGCAAACATTCCGTCCCGGCGAAGACCAATCGACCCTGGGCTGATGAGTCTGGGACAATCGGCACCGATTCCTCGGTGGCCCAATCTCGGCAAAGGCAAACGGCGAGCCGGCCTGTAAGCCGAGTTCTGTACCGTGGCCGAAGCCACGGCGACGATCATCCATCTCTGGCCGCCGGTTACCCGACGGCTCAAGCGGCCGACCCGAGGACTGGGCAGCGCGACCTCTTCCGTTCTGAACGCCCGGTTTCCCGAACGCCCGAACCGCGTCCTCCTATTTGGCCTTGCTCCGAGCAGAGTTTGCCGCGTTTCACAACCCCAATTGTGCGAAGCACAAATGGGGCCTCGTCTCTGTGGCACTGGTCCTCGCCTCACGGCGGACGGGCGTTACCCGCTACCCTGCGCTGAGGAGCTCGGACTTTCCTCGAGGCCACAACCCGAAGGCGTGGTCTCGCGATCATCCAGCCGACTCGCCGAGGCGGGATTGTAGTCGAAGTGACCCAGATGACCAACCGGTCCAACTTGTTGATCCGCCGAGCCACTCCTGCCGATGCCCGCGCCATCGCCGAGATCGGGGTCCTCAGCTGGCAGGCAGCGTACCGGGGGATCCTCCCCGCGGGGTTCCTGGCCGGGCTTTCAATCACGGCCCGAGAGATCGCCTGGGAGTCCATGCTCGATGCGGACGAGGCCGATGAGGCCGACGACGCCCCGTGCTGGATGGCGGAACGTGACGGCACCACTATTGGGTATCTGGCGAGTGGTCCGCCACGGGACGATGACGTGCCTCTCCCCTCGGCGGAGGTATACGCCATCTACGTTCTGCCGGATGAGTGGCGGTCCGGCGCCGGCAGGGCGCTCATAACCACGGCTGTGGTCCACTGGCAGGCGTGCGGCGTCGAGATGCTGGTCCTCTGGGCACTGGAGGCGAACATGGCCGGTCGGGCCTTCTACGAGGCTCTGGGATGGCGCACCGACGGCACCCGGCAGCAGATCGACCTCGGTGGGTTCCGGAGGCCGGAGATCCGCTATCGGTTTGGCTCTACGCCGTCTCTCGCATTCAGGTAACTCGGCGGCCGACAGACCCGCAGCGCCGCCGCCGGCATTACCATGGCCGTCGAACCGGTCCTAATACCTGGAGGCGGCACATGGGCTCCAAACACAACGGCGACGGCGCGTTTCGGGACCTACTGCGAATCAAGCCGGGGCATGAACTAGATCTTGCGGCCTACGACTGCGGCCAGACGCTCGGCCATAAGAAGGACGATGCCGAGCCTTCGCTTACCGCCAACCTGGCCCGCCTCGCCGACCTTCAGGAGCGCGTCTACGCCGAGGCCAAGCACCCGATCCTGATCGTCCTGCAAGGCATCGACGCCGCCGGCAAGGACGGGACGATCACGGTCATCGCCGGCGCCTTCAACCCTCAGGGCACCACGGTCACCTCGTTCAAGGTCCCCACGCCGGAAGAAGCCGCCCACGACTTCCTGTGGCGAGTTCATGCAGCCGTCCCCGGCAAGCGCGAGATTGGCATCTTCAACCGCAGCCACTACGAGCAAGTGCTGATCGTGCGCGTCCACAACCTTGAGCCCGAGGCAGTCTGGCGCCGCCACTACGGTGAGATCCGGGACTGGGAGAAGATGCTCACGGACTCGGGTGTGACCATCCTCAAGTTCTTCCTGATGATCGACAAGGACACGCAGCGGCAACGGTTCCAGGACCGCATCGACGACCCCACCAAGCGCTGGAAGTTCTCTTCGGCGGACCTGGCCGAACGAAAGCTCTGGGGCGACTACACCGCGGCGTTCCAAGAGATGCTCACCGAGACGAGCACGGATTACGCCCCGTGGTACCTGGTCCCCGCCAACCACAACTGGCTCCGCAACCTCGCCGTAAGCGAGATCGTGGCCGACGCCTTGGACGACCTCAACCCGCAATACCCTGAGCCCGAAAGCGGGATCGAGGGGCTCAAGATCGAGTAAGACACCGAGCGGCGCCCGCGGAGGATCGCGCGTTTGTCCGGCTAAGCCGGACAGCATAGGTTCGATTCGCAGTACCGGAAGGCATCGGGCTACGCCGACGACAGGATCCGGGCACCTTCTGCTAGAAATGACCCCGGCGATCCCTCACGAGCCGATCCGGTCGGCCGATTTCTGGCTCAGGATTGGTCTAGGCCGACCGGATCTCACAACTGGGATGATTCTTGTCCGCCACAGCCGGACATCCATAACTTCGAGGCGATCGCTTCAGGTGGACGGCCCGACGTGCCACGGGGCCGCCACTCCCCTACTTCGGCCGAACCACCACCACGCGGGGCCCGCCGGCCAGAGCCCGGTCGATGGCCTCGTTGCAGAGCGCGTCGGCCTGTTTGTTCTGAGCCCGCGGAACGTGTGTGGCGCTCCAGCGCGCGAAGCGCGCCAGATGACCCTTAGCTTCGGCGTGGAGCGGGATCAACTTGGCGTCCTTGACCCGCCAGCGGCCGTGGAGCTGTTCCACGATCAACTTGCTGTCCAGGAGCATCTCCACTTCACGGGTGCCCAGTTCGAGTGCCAGGGCAAGGCCTCTGACCACGGCGATGTATTCGGCCACGTTGTTCGTCTGGACGCCGAGGTACTCCGAAATTGAGGCTATCGGGGTTGCATCCGGCCGACGCGAGGCCAGACCCACGGCCTCGATCAGGGCGGCACCGCTCGAAGCCGGGCCTGGATTGCCCCGAGCCGCACCGTCGGTGCGAAGGATCAGCTTGAGGCCGGGCGAACCACCCGGGTTCGCCGAGGCACTTGGGGCCGCCGAGGCGCTTGGGCCCGCCGGCCGGGCCGGCTCAGCCGGAGTCGGTGTCCGAACCACCCGAGCAGACGAAGGCACCGCGGAAGCCGGCTCAGCCGGTCGCCGAGGGCGCTCGTCCATCAGGTTCGGGTCGTGTCCGCCGGCAGCATCGCGAGCGCCAACCGAGTCCCACAAAGAATCCCAGTCGCTGCCTCCGCCGCCGGCGGCTCGCCCCGTCAGCCGCGTCGCCCCACGATCGCCGAGGAGACCTCGAGGATCGCCTTGGTGATGTTGATCCCGCGCGGACAGGCGTCGACGCAGTTGAAGATCGTCCGGCAACGCCACACGCCGTTCTCGTCCGCCAAGATCTCCAGCCGCTCCTCCGAACCCTCGTCACGAGAGTCGAAAATGAATCGGTGGGCCTGGACGATCGCCGCCGGCCCGACGTATTCCGGCCGCGCCCAGAAGGACGGGCATGAGGACGTGCAGGCGGCGCAGAGGATGCACTTGGTGGTGTCGTCGAACTTGGCGCGATCGGCCTGGCTCTGACGGCGTTCCCGCTCCGGCTCGGGCTGCTCGTTGATCAGGAACGGCTTCACAGAGCGGTACTTGCCGAAGAACCCGTTCATGTCGACGATCAGGTCCTTGACCACCGGGAGACCCGGCAACGGCGCGACCGAAATCTTCTTGCCCAGCTGGTCGACCCGAATTCGGCAGGCCAGCCGGTTGCGGTTGTTGATCAACATCGCGTCCGACCCGCAGATCCCGTGAGCGCATGAGCGCCGGAAGCTGAGGGTTCCGTCCTGGTCCGCCTTGACCCTGATCAAGAGGTCCAGGACGCGGTCCATCGGGTCTACCGCGACCTTGTACTCCGCCCAATGCGGCTTCTGATCACTCTCCGGGTCGTATCGGAGGACACGCAGTGTAACTTCCATCAATGCAGCCTCAATACGTCCGCGGCTTGGGTTCAAACTTCGTGATCGACACGTTCTTGTAGCGCAGTGTCGGTCCGTCCTTGCCCTTGTAGGCGAGGGTGTGCTTGAGCCACTTCTTGTCGTCTCGCTCGGGGAAATCCTCGCGCGAGTGGGCGCCGCGGCTCTCCTGGCGCGCCAGCGCCGAGGAGACCGTGACCTGGGCGATATCCAGCAGGTAGCCCAGCTCCTGGGCTTCCATCAGCTCGGTGTTGAAGACCGTGCCGTGATCCTGGATGGCGATCTTCTGGACTCGGGCCTGCAGCTCCTTGACCTTGACCAATGCCTCGGCCAGGAGCTTGCCGTCTCGGTAGACACCGACGTTGTCCATCATCACGTTCTGGAGTTCAGTCCGGATGGTGGCGACGGACTCGCCGCTCGTCTCGCGGTTGCGGATCGCTTCCAGCTCCGCTTTGACGGGCTCGACTGCGTTTTCGATAGGCCTGGGCCGCTCCACCTTACCGGCGTAACGGGCCATCTGCCGGCCGGCCCGCCGTCCGAAGACGAGCAGGTCCACCAGCGAGTTGGTCCCCAGCCGGTTGGCGCCGTGGACGCTGACGCAGGCACATTCACCGGCGGCGAACAGCCCCGGCACAACCGTGCCCTTGTCGTCGATCACGACTTCCGAGTTGGTGTTGGTTGGGATGCCGCCCATGGCGTAGTGAGCCGTAGGCTGAACTGGGATCGGCTCCTTGAGCGGCTCGATGCCCTGGTAGACGCGCACGAAGTCCGTGATATCCGGCAGCTTCTCGTCGATGACCTTGCGGCCGAGGTGGCGCAAGTCCATGTAGACGTAGTCCTTGCCGCCGATACCGCGGCCGGCCCGGATCTCCTGGTACATGGCCCGGCTGACCATGTCGCGAGGAGCCAGGTCCATCATCTTGGGCGCGTACTTCTCCATAAAGCGCTCGCCCTTGTCGTTCAGGAGAATTCCGCCCTCGCCGCGGGCGGCTTCGGACAACAAGATGCCGATGCCTACGATCCCGGTCGGGTGGAATTGGAAGAACTCCATGTCCTGGAGCGGGATGCCATGGCGGTAGCATAAGGAAACGGCATCGCCGGTGAGGCTGTGCGCGTTGGAGGTGATACGGAACATCCGCCCGAATCCGCCGGTGGCCAGAAGCACCGACTTGGCTCGGAAGGTGTGGAGCTCACCGTCGGCGGCACGGTGAGCAACGACGCCCGCTGCTCGGCCGCCCTTCTCCGGCTCGCCGCCTTCAAAGAGCAGGTCCACGACCTGGTACTCGTCGAAGAACTTCACACCGTGCTTGATGCACTGCTGGTACAGGGTCTGAAGGATCATGTGCCCGGTTCGGTCTGCCGCGAAGCAAGCCCGGCGGACGGGACCCTCGCCGTAGTTGCTGGTGTGGCCGCCGAAGCGCCGCTGGTCGATCTTGCCGTCCGGAGTGCGGTTGAACGGCAGGCCCATGTGCTCCAGCTCGATGACCGTCTCGATGGCCTCACGGGCCAGGATTTCGGCAGCATCCTGGTCGACGAGGTAATCGCCGCCCTTGATCGTGTCGAACATATGCCACTCCCAGTGGTCCTCTTCGAGGTTCCCGAGAGCGGCGCAGACACCGCCCTGGGCGGTGCCGGTGTGGGAGCGAGTGGGATATAGCTTGGTCAGAACTGCGGTGTTGACGCCTTCACGCGCCAGCTCGAGCGCGGCCCAAAGCCCCGCCCCGCCGGCGCCGACGACGATTGCATCGTATGGGTGGTCCATGGCTCAGGCCCCCGGAAGCTTCACGGTCATGACGACGATCGTCCCCATCATGAAGACGAAGGCGCCGGCCAGGTATAGGGCCGACAGGGCCAGCGTCCGCTTGCCGCCCTTGACGTAGTCCATGGTCACGGTCCGCATGCCGAGGATCATGTGGACCAGCACAAAGACGAGCATCAGCCAGTCCAGCCCACGCCGGAGGACGCTGTTCCAGGCCTGAGTGAAGATCCAGGTGGCCGTCTGATCCTTCGGGTCACTGAGGAAGTGCTGCAGGGCAAAATGCGAAAGGGCCAGCACAAAGAGCGCCACTCCCGACAACCGCATGAAGTACCAGGCTCCAAGCTCAAAGCCACCGCTTTGCGGGCGGGGCCGGCCGGAGCGCGAATAGAGTGCCATCTCGACGCTCCTCCTAGATGCCCAGTGCCGGGCGCATGATGATGAAG
>OCZT010002843.1_pt1 | contig 17827 bp, 13 predicted proteins | sample 1539031 | NCBI WGS metagenome assembly OCZT01 (sample SAMEA3539308, study PRJEB22396) | soil metagenome | biome: tundra; feature: field; material: soil | place: USA | collected 2010-05 | depth 0.15 m | reverse complement strand
CCAAACGCATTGACCCACCGGGTGCTGCCGTCCTGACAGACAAGCTCAAGTTCAATTTGATACGATTCGCCTGTTTCACGCGCCCTTTCAATGGCGGCTTTGAAACGGTTCCAGCTATCGGGAGTGTATATTTTGGGATGCTCCGCATAAGAAGGCGCCGGCAGCTGCGGATCGCAACCGGCCAAATGGTAGAGCTCTTCCGACCAAATGACCGTATCGGTTCCGGCGGTCAAGTCCCAGGTCCCTATATGCGCCAGACGATGTGTTTCTTTGAGTTGTGCCTGGCTTTCCTTGAGCGCCTCCTGAATCTGCAACAATTCGGTGACATCCTGAAGCGTTCCGAATAATCTGACGACCTGACCTTCATCATTCCGGTCAGTGTATCCTTTTATGTTCACCCATCGGGTGCTCTTATCAGGACGAACTAAACGATATACAATATCAAAGGAAGCACCATCGCTAATTGCTTTTGATATTGCGTCATTGAAATGATCCAAATCATCGGGATGAATGAGCTTATGGCGGTCTACAATGGAGGGTGCGCCTTCTCCAGGGTCGAGACCGAAGATACGAAACATCTCTTCGGACCAGATGGATGCTCCGGTTGCGGGATCGACCACCCAGTGGCCGATGTGGGCCAAATACTGCGCCTCTTTAAGGAGAGATTCGCTTTGCTTTAGGTTTTCTTCCGCCTTTTTGATGTCGGTGATGTCTACAACCGTTACGAAGCACCCCTGCCCGTCCTCGGAGGTTTTTGCCTCAATGCGTGCATAGAACGGTTGCTTGCCCTCTTTCCGAAGCATTAACTCGCAGGATTCTTTCACCCGGCTCTCAAGCACCTTGTCGAGGCAGACATTGAAGGCGGGATGGAAATCATCGGAAACAAAGGACTGGAAGCGCCTGTGAGTCAACTCGTTGCACTCAACCCCGAGCAAGCGTGCTCCGGCGCGGTTCACTTGGCGGATCGTCCCGTTGCGTTCCAGGAAAAAGAAGCCTACGGGGGCGAAATCGAAGAGGGCGGTGTACAGCTCCATCTCAGCCATCTCGGACAGCGCCTTTTTCAGATCCTCGTTCTCCCTCTCCAGTTCGACCTGGTGAACCTGGAGTTCATGAATGAGGTTTTGACACTCATCCTGCGATCCAAGCCTCTCTATCTGCTTTTTTTCAGTCCTCAACGGCTCTTCTGCACTGCTTGGCATATCGGGAACGTGATCTGGTTTTTGCTGATCTTTCTCCATGATGGTTTCCTCACAATAAGCTCTGGATTGCCTCTGGCATGATCTTACGGTAATAAAACGGTAAGTCAATACCCCTGCAACGATAACTGATGTATCAGATATTGTGCCAGAGGTGAAGGTGATCGTCATTTATTTCCAATTATTAATGATGTATGTCTTGCAAAATTATTGCATGCTTAATAACAGGAAGGAGTCCACAGATTCCGCCCCTTTGGTATTTCTTATACTTCAACCGGCACCTAATGGCAATTAGATGTTATGAATTTTCAATAAAACAGGTGTATGGACAGAAAAAAGTGGACACGCAACATTACAGGAAGTTTGATAAGATTTGATTTGATAAGACATTGCTTGTTCATGGTTGAACTATAATAATTTCGGTCTTGTACGTCAAGGAAATCTTGGCCACAAAATGTGGGGTGAGGCACCGATGGCCGTGCCGGTAGTACATTGCGATCTCCATTCTTATGAGCAATCTGTTCACCTTTTGTTCTGTTCACCTGTCGCGAAGTCCATTTTGAATGGAATTCAGGAAAATCTCTCTTGCACGCCTTTTTTCATGATGCTTTATGACTGAATATATTCATTCCATACCTTGAAGGGCACGCGTGTGTATTCGGGGTCGCCGTAGATAGTATCAGCGTGTGTTTGGAGACTAATATGGGCAGCGGCGTATTCCCGGATTGGCGGGGCGTGAGCTTTTGGCGGCGGCCTTGATCCCCGCCGCCCTGGCTGTTGCCTTCACGTTCACCAGCGTCTGAGGCGAACAGGTATAGGAAGAATGACAGAAGAAGGCCGGCGTGATCATCGGTGCGTAAGGCAGCCAACGCTCGGCAAACCGGGTTACCGCCGCCATCATTTTTTCAAACCTGTGATTGTCCGGCGTGGCAAAATCCGCGAACCCCTGGGAAACCACCGCAAGCCAATACGGCTTCGGCAATCTGGTTTTCAAAAAAGTATCCGTCGCATAAGGTTGTCGTGCCGGAAAGGATCATCTCGGCCATCGCCAGCACAGCGCCGTCATAAACCATTTTTTTGTTGACGAAGCGCGCCTCCGCCGGAAAGATGTGGTTGGTGAGCCAATCCATTAGCGGCAGATCATCCGCCATGCCCCGGAAGCAAACCATCGGCAAATGCGTGTGCGTATTGACCAGTCCCGGCAGAACAAGACAACCGATCGCATCAATTATTTTTCCGGCCTGGGTCGGACGGAACTTGTCCACCAGAGTAATGCGTCCGTCTTTGACACCGACCACGGCATCCTAGATGATCTCCATTTTTGCAGACATCGTCAGCAGAATTCCGCCCGAAATCACGATATCAAAAGTTGCTGGTTGCATCATTTATTCTTTTTCCATTAATTAAATTCGAGTTTGTAGTAAATATCGACGCCGCTTTCCTGTCCCGTCTGGCTCTCAATCTGCCATTTTGGGGAAATATCATAGCGCAGAAAAAATAAATTTCCCCCGGAAAACAGCGAGCGGCCGTAACTGACATAGATTTGCGGGGTCAAATATTTGCCCACGACCAGCATGGTTTGCGAGACGCTTCCCGACGTATTGGTCACGCCTATTCCGGTGGGCGCTACTTTGATGGGTTTATATCCCATGCGGCCGTTTGATTCCACGACGTCCGCCGATATTTCAAACGTGGTGAGCCCCAGACGGTTTTTGATCTGTTTTTGCAGTTCCTCGGATTGCCGCGAGGTCAGTAGCGCGCCCGCCGCCATTACCAGAAGATTGGCCTGCTGGGCATTGCTGCCGAGCGGGTGACCGAGGACGATGTAGGCCAGAATGTCCATATCCTGCATGAAGGGCTCCGAATAAAGTTTTACCAGGGGCCTCTGAAGCGTACCGCTGACCACGACACCGGCCCGCACATCACCGACCGTTTTCAGAGCCAGGATATCCAGAGACGGCTGGTTAATCAGACCGCCTGCATAAAAAAGGCGTCCGCGAATAATCTCAAGATTCATGCCGTAGGTCCGGTAGCGGCCTTTGACCACCCGAATTTCACCCCGGCCAGTCATTTTATCGATCTGCCGGAATTGCAGATCGAGATTACCCCCCAGTTGAGCGTCGATTCCCGCCGCTTTAAACTGGATGGAATCGCCCAGGACCAGCCTGACCTGAACATCCGTTTCCAGAGGCAGCTTTTTTGCCGCTGGTTTTGTCTTTCCTTCAATGATGACATCAGGGCTTACCTCGACAGGTCCTCGGGATTGCGACCCGATGATCTGAACCTCCGGCAGAAGTACTTCTCCCCGAACGGATAATTTTCCCGGCGTTCCGGAAAAGGTAAGTCTGGGCGAGCTTTGCACCTGAAGCTCGGGGAAGTAAATGGTCTGAAACCGCTCGCCGCCCAGGCGTCCCTCGAAGCTCACGACTTGAAATTCTTTCATCCGAATGAGCGCAGAACCATCAACATAACCGGGGCCGGAAACCGCCCGGAAGGAATCGATGTGGATGGTATTCTTGGTGAGCCGCGCGGCAATCTGAGCGTCTTTAATGGAGATACCGGCAGCGGGCAGATAGCCTCCCGCCTTGGATAAATGGACATTACCTTCCAGCAACGGGTCGGCCCAGTTGCCGCTCATCTTTAAATCCACATCAAGTTCTCCGTGGCTCTCCTGCACCAAGTCCGGGAAAAAGACGCCCAAGGCGCCTTTTTCCCGGACTTGTCCCGTGAGTGATGCCTGAAGCATTCCTTTGGTGTCCATTAAAATCGGAAAACGCGCGGCAACCGGTAGCCGGAAACGGCCCTGCAATTTTCCATAGTCCGAAAGCGTCATGTTTAGGTCGCCGCTGATCGCCTCTTCTCGCCAGACCCAGTCCAGTGATGCCTGGCGCAGATCGACACTCATATCCCCTTTCTGCCCCTGCCAGTGGATTTTTGATTGCGAAAGAGCTGTATGACCAGTCAGATCAAGACGACGGTTCGGCAGAAGTTTCCCACTAACCTCTCCCTCCATTTGGCCTTCCAGTCTGACTCGACGGGGCAGCCAGGCCGAAAGCGGCGCAAGATTGAGTCCCTGCCAGTGCAGATTGAAATCCCCCTCGTCCGGCAACGCCAGGCGAGCGGGCGATTGCGAGGTAAAAGCGCCTTTTAGTGTTCCACCCTGGGCCAGACGAATATCCAGTCCGGCCCGAATGCCTTGTTCATTGGCTTCAATGTTACACTCGCTTTGCCGGATGGTGATAGGTTGTCCCTGAGCCTGAACCGTTCCATTGGCGGAAAATTTTCCTGTCAGCGTGATGCGCTTTTGGGGTAGAAGTTTTAAATGAATGTCCCCGCTGCTTAATCCCGTGACGGGCTCTGAATTCATCCAGACATTGGCTCTGGCCAGATTCCAGGCATTCCAGTTAAACTCAATGGAACCGGTTGGAGGCTCTGAGGACAGCCCGCCGGATATTCTGATGGTTTCCGAATCCCGGCCTGTGATCATCAACGGCTCGATCGAAAGGCTGTGCGATGTTATGGACAGCGCGGCAGGTTGAGCAAGTCTCCAGGGGCCGACGCTGTCCGTGCCATCCAAGCGCGCAACTTTTCCCTGCCAGCCACCGTGACGATATGATCCGGATAATGTCAGATGCGTTTCATGACGGCGTGCGCGAAGTGCGGCGACAAGTGTGTGCTGGGGTGCCGTTCCATTTAACCGCAGGATTAAAGTGTCCGCTGTAAAACTCTGATAGCGAAGCCTGTTGAAGGTTGCATTCATGTAAATAGGCGAGGTGTCTTTATCCTCGATGGCGGCGTTCAGGTCTGCGGCGGCGATCTCCAAACCGCCTGCGTTCAAACCACTGGCCTGAGCGGAAATGACGCCGCTTGGTCTTCCGGAACGCCAGCGCATCCAGCCATTAGCCGTGATCTTGCCTGCGGTCTGCGGAACGAGCCGGGAAAGATCGCTGATCCGGGCGGCAAAGTCCAGCTTACTCTTAACAGCTCCTGCGGCTGTGAGTTGAAAGCCTTTCCCCTGCAACGCCAAGTGTTGAATTCGGACATCGTCATCAACAAAAGTTGCGCGGAGGTCTCCTGTCAGTTGTTGCCCATGCAGACGGCTTTGCCGCAGCGTGCAGGCCACTTCGCCGCTTAGCGGCTCTTGTTGCGAGGCCGATACCTTGCCGGAAAGATCAAAATTAATAACGCCTGCCCAGCTTGGGTCAATGCCTTCCGGATTGAGATTCCGGCCGGTAAGCGCTCCTTTCATCGCCAGGCCATTCTGCCAGTCGATATTCAGGCGGCCGCTCAGTGTGCCGTTGAGTGCTGTTCCCTGTATCGCGTTCAGAGTCACGCTTTCAGCGTTTCCCGAATAATCGCTTGCCAGACGGATGGATTGCCAGTCTTTCCCCTTGTTGGCGACAGTGATGCGTCCCCGGTATTGCTTGATGTTTCCGGCGAATGTCAAAGATGCGGAGAGGTCGGTTGGCACTTTGAATTCGGAAGAAAGATCAAAATCAGCCATGTCTGCCCGTAGTGACAGGAGAGGTTCCGGCCCGCTGAAGGTCAGCATTCCCTCTCCGGTGATCAAGCCCCGCCCGTTCGGACGATTCAGCCGAATGTTCTTCAGAGGGAACCCCTCGGATGTCATGCCGGCATCTACGGCCATTTCCCAGAGAGGCTTTTCATCCGCAGGCTTTTGACGGCCGGAAAGATGAAGGTTTCCGGCGAGCTTTTGCGGGCTTTGCCCCGGCCCGAATTTTCCACGTAGCCGTAAAATTTCCATGCCGGCCACTGGACGGGAAGGGGTCGCGGCAATATCCATTTCCAGAAGGGGGCGATTAAATCCAGCCGCCATGTTTCCTTGAACAACGCCCAGGTCGGAAACCATGTTGAGATTGCTTACGGACAGATGTGAATTTTTCCAGACAACCGAAGCAACGATTGTTTGGAGATACAGCGGTTGTTTTTCAAGGTGGCGATAGGTGAAGCCATTGATTTCCAGGCGTTCGATTTTGCCGCTGAAAAATTTGATCAGGCCTGATGCCTGCGGCCAGTCAAGCACCGGCGGCGCTTCAGGTGAGTTGTCTGAAATCGATACGTTCTTCATTGAAAGATTTTGAATGCTGAGCGTGCCTACAATCAGGTCAATCGATTGTAGGGTCAGCTCCAGGTGTTGTATCTTGACATGCGCTTGCGGCAATTCAATTTCCAGATTTTCCAGACGCAAAGTGCCCGCCAACCGCCCCTCGATTTTTGTCGCGGACATTTTCAGGCCCGTATAGCGGGAAACATTGTCTATCAACCGGCGCGCGCCTGCATTTGTGCCGAAAAGCCAGGCGGCCGCCGCAAGGCAGGCTAACAACGTTGCCAGGGCAATCGCGATGATGAGATATTTCAGAACACGTTTCAAAATTCAAACCCCACCGTGAAATGAATACGATAACCGGGATCTTCCACGCCGATTTGTCTGGCCACAGACAAATTCAAGGCGCCGACCGGCGTGAAGTAATGGACGCCGACACCTGCGGCCTGAAACAGGGTCAAATCGGAAAAAGAATCAAAGGCATTGCCGGCGTTATAAAACACCGAAACGGCCCAGTCTTCCAACACAGCACGTTGCAATTCCACACAACCCGTCAGGAGGTGTTTGCCGCCAACGACATTTCCTGCCGCATCACGGGGGCCTAGCGACTGATAGGCGTAGCCGCGGATGCTTTGATCGCCACCGGCAAAGAAGCGCAGAGACGGGGGAAGATCGCTCAAAGGATCCGAAAAAAAAGTAATGTCGGCTTTGGCGCTGGTCTGGAGAGAAAGACGCCAGGGCAGTGACAGGATATGACTTGCTTCAGTGAGCAACTGCAATAATTGAGTGGTTGAACCCAGAGCTTGGCTCGTGCCGCGCAGATCCAAGGCGTAGCGAAACCCGCTACTGGGCCGGATCATACTGTCATAATGATTATCGGAAAACCGGATTCCCGGCAACACATAACGCGCAGACGAATCCTGATTGCTGATGGTATATTCTTCCTGTTGAAACTTTACGTAAGCCGTGCCTTGTTTCTGGTTGCCGAAACTGCTGCTTCTGGCCAATTCGAGGGAAATGAGTTGGCTATTGTATGTGGTGATATCCTCTCTTTGGACATTTATCTGAGCGGAGGTGAACGTCCGGATGTCTTTATCGCTTGGAATGATATAGCTGGTAGCAAGCCCCTGCAGCCTTTCCGAAATAAACAGATTGGAATAAAATTCGTGACCCTGATGAAACATGTTGAGATCGCGGTAGCGCAGAGAAAATCTTGCTCCCGTGTCTGTTCCATAGCCGATTCCCGGCCTCAGGCTTCTTCGCGGCACAGGTTTCAGTAGGACTCGTACCGGTATTTTAAATTCCTGGGCGTTCTGTTTTTCCGCCAGAACAATCACCTCGCGGAACCGTTCCGAATTGTTTAATTGGATCTGTGATTCGGCAAGTTTTGTATAAGAAAATACGTCGCCTGGCCCAAAGGTGATATAACGCCGCAGAAAGGCGTCGGGGTAGTCGGGAGCGCCCTCGATGGTGACCGAATGAAAATAGTACCTTTCGCCCGTTTCCAGAACCAGTGTTATGTGGGCGGAATTCGCGGCAGGGTTCATGCGAATTTCGTGGATGGTGTATTCGGCATCCAGATAGCCCAGTTCCTGCGCTCTGGCCTGAAGCCCCCGCCTGGCCTGTTCGTAGGATTGATGCAAAAGCACGTCGCCTTTATGCAGCGGAAAGACGGTTGCCAGCGCCGTAAGCGATGATTCAGATGCGCCCCGACCGGTGACTGACACACTGACGTCACTCACAATCACCGGCTGCCCGGCTTCCACTTTCACCCGCAAACGATATTGATCTGCTTTGGGTGTTTCGATATTGATTGTGACGCGGGCGGAGTAATAACCGAATGGTTCGAGAGCCGCGACGACATTCTGCTGGGCCTGACGGACAAAGCGTTCCAGCCAGAGCCGGTCCACCGTTCCATCTTTCACCAAACCGTAAGGAAGGACAAGCGCCTCCAGGACATTTTTACGCGCGTCCCCTTCAATGCCCTCCACGACAATTTCAACAGGTTGGGCGGCATGCGCTAGCATGGTGATTCCCGGCCAAAAGAGCAGGCAGAAGAGCAGGGCGTAGCAGTACACCCAGCGCGCCGGCAAGCCGGTGATGCCAGTTACCGGAGCTGAGATGGTCTTTGCCGCGATAGTCTTATCAAAAGGCTGTCTTTGCAGCCGCCTGTCTATTATCTTTGCTATCCTGTTGAACACATTCATTTACTCTTGACCTTGTTTTTAACCACAAGCAAAATCGGATATTGAAAAACTGTCGCAGGGAAAATAGTGGCTTGACGAAAGTTTAAGGCATCTAGCTGGGGAATGCAAGGAGATGTTGGCCGGCGGAAAAGCTTGTCCTTTTTTTGATAAGACATTGCTTATTCATGGTTGAACTATAAGAAACTCAGTCTTGTATGTCAAGGAAATATTGACCACAAAATGTGGGGTGCGTCACCGATGACTGCGCCGGATGGCCATTGCGACATCCGGCCTTATGAGAAATCTGCTCACCTTTTGGTCTGTTCACCTGCCAAAAAGGTATTTTGGACGGAATTCAGACAGACCTCTCCGTCACGCCTTTTTTTCACAATGCGTTATGACTGGATGTATTCATCCCATACCCTGAAGGGCATGCGTGTGTATTCGGGGTCGCCGTAGATAGTATCAGCGTGTGTTTGGAGCTGGAGATCGACAGCGGCGTATTCCCGGATTGGCGGACGTGAGCTTTTGGCGGTGGCCTGGATCGGACGAGCCAGATTCCCAAATGTTCGAGTATAGCCCGGATCACTTGGCGGTCATCTATCGCACTGATGACCCGCATGGACCCCTGACATCCCAGCCTTCGCGGGGACAAGCTTCGGAAGGCATCAATGCTGACTGATATCGTAAAGCATAAATATTGAATGTTCCAGTATTTTTACTATTTCTTCAGTATACTCTTTTACAGCCTTAACACTGCCCGGCAGAGCAAAAACAAGTGTTTTGTTGATCGTTCCGGCAATTGACCGGGATAATATTGAGGAAAACATCAAAGGAACCATTGAATCAGGAAAACTGGACGACTTCACAATTCTTGACCAAAACCCTTTGAAGGTTGCATCCGAACAAATCAAAAATATCACAGTGAAGGAAGTGATTATCGGAGGAAAGCAGGTGTATCGATTTTAAGGGGGATGGTATTTCTAGTAATCTGTTCGTTATTTATGTTGTTAACAGGAAACAACTGTCATATAATCATGATAAGCATTTGTGTTGATTAACAAAGAAAGGTTTTAAGCTTTGGAAGATACAATTTATGAAGAATTGAATGTGGCACAGATTACCAGAGACAAAGATGGTTGCCACGTTTCTGGCATCACCAAAAAAGTGATTGCGGAAATATCCCTGAAAGTGATCGTCAACGGAGCGGAACTTGTCTCTGTTCTTTGCCTGAACCAATATCAGGAAGAGCTGGCGCTGGGTTTTCTTTATAACGAAGGAGTCATTAATTCCTATTCGGATGTCGAAAATGTTTATTTTAATGACAAGATGCTGGCGGTTATCATCAACCTGAAAGAAGGAGTAATAATCGACCGGCAGGAGAGCTTAAGAAGCCTCACCTCCGGCTGTGGCAAATGTTATACCTACATCAATCCTCTTAAACAAAGCCACTATCAAGCAGTCCAGGACAACGCAACCTATTCGATTGACACCATCCTGAATTTGATGAGTGATTTTGTCACCAGATCGGAAATATTCGCCAGCGTTGGAGGTGTGCACAGTGTGCTGTTGCACGCCGCCGATTATGAAATACTGACTGAAGACATTGGCAGGCATAACTGTTTTGACAAAATCACCGGACTGATGCTGAAAAAAGGCAAGCTGGATTTGTTCGACAATGCTTTAGTCTTTGTATCGGGAAGAATATCTTCCGAAATCATCGCCAAAATTATTCGGATGGGTGTTCCGGTTCTGGTTTCAAAATCTACTCCTACCACAGCCGCCGTCAAACTGGCACAACAGCACAACGTGACCTTGTTGGGATATGTCCGTGCGAATGGTGGATATATTTACAGCTGCCCAGAAAGATTAGTTCCCTGATTATTTTCTGATCAGGTTCACAAAGCGCAGATGAGGACGCAGAGCCGACGTTCCACCACCCTTGGAGATAATTTGCATGACCCGCGCGGAATCGACAACAATTACACCGCCCAGATGCGTCACAGGCGTATCGCTAAAAATTCGTGTCGTGAGCGGTGTAGAGGGCCCCATCACAATAACCGAACGCGGCGTACCCAAACTGTTAATCGTTTCCTCAAATGTAGAGTTGAGCAGTGTGGTTGCCGTAATAATGGCAATATCGCAGGATTTTAAAGCTTCCTTCTTTTCCGCATCGCTGAGTATTTCCATGCGCGCTGGATTTTTTTCAATGATCGTCAATTTTGCCCCTATGTCTAAGATATGGGCAACCAAAGGAGCAAATAGACCGACCATGGCAACTTTTACTCCCTTTTGCAGATGAAGGTAGGTTGTCGCTTCACGGTCATCTATGTTGCCTGCCGGTGTCTCGATCAAAGCATTGGCGGTAGCCAGTCCCAAGGCAATTTCCAGAGGATTTTTTCCGCCAACAAGATATTGCAGCAGATCTGTCGCGGAGGAACCGGCAAAGCTTCCTGCGGCAGGCACAACCGTGCAGCCATGAGGCAGCGTATCAAACAGCATAGCGGCAATTCCCGTGGCGTCATTATCCAGCCTCACACCGATGTAACCAAGCCCTATTCGCAGATCAATAACTTTACGGTTTTTTGCTGACGATTTGAGTTGTTCGTAAAGAAGATTTAAAATTGTTCCTGGTTCAAGCATAGTTACCTTGTTTTATTATGGCAATTAAAGTCCCCCTTTAAAAAGGGGGTTTTTGAGACTATGAATGAAATCCTCCCTAACCCTCCTTTATAAAAAGGAGGGGAAAAATAATTCTTCTTTTCGAAATAACCTCGGATGAGGATTACACAGCAACTTTTTATTTTAAAACGCTGACGGAAACCACATCCGAATAGGGCGTTTCTCCCTGGCAGTTCCTGCAACTGGCACCGTCTTTTAACGGATAAGCCTCGCCACAGACGGGACAAACTCCTACCGGTCCCATTTTCTTGCGGTGAACTTTTTCCGGCTCCACCTGCACGCGCTGCACGCTGAGCAGTCCGTGCCCCGCCTCTTTGATCTGCGCCATCAGAAGTTCATAATTTTGTTCGTTCTTTTTCTTCTTTTTCAGATACCAGTCCCGTACTTCCGGCCAAGCGTCCAGCTTTTTTGTATCCAGAAAAACCCGCACACCTTTGCCGGTATATTTTTCGTACAGGGTAACGGCAAACCGGCCGAAATTAACAATGCTCAGCCAGCCATTGCCGATAGTGCAGGGCGTCAAGATCTGTACAGCATCGGGCAGACAAACAGTGGTTTCACTGATGGCATCAAAAAACTCCCCTTCAGGTAAATGCTTCATAGCCAGATCGACGATAAAACCGCCGATAATCAGGCCTGGTGCAAGATTTCCGTGGAAGGACTTGACCAAGTGGAGATACTCTTCATAAGAATAGGTGCATATGTTCATAAAATATGTAACTCCTTTTATTGCGGCAACATTGGAAAAAATCCGTTGCTTTTTTCTAGTACACGAGAGACAAACGCGGTTCGCGCGCCGCACGGGCAGACACTTCCGCCGACGGCTCGCGGCTGATCATCCGCTGCATCCATTGATCGTCACTCTTGCCCTCAACAACAGACAGAATTTCATCAGACAGATACAACGCTTCCGTTATATCATGCGTCACATAAATGATCGGGAAAGACATGCCGCCTTTTAAATTTTTCAATTCTTCGCGCAGGCCGCGGCGCGTGATGGCATCAAGCGCGGAGAAAGGTTCATCCAAAAGTAACAGGCGCGGATGTCTGGCCAGGGCTTGACAGATAGCGCAGCGCTGCCGTTCACCGCCGGAAACCATGTGGGGCTTGCGTTTCCGCAAATGATTGATTTTAAAAAGCTCGAAGAGCTCATCGACTTCTTTTTTATCCACGGCCGCAAAAGCCGCATTATCGTAAAGATTCAGATGGGGAAAAAGCGTATAATCCTGAAACACATAGCCCAGGCGACGCTTCTGCGGCGCAATATTAATGCGGCGGAGAGAATCAAACCAGACTTCATCGCCAAAAATCACCTGGCCTTCATCCGGCCTCTGCAGGCCTGCCAGCATGCGGATGATGGTTGTTTTGCCGCCGCCGGAAGGGCCGATCATCACCATCATGTTTTTCATGGAGCAGGAAAACGATATATCCAGATCAAAGTATTTCAATCTTTTTTTAAAAGAAGCTGAGATGGTCATATACGGTAATCCTCGTTGAGCTTGTTTATTAATAATAAAAAGGCATAACTGATCGGGATAAAACTCAGGGCGATCATACCAGCCGCCCGGTAATTCATGGTTTCCACCGCTTCATAGATGGCAATGGAAGCTACTTTTGTTTCTCCCGGAATACTGCCACCAACCATCAGTAGAACTCCGAACGCTCCAATGCTGTGCAGAAAAACTAAAATGGCGGAGGCGGCAATGCCGCCCAGAGAGTTGGGGATGATGACCCGCAAAAATGCCGCCCGCTTCGATAAACCGAGAACATAGGCGGCATCCAGCAGTCGACGGTCGATTTTCGCAAAAGCCGCTTTCATCGGCTGGACGGCAAAAGGAATACTGTAAATAATGGACGCGATTGTTATTCCGATGAAGGTGAAAAGGAGTGAATCGCCGGTAAGAAATCCCCATGCTTTGCCCGCAAACCCTTTTGGCCCCATGACCATAAGCAGATAAAAACCGATGGCCGTCGGCGGCAGGGCCATTGGCAGATAAATAAACGCCTCCAGTAATGATTTGCCGGGGAAGCGAAAGTAGGCCAGAGCATAAGCGATAGGCGCGGCCAGAACTATCAGAAAGACTGTCGTGACAAAAGCAAGTTTTAACGTAACATAAAGCGCCAGATAATCCATTTATCTATAACCGAATTTCATTTTAATTTTATTTGCCTCAGGCGAAACTAAAAATTCAGCGAACCGCTCCACAACAGCCCGATTTTTTGTTCGCTTCATTATGCAGGCGGATTGAACAATAGCCGGAGCTTCCGCGATGATAAAGAAGCAACCGCTTTTTCCTTCAGGGCTTGCCGTAGCCGACAATGAACAGAAACCGGCATCAACCGCAGAAGTATTTGCGTATTGAAAAGACTGAGCAATGTCCTGAGCATTGACCAGTTTGCTCTGCAGAGCATCCCCTAGCCCGGCTTTTTGCAGCGCAACTTTAGCCGCTGCTCCGTAAGGGGCTGTTGCCGGATTGACTATCGCAATCTTTTTGATCCGATCATTTTTCAGAGCGTCCTGCCAGGTTGCAGCCTTGCAGAAATCCTTATTAGCCGACCAGAGGATCACCTGTCCCCGGGCGTAAACAAACTGTTGATCCGCCAGCCCATCTTTACTTAGAATGGCCGGTCTTTCTTCATCAGCGGATAAAAAGAGGTCATAGGGAGCGCCGTTGATAATCTGGCTGTAAAGATTACCCGTTGAAGAAAAAGTCGCCTCAACCTTGATGCCGGATTTTGTTTCAAAGTCCTGGGCCAGTTCTTTGAAGGTTTGGATAAAATTAGCCGCCACTGCGACGGAAATTTTATCCTGCGCCAGGACATTAACAGGCATGGCCAAGGTGGATAGAATCAGCGTTAAAACCAAGATGTATTTTTTCATGTGAGCAAGTTCCTTTCCTGTTTTATATGTGTTATTAATAGTATATAAGGTTGCAAAAAAACGTCCCGCTTTTGTCACGGGACGTTTTGACCCCTCTATTTAAGATTATCAATGCGCACGGCACAAGCTTTATATTCCGCGGTCTGTGTTATCGGATCATAGACCGGATTGGTCAGCCAGTTAGCACATGCTTCCGGGAAATGGAAAGCCATCCAGACCAGTCCCTGCGGAACCTCCTTGGTAACGCGAACCTTGACAACAACTTCGCCCCGCCGGGATTTTACCGAAATCATCTCTCCGTCAGCAATGCCTTTTTCCTCGGCATCGGCCGCGGAGATATCGGCTGTTTCTTCACTAAGCAAATCATTAATGCTCTGAGAACGTCCCGTCTGCGTCCTTGTGTGATAGTGATACAGGCGCCTTCCAGTGGAGAGCACAAATGGATATTCTTTATCTGGTACTTCCACAGGCGGTATCCAGTCTATGGGTTTGAGCACACCCAGACCGCAGGTAAAACAACCGTCCTTATGGAGAGTGGCCGTGCCGGGATGATCTTCGCTGAGAGCCGGCCACTGGAGTCCGTCTCCTTCAATACGCCTGTATTTGATACCCACCAGTTGTGGCGCAAGGATGGAAACCTCGTTGTCCCATATTTCCTGAGCGCTGTCTGACTTCCATTTGTGCCCCATCCGTTTAGCGATCTCCTTGAGTATCCACCATGATGCCGCCCGCCACTATTCCCGGTGCGATGCTGCCATGGAACACCTTAATCTTCTCGATGAATTCATCAAAACTATACGGGCCGATGTTCATGCTGTACTCCTGTTTTTGTAATCCCTCATCTCAACCCTCTTCCCCCTGAGGGGCAAGGGATTTGGATTTGGTCAGATATTAATCAGACCGCCTCTACACGGCACGGCACATAGCGGTGAATCGGCGTCCCAAACTGGTCACGGTGGGTGTTCTTCGTCAGGCGGTTCACATTCACCCCGTATTTCTTGCCGTTATAGACAAGGCCGAATCCATGGGGAATGACTACATGGCCTTTCTTTGCCGTATCCGTCACCTCCAGTTCGATCTCCTCGGAACCGGCCTCCGTCGTTACCCGGACCTGCTGGCCGTCGGTCAATTTCAAGGCCTCGGCGTCGGCGGTATGCATGGCCAACGTACAGGACCGTTTGCCTTCGTTCCAGGCCGGATCGCGCATGAGCGTATTGGCGTTCATGGAAATATGCCTTCCCGCCATGAGGATCAAAGGATATTCAGATGGCATCACCAGCGCCGCTTCTTCTCGCTCTGCATCGATCCCTTCGAGCTCATCGAGAAGCTCCGGAATATGGAGGCAAATCCGGCCGTCATCGGTCTTGATGTTACCCAGGTTATGCTCCGGATCGACCTTGCCAACCCAGATGCCTTCCGGATGGTCCACAATCTTCTGAAAGATCTCTTCCCCGAGGCCGGGTCCCGGCTTGTAACCGGCCCTGGCGGCATTCTCATGAAAGGACTTGGGCGCGACCTGCAGCATCCCCCAGAGGGCTGCCAGATGGACAGAGCCCATCACTTTTCCCAGAGTCTTTCCTAAAATGAATGGCATGCTCTTTAAAACTTTTGGCTCTTTCATGGCATATTCCATCAGGGCCTTGCCATAGGCGGCATGACCTTCTTCTGCCGCCTTGTAGAGACTCTCAGGTATTGGAGGAATCAAGCCCAGGCGGTCAGCAATCCGCAGGTGGATCTCGCCCAGTTCCAGAGGCTCTCCTTCCGGTTCGACAATGGGCCTTCGCATCTGGAAGAAAATACCCGGGTAGGTCGGAGCGAAGAACGTCCCATCCCAAGATTCATAAGCTGATCGAGACGGGAGAACATAGTGGGACAGAACCGCCGTTTCTGTCATGGCGATTTCCGCAGTCACTAGCAGGTCAAGATGCTGGAATGCCCCCTCATAAGCTGTTGTGTCCGCATACGAGCGCAGGGGATTGGCACCGGCAACGAAGACTGCCCGTAGACGCTCCGGGTGATCGGACATAATCTCCTCCGGCATGACATTCGGCGGGAAAGCCGCGCAGACGGGAAATGCATTAGTAGCAACTGCCCGCCAGATCTTGGGATCCCGCTCATCCGCACGGGAACCGCTTGGCATCATATGACCGGTAAAAATCACCCCACCGGGAACCCCGATTCGCCCGCAAATGGCCTCGAGGATCGTGATCAGATATGATGACAAACCGCTGTGGCGGCCCATGAAGATGCCCAAATCATAGCGCAGAGAGGATTTGCGGGTTGCAAAAAGGCGGCTGATCTCACGAACCTGATCAAAGTCGAGATGGCAAGTCTTGATAGCCGCACGGGCGTCGAATTGGCTGAACAGGGAGATCACCTTTTCGAATCCGGATGTATGTTTTTCGAAGTAGTTCTTGTCCTCCCATCCTTCCTGAAGGATAATGGCGATCATGGCTTTGAGCAGCAGGGCATCCGTACCGGGGCGGATGGGCAAATGCATGTTGGCAATCTTGGCTGTCTCTGAAAGCCGGGGATCGACGACGATTAGCAGTTTATCAGGATCTTTGGCAATCCGCTGGAGCTGTCGCGGTGCCTGAGGTATCTGGTGGCTTTGCATACCGTTCCAGCCTATGACTAGCAGGAGATCCGTTTCTGCTACATCAGGCCCTGGATGAATATATTGACTGCCAAACGTCCGGCCGCATACCCAGAAGGCACCGGAGAATTCTTGGGCTAAAGCGTTATAGAAATACTGAGAGCCCAGACCCCTCATGACGCGTATGCCAAAAGCCGCTTCAAAATGGCAGCCCTGTCCGCCGCCGCCCATATAGGCAAAGGAGCGCGGGCCGTACTGACCGACGATGCTTTTAAGTTTGGCGGCAATCTCATCTATAGCCTGATCCCAGGAGATACGCTCAAATCGATCTCCGACCTTCTTCAACGGGTATTGAAGGCGGTCGGCGTTGTGCTGGTGATAGGCGATGTTCATGCCTTTGCGGCAAAAATAGCCCTCACTTTTAGCGTTGGATTTATCCGGCTTCACTTTGACGATGCGGTTATTTTCTACCTCTACTTCCAGCCCGCAGTTCTGGCCGCAGAGCACACATCCGGTTTTATGTATTGTTCCCATGAGTAATCCTTTCTCCGGCATTACGACCGGATTAGCGAATCTCCGCCTTGAGTCAGTGGAGAGCGGAAAGACGCAGTTTTTTGATAATACCGCGCAAATCTCGCTTTTGCGCGTCAGTTAAAACTTTCAGAAAATCTAAATTGGCTTCGGTAATCACTCTGGTTGCCTCCCGGCTCATCAATTTTCCCTGTTTGGTCAGATGAATGCTAATAGAACGGCGATCGTCCGGATTGCCTTTGCGTTCGATAAACCCTGCCGCCTCCAGACGATCCAGAATCCCCGTGAGCGTTGCGCTATCCAGTTCTGTTCTTTTACCGAGTTCACTGGATGTAATCCGGTCTTCATCATCGAGAAAGCCCAAAACCATGGCTTGTACTGATGTAACATTCAATTGGGAAACTTTCTGGCTCAGAAACCTGCTGGCAAGCTGATTGGCTTTGGCAAACTGGAAGAAAATACAATCTGTTTTTTTCATCGTGCGGTGTTTATCCTTGTATACAATTTACTTGCATACGAGCATAATAGAAAGGACTCTGCTTGTCAATATTTTTTTTAAAAAAGCACTATATACGAAAATTTTTAAGTTTTGATAAGGTATTGCTTTTGACGGAGGGATTATAAGCAGCAAAGGTCTTGTATGTTAAGGAAATATTGACCACAAAATGTAGGGTGCGGCACGAAGACCGT
>OCZT010002842.1_pt1 | contig 17841 bp, 22 predicted proteins | sample 1539031 | NCBI WGS metagenome assembly OCZT01 (sample SAMEA3539308, study PRJEB22396) | soil metagenome | biome: tundra; feature: field; material: soil | place: USA | collected 2010-05 | depth 0.15 m | reverse complement strand
CGGTTATACAAACCCTGGTGGCCGAGGTCTACGGCCCCAATCTCGATGGTCAAACTCAAGTTGCCCAGCAAATAAAATCGATTTTCCAGCACACTCCTGGTGTTGTGGATACCGACTGGTACGTTGAAGACCCGCAACCGAGGCTCAAGATTCACGTGGATGAGGTGAAGGCGGCGCAGCATGGCATTGCGGTATCAGACGTGGCCCATGCTCTCGCGCTTGCCACTTCTGGAATGCAGGTGGGCCTGCTCCATGATGCAGCCGCGCGTGAACCGGTGCCAGCAATGGTCGAAGTTGATCGTGCGGATCGCTCATCGGAACAGGGCCTTCAGAATATCCGCCTGCCAGGCGCAGATGGAGGCATGGTTTCGCTACGCGAGTTGGTTGTCGTGGAACACAACACGATTGAACGGAGTATCTATCACAAGAATTTGATGCGCGTTGTTTATGTGACGGGAGACGTAGCGGGTGCTGAAGAAAGCCCGGTCTACGCCATCATGGCGATGAACAAGCAACTTGACCATCTCACCCTTCCGGCCGGATACACACTCACCCGCTATAATGCGGCAATGCCGGACTCCACGGACCACTACTCGATGAAGTGGGACGGCGAATGGCACATCACGATCGAGGTCTTCCGCGACATGGGACTGGCGTTTGCGGCGGTGCTGGTTCTCATTTACGTGCTCGTGGTGGGATGGTTCAGGTCGTTCATCGTGCCGCTCATCATCATGGCGCCGATTCCGCTTACGCTTGTCGGCATCATGCCGGCTCATGCGATGCTGGGCGCATTCTTCACGGCGACCTCGATGATCGGCTTCATTGCCGGAGCTGGAATCATCGTGCGTAACTCGATCATTCTGGTCGACTTCATCGAACTTCGTATACGTCAGGGAATGCCGCTGGCCGAAGCGGTAATCGACGCAGGTGCAACACGCTTCCGGCCCATGCTGCTTACCGCAGCCGCAGTTGTTGTGGGCGCAAGCGTGATTCTCACGGACCCCATCTTTCAAGGGCTCGCATTGTCACTCATTGCTGGAGCCGTGGCCTCGACGTTTCTCTCGTGGCCGACCATTCCGGTGCTCTACTACATGGTTCACTCTGGGCACAAACCGGAGGCTGAAGCTCAACCTGAAACCGAAGAAGGAGATTCACTATGACAGTTGAACGTGCAGTACGCCTGATGGGAGGCGCAATGGTTTTGTTGTCCCTCGCCTTGGCCCACTACTTGTCGCCCTACTGGCTCTGGCTCACCGCATTCGTCGGACTCAACCTCTTGCAGTCGGCCTTCACCAACTGGTGCCCGGCCATGTCCATTTTTCGTGCCATGGGGTTGAAAGACGCCGGCTGTTGTCCAACTATTTGAGGCTGCGATGCTCGACAGACTTTTCAATGCAGCGTTGGCTAAACGGCTTGACGATATAGGGCGACTGATCTGGCTTCCGCCGGACGACGTGATCGCCGCGCTCGGTGTTCAGCCCAGGGAAGTAGTGCCGATATTGGTGCAGGCACAGGGTATTTAACCCTGCCTCTGGCGCACGCCATCGGATCGAAGGGCAAAGTTTGGGCGGTCGATGCCCAGACAGAAATGCTGTCGTTGCTGCTGGAGAAACTTGATCTCGCCGGTCTCTCTAACGTTCAACTTGTCCATGCGGAGGGCGACAGAACGGAGATTCCGGACGCCACCTGCACGCTGGTCCTCCTGGCTAACGTATGGCATGAGTTTGAGGATCGTAATGCAGTGCTCCGCGAAGCCCAGCGCATTCTTAGCCCAGGTGGCCGGGTCGCAATCCTCGACTGGCGTACCGATGTCGAGCCTGTCCACGGTCCGCCTCTGGCGCATCGAATCGCGGCAGCAGACGCTGCAAAAGATATCCGGCATGCAGGATTCGAACAGCTTGCATCCGCCGAAGTTGGACGGTACTCCTGGGTCGTTCAAGGGGAGAAGGTGCAATGACGGAGCGAAAGGGCGTAACCCGACTGGGCAATTCGCGGAACAATCGCGGCGCGCGGGTCAAAGATGAGGTTTACCGCCAGATGTTCAGGCTGGAGGAAAGCCGTCCGGGATCGGAAATGGGTCTTGCACTGGCCTTGTTGTACGCCTGGCTGGACTCCGACTCGAAACCGGAAAGCAGCGAGGACCGAGATTGGCTGAAGAAGATATCCCTGATCTGCCTTGAGATGATCGAGACCTCTCTCAAAACTGGTGAAACTGGGTGCCATTTTGTGCAGTGACTTCTTTTCGAATGCATTGTGAGGTGAACACGCGAATCTCAGTGAGGACCGGCCTTCGTTTACGCGCGCGGGATATACTGGAACTGCTTTCGATGACCCTATGCGATGCGACCTGAACTGATCCGAGCTACAGATCTCCTGCGCCTCAACACCCCTGAGGCTGTTGAAGAAGCGATTGGGCTACTCCAGAGTACCGTCTATTCCTTCAGCATGAAGGTCTGCGGGCATCCTGAAGATGCGGAAGATACCATGCAGGAGGTGCTCTTGCGTTCCCTTGAGCACTTGACCAAGATCCAAGACCCGCAAGAACTGGCGGTCTGGCTTTACACCGTTACTCGAAACCGCTGTTGGCGCATGCGCCGCAAGAGTTCTCATGCTCCAACTCACATACTCTCGCTCGACGAGTTGATGCCGAGCGATCAAGAGTTGGGGCTGTTGCTCCAAGATGCCGGGAAAGGGCCCGAGGGCAACCTGCTCCGCGCCGAGCAGCATTATCTGCTGCACCAAGCGATCCTGCGGATCCCGGCGCCCATGCGTATTGTTCTCGTACTCCACGACATGGAAGAGTTGACCACCGAGCAGGTAGCACAGGTTCTTGATCTGCAGCAGGGCACGGTGCGAATTCGTCTTCATCGGGCACGTTTGAGCGTCCGTAAAGAGATGAATCAGATACTCAGTGGCACTTCCGAGTCTTCGTACAAAGCCCAATCCATTGCGACAAGGCCCAAGGTCGGGCGGTCAAAGGGTGTGCAACGCCCCACTGAATGCCGCGATCTGTTTGCCAATCTCTCTGAATATCTGGATGGCAGGGTGGAACCTCTCACATGCGACCAGATGCGGGTGCATATCGAGTCATGCCCAGCATGCGTGGCGTTTCTTCGCGATCTGCGTACTGCCATCGATCGCTGCCGCTCCCTGGAGACCCCTGTGACCCGGCTGTTGCGTCTCGATTGCGCGCCATCCTTACGCGGGAATATCTGCGCATGCTGGTTATGGCATAAGCGAAAAAAAGATCCCTAATTCTGTAACGAATAGCTTCTGCCGTGTCTTTCTTCTAGTGAAAGAGGAGAACAGTGATGGAAGTGAAAGTCTCGCAGTTGGACAATGTGAAGTTCAGCATCCAGTCTCGTTCGCATACTATCCTTTGCGACCAGCCCCAGGAAAATGGAGGAGAAGACGCCGGTATGACTCCCCCCGAGTTTCTACTCGCATCCTTGGGCTCTTGTGCGGCCTATTATGCTGTCCAATACCTCAAGACCCGCAATCTCGCCCAAGGCGGCGTGGAGGTTTCCGTTACCGCTGAGAAGCTTAAGCAGCCTACCAGGCTTGGCAACTTCCTTGTTCATGTTGTGTGTCCTGTTTCTCTTACAGAAGAGCAGAATGAAGGACTCATGCGCTCCGTGCATCATTGTCTGGTTCACAATACGCTATTGACGCTCCCTGAGATCAAGATCGAGCTGGCAGTCGCAGAACCTGTAGCGGCCCAAAGATGACTTCTCACAACTACTCTGGCCGGGCGTCAAACGGTGCTTGCGCCGGTTGCCACAACCCGATGTTCTAATCATCGAATGGCAAGTCTCGAAAACTTCCGTGTCGTAGTCTTCCGGGCGGTTGCGGAACAGCTGAGCTTCCGCAAGGCCGCGGAAGAGCTGTACCTGACGCAACCCGCTGTGAGCCTTCAGATCAAGGCGCTTGAGGAGGATCTTGGTGTCCAACTTTTCGATCGCACGGGAGCGCACATCATGCTTACGGCGGCTGGAAGAATTCTTCTAGAGTACTCTGAGCAGGTGAATGCACTTCTCGCCAAGGCTGAGCACGACATAGCGGCCTTGAGCGGAGAGCACGCTGGGCAACTCGCGCTGGGTGCATCCACAACCATTGCCCAATATGTTCTGCCTCGACTTCTGAGCGAATTCTGCCGAGAACATCCGCGCGTTCACCCTACTCTGATCAGTGGGAACACAGAACAAATTGTAGACGCCGTGGAGAAGCAGAAGATCGCGCTTGGCTTCATAGAGGGGCCGGCTCGAAGTCGAGATGTCAAAACCGAACCGTTTCTTGAAGATGAACTGGTCTTGATCGCATCCACAGCGCACGAGCTGGCCGAGCGCAATCTGATCTCCTGTTCCGAATTGGCGGCTATTCCCTTGCTGATGCGAGAGCGCGGATCGGGAACGAGGGACGTGATTGAGATGGAGCTTAGCCGCAAGGGCGTCAAGCGGAGCTCGCTACACATCGTCATGGAATTGGATTCAACCGAAGCTATCAAATCCGCAGTTGAAGCGGGGCTCGGAATCGGATTCGTCTCGCGTTGGGCGATTGCCAAGGACTTGAGACTCGGTAGCAGCTTCAAGATCGTCGATGTGGAAGGTCTGCGGATAAAACGCGAGTTTCTTGTCGCGTTTTCAGCTGGACCTGAGCCACCGGGGCTGGTAATTGAGTTCCGGAGGTTCCTCATTGCGCGCTCCGGCAAGGGAAGAGCATCGGTCAGGACCAAACGGCCATAGTTTGCGTGGACCCATAAGATGCGCAAATGGGGCATGAGTACTTCTGCTTGGACGCGGACGTACTATTCGGAAATACTCGTTGTGTGTCCAAGAATATATTCTTCATCGGATTGATCCTTGCCGCCAGCGGCCTCGTATCACCACCTTTGGCACTTGCAGGTGGTCTCCTCTACGGATTCTCTTTCGTTCATCCATTTCATGTTGAGGCAAAAAAGCTATCCAAGCTCCTCCTCCAGGCATCCGTGGTCGGCCTAGGGTTCGGTATGGATTTGCAGCAGGTTATGCAAGCGGGCCGCTCCGGATTCATCTATACCGCAGGCAGCATCAGCATCGCCTTGCTCTTGGGTTGGGGGCTGGGAAGACTCCTACGCGTGAAGCAACGAATCTCATTTCTCATTTCGGCCGGAACTGCCATCTGCGGCGGCAGCGCCATTGCCGCGGTGGCCCCAATCACCAATGCAAGCCAGGAAGAGATTGCCGTTTCGCTCGGAACTGTTTTTGTGCTGAATTCGGTTGCGTTGCTCACCTTCCCAGCAATCGGGACGGTGCTCCACCTGACGCAAACGCAGTTTGGCCTCTGGTCGGCGCTCGCCATTCATGACATAAGTTCCGTCGTCGGCGCGACAGCAAAGTATGGCGCTGTGGCTCTTGCCGTCGGGACAACAGTCAAGTTAGCCCGCGCCCTATGGATCGTACCGCTTTCTGTCGGAACCGCAATGGCCAACAAGAGCAAGGCGCGCATCCAATGGCCCTGGTTCATTCTCTTCTTCTGTCTCGCGGCTGTTGCCAACACCTATGTCCACATTTTCCAGTCGTCCTACCCGGTGCTCAAGCACCTTGGTGTCATCGGCTTGACCGCCACGCTTTACTTGATTGGAACAGGGCTCTCCTTGAAGACTCTCCGCGAAGTCGGGGTTCGACCCCTTTTGCAAGGAATACTTCTCTGGGTATTCGTCGCTGTGGGATCGCTCACACTCATTCGCGGCGGTTGGATTCACCTTTAGGAACTCTCGGAGCAAGTCTTTCGTCGGCTCTCTGTCCAAGCACGGCCAGGTAGGGCAGGTTGTCAGGCCGACTTACAGGTCTTGAAGCCGAATGGCAAATAGGCTGGGCACCATCCGATTAAACCGGTTGCGAGAGGGACAACGCCGATCCAGCCCCAAACCGGGATCAGGTGAAACACGGCTGCGCCGATCAGGGCCAGCCCTACGACGATCCGCAGTATGCGGTCGATTCCGCCAACATTCATTGACATGGTATCCACTCCTCCTGGAGTCAGAGACTTCAGAGTGTCTCTACTCTACGAGTAGCGGCGCCGTCAGTCTGTGACCTAATCACACTGGGGCGAAAAATTCCTTGCCAACAAATCGAGGGAGTGTGTGTCCAGAAGCAGCACATGCCCACGGCCTATCTGAACCCAGCCCTTGCGTTCGAACTCCTTGAGCTGGCGGCTAATCACCTCGCGCGCCGTTCCCAACTCCACCGCCAGATCCTGGTGCGTGGCGTTCACCTTCTCTTTTCCCTTGCCGATCACAAGCAGGCGGGCGGCCAGGCGCTGATCGATTCGCCCAAAGGCTACCTCTTCAATCAGCATCAACAAGTCAGAGATGCGCGTGCCGTATGCTTTGAATACAAAATCGCGGAAAGCAGGCGACTGGGCCAGCAACTCGCGGAAGCCGGACATGGGCAGAGCCTGGGCTTGGATGTCGGTCTCAGCAACGCCCTCGGCGTCATAGTCGGTGCCACTCATGAGGCAGGCGGTGGTCACAATGCAGGTCTCGCCTGGCTCAACGCGGTAAAGCACAATTTCACGCCCATTCTCCCCGACCTTCTGCACGCGCAACTGTCCTGATAGAAGAATCAAGTAGGCGCGACAGGGGCTGCCTTCACCGAATATGCGCGTTCCCGCCGGGGCCGAGACAGGACGGGTCAGGCTCCGCAAGCGTGCACGTGTCGTGTCGTCGAGAAGGGCAGCTGCTGGAACGAAGCTGGTCCAGTCACCCATCTGCGGTCCAATTTGTGACATACCGAACCCTCAATCGTCGATCTCGAAGCTTGCAGCGATCATATACTGAAGCATCCTGAGGTCATCGAATAAGGCTGCGCTCACTACCAAGTTGGAACTGGGCTCCTCATGAAGACTCTCCGCGATGTCGGGGTTCGGCCGCTGTTGCAAGGAATACTTCTTTGGGTATTCGTCGCAGCAGGGTCTGTCGCTAATTCGTGGCGGTTGGGTTTATCCGTTGCGACGTGCGGTGGGCTTGACCGGTCAGCGACGACGCAGGCTTGCTGTTTCTTGTCTGAACACACACAACGCGACATTCCTGGAGACCCATGGGCAACCAATTGTGACGAATTGCTCGGAAGAGCCTCGAGATGCGGGACCTTGCAGCGCAAGGAAGACAGCCCACAGTTGTCTTGCTTGCGCACCGGGTCGAGGTGCAAACAGCCATGCCCTCGATGGCGCCTTGAGCTTGCGCCGCCTTCAAGGGTGACAGTAAACGGGCGGCCCTAATTGCCGCCTGCGTGCCGGAGAGACACTTGCCTACCAGAGCAACTTCAAGCTGAATTGGAACTCTCTAGATGGGCCTACCGTCGTGATCTTACCAAAGTTCGTGTCGGCCATATTGCTGTCGGGATTCAGGAATTGCGCATGATTGAGGGCGTTGAACGCGTCGGCGTGAATCTGCAGGTCCATGGATTCGCGCAAAGCGATGAGTTTCCCGGCGCCGATGTCCCAATTGTTCACCCCAGGACCAGTGATGATATTCGGCGCTGAATTTCCGAAGTAATTCGGAGCTGGCTTCGCGAAGCAGGAAGTGTCGAACCAGTAGTGGCCGTTGCTGCGGACATCTTTGTTCTTCAAGCTGGACCGGCCGTCGCACAGGCGATCGGCGCGGAGTTGCGTCATCGGGTCCATGGCTGTGCTGCTCGCTGCCAGCAGAGTGAACGGGTTCCCCTTTGAGAATGTGGCAATCGTATCGAGGGTCCAACCGGACACGATGCGATCCAACGCCGGAGAAATCCTGTTCATGAAGCGTTGCCCCTTGCCAAGTGGCAAGTTCCAGACGCCGCTTGCGACCAGGCGCTGCGGAGCATTGTACCCAGCCATCCCTTTGTCGCAGTTGAGGCAGGTGCCTCTCTGATTGATCCCAACAGGCGCCCCGCCTTGCTCTGTGTTGCTGAGAACTTTTGACCAGGTGTAATTTGTCACGAAACTGAGGCCATTGGAGAACTGTCTTTGCAATTTGGCTACATGGACTTGCGTCTCGCAGATCAGCCAGTCTGTGGTGTGTTCGGTCGAATTTCCGAGTGAATTTGTTCCCTTGGCGGCTGTTGTTAGACTCGCATTGTTTTGCTAAAAATCAAGGCTGCGCGTAACCACATCCGGGGCACCCAGAACCGCGATAACCGCAACCGCCGTGCCCACTTCCCCAGCGCCCGCCGCGCCCGCCCCAGTGGCCACCGCAACCGCCGCAGCCACCGCATCCACCATGCCCCTCGGCGCATCCTCCGCCATAGCCACTCCCGCCCATCCTGCCGCCGGCCCACAGGGGAAATCCCTGCACGTCTCGCAGTGTGAGGGTTCGACCGTTGCTTGTAATCTCACGAGCTACAACGGTGTTAACATCGCCAAGCTTCAATTTCGAGCCTGTGACTTCGATTTGCTCTCCAGTGGAGAACGTAACTCCGATGTCTGAGAGATAAGCTGTAGGACCGACGCGGACGTCGTAGGTTTGCCCGTTTGCTCGCAAAGTAAGATGGGTGCTGCTCCAGCCGGGGTCGCCGATCTCCGTTACCTTCTCTACGGCGCCCTTGATAGTGGTTACCGTGTCCGGGTCGTAGAATTGACCTGCTCTGCTACTCACCTGGGCTAGCGCCAAGCCGGCAAGGCAGGTGACTACGAACGTCGTGATGATGAGCGAGTTTCGCGCGATTCTCATGTAGCTTCTCCATTTCGTAATTTCATGCAACGTGGTGTTTTGCACTGCCAACTAACAACCGATCATCGGCGCATCGCACTTTAGACACCTCATCTTCATGCCGGAATCACCCACTGCGTACGCCATCTTCTCCTCGCATCTTGCGGCACACACGAAAGCCGCCTGGCCCTGCGGCACCTTGTTGGCCCTTCCTTCCTGCACTCTGAACTCTCACCGGCGTATGCCCCCCGTTTCCACGGCCGGCACCGATTCCAAACCTTTCTGGCAAATCGATCCCTCTTTCTCCAAGGTGCGCCTCCGGCAACCCGGCATTAGGAATGGCCGGCTTCTGAGCGTGCCGCCCAGGTAAGCAGCGAACACCTCGTCTACCCTCCCGCAGACAAAGCCGATAACCTGCACACCGGCGGCAATCAAGCTGGTCTCCAACGCTGTGGAAATTGCACCGCAGATGAGAACTCCGGCACCAAAGGTTGAGAACTCGGTCACTCGAGCGGACGGAGCCGTTACGAGGAACCGTTTCTCTTCGCGACGGGTCTCTCGGCCGTCTTCGACATCAATCAAGAGCAGATTGCCCGCAACATCGAAAACTGGAGACACGCGTTCTTGCCACTGTGGAATCGCAATTTTCATCCCAATTGGTTTATGCACTTAGCGTGCCAGCCTCTATCTTGTTCCAACGAAAGATAGTTAGAATGAGGTCATAACGAATATTCATGCATATTGCAATGCTTAAGAGTGTTGTGTCTTGCATATTGCAATATCCGAACCTACACTGAACCCGGGCAGCCCATGAACGATCCGATTCTTGATTCGATCAACGAAGGCGTATTTACCGTCGATCACGATTGGCGGATTTCGGCATTCAATCGTGTCGCTGAACGCATTACCGGTGTGCGCAAGCAGGACGCTCAGGGCCGGTCGTGCTGCGATGTATTCCGGGCAAGCATCTGCGAAGGATCGTGCGCTCTTCGGCGCACTTTTTCGAGCGGCGAGCCGGTGGTGGGCGCGACTGCAAATATCATCAACGCCAGCGGAAGACGAATCCCCATACGTATTTCCACGGCGTTGCTACGCGACCCAGACGGTACAGTCATCGGTGGAGTTGAGACCTTCAGGATCTCAGCTACGTTGAGCAATTGCGTAAAGAACTGGAAGCCAGATACACCTTTGAAGATATCGTAGGGCGAAGCCCTGCCATGCGGAACCTGTTCGACATCGTTCCGCAGATAGCTTCCAGTCACAGCACAGTTCTAATCGAGGGTGAAAGCGGTACCGGCAAAGAACTGTTTGCGCGCGCATTCCACAACCTGTCCCCACGCAGTAAGAAGCGATTCGTGGCGGTAAACTGCGCGGCCCTGCCGGATGCTTTGCTCGAATCCGAGCTCTTTGGTTACAAGGCAGGAGCATTCACCGATGCACGGCGCGACAAGCCCGGCCGATTCGCTCTCGCCGATGGCAGTACTATCTTTCTCGACGAGATCGGAGATATATCACCGGCTATGCAGGTCCGTCTGCTAAGAGTGCTGCAAGAGCGGTGCGTAGAGCCGCTGGGTGGAACCGAATCGGTGAAAGTCAATGTTCGGGTCGTGGCTGCAACCAATAAGAACCTTGCTGAATTGGTTCGAGAGGGCAAGTTCCGTGAAGATCTCTTCTACCGTATTCGCGTCATCTACTTGAGAATCCCCTCTTTGCGGGATCGGCGCGAAGACATCCCTCTCCTGGTCGATCATCTCATTGCTAAATTCAACCATCTACAAGAAAAGAATATCGCCGGCGTCTCCCAGGCAGTGCTGGACCGCCTGATGGGCCACTAATATCCGGGAAACGTGCGGGAATTGGAGAACATCATCGAGCAGGCATTTGTATTGTGCCGCGGTGAGCTGATCGAACCACAGCACCTGCCGATCGAGTTTCGTCCCGAAGCAACAACGTCATCATTCTCGGATAGCGGGATGAGTCTGAAGTCGGCGCAGGAACGCATCATTCAAACGGTGCTCGAACGCAATCGAGGTAATCGCGAGCGCACGGCTCGCCAATTGGGAATCGACCCGAGCACCCTCTACCGCAGGCTTAAAGCCATGGGACTATCAAAGTCGGTCCTGGACGGCCGTGGTAACCAGCGATAGTCACGCATTTCGCATGATTCCAACTCTCCCACATTCGCTGCCCGATACCAGGACACGATCTCGACTCCTCATTGTCACCGATAGAACATTGCTCCGCCTATACAATTGAGCGGCCGGGAATTATCTTGGGGGACTGTAGCTCGGCGTTTCAGGATTGGATCGGCCGTGCAGCCGCGGTCATCTACAGAGGCTAGGGAAATCTCGAGACTCTGCGGGAAGCTTCCGCAAAGATCTTCTTGCTGAAGGTCAAGTGCTCCGTAGTCGCGGCTCGGAACGGCAGTGCAATGGGCGTGCAGCCTCTTCTATGCCGTCTCACCTCGTTTACTGGACAGCGCCACAGGCTAACCGAATCGTGACTTTGAGAACACTTCCGGGCTTTCAACCAGTAATGGGCTTCGAGAACGGAATGACTCCGCATATTGGACGTTGACCAAGCTTCCCACATAGCGGTCTTCCGTGCCGTAGTTGTCCAGAAGCGTAGCTTGATTCCCGCTGAAGACAGACTCGTAGGCGCGAAGTGCGGCTACCTTCTTTTCGTAGACGCTGCTCACGTCAACGGCAAAATCGAATCTGTCCCATGCCGGTTCCATTCTGCAATGACCGAAGAAAAGCCGCTCAATTTCATGCGGGTCGGTGGCCTTCAAATATTCACCACCCGGAACCTCGTCCCACTTGGGCAACCTTGCGTAGAAGATGCCATTCACCACAATGTCCGTAACTGCCTTGTGGTCAGGATGCACACCAAAGCCCAATGTTGTGAACACGATCTTTGGCTTGTGCGTTCTCACAAGCCACGCCACCTGCAATCGCGCCTCGATTGAATCAACAATCAATCGATCCTGGAGGGACAGCGCGATGCGGTCAACGCCTAAAATCTCTGCGGCTTTTAGTGCATGTTGGTGTCGCGCACCGCGTTCTGCGTGGCGTGCCGGCTCCCCGTCGCACAAGTCCACATAGAGCACGGAATGTCCGCTCTGAACCAATTTGACGCTGGTTCCGCCCATGACAGCTTCAAGGTCGTCCGGATGCGCGCCAAAAGCAACAACATCAAAACCTCCGGAACACTTTTCCTGCCAGGATTGCAGTGAGATGCTCATGGAATTCCTCTCGAATTGCTGAGATCGAATCAAGCCCGATCAGAGGACCAGTGCTACGTTCATGCGCGTGGGGCTATGATATCCAAGGCCCGTCCGAGCCGTTCGTTTACCTGGCTCGCCAATCCAGCCATCTCCGGGTGATCCGTGACCGAAAGCATCCGTGCCGCATCGACGGCCCCAACCAACACCTGGGAATCGTGTTCGTAGACAATGACATTGCATGGCAGGAGAAGTCCCAGGTTCACATCTTGCTCAAGGGCCTGCCGTGCCAGAGGTGGGTTGCAGGCGCCAAGGATAACGTATCGCGGGAAGTCAACTCCTAGTTTTTCCTTCAGCTTGGCACGAATGTCTATCAAGCAGAGCACGCCAAACCCTTCCGTCTTGAGGGCTTCCTCGACTTTGGCGACGGCTTCATCAAACGACAACTTCGTGGCCCGCACATCTCCGTAGGTGCACGCAGCGGGTGTCTTCATCCCTTTCCTCACCTTTCCCTGAACGGTCTCCAGACTGGACGACTCAGCCAGATTTTGTTTTTGGAACTAATTCTCCGCCTCCGCAACCTTGCATTTACCGGACATCGCGGCTGACAGGCCGAGTCGTGGGAGAACCTATCGCATCGGCATCATGTAGCCTACTACGAATGACGGCAGTCTCACCGTATCACTCCAGCCATCACCCCCCTACAGGAAGAACAAGGACCGCAGAATCCGCATGCCGCATCACCTTTTCCGTGGTGTTTCCAATTACCGAGAGGTCCAGAAATCGCCGGTGCTTGGCCGTAAGTACAATTACATCTGCGTCGTGTTCTCGAGCTGCGAGGAGGATCTGCTCTGCCGCGCTTCCTTGGCGGACGACTTCAATTACCTCGCAGTGACTTCTAACATTCGCGGGAACCAAATCGCAGAGTTGCTTCCCATTGACATCCGGGGATAGACCCCCTTCCTCCGCGTGCATAACAATGAGATTGCCGCCACTCGTAGCAGCGAGTGCAGCTGAAATCAAAATGCTTTGGGTTGCGTGTTCATCAAAAGTCACGGGACACAGAATACTCGCAATCTTTTGAGGCGCGGGTTTTCCTCCTGGCGCTCGCACGACCAGCGTAGGGAGAACGGTTTGTTGCACGACGCTTTCGGCTACAGAGCCAAGTCTCAATCGGGCATAGCCGCTCCGTCCGTGACTACCCATTACGATCAGATCTGGTCTTTGCTGCTTTGCAAACTCGAGAATCCTATCCACGGGATGGCCTTCCAGAACGGTGATCTCATAGGACGTCTGTGCAGGGATGTTTTCATCAACTAATCTCTTCAAATCCTCCCTGATTGCGCTCCGGACCCGCTCACCGGCGGCGGCCAGTTCTCCAGCCTGTGATGGAAGAAAGTAACGCGGATACTCCGCCGATTCCGCATGCAAGATTTGGAGTCTTGCGTCATAGGCGCTAGCGAGCATACCGGCCCAGCGGAGGACTATTGGCGAGGAGGAGCTCAAATCAAGTGGACAAAGGATCGTTTTGGGCGGGAATTGCGACATCGGGATTCACCTCTTCAGAGGTGACTATGTGCATTGTTGATGCCAAACTGGCAGTATCTTTAAGTATTTGATTTTAGACGGTATGGGAGTGGTCGGTGAGGTGGTTGTGTCGAAATTGTCGAGCCTGCGCCGACAGAGAGTCGAAGTTTTCGACACCTTCGCGCGGTCGCCAAGACCAAATACGCCTGCAAGAACAATCGCTCTGACTGAATGCCTTGCAACCCTTCCTCTAGGGCAATTTTCGCGGGTCGATTCCCAGCTTCTTCATTCGTGTAATCAGGGTCGTTCGTTTAAGGCCCATGCGAGTGGCAGCTCCGTCCGCTCCGCCGACCCGTCCTTTGGTCTCTCTCAGGATGCGCACGATCCTGTCCCGCTCATCGAACCTGTGGATTTCCGCGGTTGCGGCTCCCATACCCCTGGCGGCCAATTCCGGCACTGAAATCTCTAGCGTCTCTGCACGCGAAAGGACGACTGCCCGCTCGACAAGATTCTGCAACTCGCGAACATTGCCCGGCCAATGCCATTGCGCAAGCTTGCGCAATGACGTCGTAGAGATGGTTTCGATCCTCTTTTGCATACGACGGGCATACTTCTCGGTAAAATAGCGCACCAGCAACGGTATGTCTTCGGGGCGCTCACGCAAGGGTGGAATACGGATGGGAATCACATTCAAGCGGTAGTAGAGGTCCCTCCGGAACAGATTCTCATCAACCATCTTTTCCAGGTCGCGATTCGTCGCGGCAACGAGTCGAACATCTACTTTCTTCGTTCGCGCGCTGCCGAGGCGTTCGAATTCCTGTTCCTGTAGGGCGCGCAAGAGTTTGGGTTGGACTTCCAGGGGTATGTCGCCAACTTCGTCCAGAAACAGCGTACCTTGGTCGGCCAGTTCAAGCCGTCCAATCTTTTGCGTGATTGCGCCAGTGAAAGCGCCCCGCTCGTGGCCGAATAGTTCGCTCTCCAGCAACCCCGTAGGAATCGCCGCGCAGTTGAGTCTGATCAGTGTCCGATCTTTGCGTCGGCTGCGATCATGAATGGCTCGGGCGATAAGTTCTTTTCCAGTGCCGGTCTCGCCCAGCAGCAGAACGGTTGAATCGCTTGCAGCCACGGTCTCGACCATCTGCAGCACCTGGCGAAGCGCCGAACTTTGTCCGACAATTCCTTCAAAGTCGGCCTCGCTGCGAATCTCTTCTTCGAGGTACAACTTTTCCTGCGCGAGCCGGTCTTTTAGCTCTGCAATTTCGCGGTAGGCCGAGGCATTCTCGATGGCGATCGCTACCTGTCCCGCCGCTCGCATCAGGAACTCGATATCCTCTGAACTGGAAGGGTTCTCGATCCGCCAGCCAAGACCCAAAACGCCAAGTGTCCGGTTGTGGCTTATCAAGGGCAGATAGCAGCCAGACGCAAGGCCCTCCGCAACAGCAAGGAGATGCTCCGGCTCATTCATCTCAGCAGCCCTGGTTGACACCACGGGCTTTCCGGTCCTGAAGGCCTTGCCGACACCGGAACCCTCCACCAGTTGCAGCAGGTCCTCCCTTGCGAATCCCTTTCCATCCGGGAAGTCCATGGTCACGGAGCGCAATTGGCGCTGCTCCGCATCCGGCAGCCACACTGAAACGAGGTCGCTGTGCATGCATTGCCGAATGCTCTCTGAAATAGCCAGAAGGAGATCGTGAGGCTTCAGATTCGAGACCAACGCGTTGGTGAGATCCAGCAGCAGCTTGAGACGCTCACTTTCACGCTGCAAATCGCCTCTGGGAGCCGCAATTCCCTGGGGTGCATCACCGGGCCGTAAAGCTGGTCTCATCTGCAAGTCCCCTCAGAAACAAGTGTCACACAGCTCGCCAACTGTCGGGATTGGTGTCGAAGCCTCCGACACCTGGTGCTTATGGCGACCTGCACTGTGTCTCATATCCTACTATCTTTCAGATACTTAAAGCCCGATCCATGCGCCCGAAATCTCCTGGCGTTCGAATTGCTCTACTTCAAACTGGCCACCCAAACTGAGTTGCCTGGACCGTCTCACAGAACCGGGTGAAGGACTAGGTCTCAGCCCAATGACCGCAGTTCAAAACCAGAATGAATAGCAACGAAAACAAGACGAGCCTTGCAGGCAAGACTGAGATTCGGGAGAAAGCGAAAGTAGACCGCCCGCTGCGAGGACCGCTTGATTCAGTCAGGAGCACGTTCGTGACGATGAGGATTGGGAACCCCGTCTTTGCCCTCATAGTTTGCCTGTGTGTTGCCAATACAGCCATAGCGCAACAGATTGCCTTGCTTGAGCCGCAACCAGGAAGTGCTGGCAGCACGGCACTTGCAGCGCCCGAGCCGCAACCAGGAAGTATAAGTGGCACCGTAGTCGATGTAAACGGCGACATCATTCCCGGCGCTACTGTTGTTCTTGAAGGTGCCGTCCCTGAAGATCACCGCGCGGTTTTAGCGAACTACAACGCCTTTTTTGAATTCAACGAACTCAAGCCGGGGACCCCCTACCAGGTCAAAATTAGCGCCAATGGATTCGTTGACTGGACATCCCCGGCCATTATCCCCAATCCAGGCCAGTTCATATTCCTGACGGGTAACAAGCTCGAGATAGCTGGTGGGATGACTTCGGTGACCGTGTATTCCTCGTCCGAGCAGATTGCCGTTGAGCAAGTCAGACTGGAGGAGCAGCAACGCGTTTTCGGCATCATCCCCAACTTCTATGTCGTATATGATCCCAACCCCGCACCGCTCACAACCAAGCTCAAGTTCTCGCTCGCCCTCAAAGCCGCCACGGATCCAGTTACATTCATGGGGATAGCAATACTTGCCGGCAGCAACCAGGCTTCAAACCGCCTCGACTACGTTCAAGGAGCCAAGGGATACGGTCAACGCCTGGGCGCTGGCTATACCGACGCTTTTACCGACATCATGCTCGGCGGCGCTATCCTGCCATCTCTTCTGCACCAGGACCCGCGGTACTACTACCGCGGCACTGGCTCAAAGAAGTCTCGCGCGCTTCATGCACTCTCCAGCCCGTTCGTCTGCAAAGGAGACAACGGACGGTGGCAGCCGAACTACTCGAGCGTAGGCGGCGATCTGGCCTCGGGGGCCATCTCGAACCTCTACTATCCGGAGACAAATCGCGGCTCGGAACTGCTGTTCAAGAACGCCCTTATAACCAGCAGCGGCCGCATGGTCAACAGCCTGATTCAGGAGTTCATTCTGCGCAGGTTTACGCCCAACACCGCAAATCAAAACTAGGGCTACGAGGCATCGAGAGTTGAGCATTGTAAATAAGATTGAGAGCGAGGAGAGCAAACAGTGAGTTGCCTAAGCGCACATCGGATAGAGGAGAGCCGAACAAATCAGTATGCGACGAGCGAAGACTTCCGCCAGTTATTCACGGAAGAATCTCGCGGCTTGTACTTGCTCTCCTTCTTGCTAACGGCCAATCATGAGATGGCGGAACGTTGCTTTGTAGCCAGTCTCGATGAGTGCCTCAACGGGAATTCCGTCTTCCGTGAGTGGGCGCCTTCCTGGGCCCGGCGCATGATTGTCCGCAATGCGCTTCGGATGATCACACTGCAGCCTGGCCTCACTAGGCCGGCGACCGCTGTATCCGAATCGGAAGGCGACGGCAACCTCCCGGGGACCGCATTACAAGATTCCTCGGTTGCGAGGGTTCTTGCGCTTGAGAGCTTCGAGCGCTTCGTGTATGTTTTGGCCGTTCTCGAAAAGTATCCCGATCAAAATTGCGCTGTTCTCTTAGGCGCCTCGAAGCAAACGGTCCGAGAGGCAAAGACTTCTGCTCTAAGGCATGTCGCGAACTTCGACCGTGGAGAGACCGCCCCGACGGTTGATCTGCCATGCGCGGGAGTGAATCAAGAGACGGCCATGACTTCGGCGGCTTGAATTCGAGCAAGGCAGGGCAGGAGGCAAACTGATGGCATTACCTGAAAACATCTTACCGATGTACGGATATCTGATCCTCTTTGCGTGGGTTTTGGTCGAGCAACTGGGTATTCCGCTGCCTGCCACGCCGGTTCTTCTGACTGCTGGAGCCCTTTCCGCCGAGCACGAACTCAGGTTTGCGTTTGCTCTGTTGGCTGGGTTGACCGGATCTCTCATAGCCGACAGCGCCTGGTTCCTCATTGGCCGCAAGTACGGCCAGCATGTCCTGCGCTTTCTATGCAAGCTTTCTTTCGAGTCCGCGATCTGTGTCCGCCGCACGCGGGACACATTTGGCCGCCACCGAGCCTTCACGCTCCTGGTTGCCAAGTTCGTGCCGGGGTTGGGAACGCTGGCTTCGCCGATAGCGGGCCAGAACGGCATGGGATTTGGTGCCTTTCTTTTTTTCGACGGCATTGGTTCCGCGCTATGGCTTGCAGATCGGAAGAGCACACGTCTGAACTCCAGTCACGCC
>OCZT010002841.1_pt1 | contig 17842 bp, 16 predicted proteins | sample 1539031 | NCBI WGS metagenome assembly OCZT01 (sample SAMEA3539308, study PRJEB22396) | soil metagenome | biome: tundra; feature: field; material: soil | place: USA | collected 2010-05 | depth 0.15 m | reverse complement strand
CGATCTGAAGGCCACGGTCGGCTGGCGGATGCCTTGGCCGAGGCGTTTCACCAGCGTCCAGCCCGGCGGCGTGAGATCGATTTCGCCGGGCATCTCGAATACCACCAACGCCTGCGGCTTGGCGGCAAGCAGCTCGCCCAGCCGGGCAAAGAGCACCGGCGCCACGTCCGCAATGATGTCGTAGGGCGGATCGATGAACACGAGGTCCGGCAACGGGTCGGTCGGCGGCATCGTGAGCGCGTCGGCCTGCCATACCTCCACTCCGGCCGGGTCGCGTCCGAGGCTTTTGCAGACGGCGGCGAGATTCCGACGCAGGCAGGCCGCCGCCCTGGCGTTTTTCTCGACGAACACGCCGCCCGCCGCGCCGCGACTGAGCGCCTCCAGCCCGTAGGCTCCGCTCCCCGCGAACAGATCAAGAAACCGCGCTCCGGTCACATAGCCGCCGAGGCTGGAAAACGCCGCCTGTCGCATGCCGTCGGTCGCGGGGCGGACGGCATCTCCCTTCGGAACTATGAGCGGAATGCCGCGGGCTTGGCCGCCGGAGATGCGCATGGGAAAAGAGGATTGTTTTTACAGGAGGAAACGGAGGAAACTGAGGACAACGGCTGAAGGGCCAAATTCCAAACTCCGAGTTCAAATTCTCCGTTCCCTCCGTTTCCTCCGGTAAGAAAAAATCAAACGCATGACACCGCCGGGTTCCGATCACTTCAACGGGAAAACTTTTTTCAACCCCAGCCGCCGCGCGGAACGCGGCCTGCTCGACGTGTTGCGCTGGCAGCTCACCAGCCGCCGCGCCCGCTGGCCGCGCGGGGTGGAAATCACGCCGCAACCGCCGCCGGCGCCGCCGCGCGATGACGGCGCGGTGGCCACCTGGATCAATCACGCGACGTTTCTGCTGCAAACCGCGCGGCACCGGCTGCTGACCGACCCGGTTTTTTCGGAGCGAGTCAGCCCGGTGAGCTGGGCCGGCCCGCGGCGCGTGCATGCGCCGGGGGTGCCGTATGACTTGCTGCCGCCGATCGACCTCGTGCTGCTGAGCCATGACCACTATGACCACTGCGACCTGCCATCGCTGCAGCGGCTGGCCCGCGACCATCAGCCGCTGTTTATCGCCCCGCTCGGCCATCGGGCGCTGCTCGCCGGCGCGGGCGCGAAGCGCGTGGTCGAACTCGACTGGTGGCAATCGCACGCCCTGACGCCCAATCTCACGATCACGCTCACGCCCGCGCAACATTGGAGCCGGCGCATTCCCGGTGGCGTGAACCGGCGCTTGTGGGGCGGATTCTATCTGCACGCGGGTGCGCGAAGGGTGTGGTTTGCGGGCGACTCCGGTTACGACGAAGCACTTTTCCGTGACATCGCCCGGCGCTGCGGTGCGCCCGACCTCGCGCTGATTCCGATCGGGGCCTACGAGCCGCGCTGGTTCATGCAGGCCGCGCATATGAATCCCGACGAGGCCGTTCAGACGCATCGCGCTTGCGGTGCGCGCCGCAGCGTGGCGATGCATTGGGGCGCGTTTCAACTGACCGACGAAGATCGCGATGCCCCGGTCCGGGCGCTGGCGGCAGCGCGCAGCGCCGCCGGATTGGGGCCGGATGAGTTCCACGTGCCGGCCCCGGGCGAAAGTGTCGTGATCTAGCCCCGGCCCTGGCGCGGCCGTATGTCAGGGAATATGGCAGAAAGGCGGAACCTGCTGGGTATTTGTGGGTTCCATCCAACATAGAATTTGCGCCAGTGCGGGAAAGCCCTAGCGTAGACCCTTAAATACCATCGCGTTCGGCGGAATTTGACCGCCACCGGGCGCCCGTCCGTTTTCCACACCAGCTTCCCGTCCGTCCTCATGAGCCTTGTCCGCTTCCTTGCCCTTGTCGGCTGCGCCGCCGCGCTCATCGCACGCGTCGATGCCGGGGAGCGCAATGTCTGGCCGGTGCATGTGGCCCAGCAGGACGTGGCCGGACATGTCACATCGTGGGAGAGCGCCGGACCGTTGATTTTCCAAAAACCCGCCGAGGATGGCGGAACGACCTCGGGCGTTCGTCCGTTTTTCATCCGGACCAAGGACGCGAATGGCCTGACGACGGAAGCCGCCGTGCTCTACCCGGTATTCATCTACCGGGCGGATAGCGACACGTACAAGTGGACCATCCTGAATCTCATCACCGGAGCCGGACCCAAGCCTGAGGATGCAACCGCATCGACCGATCAGACGAAGGCGTTTGATCTGTGGATTTTCTGGTTTTCGCGACAAACCGGTTCGCCGGAGACGTCCTATCGCGCGCTTTTCCCCGTTGCCGGCACGATCAAGAATCGATTCGGCAAGGACGAACTCTCGTGGGTGCTTTGGCCGCTCTATTTTCGGATCGAAAAAAACGGCGCGGTCACCACCTCGACCCCGTGGCCTTTCATCCAGGTGGTTCGCGGTACCGAACAGGGTTTCGCGCTCTGGCCCTTGTACGGCTCGCGGGACAAGCCCGATCAATTTCACCGGTCTTTTTTTCTCTGGCCGCTGGGCTGGAATAACACGATCCAGCCCCCCGAGGACGCGCCGCCCGGCACGCCACCCACCCGGCAGCACGGGTTCATCCCCTTCTACACCCACGAACGGCGCGACGGATATATCGATGAGAATTATGTCTGGCCGTTTTTCGGGTATACGGATCGCACCCTGCCCAACCGCTACCACGAGACGCGCTACCTTTGGCCGTTTCTGGTGCAAGGCCACGGCGACGACCGCCTAGTCGACCGCTGGGGGCCGTTTTACACTCACTCGGTCATCAAGGGCATGGACAAGACCTGGGTCATGTGGCCCGTCCTGCGCCAGGCCAGCTGGACCGACGCCGGGATCGCGCAGAAGAAGACCCAATTCCTCTACCTGCTCTATTGGTCGCTCGAGCAGCGGAGTGTGACCAATCCCCGCGCAGCGCCGGCCGATCGCACCCATGTCTGGCCGTTCTTCAGCAAATGGGACAATGGCGCGGGTCGCCATCAGTTTCAGCTGTTCAGCCCCTTCGACGTGTTCTTTCCGGACAACAACTGGGTGCGGGAAACCTGGACGCCCCTCTTCGCGATCTATCGCTCGGATCAGCGCGCACCCGACGACCGGCGCTGGTCGCTGCTCTGGCGAGCCGTGACCTGGCGCCATGAGTACGGCGAGAAGGAGTTTCACCTCGGCCCGCTGCTGAGCGTGGAATCGCGTCCGGCCCAGCGGCGCGTGGCGCTGGGCAATGGCCTCTTCGGCTGGAAACGCGATCCCGGTGACCGGGACTGGCATGTATTCTGGTTCGATTTTCCACCCAAAGTGAGCAAGCTCCCCCTGGCATCCCGCTGACATGAAACAACTCACCGCCATTCTCGAGGGTTTCGGCAGCACGCTGCTGCTCCTGATCCGCGCCCTCTCCTACGCGGGCACGCTCCCGCGGCAGCGCGCGCGGTTCATCGAGCAATGTTACATGATCGGCTACACCACGCTGCCGATTGTCGCCATCCTGAGCTTCTTCATCGGCAGCGTGCTCGCGCTGCAGGCGGGCTACTCGATGCAGAATTTCGGCACGCAACAGTATATCGGCTCGCTCGTCGGCCTCTCGATGGCCCGCGAACTGGGTCCCGTGATGGTGGCGATCCTGGTCGCCGGCCGTGTGGGCTCGGCCATTGCGGCGGAACTGGCCTCGATGAAGGTTTACCAGGAGGTCGACGCCCTCGTGACGATGAACATCCCGCCGGCCCGGATGCTGGTGCTGCCGCGGCTCGCCGCGGCGCTGGTGATGGTGCCCGTGCTCGCGCTCATTGGCGACCTCGTCGGCTGGTTCGGCGGCGCGCTGATCTCGAAATACACCTCGTTCATCAGCATCGAGCCCGCGGCGTATTTCGCCGTGCTGCGGCGCTACACGCATTTCAAGGACGTGATGAACGGCCTGATCAAGGCGGAGATCTTCGGCTTCGTGGTCGTGCTCGTCTGCTGCAACATCGGCCTCAACACCCGCGGCGGACCGCGTGAGATCGGCGCCTCGGTCACACGCGCGGTCGTCGTCTCCCTGATCCTCATCCTCGTGCTCGATTACTTCGTCACGCAAGTCCTCACGTGACCATGCCCTCCGCGCAACACACCCGCAATCCCTTCACCCAGGTCGAGACGCCCGCCGTCGGCGTCACGATCGAGAACCTGACGAAGGACTTCGGCAGCCTCAAGGTGTTGAAGGACGTCTCGTTCGCGGTCGAGCCGGGCGAGATCTTCGTGCTGATGGGCCCGAGCGGCTCGGGCAAGAGCGTCCTGCTCAAACATATCGTCGGCCTTGAATTGCCCACCGCCGGCCGCGTGACGGTGGACGGCCATGACGCCGCGTCTGAGGAGACGCGCGAGCACGTGCGCATGGCCCTGGTGTTTCAGTCCGGCGCGCTCTTCAATTCGCTCAGCGTCTACGACAACCTCGCGCTCTACCCCCGCGAGCAACGGCTGGCGGACGAGGCCGGCATCCGCACCAAGGTGCTGCACGCGCTGAAGATCCTTTCGCTCGAGGGCACGGCGAGGAAATTTCCCGCGGACCTTTCCGGCGGCATGAAGAAGCGGGTCGCCATCGCCCGCGCCCTCGTGATGGAGCCCCAGCTCATGCTCTACGACGAGCCCACCAGCGAGCTCGACCCGGTGATGTCGGCCACCATCAGCGAGATCATCGCCTCGTTGCGGGAGGAATATCACGTCACGACCATCGTCGTCTCCCACGACCGGGATCTCGCGCTCAGTATCGCCGACTGCGTCGGCATCCTGATGGATGGCCGCCTGGTTTTTCTCGGACCGCCGTCGGAATTGCAGAAGCCCAAGGACCCCAAAGTCGCTGACTTCCTCAATCCAGTGATCGATCTCAAGCATCCCCGTTTTAAGCAATTGGAGACCTGAACCATGAACAACGCACAACAGACCGCCCGCGTCGGGCTTTTCTTCGTCCTCGGCCTTGCCCTCACGTGGGTGACTTTCGCCACCCTCAGCGGAGGGAGCATCTTCAAGAGCAAGGGCTACCAACTCGTCGCCGGCTTCGAGAGTCTCAAGGAGCTCAAGAAAGGCGACGAGGTGCGCATGGCCGGTGTCACCATCGGCTCCATCGATGAAACCCACCTCGACCTCGCCCATCGCCGGGCCGAGGCCGTGCTGCTGATTGATCCCGGCATTCAGATCCCCAGCGACGCCACGGCGAGCATCGTCATGGCCGGCCTGATCGGCACCAACTACGTCGGCATTGACCTGGGCTCCGCCGGCGCCGCGCCGCTCGCCCCGGGCGCCGAGATCCACACCAAGGTCACGCCCGACATCAATACGATCATGACCGAGCTCGGCAATCTCGGCCAGAAACTCGAGGGCGCATTCGGCTCGTTCAGCACGGCCATCAATGGCGACGGCAAGCAGCCCGGGCTTTTCCAGAAGCTCGACAAGGTCATCACGGAAAACAGCGAGAAGGTCACCGCCACCATGACCAACATCCAGGAGATCACGTCGAAGCTGAACAGCGGCGAGGGCACCCTCGGCAAGCTCATCAACGATCCGGCCCTGCATGACGAGCTGGTCGCCGCGGTGGGCGAGATCAAGACCACCGCCACGCAGGCGAAGAGCTTTGTCACCGACGCGCAGGCCATCATCGCCCAGGTAAAGTCCGGCAAGGGCGCCCTCGGCGCGCTCGTCTATGACGAGACCGCCGCGAATGATCTCAAGGCCTCCGTGGCCAACATCCGCTCCGTCTCGGACAAGCTTGCCAAGGGCGAAGGCACCCTCGGCAAGCTCATCAACGACGACACCCTCTACCTGAGCGCGCAGGCGACAATGAAGAAGGCCGACCGCGCCATCGATGGCCTCGGCGACTCGGGGCCGATCACCGCCGTCGGCATCGTCGCGAATTCGTTATTCTGAGGTAGGGCGGGTCTCTGCCCCGCCCTCTCACGCGTCAAAGGCGGAGCGCGTTGTCCCACACGCGCTGGTTTGTTGGGGATGCGGCGCCCTCGCCGCGTCTTGGGCCTATCCGCGGCGGGGGCGCCGCGGCTCCATTCAAGAATCAACGCGTTGGGGACCCGCCTTCGCCAAGACTTCGGCGAGACAATCAACGCGTTCCACCCCAAAGATACGAACCCGGCTCAGACTTTCGGGCCGCCCTGCGCCAAACTCCGCGCCCGGAGGCGCAGGCCGTTCAGGCGGATAAAGCCGGTCGCGTCCGTCTGGTTATACCAGCTTTTCAGGCCCTCCATCGACGCGATGTTCAGGTCGTAGAGCGAATACTTCGACTTGCGACCGCAGGTGATGACATTGCCCTTGTAGAGCTTGAGCCGGACGATGCCTGTCACATAACGCTGGGTCTCGTCGACCAGCGCCTGCAGGGCCTCGCGCTCGGGGGCGAACCAGAAGCCGTAGTAAACCAGTTCCGCATATTTCGGGATGAGCGAATCGCGCAGATGCATGACCTCGCGGTCCATGGTGAGCGACTCCATCTGCCGGTGCCCGTGCATGAGGATCGTGCCGCCCGGCGTCTCGTAGACGCCGCGCGATTTCATGCCGACAAAGCGGTTTTCCACCAGATCCACGCGCCCGATGCCGTGCTTGCCGCCCAGTTTGTTCAGCGCCTTGAGCACGCCAGCCGGTGAAAGTTTTTTGCCGTTCACGCTGACGCAATTGCCCCGCGCAAACTCCAGCTCGACGTATTCCGCCCGGTTCGGCGCATCCTCGGGCGAGACGGAGAGCTTGAACATCCCCTTGTTCGCCTTGGTCGTCGGATCGAACCAGGGGTCCTCGAGGATGCCCGCCTCATACGAAATATGAAGGAGGTTGCGGTCCATCGAATACGGCTTCTTGAGCGACGCCTCGACGGGAATGCGATGCGCCTGGCAGTAGGCGATCATCTCCGCGCGACCCGGAAATTCCTGCCGGAAGGCGTCAATCTTCCACGGCGCGATGATGTCCAGCTTCGGCGCCAGCGCCATGTAGGTCAGCTCAAAGCGGCACTGGTCGTTGCCCTTGCCGGTGGCGCCGTGCGAAACCGTGTCCGCCTTTTCCTTCCGGGCGATGTCGATCTGCGCCTTGGCGATGAGCGGGCGGGCGATCGACGTGCCGAGGTGATACTGGCCCTCGTAAATCGCGTTGGCGCGGATCATCGGGTAGATGAAGTCGCGGGCAAATTCCTCGACGAGATCGAGCGTGTAGTGCTTCGACGCGCCGGTCTTCTTCGCCTTCTGCGCGAGACCCTTGAGCTCCTCCTCCTGGCCGATGTCGGCGGCGAAGGTGACGATCTCCGCGTCGTAGGTTTCGCGCAGCCATTTGACAATGACCGACGTGTCGAGGCCGCCAGAGTATGCGAGGACGATTTTCATGGGAGGAAAGGCATTGGGTTCAGGCCCGCAGCGGCAAGGCCACGGCGGCCAGGATGGCCTTTTGCATGTGCAGCCGGTTTTCCGCCTGGTCGAAGATGATGGAGCGCGGATTGTCGAGGACGGCCTGCTCCACCTCCTCGCCCGCATGCGCCGGCAGGCAGTGCATGAACAGCGCGTCGGGTTTCGCGACCGCAAACAGTTTCGCGGTCACAGCGTAGGGCTTCAGTTCCGTCATGCGCCGCTCGGTCTCGTCCTCCTGGCCCATGCTGGTCCACACGTCCGTGTAAACAATGTCGGCGCCCTTCACGGCCTCGAACGGATCGCTCGTGAAATGGAAATCGACCGGTCGTCCTTCCTGCTTGAGCTGGGCGCGGATCTCCTCGCCCGGCGCATAGCTCGCCGGACCCGCCAGCGAGATCTTCATCCCAAACAGGCTCGCACCCAGGATCCACGAGTTCGCCATGTTGAAGTTGGTGTCGCCAAAATAGGCGATCTTCCGGCCCTTGAGCGCCGCGACCATGTCGCCGCCCGGCGCCGCCCACCGCTCGGCCGCGGTGAAGGCATCGGCGTAGATCTGGCAGGGGTGCAGGAAATCCGTCAGGGCGTTGATCACCGGGACGGAGCTGTGCTTCGTCAGCTCGATGAGGTCCTGGTGGTCGAAGGTGCGCACCACGAGCCCGTGCACGAAGCGCGAGAGCACCTTGGCGGTGTCCTGGATGGTTTCGCCCCGGCCGAACTGGATGTCGTTCTTGTTCAGGAAAAGCGGATTGCCGCCGAGCTCATGGATGCCGACCTCGAACGAAACCCGCGTGCGGGTGCTCGACTTGGCAAAAATCATCGCCCAGGTCTGACCCGCCAGCGCCGGCGCCGCCGGCTGGCCACGGCTCCGCTTCAAGCTGCGCGCGGCGGCGAAAAGCCCCGGCAGCTCGTGGGCCGCAAAGTCGGTTTCCTTGATGAAATGCTTCATGAAAGCCGGAAGGTATAAACCCTCCGCGGGCCGTTCCACGAGTGAAAAGTGACGCCCGCGGTCAGGCTTTGGCCGCGAAGACCGCGCGCAGGATTTCCACCGAGCGCGCCAGTTCCTCGGTCGTCGCGATGAGCGGCGGCAGGACCCGGATGGCGTTGCCGCCCGCGCTCACGACCAGCAGGCCGCGCTCGCGCAGGGCCGTCACATAGGGTGCCGGATCCGACGCCAGTTGCAGGCCGACAAGATAACCGCGTCCCCGGACCGCCGTGAGCTGGGCCGGAAAATCGGCGGCCAGCTTGGTCAGCGCCGCAATCCACGGGCCGCTGCGCGTGCGCACCAGCTCGAGCAGATTGTCGCGGACCAGCACGTCGAGCACCGCCAGACCCGCGGCGCAGGCCAGCGGCGTGCCGCCAAACGTCGTGCCATGCGTCCCCGGCTGGAACAGATCGGTAAACCGGTCGCGAATCCAAATCGCCCCGATGGGAAATCCGCCGCCCAGCCCTTTCGCCATGGCAATCGCGTCCGGCAGCACGCCGGCATGCTCGAAGGCATAGAATTTTCCGGTGCGGCCCACGCCGCACTGCACCTCGTCGAGCATGAGCAGCAGATTGTGCTGGTCGCACAGCGCGCGCAGCCCGCGCAGGAATTCCGGCGTGCAGGGATGGATGCCCGACTCGCCCTGGATGGTCTCGACCAGGATCGCCGCGGTCTGCGCGTCAATCAGGTCGGCAAAGCTTTGCAGGTTGTTCAGCTCGCCAAAGTCGAAACCGGGCACGAGGGGCCGGAAGCCCTTCTGGATTTTTTCCTGCGGAGTCGCGCTCATGCCGCCAAACATGCGTCCGTGAAAGGCGTTCTTGGCGCAGATGACCTTGAAACATTTGCCCTCCTCGCCGCTCTTCGCCACGCCGTGCAGCCGGGAGAGCTTGATGAGCGCCTCGTCCGCCTCGCCGCCGCTGTTGCAGAAAAATACGCGGCCCGGGCCGGCGAGGCCCACCAGCCGGCGGGCGAGTTCGCCCTGGTTGGGATGGCGGAAGAGATTGCTGACGTGGATGAGCTCGCCGGCCTGCCGCTGGATGGCAGCGACCCAATCCGGGTGGCAGTGACCCAGCGCGCTCACCGCGATACCGGAGGTGAAGTCGAGGTAGCTGTTGCCCGCATCGTCCCACACCTGCGTGCCGCGGCCGCGCACCAGCGTGAGGGCGGGGCGGGCATAGGTTTTCAGCACGTTTGTGTCGTAAAGCTCGGCGGTGCTGGTGCGGACGATGGAGGACGGGTTCATGGCGGGGAAAAGTGATTTGTCATCCTGAACGTAGTGAAGGATCCATTTGGATTACATCGAAACGAGCGACGGATCCCAACTGGATTCTTCGCTGCGCTCAGCATGACACTCAGCCCTGCACAATCTCGGTGCCGATGCCGTGATCCGTGAAGATCTCCAGCAGCAGGCTATGCGGCAGGCGGCCGTCGATGAAGTGCACGCGCTGCACGCCTTCCTCCAGCGCGCGGATGGCGCTCTGCACCTTGGGTCGCATGCCCTTGTCGATGACGCCCTTTTTCTTCAGGTCATCGACCTGGCTGATCTTGAGCGTGGAAATGAGTGACTCCGGATCCGCGGGGTCGGCCAGCAGCCCGGGGACATCGCTCATGTAGACGAGCCGGCGGGCGCGCAGCGCACTCGCAACCCGCCCGGCCACCAGGTCGGCATTCACATTGTAGGGCTTGCCATCGTGCCCCTCGGCCACGGGCGAGATCACCGGGATGAAGCCTTCCGCGATCTCCTTCTTGATCAGCTTCACCTTCACCTCGGTCACGTCGCCGACATAGCCCAGATCGACCGCGTTGCCATCGTCGTCCTTGGTGAGCTTCTCGCACACCAGCACGGTGTCGCCCGGCAGGCCCTTCGGCCGGCCCTTCGCGGTGATGATGGCGTCGCAGACGTCCTTGTTGACGATCTCGTCGAGGGTTTTCTTCACGACCGCGATCGTCGCCTCGTCCGTCACACGGTGGCCGTTGATGAAATGGGCCTTCAGGCCGGACGACTCCATCGCGCGCGTGATGGCCTTGCCGCCGCCGTGCACGACCACGACGCTGATCCCCGCCGCGGCGAGAAACGCGAGGTCGAAGGCCACGCGGGTGCGCGCCACCGGGTCGGGGTCATCCATGAAGCTCCCGCCGTATTTGACCACGAAGGTCGAACCCCGGAAATCCTGGATGTAGGGCAGCGCCTCGATCAGCACCTTGGCCTTCGCCGTAACTTCCGCGACATTCATCGCAATTAAAGCGCGCGGCCCGGGGCCGCGGAAAGGCAGAAGGAGATGAAATCAGTGTTCACGGGATTTTTTGAGCGAAGGCAACCCTGTGAATAAGGCACACCCGCCGCGCATTTCCACAAAAATTTTCATTTCGACTGGTTGTTGTTGTGCGGAGTGGTGCGGTGGCGAAGCGACGACCGCGTCCGCCATAGCCCAAGGGGCGACGGCGGAAGCAATCCATCCGGATCCGATGGATTGCCACGCGCGGCGGCCCGCGCTCGCAATGACAGGATAAATTCTGCTTCACTCCGGGACGTCGCCCGCGCACTTCTTTGGCGTGCCCAGCACGAATCTTTCGTTCCCTTCCCGCGCCGCCCACCGCGCCTGGCTCGCCGCCCAGTCCGCCCTGCCCGCCGGTTTTCGCGTCGGCACGGCGCGGTTTGATTTCACGCCGCGCGAGGCGCCGAAGCCGGCGAAGATGACGCTCACGCTCATCGCGCTCGACCGCCCGACGCCGGATTTCGCCGCGGTGTTCACCCGCAACGCCTTTCCCGGCGCGCCCGTCATCGTCGGCCGCCAACGGCTCGGCGGCCCGACCCTCGGCGCCATCATCGTGAACAACAAGGTCTCCAACGTCTGCGCGCCCGGCGGAGTGGAGGCGTCGGAGCGCGTGTGCGCGGAGACGGCGCGGCTGCTCGGCCTGCAGGGCGGCCAGATTCTACCCAGCTCCACCGGCGTGATCGGCTGGGGCTTGCCGGTGAAGGCAATGATTGGCGCGCTGCCGCAAGTCACGGCTGCGCTCGCCGGCGGTTCCGTGCTGCCCGCGGCCGAGGGCATTGTGACGACTGATCTTTATCCGAAAGTGCGCCGTGCGGCCATCGGCGGCGGCAGCATCGTGGGCATCGCCAAGGGCGCGGGCATGATCGAGCCCAACATGGCCACGATGCTCGTTTATGTGCTGACGGATATCGCGGTGCCCCGCGTGGCCTTGCGCGCGATGCTCACGCGAGCGGTCGACACGAGTTTCAACACCATCAGCGTGGACAGCGACACGAGCACCTCCGACACCGTCGCCCTGCTTTCCTCCGGCAAAGTGTCCGGCGTGGACCCCGCCGCTTTTGAGCAGGCGCTCACGACGGTCTGCCGCGACCTCGCGGAGGACGTCGTGCGCAACGGCGAGGGCGTGCGCCACGTGATCCGCGTGACCGTGCAACGCGCCGCGACCGCGGAGCTGGCCCGGGCACTCGGCAAGGCAATCGTCAATGCCCCGCTCTTCAAATGCGCCGTGGCCGGCAACGACCCAAACGTCGGCCGGCTCGTGCAGGCCATCGGCAAGCACGTGGGCGCGCACGCGCCCGGCACCGATTTGTCCCGGCTGAAGCTGAAGCTGGGCGGTATCGAGATCTTTTCGGGCGGCGTGTTTCAGTTGAATCCCGAAAAGGAAAAAGCCCTGGTCGCGCATCTGCGCGGCGCGGAACTCTACGCCAGCGCCGCGCCCAAGGACGGCGTATTCACCGCACCAATCGACTATCCGCCGCACGAGCGCTGCGTGGAGATTGAGGTGGATCTGGGCGAAGGTTCGGGCGCCGCGACGGTGCTCGGCGGCGACCTCACGCACGAGTACGTCAGCGAAAACGCGGACTATCGGAGCTGAGGATGCGGCGGTTCAGGAACTCGTGAGGCGACCGAATAGCGCGGTTAATCCGGCGCGGAACGCCTCGGGCAGCGCGTTGAAATGGTCTCGTCCGGCAAAACGGCATGACGTGATGTCCAATCCCTTGAATGGCTTCTTTGCGAGCTGGGCCTCCAACAAGGCCAGATCATCGGTCATCGATTCGGAGTCCTTTTCACCGACGCTCAGAAAAAGACGCGCCCGCAGCGTCGCGTGCCGTGCGCGGAGCGCCTTGGTTTGACGCAGAATGCTGCGGTTGTCCCACCACACCGACGGCGAGCCCGCCAGGTGGTGCGTGAACCAGGGCTTGGCTTGGAATAGCGCGTGCAACACGAGCAATGAACCGAGCGAATATCCGGCGATTCCGCGCTGCCGGGCCTTGATCGGATAGCGTCGGTGCAGTTCCGGCCAAAGCGTCGCCGTGAGAAATGCCAGAAACGCCTTCGCCCCGCCGCTGGACGGCTCAAAGGAATGATGCGTCGGCGTGTAATCCCGGCCGCGCTTGTTCGTCTCACGGGAGTAGCTCGCCCCATATCCGACACCGACCAGAAGCAGCGGCGGCACCTGCCCTTTCTTCCGCAACGCACGATAAGCTTTGACCGCCTGCTTGAACTGATCGTCGCCATCCATGTACAACACGGCCGGCCACGGGCCCGGATCGCGGCGCGGGTCAGGCGCGCAGACGTAGATCCAATAGTTCGTTCCCGTCTCGGGCGACAGGCACTTGAAGGCGGGTTTCATGCGGAGTGGCATCAAAGACTCCGCGATTCAGAAATTGTCCCGCGCGAACGCGAAAATACCGCCTCGCCTCTTCTCCGCTCTACTGGTTCACGTGCGCGACGGTCGCGGGCGGGAAGCCGTTGAAGTGCGTCGCCGAGGCGTGGCTGTAGGCGCCGATGTTCACGCTGTAAACGAAATCGTCCCGCTCGAGATTCGGCAGGTTCTCCGCCATCGAGACCACGTCGAGCGCATCGCAGGTCGGGCCGAAGACCGAGCAGATTTGCGTCGGTCCCTGCTTGAAGGCCCTGATCGGATATTTACAGTGGTCGAAAATCACGCCGGAGTACGTGTGATACACGCCGTCGTTGATGTAGTAGCTCATCTTGCCGTCGCGCACCGCCTTGCCGATGACCTTCGAAACCGCGTACCCCGCCGAGGCCACGAGGAAGCGTCCCGGCTCGGCGAGGATCTGGATGTCCTTCGGGAAAAGCCGGTCGATCTCGGTGTTGATCACCTTCGCGAGCTCCTTGAGCGGCTTCACGCTCGCATCATACGGCGCGGGAAACCCGCCGCCGATGTCGATCAGGTTCATCTTCGAATAACCGCGGTCCTTCGCCTCCTTGAACACGCTGGCGGTGAGGTTCAGCGCCTGGACGTAGTTCTCGAAATTGGTGGTCTGGCTGCCGACGTGGAAGCTGATGCCCTCGACGGTCAGCCCGGCCTTGTCCGCCGCGAGAATCATGTCCACCGCCTCGCCCGGCGCCGCGCCGAACTTCGACGACAGCTCGACCATCGCGCCGGTGTTCGGCACCTGCAGGCGCAGCGCCAGTCCGGCGTTCGTCGCGTGCTGCTTGATTTTCTTGATCTCCTCGAAGCTGTCGAAAGTGACGAGCGGCTTGTACCGGTTCAGTTTCTCGAGCGTGTCCGCCGGCTTGGTGGGATTGGCGTAGATGATCTTGTCCCAGATCCAGTCCTGCCGCTTTTTCGCGGACAGGTGCTTGATGTTCTCGTGGACGATCTTGAACTCCGGCATCGAGGCGACGTCGAAGCTCGAGCCCTCCTTGTAGAGCGTGCGGACGATCGCCGGATCCGAATTCGCCTTCACGGCGAAATAGACCTGCACGCGCGGCAGGTATTTGCGGAATTGGCGGTAGTTCTTCCGCAGCTCGTCGTGATCGATCACGAAGAGCGGCGTGCCGTGCTTTCTCGCCAGTTTCTGCAGGAGGGCTTTTGAGATCATCAGTAAATGCGGCGTGGGGTTTGCTTTGTCATTGCAAGGGAGGCGGAGCCGACCGTGGCAATCCAGCTGAAATCCGGATGGATTGCTTCGTCGTGGAACTCCTCGCAATGACACATGGACATCAACCGGCGTCGGAGATCAGGAAGTTCTTGAACTGCCAGGGATCCTTCTGGTCGAGATTGGGCTTGGCGTAGGCGTCGAAGGTCGCGTCGCGGTGCTTCAGCGGCGTCCAGTCATATGGCTTCGAGATCCACTTGCCGAGATATGGCTTGGAAACCTTGAGGATGAAGTCGTGCGGGAGGTCGTCCGCCACGCAGACGCTCTCCATCGGATTCTTGATCATCCACATCAGCGCGGCCACGACCGAGATCGCCACCTGCATGGTGGTCGCGTTCTGGTGCGGGACGAGGCGGCGGGACTCCTCGATGCTGAGGTCGCTGCCGACCCACCACGAATTGTAGGGGTGGCCCATGATCAGCGCGCCGAGCACATCGGCGCCGCTGGTGATCTCGTCATTCATGATGCGCTGGTTGACGTTCAGCTTGTAATTGTAGCCGCGCATCTCGTTGAGCGAGGCGATGGCCTCGTCGCAGGGGCAGTAGGCGTAGTGCATCGTCGGGCGGTAGACGGCGTTGCCGTTCTTCCAGACGGTGAGCTTGTCGGAGATGGTGAACGCCTCGCCGTGACGGACGACCATGCCCTGGATGTCCCAGTTCGGCACCCACGAGCGCACCCAGGTGTTGATGCCCATGCGCGCCATGCAGATCTGGTTCTTCGGGCCGCTCTTGTGCTGGAAGGCGTATTGCGGGAGCTGCTTCTCGTGCGTGCCCCAGCCCAGCTCGGAGGTCGTGGTGCCTTCCTCGCGGAAGCCCTCGATGCTCCACGTGTTCACGAACTCATCCACTTCCTTGGGCTTGTCCGTGATCTGCGTGTCGCGCTCGGAGCAGTGGATGACCTTAACGCCGAGGGCGCGGGCGAGATGGTTGAACTGGCCGGTGCGGCTGAGCTCGGCGATTTTCGCCGCGGCGCGGCCTTTCACCTTTTTGTCGGCAATCAGCTTCTTGCCGATGTCAATCAGGCCCTGCTTCACGAAATGCGAGATGAGGCCGGGGTTGGCGCCGTGCTCGATGACGGCGGTCGCGCCTTTGGTCTTCCACTTCGCCGTCATGCGGCGGAGGTTCATGTGGCGGTAGTAAAGGGTCTTTTCCGTCGGGTGGGAGCCGCTCTTGTACGGATCCCAGAGCTCGGTGGACGTGTTGATATACATCACGCCGTGGTCGCGGCACCACCGCAGGATCTCGAGCGCGTCAATGTTCCACGCAAGGTCGATGAGGAGGTCGCCGGCGCCGACGTGCTTGCCGAGCAACTGGCCCATGTTGGCCTCGGTCACGCGGTCGCGCACGAAGCGCACGCCCTTCGCGGTCCACGGCTTCAGTTTCGCCGCGCGGTTTTCGAAATCCATGACCGTGACGTTCTTCGCGGGCACCTTGAGGTGCTTGAACAGGATCGGCAGGGTGCACTCGGCAACCGCGCCGTAACCGACGAAGAGGATTTTGTTTTTGAATTCGATCATGATGCGCTGGCGTTGACGGGAAGAAGGGCGGAGCGAGACGATGTATCCCGCTTCATTTTTCCGCGCCGTTCACAAATTTAAGAGATGAGAAGTGCGGGAATCAGCCACGGCTGACAAGAAGTTTTCCGGCGCGGTCAGAGCGGGTAGTCACACAAATGAAACAGGCCGGTCATGCGGCTGAATAGCCAACGATTGAGGTCAGACACGTAGGGGAGCGAAGCTCCCCGAAGTTGTCTGTGCCGCCTGGTTGGGCCGTCTTTCTGAGATCGCCTTGCCGAGCATGGCCTTGATTTCGGTGTCGTCGCACTGCGAAATCGCTCGCGCAACCATGCTCTTTGTGGGGTCGGCACCTGCGGAGAGCAAGAATGCCACCGCCTCTTTCTTCTTAGCGTAGATCGCCATCGATAGCGGCGTATTGCCTTCGCCTTCCATCACGTCGACGACCGCTCCATGGCGCAGCAAAAGCTTCATGATTTCAATGTGCCCAGCCATCGCAGCAACAGACATCGGCGAGGAAAACTCGTCGCCATAGCGACCTCCTATCTCCTCTGTCCTCCAATCTTCTCCGCCGTTAGGATCAGCGCCGCACTCCAGCAGAATCGCGACCGCTCGTTCGTCGCCACTGGCGCACGCACCTTTCAAGAGCTGAAAACGCTGGACAACCGTAATCCGACTCGACCGCTGCGTGCCGCAGCCAGAGACGGTCAGCGACAAAAAACAGATCGCGAAAGCGAGACTATAGCCGATGCGGTTCATTTTTCTGCGCCCAACAGTATTATTCGGCCGCACCCAGTGCCGCACGGTCAAAATGCTGATCCGAAACGCCTGATGCTGCTCAGAGCAATCCCGCCGACTCCTCAAATCCGCACCAGAGGTTCATGATCTGCACGGCCTGTCCGCTGCCGCCCTTCATGAGGTTGTCCTCAGCGGAGGTGATGAGGAAATTGCCCGTGCGCGGATCGAACACCGCGGACATGTCCACCCGGTTCGTGCCGACGGTGTGGGCCGTGTCGGGCGTTTCGCCGGTCGGGAGAATCTGGACGAACCGCGCCGAGCCGTACGCCTTGGTCCACGCGGCGTAGAGCGACTCGATCGTCGCGCCCTTCGCGGCGGGGATGGTGATGGTCGTGGCGATGCCGCGCCGCATGGGCACGAGGTGCGGGTTGAATTGGATGATGACCGGCGCGCCCGTGCGCAGCGCGAGCTGTTCCTCGATCTCGGCGAGGTGGCGGTGCTTGACCAGGTTGTAGGCCTTGGCGCTTTCGGCGCGTTCGGCGTACAGGTAGCTCTCCTCCACTTTCTTGCCCGCGCCGCTCACGCCACTGAGTGAATTCACGACGATATGCTCCCGCGTCACGACGCCGGCATTGAGCAGCGGCACGAGCGGAATGAGAATGCTCGTCGGATAACAGCCGGGCGAGGCGATGAGCTTCGCCTCCTTTTTCCAGGCCGGCGGCGTCAGCTCGGGAATCACAAACCGCGCCGACGGCAGCAGTTCCGGGGCGTGGTGCTCGCCGTAATATTTCTTGTAGGTCGCGAGATCGGTGATGCGAAAGTCGGCGCTGAGGTCGATCACCCGCTTGCCGGCGGCGACCAGCACCTTCGCAAATTCCGCCGCGGCGCCGTGCGGCAGCGCGAGGAAGAACAGCTCGATGTCGCTCGCGGCCAGGACCGCGGCGTCGGAGTCCACAAATTTCAGCCCCCGGTCGATCCCGCGCACGGCCGGCATCACGGCCGCCAGCGACTTGCCCGCGAGCGTGCGCGAGGTCACGGCCGCGAGCGTGACGCGCGGATGGGAAAGCAGCAGCTTGACGAGAACCTCGCCCAAATAGCCCGCGGCACCGATGACTCCGACTTTCATGACCGGACAGAATCGCGCAGGAATCCGCGGGAATCCAGCAGGATTTTGGGCGAAGCTGGCTGAGGTGGGCCGGGCGCTCCGCGCGCGGAATGCGGCGCGCGGAGCGCACCGCCCACCTTTGTCCGGCGGTGCCGGACGCGGCAATCCAGCCGAATGGATTGCTTGTATGTACGAACCGGTGATGAGGAGCAAGCAGTGCCAAAGCCGGCTGCCGAG
>OCZT010002840.1_pt1 | contig 17856 bp, 14 predicted proteins | sample 1539031 | NCBI WGS metagenome assembly OCZT01 (sample SAMEA3539308, study PRJEB22396) | soil metagenome | biome: tundra; feature: field; material: soil | place: USA | collected 2010-05 | depth 0.15 m | reverse complement strand
GTCGCGCCGGTGCCGGCGCTGCTCGTCGCCTATGGACGCTTCAGTGCACCGCGATTCTACAATCACGGTGACTTCGTGTACGTCGGAGAGGGGATGAACTCGTCGCCGGCCGTGTCGGTGCTGACGAACGGCGTCGTGAACTACCATAACGCAGGAAAGGTGCAGGCCTCGAGCGAGCCGCAGGACATGCGGTTGCAGCGCATGCTCGGCCATTTCACCACGCTGGTGCCGCAGCATCCACGCTCGGTGCTGGTGATAGGATGCGGGGCCGGCGTGACCGCGGGAGCCGTGAGCATCAGCCCGCTGGTGGAACGCGTGACCATCGCGGAGATCGAGCCGCTGGTTCCGCAGGTCGCCTCGAAGTACTTCGGCGAGTTCAACTACAACGTCGTCAAGAACCCGAAGGTGCACATCCAGATCGACGACGCGCGTCACTTCCTGGGAACCACCACCGAGAAGTTCGACGCGATCACCTCGGATCCGTTCGACCCCTGGGTGAAGGGCGCGGCGAACCTCTACACGAAAGAGTTCTGGGAACTCGCCAAGTCGCACCTGAATCCCGGCGGCGTCGTCACGGTGTTCGTGCAGTTGTACGAGAGCGGCACGCCCGCGGTGAAGAGCGAGGTCGCGACCTTCCTGAAAGCGTTCCCTGGCGGCATCGTGTGGGCGAACAACTACAACGGTGCCGGCTACGACGTGGTCCTCATGGGACAGGCCGATGCGTCGTCGAAGATCGATGTCGACTCGATGACGGCGCGGCTCGAAAGCCCGCAGTTTGCCATCGTCGCACAGTCGCTCAGGGAAATCGGCATCAATTCCGCGATCGACCTGCTCGGGACGTACACGGCGCAGGCGCCGCAGCTGAAGGACTGGCTCGCGGACGCGCAGCTCAACCTCGACGACAACCTGCGCCTGCAGTACCTCGCCGGACTGGGGCTGAACAAGTACGAGCAGGCGGAGATCTACGCGGGAATGGCTCGAAACCGATCGTATCCGGAGAACCTGTTTATCGGGTCGCCACCGCTCTTGGCGGCGTTGCGCTCCGCGATCGCGCGGCCGCAGTGATCGGCGCGCGCCATTCCGGCGCGCGGATGCGGAACCTGGCTACGGCGCGCGGGCGACCGCGGCCAGCAGCGCGAGGTACTCGCTGAACGCGGGGGGCCCCGCGCCCGCAACGTATTCCGCCCGCTTCTTCCCGCAGGTCAGCGCCACCTCGACGAACTCGCGCGCGGCGTCCGGGTTCCTTGGCGGCCGCCTGATGATTGGCGGTGTCAGCTCCCAGAATCCGCCGGTTCTTGCCAGCCGCGCGAGCGCGGATACGGCCGCCGCGGAGATCACGGCGACGGAATCACGCGTGGAGTTAACGGAAGCGATGGCTATTCGTCCGTCGGCGTAAATCGCGAACGAGCGCGGGCGGATGTTCCCACTCTCGCGTCCGAACGTGATGGCTGCTCCGCGCTCCACCGGCACGGGCGCGCAGTTCCGCGGGTGCGGTGCCTGGAGACCACTCGTGGTGCCGGCCTGTCCCGCGAGCATCACCGGGAGGAGGATCCCGGCGATGCCCGCGGCGACAGCCTCAATGCTCACGGCCAGTGCTGCAGGCAGCCACCGGAGCCGGAGTTCACCCAGTTCTCCTGCACGAGGAAGTTCTTGCCGCCGATCGTGATGTTCCAAACGCTGCCGTTGCCGGCCTTCTGCGTCGATCCCCAGACCCAGGCGCACTTGTCGGCGTTTTCGTAGCCACTGTTGTCGAACCACGCGCTGCCGAACATGTCCGTCGTGGTCTCTTCCGTCTCGTGGGCGAGCACGTTGATCTCCGCGTCCGCGCCGGGGTCGCCGTTGGGCGAAGCTGTGCCGTTGGTGCAGGCCGACGGGTACGCATAGTCGTACGGCATTGCGGAGTAGAGCACCGTCTTCGAGGCACCGCCGACGTTCACCGTGGCGTACGCGTGGTATGCGCAGTATTGCGTCCCAAACCCGCCGCCGAGGTTGACCTTTCCGGCCGTGAACACGTGGTAGAGCGTGCTCGCATCGTACGTCAGGGGGCCGGAGTTAAAGCCGGACTGCAGCATGGCGACGATCTGCGCGTCCGACACGTTGGCGCCGTTGGCCGGAACGTTCGTGTTGTTCGCCCAGTACTGCGTGTAGGTCACCGAGTTCACGATGGCGTGCCCGGCGCCGTCGGTGTATGTGCTGTTGATGTTGTAGTAGGGCGAGCCGCCGACATTTCGGAGGAAGAACCCGATGAGCGAGCCATCGGACGATCCCGCGCCGGTCGTGCCAGCTGCCGGTCCGCCGCTATATATGGGGCTGCTGGCCCAGTAAACGGCGGCGACTTTGGTGCCCGCCTGCAGCACCGGCCCGCCATGATAGGAGATGCCGGTTCCGCTCGACCTGTGCTGCTGGCGGCTGGCGAACCCGGACCCGTTCTGGGCGGCGTCAGACTTGATGGGCATGATCTGGATCACGGCCTGGTCGGGCCCACCTTGGCGATTCGAGCCGTCGTAGGAGAATGACAGCGGTGCTGCGAGGGCACTCCCGCTGGCGGGAGCGAGCAGCGTCGACGGCTTGTCGGCGCATGCGGCAGTCGACACTACGACCGCCGCGAGGGTGAATCGGAGAGCACGGTGCGTCATGGCGGCGTCTCAGGGGGGATGGGAGTAACGCCAATGCGGCCGGCCGGCGGCGACCAGGACCCGGGGGCATCCTAATGTCGACCGGCGGGAAGTGCAATGATCTCCGTCCCAATTGCCGCATGCCGAGAGTGGGAATCGAACCCACATGGGGCTTGCGCCCCGACGGATTTTGAGTCCGTTGCGTCTGCCAGTTCCGCCATCCCGGCCCGTGTCACATGAATGTAACTCGAAATCGGCGGTCGAGGAATTCTCCGCGGAATCTTTTCTGGAGTCGCTGTGTAATAACTGACATTCGCGGCCGACACCATCCAGAAAATTGTCAGTGGCGTTCCCCACCCGCCACAAGAAACGCACCTGGAAGCATTTCGATGTCCGTAGAGTTACCTATGGGGAGGTAGCGCGTCTATGGATTTACCATGGCCACCGGTCGCGCAGCTCATCGTGCACGCGTGACACTGGAGAGGGTATCGCCTGTTGGATCGCCGGGGCGGCCACGGCTGAGCGCGGCCGGTAGTTCCGAACGCGCCGCACCGAAGCCCAAGCGGAAAAATCACCGGCGTACTTTCGTCCTCGCGACCCTCGTCGCTCCGCTCATCGCGATCAACATCCTCGGCGCCAGATACTACTTCGCGCCTGTCTCTTCGCGTGTGCGCGATCCGTTGCACGTGTGGCTGCGCCCGTCGGGATACATCGGCCAGTCGGCGGGAATCGCCGCCCTGCTCATCTTTTTCTTCCTCTGGCTGTATCCGCTGCGAAAGAAGTGGAAGGCGTTGGCGTTCACGGGCTCGGTCGGCAAGTGGCTCGACGTGCACGTGACGTCCGCGCTCATCCTTCCGCTGCTGCTCGCGATCCACGCGTCATGGCGCTCCGACGGCGTGATCGGACTCGGACTCGTGGCGATGCTCGTCGTCATCGCCAGCGGCGTCGTGGGCCGCTACCTCTACACCAGGATTCCGCGGGCAAAGAGCGGTGTGGAGCTGACGCGAGACGAGGTAGCGGCCCAGCGGCAGGAACTGATGGCGCGGTTGTCCGCAGCTACGGGACTGGCGCCCGATGCCGTGGAGCACGCCCTCGACACCGCGCCGGAGCAGGCCGGACATGAGAGTCCGTTGCGCGTGCTGCAGCACCTCCTCACCAACGACCTCCTCCGCTGGCGCCGCACGCGCGCGCTCCGGCAGCGCTGGGCCGCGCTCGCGCCGAACAGCCGCCCGCTCAGTCCGCAGGCCCTCAAGGAAGCCGTGCGCCTCGCCGGCCGCGAGATCTCGCTCGTGCAGCAGACGCGGATGCTCGAGGCCACGCACCGGGTGTTCCGCTATTGGCACGTGGCGCATCGGCCGTTCGCGATCACGGCGCTGGCCGCCGTCGTCATCCACGTCGTCGTCGTCGTCGCCGTCGGCGCGACCTGGTTCCGCTGATGCTCTACACCACGCTCGGGTTCTTCGCACTCACCGGGCTCGTGATGTGGATGCACCTGCGTGGCCGCGGAGGCGATACCGCCGCTCCCGCGCCGCGGATCGTCACCGCGCCGTGCGCGCGCTGCGGCGCCGCCGTCCCGCGAGGCTCGACGTTCTGTCCTGGTTGCGGCGTTCCTCAACAGATCTTCGAGCTGGTGAATGCGCCGGCCGCTTCGGCTTCGGCCGCCGGTGCCGGCGCGCCGCGCGCGCTCGTGCACGCGGACATGTGCGTCGGGTGCGGCACATGCGTGGCCTCGTGTCCGGAGCCGGGGGCGATCACGCTCGTGCACAAGCTCGCGGTCGTGAACGACGCGCTCTGCAAGGGACACGGCGATTGCGTGCGCGGCTGCCCCGTGGGCGCCATCGCGGTCACGACCGGCGCCGCCGTGAACCGCGTCACCGTGCCGCTCGTCGATGCCAACTTCGAAACGAACGTGCCGGGGCTGTTCATTGCGGGTGAGCTCGGCGGCCGCGGCCTCATCAAGAACGCCATCAATGAAGGGAAGCTGGCCGTGGACTACATCGCGCGCCAGCTGCCGGCCGGAGAGCCGCGCGAGCATGGTGACGCGAGTGCGGTCGACGTGGCCATCGTCGGGTCGGGGCCGGCGGGGCTCAGCGCCGGCCTCGAGGCCCTGCGCCGAGGCCTGAGTTACGTCGTGATCGAACGCGGATCGCTGTCCGACACCGTGCGCAAGTATCCCCGCCACAAGCTGCTGCTTGCCGAGCCCGTGTCGATCCCGCTGTACGGCGACCTCTGGATCGCCGATACGTCCAAGGAGGCGCTGCTACAGGTGTGGGAGACGATCGTCGCGAACACCGGGCTGCTCGTGCACACGGGCGCCCAGGTCGAAAACATCGTCCGCGAGGGGCCGCTCTTCAGGATCTCCACGCCGATCGCGTCGTACCTCGCGCGCAAGGTCGTGCTCGCGATAGGGCGCCGCGGCACGCCGCGCAAGCTCGACGTACCCGGTGAGGAGCTCGACAAGGTGTTCTACGACATCGTCGAGATGGAAGCGTTCGCCGGCAAGCGCGTCGTCATCGTCGGCGGAGGCGACAGCGCCGTCGAGTCCGTGCTCGGCCTGGCGAACCAGACCGGCACCGAGGTGACGCTCTCGTACCGCGGCGCGGAGCTGAGCCGCGTGAAGGAGCGCAACCGCGAGAAGTTCGACCGCGCGGTTGCCGCCGGCAAGGTGCAGCCGATGTTCAACTCGCACGTCCGGGAAATCCGCCCCGACGTCGTCGTGCTCGATCGCGACGGGGAGGCCACGATCCTCCCGAACGACTTCGTGTTCATCCGCATCGGCGGGGACGCGCCGTACAAGTTCCTCGAGCGGCTGGGCGTGCGCATCATCGAGAAGGACGTGCCGATGGTCACGAGCAACGCGAAGACGGGATGAATGCGCGCCCCATCCTTCTCGCCGCTGCGCTCCTGCTCGCGCCGTTCGGGCGTGGCGTCTCGCAGATATCCCCTGGGCCGCTCGCCAAGGCGCATCACGAACTCGAGGGCGCCACGGCGTGCGCCAAGTGCCACGGGCTCCACAAGGAACCCATGGCGAAGCTCTGCCTGGATTGCCACCGCGACATCGCGTGGGGAATCGACCAGCGGCGGGGCCTGCACGCCCGCGAAGCCGCCACACCGTGCGCGAAGTGCCATCCCGACCACGCCGGCGCCTCGTTCTCGCTCATCGCGTGGCCCGAGGGCACGGCGGCTCGATTCGACCACAACCGCGCCGGCTGGCCGCTCGACGGCAAGCATGCCGTGGCCAAGTGCGAGAGCTGTCACGCCATGAAGTTCCGCCTGTCGCCTGCCGCCTCGCTGTCCAAACGCCGCGGCACCGCCGGGTGGCTCGGCCTCGAGACGTCGTGCGCCTCGTGCCATCGTGACGACGACGTCCACCGCAACGCGCTCGGCGCCTCGTGCCAGAACTGCCACGACACCAAGGGCTGGAAGCCGGCGCCCAAGTTCGATCACGCGAAGAGCAACTACGCGCTCACCGGAAAGCACGCCGACGTCGCTTGCGACAAGTGTCACCTCGCTCCGCGCCTCGGCCTCAAGCCGGCACCAGACGGGAAACTGATCCCGCTGTTCAAGCCGATCCCGTTCAAGGAATGCTCGTCGTGTCACGTTGACCCGCACAAGGGCCGGCTCTCGCCGCGGTGCGGCGAATGCCACAGCACGCGCAGTTTCAAGGGGATCGACAAGAAGGAATTCGATCACCGCCTCACCCGCTACGCCCTGGTGGGGAAACACCGGTCGATCTCGTGCGACGACTGTCACGGCGTCGGGATGACGCAGAAGGACCCTCCGTTCGCGGCCTGCGGCTCGTGTCACGCCGACGCGCATCGCGGCGAGGCGACGCTGAGCGGCAAAGCCGCCGACTGCGCGGCGTGCCACGACCTCGCGGGATTCACGCCGTCGACGTTCACCGTCGCCCTGCACGGGAACACCCGATATCCGCTGGGTGGCAAGCATAAGGCGGTCGCGTGCAACGCGTGTCATACGTCGGTCCTCGGTACGGGAGAGGGGACCACGAAGATCGTGCACATCCGCGTCGCGTTCGCGCGGTGCGCATCGTGCCACGCCGACGCGCATGCGGGCCAGGTCGCCAAGCGCAGCGATGACGCGACGTGCGAGGCGTGCCACACGGACGCGGGCTGGAAACCGTCGACCTACTCCCTTGCGGCCCACGCGAAGCTCCGGCTCCCTCTGGAGGGCCGTCATGCGACCATCGCGTGCGCCGATTGCCATGGCGCGGTCCGCCGCGGCCTGCCTGCCCTGGCACGCCCCGAAGCGCTCGGCACGGCCCAGGTGATGCTGCACGTGCCCGAACTGGAATGTGCGGCGTGCCACGTCGACCCGCACAACGGACGCTATGCCGCCGGTGGCGCCCATCCCGTGCCGGGCGGATGCGCTGCGTGCCACGACGCGCGCGCGTTCCGGCCTTCCACGATGGACGTCGTGGGCCATTCGCGCTTCACGTTCGCGCTCGACGGCGCGCATCGCGCGACGCCGTGCGCCGCGTGCCATACCGAGCTGTCGAGCGCCCTGCCCCTCGTCTCCACCCTGCGCTTCGCAGCGGGAAAGCCGGCCCCGCGGCAGTTCGGCGCGGGGCGTCCGACGACCTGCCAGTCGTGCCACGAAGGCCCGCACGGCACGCAGTTCGCCGGCCGCAAGGGCGGCGGCGCGTGCGAAGCGTGCCATGGAGTCGAGCGATTCGCGCCGGCCACGCGGTTCGATCACGACCGCGACGCGGCGTTCTCGCTGAAGGGCGCACATGCGACCGTCGCGTGCGACAAATGCCACAAACCGGAGGTCGGTCCGAAAGGCGTACAGCGGATCGTCTACCGTCCGTTGTCGTCGAAGTGCGAGAGCTGTCACCCGGCCGTCGCGCCGAAGAAGCCCGCATGAGGACGTGGACGCTCGTGGTCCTCGCGCTGCTGCTCGCCGTCCCGGCCGCGGGAGCGCTCGCGCAGGGCAAGGAGAATCCGCACGGCGCGAACATCGGCGCATGCGCCAACTGCCATTCGCCGAACGCGTGGAAGCCGGCGCGCGTCAGCCGCGCCTTCAAGCACGCCGAGAAGACCTTCCCGCTCGACGGCGCGCACGCGCGCACCACCTGCCTCGCGTGCCATAAGAGTCTCGACTTCAGCAAGGTGCAGTCGGCGTGCAGCTCGTGCCACAGCGACGTGCACAAGGGCGAGCTCGGCGTGCAGTGCGCGCGCTGCCACACCTCGCGCAGTTTTACGGATCAGGGACAGCTTCGCCGGATGCACGAGCTGACGCAGCTGCCGCTGCGCGGCGCCCACGCCTCCCTCACGTGCGATGCCTGCCACACGCCGACGGCCAGCGGCCAGGCACAATACGTCGGCAGGCCGGCGGCCTGCTACGCGTGCCACTCCGCGGAGTACCGGTCGGCGAAGGATCCCGACCACGCGGCCGAGGGATTCTCGACGGAGTGCGGCGCCTGTCACAACAGCGCGAACTGGCTGAACGCCACCTTCGATCACTCGACGACGCCCTTCCCGCTCACGGGGGCGCACCAGACGGTGGCGTGCGTGTCGTGTCACGGCGACAACGTGTACGTCGGCAAGAGCACGGCCTGCGTGTCTTGCCACCAGAAGGACTACTCGGGGGCGCTCCTCCCTCCTCACCAGTCGCTCGGATTCCCGACGGTCTGCGCCACGTGCCACACCACGACCGCCTGGCAGGGGGGCTCGTTCGATCACAACACCACCAACTTCAAGCTGACCGGCGCGCACCAGGCCGTGGCGTGCTCGGCGTGCCACTCGGATGGGGTGTACCGCGGCAAGCCGACCGCGTGCGCCGGCTGCCACCAGGCGAACTACGCCGCGACGACCACTCCGCCGCACGCGCCGTCGGGAATTTCCACGACCTGCGAGAACTGTCATGGCACCGTCGCGTGGACGGGCGCGAAGTTCGACCACTCGGCTACGCTCTTCCCACTGACGGGTCTTCACGTGACCGCGTCGTGCGCATCGTGCCATGGTGACGGCGTGTACAAGGGCAAGTCCACGGCGTGCGCGTCGTGCCACCAGGCGATCTACACCACGACCACGACGCCGCCGCACGCCGCCGCGGGCTTCCCGATCACCTGCGAGACCTGCCATTCGACATCCTCGTGGATGACCGCGACGTTCAACCATGCGAACACGCTCTTCCCGTTGACCGGTCTGCACATGACCACGCCTTGTGCCGCGTGCCACGGTGACGGCGTGTACAAAGGCAAGTCGATCCTGTGTTTCTCGTGCCATCAGTCGAGCTATGCCGCGACCACGACGCCGGCTCACGCCGCGGCCGGCTTCCCGACGACCTGCGAGACCTGTCACTCGACGTCCTCGTGGTTGACGGCGACCTTCAACCACGCCAACACGTCCTTCCCGCTCACCGGGCTGCACGCGACCACGCCCTGCGCGTCGTGCCACGGCGACGGCGTGTACAAGGGCAAGTCGACGGTCTGTGCATCCTGCCACCAGTCGAGTTACACCGCCACGACGAACCCTCCGCATGCCGCGTCCGGATTCCCGCTCACCTGCGAGACCTGCCATAGCACGTCCTCGTGGCTGACGGCGACGTTCAACCACAACACCACGCTCTTCCCGCTCACCGGCCTGCACGCGACCACGCCCTGTACCGCGTGCCACGGCGACGGCGTGTACAAGGGCAAGTCGACGCTGTGCTATTCGTGCCATCAGTCGAGCTACGCCGCGACGACGACGCCGCCGCATGCCGTCGCCGGCTTCGCGACCACCTGCGAGACCTGCCATTCGACGTCGTCGTGGCTGACCGCGACGTTCAACCACTCGACCACGCTCTTCCCGCTCACCGGCGGGCACCTGACCGTGCCGTGTTCGGGCTGCCACGGCGATGGCGTATACAAGGGCAAGTCGACGCTCTGTGCGTCCTGCCACCAGGCGCTCTACACGGCGACGACGACGCCGCCGCACGCGGCGTCCGGCTTCCCGCTCACCTGCGAGACCTGCCATACCACGGCCTCGTGGCTGACCGCGACGTTCAACCACAACACCACGCTCTTCCCGCTCACCGGCCTGCACGCGACGACGCCGTGCGCGTCGTGCCACGGCGACGGCGTATACAAGGGCAAGTCGACGCTGTGCTATTCGTGCCATCAGTCGAGCTACACCGCGACGACCAACCCCCCGCACGCCGCCGCGGGCTTCGCGACCACGTGCGAGACTTGCCATTCAACCTCGTCGTGGCTGACGGCGGTCTTCAATCACGCCACCACGAAGTTCCCGCTGACCGGCGTGCACGCGACGACGCCCTGCCTCTCGTGCCACGGTGACGGCGTGTACGTCGGCAAGAGCACGCTCTGTTCCAGCTGCCACATGACGGACTACAACGGGACGAACAACCCGGCCCACGCCGCCGCCGGCTTCCCCACGACGTGCGACCAGTGCCATACGACGTCCACGTGGCTCGGCGCGACGTTCAACCACGACGCGAGCTTCTTCCCGATCTACTCGGGGCGGCACAAGGGAGTGTGGTCCGCCTGCACAGACTGCCACACGTCGCCAACGAATTACGCCGTGTTTAGCTGCTTCCAGTGCCACGCGCAGGCGACCACGAACAGCCATCACTCGGGCGTTTCGGGCTACTCGTACGACAGCAACCGGTGTTACGCCTGTCACCCCAAAGGAACCAGCGGATGAAACTCCGTCCACGGCCGGCAGCAGCCTTCGTGCTCGCGTGCGCGCTGTGCACGAGATCCAGTCTCCTCGACGCTCAGTCGGATACGACGAGGATCCGCACCGTTGCCCAAGCGGACACGACGGCATCCCGTCTTGTCGCGCCGCCAACCCTCGCGTGGGCCCGCGTGACCTACCTCAGCGGTCAGTCCGCGTACATCGACGCGGGCACCAAGGACGGACTCAAGGAGGGATCACCGTTGATCGTGGCGCGCGCCGGCCAACCGATCGCACGCCTCGTCGTCGAGTTCATCTCCACCACGCGCGCGTCGTGCAAGGTCGTCTCCAGCACGGAGCAGGTCGCGGTTGGCGATTCCGTCCGCTTCACGCCGGTGCCAACCGGCCTTCGCGCCGCCGAGGCCACCCTGCAAATCGGATCGGCGCCCCCGCCACCGCCGCCGCGTCCGCCGGCACCAAAGACTTCGCCATCGGTGCTGCGCGGGCGCGTCGGCCTGCGCTACCTCATGTTCGATGCGGGAGTTGGCGGCGCCCTGCTGCAGCCGGCCGTCGACCTGCGACTCGACGGGCAGCACCTGGGCGGTTCACCGTTCGGACTCGCGGTCGACGCCCGCGCGCAACGCGCGATGTCGACGTCGTCGGCCCTGTCCGCCGCCGGCGCGAACGTCACGCGGGTGTATCAGGCCGCGCTCATCTACAATCCGCTGAACTCGCCGCTCCGGCTCGCGGTAGGACGGCAGTTCGCGACCGCGCTGCCGACGGTCGGGCTCCTCGATGGCGCGGCGCTCGACTTCAACTACCCGCGCTGGGGCTTCGGCGCCTTCGGCGGCGATGAGCCGGATGTCGCCACGATGGGCCTGTCCGGCGTCACGCACGAGTACGGTACCTACGTCCAGCTCCACAGCCTTCGCGGGCGTTCCCCCCTCTGGTCGTTCACACTGGGCGGAGTCGGCGCGTACACCGGCAGCCAGATCGACCGCGAGTTCGGCATCGTGCAAGCCACGTACAACAGCCGCCGCTTCTCGGTATTTGCCACGCAGGAAATCGATGTGAACCGGGGATGGAAGGCGACGGTGGAGCCGACGTTGATCACGCCGACGTCGAGCTTCGTGACCGTCATGGTGTCACTGAACGACGCGCTGAGCGTCAACGGCGGGTACGACAACCGGCGCAACGTCCGGTTGTACCGCGATTACGTGAACCCGGAGATCACGTTCGACGACAGTTTCCGTGAAGGCGAATGGGGTGGCGCTTCTCTGTTCGTGCTCGGCCACATCCGCGCGAGCGGCGATGTTCGCCTGAGCGCGGGAGGCCCGGCCGGCAACTCCCAATCCAACACCGCGTCGCTCAGCCTCGTGCGCCTGACGCCGCTGCAACTGGCCGCGCACGTACGGTCGACGACGTTCACCGGCACGCTTGCGAATGGAAGCCTGCGGTCTGTATCGCTCGAGATGAACCCGTGGGGAGTGATCCGCATCGAGGGCAGCGCCGGCACGCGGGACTCATCGCGCCCGCTCGACGCGACGTCCGCCACGCACATCAGCTGGACGGGGATCGATGTCGACTTCGGCGTGGGCCGTTCCATCTACATGATGCTGTCGACCTACCGCGAAAACGGCACGAACGACCACACCCTGCAGTCGTTCGTGTCGTTGAGCTATCGCTTCTAGTCCCTGAGCCTCAAGGATTCGGCGGCGGCTGGACTCCGCGACCGCGTCCCTGCCCCGGCTGCATCGTGGGCATCGGCTGCCCTCGCCCCATGCGTCCGCCCCGTCCCATCGGCATCTGTCCCTGACGCATCTGCGCCTGGCGCAGCTGGTTCACGCGCTGACGGATCTGCTGCTCGAGCCCAAAGTACTTCGCCCGCTGCAGCGGCGTGAGAAAGACCGCGAGCTCCTTCTGCTCCTGCTCCGCGAGATCCACCCGTTGCCGCTGCGTCTTGATGACGCGGTCGAGCAGCGCGGCAACCTGTCCCTGCCGCGCGGAGTCCGGACGCAGCATCTCGTCGCGCAGGGACATCCGGATGTCGCGCTCCTGATCGACGATGAGGCGGCGCTGGTCGTCGTATTTCTTGTTCGTGGCCTGCAGCTTGGCCATCTGTTGGTCGGAGAGGCCGAGCTGCTCCTTGGTGACCTTCGCGATGCGCTCGCGCACCTGCTGCTCGAGGTTCGCGCGGTTGGGGCGCACGGAATCGCCGGCCATCGGAGGGCGCGGCGACGCCTGCTGCGGGCCTGCGCCCCTCCCTTGGGGGCCCGCGCCCCGACCCTGCGCGGCCAGGCTCGCCGAGCAGACCAAGAGGCAGCAGGAAATGAGTCTAGCGCGCATTGTGACCTCCGTCGGCCATTGGCACGATGGGTGTGAGAGGTGATTCCGGTTCGGCGCCCGGCAGCGAGTCGAGCGCGTCCAATTCGCCGAGCAAAGTGTCGAGCTGCTCAGCGGTGAGGTCGGAGATCCCACCACCGAAACTGATGCCCTGAGCACGGGTTCTGTCGGCAACTGCCGGCGCGATCGCACGAACGGGCGAATCGATGGCGGGCCCCGCCCGGGGCGCCGTTGCCGCAACTGACGTGCCGGTCGTGGGCACGGAGACCGCGGCGGTCTCCCGGGACGACGCACCGAACCGGGCGCGCACGGCGACCACCGAGTAGGCGCCGAGTGCGATGAGGCCGATCGCTGCCGCCGCGCGCCACGCACCCACCGCGAACCATCCGCGCCTCGAACGGCGGGGCGAGGCCGGCAGCGCCTTCACGATCCGTTCGACGTCGATGGCCGGCACCGCGAACGCCCGCGAGGCGGTCGCGATCAGCCCGGCTTCAGCCGCGCAGTCTGCGCACGTTTCGAGATGCGAAGCCACCGCCGCACGATCCGCCGAGGTCAACGTGCCGTGCACGTATCCCGGGAGCAGATCCCGCATCTCTCCATCCAGGCAGTCATTCATCATTGAGAAACTCCTTTACGGATCGCATCGCGTTGTGGTAGTGCACGCGGCACGCGCCTTCCGTGCTGCCGACCAACTTCGCGATTTCTCCATAGGCCATCCCCTCCGTCACGCGGAGGACGAACACTTCTTTCTGCAGCGGCGAGAGCTGTTTGATCGCCTGCCGGACCCGCACCGCCGTCTCATCCGCCACGAGCGCGTCGAGCGCATCGTACGACTGGACGGCGTGTCCCTCGTCGAGCTCCACCTGATTGCGGCGCCGCTTCTCCGCTCGCCTGCGGTCGAGCATGAGCCGCCGGAGGATCGTGAACAGCCACGTCCGCAGCGAGCTCTCCCCGCGAAACGTGTCGAGCGAGTCGAACGCTCGAACGAATGTGTCCTGCACCAACTCGTCCAATGCTTCGCGTTCACCCGAACTCGCGGCGAACCGCGCCAGCGCTTGGGCATGCCGCCGTACGAGCTCGGCCGCTGCGCGCTGGTCCCCGCCCTTCCACCGTACGATGAGCGCGAGATCCAGCGCCCCGTCGTCCACACCGGCCGCGACATCCATTGGTTCACCAAATGAGACTCCGGTCACAGCCGGATGTTAACTTGGGCGACGGGATCCCCGGCCGGCATGACAGCTGGGCCGGGCGGAGACCTTATTCACGCCCCGTGCGAACCTCCGTACACCACTGCTACCGCCATGACGCCGATCGAGATCATCGCCCATCGCGGCGCCTCCGTTGAGCGCCCCGAAAACACGCTGGTGGCGTTTTCCCGCGCGATCGAGCTGGGGGCCGACGCGGTCGAGCTGGACGTCCACTTGAGCGCCGATGGCGTCCTGATGGTCCATCACGACGCCGTGCCCCATGACGCGCCCAGCCCGGCGCTGGCCCATCGAGACATCCGGACTTTGACGGTCGAGGAGCTCGGCGCGTTTCGGGTAGGCGGACAGCCGATCCCGACCCTGGCGCAGGTAAGCGATGCCGTTGGCGAGCGGGTGAGGGTGTACTGCGAGCTCAAGGGCCCCGGCACGGCTGGCGCTGCAGTCAAACTGCTCGAACGTCGCGGGGCGGCAGCGGCGGTGCACGCCTTCGATCATCGCCAGGTCGCCGAGGCGCGGCGGCTCGCACCGGCGGTCGCCCGGGGCGTGCTGGAAGCGAGCTACCACATCGTTCCCACGGACTCGATGGCGAGTGTGGACGCCCGTGACCTCTGGCAGGCTGCGGAGCTGATCGATCGGGCGATGGTGGATGCCGTCCACGTTTGCGGTGGGCGGGTGGTGGCGTGGACCGTCAACGACGCGGCGATGATGCTGCGCCTCGCCGCGTTGCACGTCGACGCCATTTGCACGAACGATGTCGCGCTCTGCGTCCGCACCCTTGGACGCTGAACGACTGGCCTGACGCGTTCGCGAGGCGTAGCTTCGCCTTGGTCCACCCCACGTCTTCTCCCGCACACCGAGGAGCAGGAAGGCATGCGCACACCTGCACTGTTCGCCGCACTGCTGTTGGCAGCGCTTCCCGTAGCCGCGCAAACGGGCCCGGGCCCGGGTGCTCTCAGCGTACCGAACGCCGATCCGTTCCCGAGCACGTACAAGCCCTACGCGTCACGGCCAACGGTGATTCGCAACGTGAACATCTTCACGGCCGCGGGCCCGCTCATCCGGAATGGCGCGATCCTCATGCAGGACGGCAAGGTCGTTTCCGTGGGTGCCACGGTGGCCGCTCCGGCGGACGCCGTGGTCATAGACGGAACCGGGAAGTATGTCACGCCCGGCATCATCGACGACCACTCCCACCTGGGCGCAAACGCCGCACCGAGCGTCTGGTCGCGGGAGGACGCAAACGAACTCGTGAATCCGGTCACCGGCTACGTGTGGGTCGAGCACTCCGTGTGGCCGCAGGATCCGCAGTTTCCGCGCGACCTCGCCGGCGGCGTCACGACCATCCAGGTGCTGCCGGGATCCGGCAACCTGTTCGGCGGCCGCAGCGTGATCCTCAAGATGGTGCCGAGCGCCAGCGTGCAGGGAATGAAGTTCCCGGGCGCCAAGTACGGCCTCAAGATGGCCTGCGGCGAGAATCCGATGCGCGTCTATTCCGCGCGCGGGCCGCAGACGCGTATGGGCGACGTGGCGGGGTACCGCGCCGCGTGGATCCAGGCCGAGGCATACCGGCGCAAGTGGGACAAGTGGCTCGCGGACAAGGCGGGCGATCCCCCGACGCGCGACCTCAACCTCGAGACGCTCGCAGAGGCGCTGCGCGGCAACATCCTCGTACACCAGCACTGCTACATGGCCGACGAGATGCTGCAGCTGATCGACGTTTCGAAGGAGTTCGGCTACAAGATCCGCTCGTTCCATCATGCGATTGAGGCGTACAAGATCGCCGACGTGCTCGCGAAGGAAGGGATCGCGGCGTCGATGTGGGCCGACTGGGGCGGCATGAAGATGGAGATGATGGATGGCATCCGCGCGAACATGGCCATCGTTCACGCCGCCGGCGGCATCACGATCATGCACTCCGACGACGCGTCCGGATCGCAGCGCCTCAACCAGGAGGCCGCCAAGGCCATGGCCGCCGGGCGCGCGGCAGGGATCAACATCACCGACGAGGACGCGATCAGATGGATGACGTACAATCCCGCGTGGGCGATCGGCCTCGAGGACAAGATCGGGTCGCTCGTCCCCGGGAAGAACGCCGACGTCGTGCTCTGGTCGGGGAATCCGTTCTCGGTGTACACGCGTGCCGAGAAGGTCTGGGTGGACGGCGCGATGCTCTTCGACCGTTCGGATCCGCGCCAGCAATGGCGAACCGATTTCGAGCTCGGCTTCGTGCCGGTCAACAATGGAGGGTCACACTGATGCGCGCCAATTCGATGAAACACGCGGTGCTTGGCGTCGTCTCCACGCTCGTGTACGCAGCGACCGCCGGGGCGCAATCGATCGCCATCACCGGCGGCACCGTCTATCCGGTGAGCGGACCGAAGATCGAACACGGCATCGTCCTCATCACGAACGGCAAGGTGACCGCGGTCGGTGCGAACGTCACCATTCCCGCCGGTGCGACCCGAATAGACGCCACCGGAAAGTGGATCACGCCGGGCCTGTTCAACGCCGCGACCACGCTCGGCCTCGCCGAGGGGAACCCCGGCAGCGGCGGCTACAATGACTCGCGCGCGAAAGGCGACAAGGGCGTCGCCGCGTCATTCAACGCCTGGGAGGGGATGAACCCGGCTTCGACGTTCATTCCGCCGACGCGAAAGGACGGCATCACGACGGTCATGGTCGCCCCCTCTCGCGGGAACCTGATCGGCGGGCGCGCGGCGGTCATCGACCTGAACGGCGAGTCGGTCGCGGCGATGCTCGTCAAGGGCCCGGTGGCGATGGTCGCCGAGCTTGGCGAGGGCGCCGAGGCGCGCGGCGAGGCGCTGGCACACCTCCGTGACGTGCTCTCGGATGCAAAGGTGTACGGACTGCGCAAGGCGGCGTACGACAACGGCACCATCCGCACGCTCGCAGCGTCGCGCGAGGACCTCGAGGCGCTGGCGCCGGTGGTCGCGGGGACGATGCCGATCATCATCTCGGCGAATCGCGCGAGCGACATTCGCGCGGCGCTCGGGATCGCAAAGCAGTTCGGCCTCAAGCTCGTGATCGAGGGGGCCGCCGAGGCGTGGGAGGTGGCGAAGGAGATCGGCGCCGCACACGTGCCGGTATTGGCCGGGGCGATGAACAACATCCCGGGTTCATTCGCGACGCTCGGACACCGGCAGGAGAACCTCGCCCTGCTCCGCGCGGCTGGTGTGCAGGTCATCATCGTCGGTGACGGCGGTGGGCTCGGCGAGGACAACTACAACGCGCGCAACGTGCGTTACGAGGCCGGCAACGCGGTCGCCTACGGCATGAAGTGGGATGACGCGCTCAGGGGAATCACGCTGGCGCCGGCCGAGGTGTTCGGTGTCGCGGACCGCGTGGGCTCGCTGCAGGCCGGCCGCGAGGCCGACGTGGTGGTCTGGAGCGGTGATCCGTTCGAGTTTGCGACGGTGGCGGAGCACGTGTACGTGCGCGGCGTGGAGAACACGGAGCGCACGCGGCAGGACGAACTCACCAACCGGTACAAGAACAAGCCGCCGGGGTATAGGAAACCCTAAGACCGAAGATGGAAGACCGAAGATGGAAGACTGAACGCCAAACACTGATGTAAGACGAAGACCCCCGAGGAATCGCTCGGGGGCCTTCGTGTCACCCTTTTGGCGTCGGTGATGCGGTGTTGGAGGCGAGTTCCAGCTCGAGTCGCTTCGCCTCGGCCTCGTGCTCGGTGAGCGTCGCCTCGAGACGTTGCAAGGTGCCGGGAGCGGGTTCCTTCCCGCTCTGGTGCGCCTGGTGCACGGCATAGCCGAGCGCCTGGGCCGCTTTGTCGGCGAGCCGTCGCACACGAAACAGCTCGAGCCGGAGTTTCCCTTCGTCGATCGCTCCGCGCGCGGCCTTGCCTGCGCTGCGGAGTTCGGTGGACAGCTTGTCCCAGAGAGCCATGCGATCCTCCGCGCTGCGGCGGCGATCAGCCGTTGCTGCGCGAGTGCTACGCCGCCGACGTCGCGGCCTCGACCGGATAGACCGAGATCTTGTAGCGCGACTTGCTCTTGTGCTCGAACTTCACGACGC